>ERZ761602.3318-NODE-3318-length-22961-cov-5.315900_pt1 | contig 22961 bp, 14 predicted proteins | sample MGYA00512165_ERZ761602 | MGnify/ENA primary metagenome ERZ761602 (study PRJEB28899, sample SAMN02445085) | bioreactor sludge metagenome | biome: EBPR sludge; isolation source: Thorneside wastewater treatment plant | place: Australia: Brisbane, Thorneside...
GCAGCGCGTCGGTCATCGCCTTGAGGAGCTTGCCACGCTCGGCGTAGGTCATCGCGCGCAGCGTGGGCCCGCCGACGTCACGCGCGTGGGCGAGCGCGCCGCGCAGGTCGAGGCCCTTGGTGCTCGTGCTGGCCACGACCTCTTCGGTGGCGGGGTCGACGAGCGTGTTGCCCTCGCCTTCGCCGTCACGCCACTGCCCACCGAGATAGCTCCGGAGTCGAATCATGGCGCGAACGCTCCGGCGGAGAGGGTTCGGCGCCTAGGAGATTCCTCGCTCAGAGCTGCCGCAGCGCCGCGATTCGTGCCTCGAGCGGCGGGTGCGAGGAGAAGAGGCTGCGTACGTCGCCCAGGATGCCGAAGGCCTTCACCTGCGGCGGCAGCTCTGCGGGGTGCGAACGTTTGAGCGCGTCGAGGGCCGAGATCATCGCGCCCGCGCCCACCAGCCGCGCCGCGCCGGCGTCCGCGCGGTACTCGCGCATCCGGGAGAACCACATCGCGATCACCGTCGCGAGCACACCGAAGACCAGATCGAAGAGGAACACGAACAGGTAGTAGAAGCCGCTCGGGCCGCGGCGCTCTTCGCCGCGGGAGAGCGCGGTGTCCGCGATGCGCGCGAGGGCGCGGCTGAAGAAGATCACGAACGCGTTCAGCACGCCCTGCAGCAGCGCCATCGTGACCATGTCGCCGTTCGCGACGTGGCTGACCTCGTGCGCGAGCACCGCTTCGACCTCGTCGCGCCGCATCCCGCGCAGCAGGCCCGTGGAGACGGCCACCAACGCGGCGTCCCGGCGCGCGCCGGTGGCGAACGCGTTCATGTCGGGCGCGTCGTAGATCGCGACCTCCGGCATGCCGATGCCGGCGGCCTGGGCTTGGCGCGCGACGGTGGTCAGCAGCCAGTGCTCGACCTCGTTGCGCGGCTGCCGGATCACCTGCGCACGCACCGCCATCTTCGCGAGCGACTTGGAGAGCGCGAGGCTGATGAACGCGCCGCCCATGCCCCAGACGAGGCTGAAGAGCAGGAGCGGGACCCAATCGCTGCCGAGGCCTTCCTTCGGGATCAGGCCGGCGCGATCGAGGATCGCGTAGATGCCGCCGAGCACGAGCATGACGGCGAGGTTGGTCAGCAGGAAGAACCCGACGCGGCGTGCGAGTGCCATAGGTCGCTACGTGTAAGCGCGCGAAAGTGTGTGGCAAGAGACTCGCACTTCGGGCGTCGTCTTCGTTGCAACGAAGAACCCGGTGCCGTCCACCGTCGAAAGCAGGCGCCACGCACGGTCGCGCTTGCTTCCGGCGCAGCGTCTCCCCGATTCTTTCGGGGCAAGCTTCGCCGGGGTCTCTCCGAGACGCCGTGGAAGAGAGGTTTCGAGGTCGCATGCACGCGGTGGGGTCGGTCGAAGCAGTCGTCGCCGGGCAGGTCCTGGCGGGGCGCTTCCGCGTGGAGGCCGAGCTCGGCGAAGGTGGGATGGCGCGCGTCTACCGCGTGACCGACCTCGCGACGCAGCGTCCTTTCGCGCTCAAGCTCCTCAAGTCGTCCATCGCCGACGATCGCGAGGCCGTCGCGCGCCTGCGCCGCGAAGCCGAGGTGCTCAGCACCATCGACAACCCCGCGGTCGTGCGGATCGAGACCTACGGCCAGCTCCCGGACGGCCGGCTCTTCCTCGTCATCGAGCTGCTCGAAGGCGAGACCCTCGGGGCCCGCATGCGCCGCGAGCAACGCCTCGCGCCCGAAGCGCTCTCCCCGATCGTCGCGGGCGTCGCGGCCGGGCTCGGCGCCGCCCACCGCGCAGGCGTCGTGCACCGCGACCTCAAGCCCGACAACGTCTTCCTCTGCAAGGCGCCCGACGGCGTGCAGGTGAAGATCCTCGACTTCGGGATCAGCAAGGTCTACTCGAACGAGGAGCGCCTCACGCGCACCGGCCAGGTGCTCGGCACGCCGCGCTACATGGCCCCCGAGCAGCTCAGCGCGGAGCCCGACCTCGACGCGCGCACCGACGTCTACGCGCTCGGGGTGATCCTCTACGAGGCGCTCGCGGGCACGCCGCCCTTCGTCGCGACGACCCCGAGCGATCTCATCCTCGCGATCCTGCACGGCAAGGTGACGCCCCTGCGCGTGCTGCGCCCGGAGCTGCCCGCCGCGCTCGAGTCGATCGTCGCGCGCGCGATGGCGCGGCATCGCGACCTCCGGTACGCGAACCCGGTCGAGCTCGCGGAGGCCTGGCTCGCGCTGATCGCGCCGACGAAGGCCGCGCCGCGCGCGGGCATGGCGACGAAGCTCGCGGGCAGCGGCGGCCTCGGGCTCGCGTCGGTCTCGGTCGAGCCGGTGCGCTCGGATCCCACACCCGCGCCGGGCTTTCGCATCGCGACCTTCAGCGAGCTCGAACAACAGCCCGGGCCGGCGGGGACCACCGCGCCGCTACGTCCGGTGACACCTCCGGCCGTCGCGGCGTCCGCGCTCCCGCCGCTCGGTGCGAGCGCGTCCGGCCCGCACCCGGCTTCGAGCGCATCCGCGGGCCCGTCGTCGGGGCCCTACGCGGCACCTCACCCAGCGGCACAGCACCCGAGCTCGGGCTCGTTCGCGACGGACTCGGGCCCCCATGCCGCGAGCGCGGCGTCGTCGATGACGAGCTCCGGCGCGTGGGCGAGCGGCTCGGTCGCGTCGATGGACGCCGTCGTGCTCCCGACGAGCGGCGGGCGCTGGCTCTGGGTCGCGCTCGCCCTCTTGGCCGGCGCGCTCACGGCAGGTGCGGTGCTCGCGCTCCTCGGCAGCCGAGACGAGCAGTCGTCGCTCGAAGCCGCGCCGGCGGCGGTCGCCTCCACGAGCGCTAGCTCGGGCCCAGTCGCGAACCGCGCCGGGAGTCCGGCTGCCGACACGGTCCCGACCCCGAATCCCGCGAACGCCCCGACCACGGTCGCGGCGGTACCGGCGGGCGGTGTGGACGGCGACGGTCTCGCAGCCAGCGAGGTCCCGCTCGGCGAGGCCTCCCCGCCGATCCCGGAAGGCGCGACGGATCGCACCGAGCGCACGAACCGAGTCCCGCCCCGCCGCACGACCGCGCGCCCGCGCCCGCCAGAGCCGGCGAACGACACGAACGAGCTGCCTCCTGCGCCCTTCGTGTCCACGGCGCCCGACCCCCTCGCCGACGCGCGCGCCGCGCTGCGCTCGGGCGACCCACGCCGCTGCCTCACGATCCTCGACGCGGCGTCGCTCCCTCCGAGCGCAGCGCGTCTTCGCCTCGAAGGCGACTGCTACCGCGAGAGCGGCCAGGGTCGCGAGGCCGTGAAGTCCTACGAGCGCATCTGCGAGCTCCACCCGAGCTACGCCGACCTCGCCGCGATCCGTGTGGAGGTCGAGCGCCTCGGCGGTCAGTGCCGCTGAGCTCGACGTCACACCCTCCGGCCACACTCCTGCTGGGCCACGTGCAAGCCGCGGTGCCACTTCCGCGCCCCCGGCCCGTCACTTCGATCCAACCTCGGCGCGACCGTTCGGACACACGATCCTCCGGCGTCTTTCCGTCTTGTTTCGGGATCCTGCGTGTGATCTAAGGCCGCGTGACATCGACATCGACGGCCCGTCTCACGCTCGATCCCTTCGAGACGCGGCAAGCCCGAACACCGGGCGACATCACGGAAGAGCTCGCGGCACACGACCCGCAGCTCGACGCGGAAGACGACGAGGAGGAGGGCGGCACGGGTTACGGAGCCGCCCTTCACAGCCTCGACGAGGCGCGGCTCCGTCGCGAGGACGTGCTCCGTGAGGTGCCCGCGGGTGAGGTCTACGCGGGCCCGCTGGTGCCACGCCTGCGCGTGTTCTCCGACAAGGTCTTCGTCGCTCGCGACGCCCACGGCAACAAGCTCGACGAGGTCGACGCGCCGCTGCTGGAGCTCTCGTTCGACTACGTCGAGATCGGCCAGATCGTCCGCGCGAACGACCTCCAGGAGCGCTTCTTCTCCGCCTCGCGCGAAGGTGTCCGGACGGTGCTGCGCAACCGCGAGGCGGAGCGTCAGGCCCGCCGCGTGCTCGAGAGCTTCGGCGCAGTCGAGATCGACGCGTTCGACATGGTCGGCGTCCCACCCGACATCGAGGCCGACTACCTCGTGCGCCTCGGCGAGGGCCGCCACGCGCAGTGCGCCTTCACCGCGTACGCGCTCCCTCAGCTCCAGCAGCTCGGCTGGAAGATCGCGATCGATCCCAAGTATCCCTTCCAGGTCGTCCAAGAGAAGCCGGCGTTCTACGCGAACGTTCGGCGCGTAGACGACGAAGAGAAACCCGATTGGTTCGCGCTCGAGCTCGGGGTCGACGTCGGCGGCAAACGCGTGAGCCTGATGCCCGCGCTCCTCGACATCCTCGACGAAGGCGCAGAGGGCGACAGCTTGGCCGCCCTCTCGCGGGGCGTGCGCGAGACCTTCGCGCTCCAGGTGAGCGACACCCACCACATCTCAGTCGATCGCGAGCGCCTGCGCGCGCTGCTGCGCGTGGTGATCGAGCTCTACGAAGGCTCGGACGAGATCCGATTCCCGGTGGAGCGCGCGGCGGCGCTCGAGTCGCTCGACGACGTCTTCAAGAGCCCCGACGCGACCGAAGAGCTGCGTTGGGAAGACGACGAAGGGGTGCGCGAGCGCGCGTTCGTGCTGCCGAAGGAGCCGCCGCGCCGCGACGAGCCGGAGGGCCTGCAGGCGACGTTGCGCCCGTACCAGCGCGAGGGCCTGGGCTGGCTCCAGTTCCTGCGCGCGCACGACAAGGGCGGCGTGCTCGCCGACGACATGGGCCTCGGCAAGACGCTGCAGACCATCAGCCACCTCGCGACCGAGAAGGCCGAGGGGCGCATGGACCTGCCCACGCTCGTGATCGCGCCGACCTCGCTGATGGGGAACTGGGCGCGCGAAGTGCGGAAGTTCGCGCCGCACATCTCGGTCGTCGAGTACCACGGCGCCCAGCGCGCCACCGTCTACGAGGACATCTGCGGCGCCGACGTGGTGCTCACGAGCTATCCGATCCTCATCCGCGACGAGGAGAAGCTCGCCCAGCAGCCCTGGCATTACGTGATCCTCGACGAGGCCCACGCGATCAAGAACCGCAAGAGCCGCGTGCACCAGAGCGTGCGGGCGATGGACTCGCGGCATCGGCTCTGTCTCACCGGAACTCCGGTCGAGAACCACCTCGGCGAGCTCTGGAGTCTCTTCGACTTCTTGAACCCGGGTCTGCTCGGCAGCGAAGAACGCTTCCGGAGCTGGTACCGCATCCCGATCGAGAAGTACGGCGACGAAGAGCGCCTGCTCGCGCTCCGCGACATCGTCGCTCCCTACATCCTGCGACGCGTGAAGAGCGACGTGGCCAAGGAGCTGCCGCCGAAGACGCGCCTGCTCCGCCCGGTCGAGGTCCAGGGCAAGCAGCGCGAGCTGTACGAGGCGATCCGCGTCGCCGCGCACGCGAAGGTGCGCCAGACGATCCGCAAGAAGGGCCTCGCGGGCTCCACGGTGCCGATCCTCGACGCGCTGATGAAGCTCCGTCAGCTCTGCTGCGACCCGCGCCTCGTGAAGATGGACGCCGCGCGCTTCGTGAAGCAGTCGGCGAAGTACGAAGCCACGATGGAGCTGGTCGACCAGCAGCTCGCGGACGGCCACCGCATCCTGATCTTCAGCCAGTTCACCTCGATGCTGAAGCTGCTCTCGGACGGGCTCACCGAGAAACGACTTCCGCATTTGATTCTGACCGGAAGTACGAAAGACCGTCAGGGACTCTGCGATCAGTTCGAGAGCGGCAAGGCGGACGTCTTCCTCATCAGCCTCAAGGCGGGCGGCACGGGCCTCAACCTCGTGAGCGCGGACACCGTCATCCACTACGACCCGTGGTGGAACCCGCAGGCGCAGGAGCAGGCGACCGATCGCGCCTACCGCATCGGCCAGAAGAAGCCGGTGTTCGTGTACGACATGTTCGTCGCGGGCAGCGTCGAGGAGCGCATGCTCCAGCTCCAGCAGAAGAAGCGAAAGCTCGCCGACGCGATCCTCCACGGCGAGCTGCCGCAGGTGGACGCGCTCACCGAAGCGGACGTCGAGGTGCTCTTCGCGCCGCTCGTCGACTGACGGCGCGACCGAGCGGTGCGACCAAGCGGTGCGATCGAGCGGTGCGACCGAGCGGTGCGACCGAGCGGTGCGACCGAGCGGTGCGACGGAGCGGTGCGACCGAGCGGTGCGACCGAGTGGTACGGGCGATCGAGCTCCAGCACGGACCGCGGCGTTCTCGGCGCCCGGACCGCGTGGTAGAGGCTTCGCGGAGGCGCCATGTTCGTCGTGATCTTTCGAGCTCGGGTGCGCGACGCCGACGACGAGTACGCGCGCGTCGCATCGCGGCTCCGTGAGCTCGCGTTGAGCGAGTTCGGCTGCCTGGAGTTCGTGAGCGCGCTCGACGGAGCGGACGAGATCGCGCTCTCCTACTGGCCCGACGAGGCGAGCATCCTCGCGTGGAGGCGACACGGCGAGCACGTCCTCGCGCAGGAGCTGGGCCGCGAGCGTTGGTACGAGCGCTACGTGGTCGAGGTGGCCGAGATCACGCGCGCGTACCGTTGGTCCCGATGAGGCACCCGCGCGTCGACGAGCTGCTCCGCGATCCACCGCCGGACGAATCCGACGCGGCGCGACGTGAGCGCGTGCAGGACGCGCTCGGCCCACTGGACGATCCGGCGGCGGTGCTCGGGCTGTGGGACGGCCTCATCGGGGCGATCGCCGACGTCATCCGACAACGCGGCGACCACCGCGGCTATCGCGGCACCGGCCGTCTTCGAGGTCACGAGCTCTCGGATCTGACGCTCGCCACGGAGCTGGTGCTCGAAGCCGCGACCACGCTGCGCTTCGAGCGCGCGGTCGCCGAGCGGGCGCGGTCGGCGGGCACAACGCGTCGTGAGCTCGACGAGGAGGGCCGCGGATCACGGTGGCGCACGCGGCTCTTGCTCGGCGGGGCGGGCGCGTGCGTGGTCGCCTTCGGCGCGCTGCTCGCGTTCGATCTCTCGGCGTGGCTCCCGATCGCGTTCGCAGGGGCCGGCGCGCTCTCGTCGGCGGAGATCGCGGCGCGTGTCGTCGACAAGCTCCCCAAGCGAGGCGGCGAAGCGATGCGCGAGCGGCGCGAGGCGCAGTGGCTCTCGCCCGAGGAGGTGCGTCGTTGGCTCGAGAGCCGCCGCGACGAGGCGCTGCGCGAAGCCCTCGGCGCCGATCTGGACGCCGCCGAGGTCTGGGTCGAGCGCATCCGCGTGCGCGTGTCGGAGCTCCCGCGCGCGGAGCGTCACGACCACGAAGGGTCACCCGAGGCGCCGCACGAAGAGTCGCGAGAGGCGTCGCGAGACGCTCCAGAGCGCGAGGCGCTGGAGGCTCGAGGAGAGCCGACCGGTTCTGGAGACGACGCGGACGCATGAGCTCTCCGATCCGCGCGTTGGGATCGGCTGCCGGCTCTGCATCGCTCGATTCGTTCGATCGCGTCACGACCGGTCGGCGTGATGCTCTGCCGACCGCGAGCGCGGGGACGAGGCTCCATCGAGACAGTCGAAGTCACCGACCGTCGCTCTCGGTGTCCATGCGGACGTTCGGGTCGGGGTATGCGCCCGAACCCAGCGAGCGGTACGATGTGCGCGTGAGTGAGCCCGCCCGCCGCGTCGCGACGATCGACGACCTGCTCGCGATCCCCGAGGACGAGCGGCACCACGAGATCGTCGACGGCGCCTTGGAGCCGAAGGAGGCCGCCTCCGGTCGCCACGGCCTCGCGCAGGGCCGCCTCTTTCGAACCCTCGGACCGTACGATCGCCGACCGGGTGGCCGCTTCCCCGGCGGCTGGTGGTTCGCGACCGAGGTCGAGGTCCGCTTCGAGAACGATCAGATCTTCCGCCCCGACATCGCGGGTTGGCGACGCGAGCGCCTCGCAGGCCCCCCCGACGAAGTCCCCATCACCGTCCGGCCCGACTGGGTCTGCGAGATCCTCTCGACGAACCGACGGAACGATCTCGTCCGCAAGAAGCGCGTCTACCACCGCCACGAAGTCGCCCACTACTGGATCCTCGATCCCCACGAAGAGACCCTCTCGGTCCTCCGCTGGCACCCCGACGGCTACACCGAAGTCCTCGTGGCCGACCGCCACGAACGCGTCCGCGCCGAGCCGTTTGCGGACGTCGAGCTCACCCTCGCCGTGCTCTTCGGAGACGACGCGGAGGAGTGAGATCGGCGTGCGCACGTGGGCGTGGATGATGCTCCTCGGTTGCGCGGTAGCGCGTCCCGAGACTCCGACGCCGACCGAGACGCCGCCTTCGACCTGGTGCGACGGCGCTCGAACGTCGCCGCTCCTTCGGGTCGGTGCCCACGCTGTCGGACTCGTCGACGACGTCCGATTCGTCACGACTGCCGAGGGGCTCGTTCGCGACGCGTCGGTCCCGTTCGGAGCGCCGCTCGTCGCCGCCGCAGAGTCTCGCGGAACCTGGTTCTTCGTGGCGTCGGATGGCCGCGTGCAGACGTCCGCGAGCGCGCTCGGACCCACGACCGCGCGCGCGACGGACGTTCGACTCGCAGCACGCGCGCAGCGCGATGCGTTGGTGGGCATTCGCTCCGACGGTCGCGCGATCGAGCTCACGACCGACCGGTCACGCGAGGTCGCGCTGCCGTGGCCCGTGACGACGATCGGAGCGTTCGAACGCGGGCGCTTCGCCATCCTTCCGGGCGGCGCGCTCGCGATCGGAACCACGCTGGAGACGCTGCGGGTGACGAGTCATCCGGACGCGGTCGAGCGCGCGTGGGCCGCGGGTGACGCGCTCCACGTCGAAGCCCACGGAGGCACGTTTCGCGTCGACGCGGCGGGGCGCGTGACCGAGGCGAGCCCACGATGCGCGCCGTTGCGCGAGCTCGTCGACGCACGCCTTCGCCGCGTGCCGTGGATCCGCGGAGTCGTGACGACCGACGACGGACGTCACGGATGGATCGAAGAGGATCGTTTCGAAGTGCGGAGCACCACGGAGCGCGCGTCGTGGCCGTGGCCGTGGGCGACGCACTGCGAGCTCGAAGCCCACGAGACGTTCTACGCGCGATGTCCGGCCGCGCTGCATCGCCTCGAAGCGTCGGGCTGGGTCGAGATCGCCCGCGGCGATTGGTTCCCGCACCCGCACGTGTGGCCGGGCACGTGTGCCCGCGCCGATCCGGAGGCGACGACGCTCTGCGTTCGCACTCCCGACGGAACGCGAGTCGAGATCCCGAGACCCCGAGCCGACGGCGAGCCGCTCGACGTCACGTACGCGATCGCGTGCGGCGCGGAGCTCTTCCTCGGCACCCCCGAAGCCACGTTCGTCGTCTCCGACGCACGAACCCTCGAGTCGTTCGAGGCGCTCGGATGCGTCGACGGCGAGCTCTGGGGGCGACGTGACGATCGTCTGCACGTCTGGCGCGACGGTGCGCTCGAGCGACGCGGTTGGATGGGAGGTGACGCGGGCGTTCTGGCCTCGGACGGCGGACACGCGATGTTCCTCGGATCGCGGGTGCTCTCGTCGCGCGACGGGGGACACAGCTGGGAACGCATCGATCGGCGCGCGACCCACGCGACGTGCACCCGAGGCGGCTGCGTGGCGCTCACCTCCTCCGGCCAGATCGTCGCGCGCTCCGACGCGCGTGGGGAAGGAACTTGGGTGCCTCACGAGCCACCGCGGGTCGAGCCCGTCCGCGAGATCTCACTCGAAGAGCTGCGTCGCGCCGATCGCGCTCCATCGCCTCAGTGGCTCTGCGAGGACGCGACGTCGAGCCCGCCGCCCGACCCCGGTCTCGAACGCGCGGGCCTGCAGTTCGATCGCGACGGGCTCGACCTCCGCCGCAACGGGCTTCGCTTCCCCGCACCTGCCGACGCCGTCGGGCTCCTGGGTCTCGCCGTCTCGAGCCTCGACGACGACGCGCACTTGGTCCTCTGGCGAACCCCGCGTGGAGCCGTCGCCCGAGCGTTCTCGCGCGACGCGACGCGCCTCGTCGAGCGTCGCTTCACGTCGCCCGAGCTCGCGTCGCCTCGCGCGGTGGTCCACGAGGGACGCGTGGGCGTCCAGATGGGCCACCTCGTGTACCGAGTCGGCTCCGACCCGGCGCCGCAGACGCTCGACCTCGTCGACGTCCGTGGGCTCGCGATCTGCGCGTCGGTGAACGAGACCGCTCCGCGCACCTCGCACTCCGTCGTCTTCGACGACCGATCGGCGAGGATCGAGGTCGACGTCGAAGCACGTTGTCTCGCGACGCTCTCGTTCGACGATTTCTCGTTCGGCCCGTCGATCGACACGATCACCGTGTACGAAGCCTTCGAAGGCCGCCTCCGCGACGGACGGACGAGCTGCCGGATCGTGTGGAGCGATTCTCGTGCAGCACGCGCCTGGTCGCACAGGCAGCGCGGGGGTGTGCTGATCTTCGATCCCGAAGAGACTTCTCGATGCGCGCTCGAGGTCGCGCGCCTCTACGACCGCCCCTTTCTCCAGTCGCGATTTGCGGTCGACCTGAGGTCTTGGACCGCGGTCAGTTACATGGACGGCTCCATGTCCCGTGGTGTCTTGGCTTTCTCCGAGGAAGGACGACACGGATGTCGCGTGGACTCGGCGCGTGTCGACGACGACGTCATCGCGACATCCGAGGTGTCGATCGCTCTCCAAGACGACGGCCGCGCCGTCGTGACCACGGCTGGATGCTCCGTGCGCTATCGATACGAAGTCGTGTCGAGTCGGCACGACGTCGGCGTTCCCCTCGAGACCTGCAGCGGATGGGTCGAAGCGCGCGAAGCTTCGAGCGCCGAGCCGACGAAATGACGCGTAGCGTCCTGAACATGTCGTCTTGGCGAATCCTCGTTCTGTCGACGATCGCTCTGTTTACGATCGAAGCGACCGCCGAAGCGCCGGAGATTCCCGCGCGGCTCGTCGGAAACTACGACGACACCCTCGAAGGGGGCGACGCGTGTCTCTCCGTTCGACCGAGGGTCGTGACCTACGCCTCGCTCAGCCACGACTCGGAGCGGGGCTGCAACGTCGACATGCGGGTCGTCGGGGTCTCAGCGGGCGAGATCCGGCTCCTGGACGGCGACCGAACCGTCCGGATGATCGTGACCGAGCGTGAGATCCGCTTTCACCGGTCGGCACGGCCGACGTGCGCTCATCTCCAACCCCATCAGTTCCGATTCCTGCGAAGCAGTCGCCGCGCAGCGCGCGAGTGCTTCGAGTAGGTCGCTCGCGAACCAACGAGAAATGGACCTGGTAGGGTCCCCTCGGAAGAGTCGAGGCCAATCTTGACCTCCGAGCAAACTCTTCGACGGGACACCGAGAACTGGGATCAACTCGGTGCGCGAGTGCATTCAGTGGACGTTGCGGGTGTGCACCGGATACGGTCGCTGCATGCAGCACGAGAGCGCGATGCGAGGCAGCCGCGGATCCTCACTGGGCCTCGAAGTTCGGCGAGCTTGGCTTCTCGCGATGAGCCTGACGCTCACGGCGTGTGGTGGAGAAGAGCGTTCGACGCTGGTTCGATGTGACGCGACGACACCCTGTTCGAGAGGCGAGTGTCGTGGTGGATTCTGCGTGAACGCATGCTCGTCCGACTCGGACTGCTCCAGCGCGGAGGTGTGTTCGGTAGGGGCCGATGGCAGTTCGGCATGTCTTCCGCCTTGCGAGGCCGGCAGGCCGCCCCTTCCAGGCTACGCATGCGTCGACGGTCGCCCCGTCTCTTGTGGTGCTCCCGGTCTGCGCGCCTGCTTCGAATGTGGCTGCGATGCTGGGTTCTACTGCGACTTCGGCACGGACGCCTGCACCGCACTCGGCGAGGTTGGAGACCGGTGCGCGAGCGACGACGAATGTCGTACGGGCAACTGCAGTACGTTCGCGGGAGTCTGTCGAGTTCCGGTGGGTTCGACGTGCACGTCGAGCGATTGCGACGTGTGCCTGAGCAGCGGGGAGTGGAGCTTCTGCTCACGCGAGTGCTCGGCGATGGACCAGTGCAATCGCTACCCGTGCCTCGGGCGCGACGATTTGTTTCGGTGCCTGCCGAGTTGCGCAGGCGAAGATGACTCGAGCTGCCCGGGCACGTGTCGACCGTCTCCGTCTGCTGGACCGCGATACTACTGCGATTGTGCCAATGACGAGTGCGCCCCGGACACTGCGGTTCGCCCGGAGGGTGCTCCTTGTCGAGGAGATTCGGAGTGCGTGGGCGGAGACTGCTTCGAGTCCGCGCGATGCATCCCTGGTAGTTCGTGCGATCGGATCGGAGTCTGTGCGGCCGAGGGCTGCGTCGGCGGATGCGCGAGCGGCACCGTGTGCGTCGACCTCCCGTGCGCGGGAGAGGCCGAGTGCGGTTTGAGGTGCCTCGCCACGTGCGAGACGGTAGCCGACTGCGAGTCTCTCGTACGATGTGACCCGGCGATGACGCCGGACGGCGCCTCGGTCTCCGTATGCAATCCGAAGCTCGTCGAGGGTGTCCGCTGCCAACTCGACGCGGACTGTCGCTCTGGAGTGTGCGTCGGCGAGCGCTGCACCGGGCTCGGGGGTTCCGCCAACGGGACACCGTGCACCACCCCGGACGAGTGTGCGTCGGGTTCTTGCTCGGCCAGTGTCTGCCGAGGCGACGCCCTCCTCGGTGACGCGTGCTCCGGCGACTTCGATTGCGGGGTCGGCCGCTGCTGCGACGGGTTCTGTGCGACGTCGTGCTCGTGAAGCTCGACGAGTCCTTTCTTCGCAAGGGGCGCGTGTGGCGTGCCCGGTCGGTCCCACTCACGCGTCGTCGCTCGCACGACTCGTGACAATCCTCTCGCGCTTCGCGCTGTCGATCCCCCGTCGTGCGGTTGACGCTCGGAGGTCGGTGTTTAGCTTCGCGAGGTGCCGCCGCTCGGAGGCCCCGCGTTTCGCGGGTGAGCGGTGGACGATGTGAACGATGGCGCTCCGTTCTGCGTGACTTCGCGCGCGTCGTGACGGGGTGCTCCGAGGCGGACGCGTCGTGGCTTCCGGCTCCGACCGTGCGCGAACGATCAACCCATCTGCCGAACCGAATCCGAGCCGAACCGTGGCTCGGTGCATCTGTCGAGGTACGTCCACATGACCACCATCAGCCGCTGGGATCCCTTCGCCGAGATGAACCGCCTGCACGATCAACTCTTCAGCCGCGTGGCGCGGGAGGAGAGCTTCAAGCCGGCGATCGACATCCACGAGGACGAGGACGCGTACTCCGTGGACGTGGAGGTTCCCGGATTGAAGCCGGAGGACATCCACGTCGACGTGGAGAAGAACATCCTGACCGTGCGCGGCGAACGCCGTCTGAGCCGCGAGGACAAGAAGGAAGGCTACCGGCGCGTGGAGCGATTCTACGGGAGCTTCACCCGGAGCTTCACGCTGCCCGAGACGGTCGACGCGGAGTCGATCGAGGCGAAGACGGCCGACGGCGTGCTCACGCTCCGGCTGCCCAAGCGCCCAGCGCCCGGCGCCCGAAAGATTTCGGTATCGTCGAGCTGAGCGCTCAGCTCGACGACGGAGCGCTCCGCTCGACGACGGAGCGCTCCGTCGAGACGAATCCGCTTGGTTTCCCCGAGCGAAGACGACCGATCGGTGTCCGTGGGCATCGAGGTGCCCGGAAGCGCCGAGCTCAGAGACGTTGGAGCGCGGCGACGAAGGGATCCTCGCCCGCCAGGTAGTCGTCGGCCGTGTAGGCGACCGGGACGTGCGGCTCGACGCCGTGACCCGGACGGCAGCCGGGGATCGACACCAAGTCGATCTCGAAGAGCGAGACGAGCACGGCGAGTGACTCGACCTGGAAGACGACCGGCATCTCGCCGGTGTGACGGTCACAGCCGCCTTGCGTCTCGGTGCCGATCACGACGACGTCTTCGCGGTGGGCGAGCAACGCGGCGAGCATCTCGACCGCGGCGGAGCTGGTGGCGTCGTCCACGAAAACGATCAACCGACCGCGGTGGGGATTCGGCGACGGGATCATTCGGTCGGCCAACGGGTCGCCTTCGAAGACCCAGACGTCGCCGCGCCGCTCGCCGGGGAACGTCGTGAGCGCGGATTCGGGCACGATGGGGAACGAGACGTGGTCGCGGAACGCAGCGGGGATCGCGCGGATGCGGGTCGAGACCCGACGCCATTGAGCGAAGGGTCGGTCGAGCAGTCGCCGAAGCACCGCCACGCCGAGCAGGCGGTTGCCACCTTCGTTCCCGCGTAGGTCGAGCACGAGCCGCGCGTCGGACGGCACCTCGTCGAAGAGCTCGGAGACGCGCGCCGTGAAGGTCGTCTCGTCGTTCGAGCCGAAGCTCGGCAGACGCAGCAGGCGCGTATCGTCGTCGAGGCGAACGAGCGATGGGGTCCATGGAGCGCCCGCGGTCGGTGGCGCGCCCCAACGCGGTGCCGAGTACCGCGTGCTCGCGAGCCGCGCGAGCCCTGCGCGGTCGGTGGCGGGCAGACGAAGCTCCTCGGTGCTCGCGCCGGGTCGACGCACCACCAGCTCGTAGTGGCCTCGCGGCCCGAGCTCCATCAAGCCGAGGAACGAGAGCCGCCGCTGCGCTTCGGCGCGCCGGACCTCGGGACGATCACCGTCCGCGGTCGCCATTGCGGCGAGCGCATCGAGGAACGCATCGACCGGACGCCCCTCCACCTCCAGCACCTCGGTCCCAATTGGAAAGCTGGGCTCGGACGCGTCGAGGAAGACCCGATCACCAGCCCGCACGAGCAAAAAGGGAAGCTGCGGACCTTCGCCGGCCTCGGGTCCGAGCCCGACCGCGACGTGCGCGTCGGCGATGGCGGCGGCGAGACGCGAAGCGCCGCGCGCGAGCGCGATCGGCTCGGGAGACGGACCGAGCGCGGCGTTCTCCACCTGCAGCCGCTCGTCGAGCGTAGCCGCCGGCAGAAACCGATGCGGATCGGGATGCGCCTCCCGCAGGAACGCCACGAGCGCGGGAAGCGGCTCGTCAGGGACGGTGGAGGGAGCCGCGCAGGCGGTGAGAGCCGCGAGCCAAACGAGCGTGCACGAGCGAGATGTCGTCGTCGGGATCGGCGGAGCGGTCATCGGGGCCAGCCTGGCGCACGCGGACGAAGCGAGCCGCGCCGGCGAGGCCGCTCGATTCGTGCGCGAACGCGTCGCGGCTCGGCTCAGCCGAGCGCTTCGTCCAAGAGGCGGCTCTGCTCGAGCTTGTGCGCCGCGTTGGAGCCCGTCGCGGGGCTCGCGCTCTCGGCGCGGGCGACGCAGCGGATGTCGCGCTTGCCGAAGATGTCGGGGAAACGCGCGCGGACGTAGTACCAGGCGCCCATGTTCCACGGCTCTTCTTGCACCCAGCAGAGCTCCGCCTTCTTCGGGAAGGCGTCGACTGCGGCCTGCAGCTCCTCGGGGCGCAGCGGGTAGAGCTGCTCGAGGCGGACGATCGCGACGTCCGTGATGCCGCGCTTCTCCCGCTCTTCGAGGAGCTCGTAGTAGACCTTGCCGGAGCAGAAGATCACGCGGCGGACCTTCTTCGCGTCGAGGTCGGGCGTGGTGTCGGGGATCACGCGCTGGAACTCGCCCGTCGCGAGGTCGTCGAGGGTCGAGACTGCGCGGCGATGACGCAGCAGGCTCTTGGGTGTCATCACGATCAGCGGCTTGCGCCACGGACGCACGACCTGGCGGCGGATGCAGTGGAAGATCTGCGCCGGCGTCGTGAGGTTGACGATCTGCATGTTGTCCTCGGCCGCGAGGGCGAGGAAACGTTCGAGGCGTGCGGAGCTGTGCTCGGGGCCCATGCCCTCGAAGCCGTGCGGCAGGAGCAGCACGAGGCCGCTGAGGCGGTGCCACTTGTCCTCGGACGACGAGATGAACTGGTCGATGATGACCTGCGCGCCGTTCGCGAAGTCGCCGAACTGCGCCTCCCACATCACCAGCGCGTCGGGCGTGTCGAGCGAGTAGCCCCACTCGAAGCCGAGCACGCCCGCCTCCGAGAGCGGGCTGTCGTAGATCTCGAGGCCGCCCTGGTTCTCGGCGACGTGACCGAGGCGCGTGTAGCGGCGGCCGTTGCGCACGTCGTAGATGACCGCGTGGCGGTGGCTGAAGGTGCCGCGGCGCACGTCCTGGCCGGTGAGGCGGATGTGCGTGCCCTCGGCGAGGATCGACGCCATCGCGAGGTTCTCGGCCGTGCCCCAGTCGACCTCTTGGCCGGTCTCGAGCACCTGGCGCTGCTTGTCGAGCACGAAGCGCTGCAAGCGGCTGTGGGGCTGGAACCAATCCGGATAGGTGGTGAGCCGATCGAGCAGCTCTTTGAGCTTCTCCATCGGGACTGCGGTCGGGACGTCCGTCGCTTCGCGGTCGAGACCGCCCTGGTACTTCTCCCAGAGGCCCTTCATCGACACCGGCACGAGCGCGTAGTCGCCCGTGCGGGACTCTTCGAGCGCGCGCTCCAGATCCGTGTTGCGGCGCTGCTCGATCTCCTTGGCGTCCTCGCGGGTGATCGCGCCGAGCTCGACGAGGTGATCGACGTAGATCTCGCGGACGGTCTTCTTCTTGTCGATCGCCGCGTACATGAGCGGCTGCGTGAAGCGCGGCTCGTCGCCCTCGTTGTGGCCGTACTTGCGGTAGCAGTAGAGGTCGATGACGACGTCGCGGTGGAAACGCTGGCGGTACTCCGCCGCGAGGTGCACGACCTGCGCGACCGCCTCCGGATCCTCGCCGTTCACGTGGAAGACGGGGCAGCGGAGCATGCGCGTGATGTCGGTGCAGTAGCGCGTGCTGCGGGAGTCTTCCGGGTTGGTGGTGAAGCCGACCTGGTTGTTGATGACGACGTGGACGGTGCCGCCCGTCGCGTAGGCGGTCAGCTCGCTGAGGTTCAGGGTCTCGGCGACGATGCCTTGGCCGATGAACGCGGCGTCGCCGTGGATGAGGAGCGGCAGGACGCTGATGCGGGTCTCGGTGTCACCGCGGCGGTCTTGCTTGGCGCGCGCGCGGCCTTCGACGACCGGGTTCACGAACTCGAGGTGGCTCGGGTTGAAGGTGAGCGTCATGTGGACGCTCTTGCCCGACGCGGTCTGGCGATCGATCGAGTAGCCGAGGTGGTACTTCACGTCGCCGCCGCCGAGGTGCAGCTCGGGGTTGTCGTCGTCGAAGCCCGCGAAGATCTCGCGGACGTTCATCTCCATGATGTTGACCATCACGTTGAGGCGGCCGCGGTGGGCCATGCCGAGCACGACCTCTTCGACGCCGAGCTCGGCGCTGCGCTCGATCAGCAGATCGAGCATCGGGATGACGCTCTCGGCGCCTTCCACCGAGAAACGCTTGGCGCCGATGAACTTCGTGTGGAGGAACTGCTCGAAGATCTCCGCGTCGGTGAGCTTGGTGAGGATGCGGAGCTGCTCGTCGCGCGAGAGCGCGATGCGGTTGCGCGAGGACTCCATCGCCTCTTGCAGCCAGGTGCGCGCCTCGCGGTCTTCGAGGAAGGTGAACTCGACGCCGATCGAGCGCGTGTAGGTGTCGGAGAGGCGCTCGAGGATCTCGCGCAGGGTCGCGGTGGGTGGGCCGGCGAGATCGCCGGTGGAGAAGAGCGTGTCTTGGTCGACGTGCGCGAGGCCGTAGCGCTCAAGGAAGAGCTCGCTCGCGTCGGGGCGATCGGAGAGGCCGAGCGGGTCGAGGTTCGCGTAGAGGTGACCGCGCACGCGGTAGGCGTTGACGAGCGCGGCGACGCGCGCCTGGAGCTCCGTCGCGGTCATCACCTCCGCGGAGGGCGGGAACGCGGTGGTGCGCCCCTTGACGCGGCGCTCGACGAAGGGGATGTCCTCCGCGGTCGGCGGGAGCTTGTAGACGCCGGAGAGCTCCGTCGGGACGGGCGCGCTCGCGGGGATCGCGGTGCCGTGGGCTCCGTTGCCTCCGTTGGGCTTCTTCGCCTCGACGGGCTTCTCGACCGGCACCCCGATGGGCGCGGCGATCACGCCCGCGGACGTGAGCTGCGGCAGCTCGGAGGGCTCGAGGCCCTCGAAGAAGCGACGCCAGGCGTCGTCGACGGAGGAAGGGTTGCCGGCCCAGCGGAGGAACATCTCCTCCACGAGCCCTTGGTTGACACCGAAATCTTGGGCCATGTGTCCGAATCTCTTGGGAGATCGCCGCACGCGGGTTGGCGCGGTGCGAGCAGGTCGACGGTGCGGGGGAACGCGTCGACGGGAGGCGGGAAAACGCGGGAGCGAGGGTAACTCCGCGCGCGCGTGGGGTGTAGCAGGTCGGGTCGCGGGGGTGCCAGAGAAGGCGTGCGGAAGACACCGTTTCTTCGGGGGCTTTCTGGGCGTCGGCGGCGACCGACGGACGGGGCTCGGGCGGCATCGGCGCCGACGCTCTCGTGTGGCTCGCGTGATCGAAAGCACGGTCGGCGGGGCGCGCGGGCGGGGTAGGCTTCGACGCGATGCGCGAGATTCGTTCGTTTCACCAGGCGCCGCCCACGCTCTCGAACCAGTACGACGACGACGCGTTGCTCCGGGGCTACCTGAAGCACGCGCTGCCGCCCGACGTGCTCGCGGCGATCGAGCCGGAGCTGCGCGAGATGGGGGAGATCGCGGTCGAGCTCGCGGCGCTCGCGCAGGAGACGCGGGTCGAGGAGCCGCGGCTCGTACCGTGGTCGCCGTGGGGGGAGCGCATCGATCACATCGAGCTGACGCAGGTGTGGAAGAAGGCGGAGCCGATCGCGGCCAAGCACGGCGTGGTGGCGGCGGCTTACGATTCGCGCTTCGGGAAGTACGCGCGCGTGCACCAGTTCGCGCTCGCGTACCTCTACTCGCCGTCGAGCGACACCTTCGCGTGCCCGCTCGCGATGACCGATGGGGCGGCCAAGACGTTGCTGCGCTCCGGGAATCAGGAATTGATCGCGCGCGCGGTTCCTCGATTGACCTCGCGCGATCCGGCGACGTTCTGGACGAGCGGTCAGTGGATGACGGAGTCGACGGGAGGATCGGACGTGGGGTTGTCCGAGACGGTCGCGGTGAACGAAGACGGTCAGTGGCGGCTCTACGGGCGCAAGTGGTTCACGAGCGCGGCGGCGAGCCAGATGGCGCTGACGCTCGGGCGTCCGGAGGGCAATCCGCCGGGCGGGCACGGGCTCGCGCTCTTCTACGTCGAGTGTCGCGACGAGCAGGGGCGGCTGCGGAACATCTCGCTCAATCGGCTCAAGGAGAAGCTCGGCACCAAGAAGCTGCCGACCGCGGAGCTGATGCTGCAGGGCACGCCGGCCACGCTCGTGACGGGGGAGACGACGGGCGGGGTCCGCGGGATCACGCCGATGCTGAACGTCACGCGCACCTGGAACGCGGTGACGGCGGTCTGCTCGATGCGCCGCGGGCTCGCGCTCGCGCGGGACTACGCCAAGCGCCGCTTCGCGTTCGGCGCGCACCTGATCGACAAGCCGCTGCACGCGGACACCCTCGCGGGATTGCAGGCGGAGCTCGAGGGCGCCTTCCACCTCACGTTCCAGATCGTCGAGCTGCTCGGCAAGGAAGAGCACGGCGAGCTGACGGAGGACGAGGCGGCGCTGCTGCGCCTGCTGACGCCGATCGCGAAGCTCACGACCGGCCGGCAGGTGGTGGCGGTGATGGCCGAGGTGCTCGAGGCCTTCGGGGGCGCGGGCTACGTGGAGGACACGGGCATCCCGACGCTCTACCGCGACGCGCAGGTGCTCTCGATCTGGGAGGGCACCACGAACGTGCTCTCGCTCGACACGCTGCGCGCGCTCGCGCGGGAGGGTGGGCTGCAGGAGCTGCTCGCGGCAGCGAAGAAGTGGACGGACGTGAAGGATCCGGCGCTCGCCGAAGCCGGACAGCGCGCGCGGCACGCGATGGGCGCGGCGGCGAAGTGGGTGGACGCCGCGTCGAAGCAGGGGACCGACGAGGCCGAAGCCGGCGCGCGTCGGTTCGCGCTCACGCTCGGGCGCGCGGCGGAGCTGGCGCTGCTCGTGAAGCACGCGGACGTCGCGCTCGCGGCGGGCGATCGTCGGCCACGCGCGGCGGCGCTGCGGTTCGCGCAGACGCCGATCGATCAGACCGCGTGGATGGATCGCGAGGACGCGGCACTGCTCGCGCGCGGGTGAGCGCGCGCCGCGTGGCTCAGCTCCCGCCGCGGCGGTGGAGCTCGGCGCGGAGCGCGGCGAGGCGCTGCCGCAGGGGCACGATGAAGTCCATCGAGTAGGTGTGCATCTTCGACTTCTGCGCGCGCACGGTGTGCCATTTGGAGAGCGCGAGGCGCGCCGCGGCGCGCACGAAGTCGGCGCCGAGGCGGCCGTAGCGCATGCGTGCCTTGAAGAGACCGAAGGCGCTCGCGACCAGCTCGACCTCGTGCTGGGTGAGGTTTCGGAGCGCGACCTCGTCCTGGAGGTACTCGCGGATGATGCGACCGCGGCGGCGCACGAGGACGATGATCAGGACCAAGAAGGTGACGACGAAGAGGAACCAGATCGGGAGCATGCAGACGAAGAGCATCCCGCCCTCTTCGCCGAGCCCGTCCGCGAGGGCGGCGCTGCCGTTCCAGATCGCGTGCAGCATCACCGCGCCGAGGTAGCCGAAGAGCGGTCCGGCCCAGCGCACCCAGGGCTTCTCGGTCTCGCGCGCGAGGCCGAAGCCGATGCCGATGAGCGAGGTGTAGACCGGGTGACCCCAGGGGAAGAGGATGCCGCGGAGCACGAAGGTGATCTCGAGCGCGCCCTCCATGGCGGCGTTCGAGTAGTAGACGACGTTCTCCACCGTCGCGAAGCCGAGCGCGACGAAGACGGAGTAGATGATGCCGTCGACGACGCCGTCGAACTCGCGGCGCAAGAAGTAGAAGACACCGAAGACGCCGAGGCCCTTGAAGAACTCTTCGACGAGCGGCGCGCTGACGACGGTGGAGAGCAGCTCGCCGTGCTCGCCGCCCATCGCGCCGACGAGGCTGTTGATGACGGCGGAGAAGCCACAGGCCGCGATGCCGCCCCAGAGCAAGCACCCGATGAGCGCGTACCAGGGCTCGGGGTCGTAACGATCGAGCAGGCGCGGGACGGTGAGGTAGATGGCGCCGGCGGGGAACGCGAGGACGGCCGCGATGCAGAGGCCGCCGAGGGCGCCTTCGACGAAGAAGGCGGGCAGCAAGAAGAGCAGCAGCAAGAGGAGGCCGCCGACGAGCTGCGCCACGAGGTAGAGCGCGAGCCCGACGTTGCGACGCGTGCGTTGCGGATCCGGGAGCGCGCTCATGGGCGAGCGCGACTATCGCACGAAGGCGCACGTCGGTGCGCGGGCTCTCGCGGGCGTCCTCGCGCCTCGATGCGGCTCGAGCTTTCACGGCTCGGGCATCATCGGTCAGCGCTCGGTGCTCATTGGCCGGGCAGTCGGTCCGAGAGGTCGCCGCGCGCCGCGCGATCGAGGAGATCGCGGTTCGCTTCGCAGGTCGCGCAGGGCGTCATCTCGTCCGCGCGTACGTCGACGTCGGCCACCCCTTCGGTGCGGCGTGCGTTGCGGGCGTTCTCGGCGAGGTCCTCGTTGGCGTCGAGACGGTGGCGGTTCTCGCCTTTACCGCGCCAGACGGTGGCGTGCCCGACCGGCTCGTAGTCTTCCGCCGTTCGGCCCTCGGCGTTGCGGTAGTTCTCGGCTTCGCGCGCGCAGTACCACTCGGCGCACTGACCGGGACGGTTGCCGGTCGGCGGCTGCGGTGCGTTGGTGCCGTCGACCGCCTCGCGTGACACGCGGTAGCGACGGTCGCCGCGCGCGTTCAGGCGCTCTTCGAGCAGGCGCGCTTGGCTCTCGTCCAGGCCGCTCGAGACACCGACGGAGACCGAGCCGTCGCGGTGCTCGATCACCTGCACGACGCTGTTGCTCTTGCGGCCGACGAGCGGCTGACCGGCCGCGTTGACGGGGCGCGCCATCTCGTCGACCACCGCGTCGGCCGCGTCGCGCGCGCTGCGGGTGCGGGGCACGCCGAAGACCTCGTTGCGGCACGCGTTGTGGACCCAGAGCTCCCCTTCGCCGACGAAGTAGGTGTGCGCCTCGTCGACCGTGAGGTTGTAGACGCGCGCGCGGCGATCGAGCGCTTCGAGAGCGACGATCGACGCGAGCGTCTCGTCCGCCCGGACGATGCGGTCGTCGGGCGTGAGCGCCTTGGCGGCGACCCAGCCGCGGGGGGTGTGGAAGGGATGCGCGGGGGTGACGAGGAGGACGTCGCGGGTGGGCGCTGGGGTGACGCGATCGCTGGCGCTGCGCGCGTCGCTCTCCACGGTGATCGCGAGCAGCGGCTCGTCGTCGCGCACGATCGTGTCGATCACGGGGAAGCGGCCGAGCTCGCCCGTCTTCTCGTGGCGCGCGAGCACGACGTCGCCGATGCGCAGCGACTCGATGGGCGCGAAACCTTCGCTCGTGCGCACGAGCGTGCCGGCGACGAAGCAGCTCCCGGGGCGACGGCACACGCCGCCCGAACAGCTCGCGTCGACCACGTAGTCGGATCCGCGCGCGGTGTCCGCCACGGTGTCGGCGTCGTCGCCGCGGCGTCCGACCACCGCGACGAGATCGCCGTCGGTCGCGCGATCGGCGCCTCTCGCGACGTCGGTCGCGCGATCGGTGCCCCGCGCCACGTCGGTCGCACGATCGACGCCGCGCGCCACGTCGCTCGCGCGATCGGCGCCGCGCGCCACGTCGGTCGCGCGATCGGCCGCGCGCAGGCCGTCCGCGACCTTGTCCGCGTGGCGGAGCTTGCTGGCTTGACCGGCGCCTCCCGTGCCGACGGTGGTCGCGACTTCGAAGGCGATCGCTCCGACCAGTTTCCCGCGCTCTTCCGGGGTGCCTTCCCGGATCACTCGCACCGTCTCTTTGGCTGCGTTGTAGCCGGCGACGGCGACCGCTTTTCCGAGATCTCCCGCCGAGCGTGCGACCTCTCCCGGATTGTTCACCGCGTAGGTCACGGCGGAAGACACGTTGCTGGCGGCCTCGCCCGGGTTGGTCACGGCCCAACCGACCCCGCGCACGGTGGAGACGGCGAGTCCTGCGACA
>ERZ761602.3319-NODE-3319-length-22960-cov-14.216241_pt1 | contig 22960 bp, 17 predicted proteins | sample MGYA00512165_ERZ761602 | MGnify/ENA primary metagenome ERZ761602 (study PRJEB28899, sample SAMN02445085) | bioreactor sludge metagenome | biome: EBPR sludge; isolation source: Thorneside wastewater treatment plant | place: Australia: Brisbane, Thorneside...
ATATTTAATATTTTAAGATTGATGAATTAAATAAAAAATTTATCATTACATGATGATAAATGTAAAAATAAAATGTTTTATTTAATTGTAGAGACACAGCGAGACAATTAATGATTTTGTTGATTAACGACTTCGCTGTGTCTCTACTTTTAGAATGACATTGTTGTTTGAATTGCGGGTTTCTTTCCGTTCAATAAAATAAACGGTGCGGCTTTGTCGGCGAGGATGTGAAGTTTTTTCAATGCAGATAACGAATTGACTTTATTCATTCTTCTAGCGTTCAAAATAATTTCTGCACCTTTGAGTCCAATGCCTGGAATTTTGATCAGTTGCTGTTTATCAGCCGTGTTGATTTCGATGGGAGAATGAATCAGGTTGAGGTTTGCCCACGCAAGTTTCGGGTCTGCATGAAGCGGAAGGTTTTCATCAGAAGTAAAAGGTAAATCTTCCAAATCAAAATCATAATCGCGCAATAAAAACGAGGCTTGATACAAACGATGTTCACGCATGGGATTCACGGCGGGTTTGTTTTCAAGTGGCGTATCGTGAATGGGATGAAAGGCAGAATAATAAGCCCGTTGTAAGCGAATATTTTTTATAAGCCAATGTGTTGTGGTTAATAATTCCAAATCGCTTTCGTCGGCGCCACCTGCTACAAACTGCGTCACCGCCGACGGATATTTTCCATTCCAAAATTTATAAGCAGGTTCATTGCGACGAATTTCTTCTATCATGCGAAGCGGGCGCATTAACTCTTCGATAAAAATTTTATGTGGCGCAAGTTTGGCAAGTCGCTCGGTATTGGGTGCTTCTAAATTCACCGAAAGCCTATCAGCCAATTGCATGGCACGATAGACTTGGTCTTTTTCTGTGCCGGGCATCAGTTTTAGATGAAGATACCCGCGGAAGCCTTTTTTCTTGCGTAGGATTTCTGCTGTATCTAAAAGTTTATCTTGGGTTCGGACTCCGCCTCCTGCTATGCCCGAACTGAGGAATACACCTTCGACCAATCCACGTTGATGCATTTTGCTAAACAGGTCTGCAAATTCATTGGGTTTGAAAGTGGCACGGCGAAAATCTCTGCCTGCTCTAAATGGACAGTAATAGCAATCCCGCTCACATGCTGAGGACAATAAAGTTTTTAATAGAACAATGTTTTTTCCATTGGGCAGTTGAGCAGGGTGGGCGAAGGCGGCGCGTTTTTCTTTTGGAGTGAAACAAGAGGGTTGAGTGGTCTCGGTGGTCTCGATACGCCCCTGCGGGGCTACTCGACCATCAGAATCCTCTGCATGTTCCAATTCCATTTGGCTGGAAAGTTCTACCAAAGTATCTAATGCATCCATACTTGCTATTATAGAATATTTGTTCTATAATAGCAAGTGCTATTGAAAATCCTTTTACAAAGAATAGGCGAGATTAAACATGACTTTTCAATTAACCTTACATCTAAAACGAGAACATTTTGAACAAATTGAACGTGGGGAGCAGAAATTTGAATTTCGCCCCAAAACTCCGTATTGGCATAAACACTTGATTGATAGAAAATATAAGACGATTCGCCTGGTATGCGGATACCCAAGAAGGGGAGAGAAGCCGCGTGAGATGATTGTGCGTTATCGCGGCTGGTTGCCGAAGATTATTAAGCACTCACATTTTGGGGAAAAGCCTGTGCGTGTGTTTGCTATTCCAGTGCATGATAGGATAAATTAAGTGCATAGCCACAGAGGTCACAGAGCTCTCTGAGGAAAGACTCTCTGTGACCTCTTTAGCTAATTTGTAACTTTCAAAGCAGAATGTATAATTGCGCTAGGAGATTCGCTTTGAAAACACAAATCAACCCAGCCAATTTTACAAAGACAGTCGGGGCGTATTCACAAGGTTTGAAAGTAGATGTAGGGGATAAGGTAATGATATTCGTTTCTGGTCAATTAGCCATGGATGCGGAGGGGAATCCAGTTGCACCAGATGATATTTCTAAGCAGACAAGATATATATTCGAAAACATAAAAAAGATTTTGGCTGAAGCAGGCGCCAAGTTAGAAGATGTTGTTAAAGTGCAAATCTTTATGACAGATATTAGTAAGTTTTCTCAATTTTCTGCTGTAAGGAATGAGTACTTGGAGCATATCAAACCTGTCAGCACATTGGTGGAGATTAGTAAAACTGTCAAAACTGGTTGTGATGTTGAAGTGGAAGTGATTGCGATTGCGGATAAATAATTAACGTCATTGCGAGCCACGTTTTTGTTTTTGTGGCGAAGCAATCTCACGATTGTAGAAAATTATGAATGAGATTGCTTCGTCGGGCTGGGTCTCGATACATCGCCTTCGGCGATACTCGACCATCAGCCCTCCTCGCAATGACGAAAAAATATGGAGAAATTAGAAAAATGTCTTCAAAAAATTATGATGTCATTATTGTGGGTGGGGGAGTGATGGGATGTGCGACGGCGTATTATCTTTTGAAATTTGATTCAACGTTGAAAGTCGCAATTATCGAAAAAGACCCGACGTATGAGTTTGCTTCCACGCCATTATCTGACGGGAATATGCGCATTCAGTTTAATATCAAAGAAAATATTCAAATGTCACAATATGGCATGGAAGTGATGAAAACATTTGCGGATGAATTTGAAGTGGATGGAGTCAAACCTGATGCGGCATTTCGTCAGCAAGGGAATTTGTTTGTGTTGGATGAACATAGCAAAGATGAATCTTATGAAGGATATTTGTTACAAAAAAGTTTAGGCTGTGACGTAGAATGGCTGACACCTGAAGAAGTGGGAAAATATTATCCGCTTTATAACTTGAAAGATTGTGTGGCTGGGACGTTTGGTCCTAAAGATGGGACAATGTCACCGATGGGTGTGTTGAATGGATATAAAAAGAAGGTTATACAATTAGGTGCGGAATATATCCATGCGGAAGTTAATCAAGTGTTGAAAGAGGGGAATCAAATTGTTGGCGTGAAATTATCAGATGGAGAAATGTTACATAGCAAGATTGTGATGAATGCGGCGGGGGCGTGGGCGAAGCACATTGCTGAGCGTGTAGGAGCAAGCATCCCCGTAGAGCCGACGAAGCGTCAGGTCACGATTGTGGAGGCGAATGTTCATCCACAAAAAGTTTTGCCAGCCTTATTTCTTCCATCCGGTTTGTATGTGATTCATGAAGGCGAGGGGATGTTTATGATTGGGAAATGCTTCGCGGATGATTACGTCGGCACGGATGATTTCGTTTGGGAACGCAAGATGTTTGAAGAACGGATGTGGCAAGAGTTGGTGGAGTATTTGCCCGCATTTGACCGTTTGAAAATTTCGCGTGGTTGGGCGGGTTTGTATGAAGTGAACACGCTCGATAGCAATGCGATTTTGGGTGAGTTGCCCGCCTTGAAAGGTTTTTATTTGGCGAACGGTTTTTCGGGGCATGGATTTCAGCAATGCCATGCGGTGGGACGTTATATCGCCGAGTTGATGTTGAATAAAACGCCGACGTTGGATTTATCTATCTTTTCGCCGAGGCGAATTGTGGAGAATGCGCCGGTGTTTGAGAGTAGAAGGAAGATTATTTGAATGGTCTAATAAGTCTAACAAGTCTGAATGGTCGGAAGAAGTCTTAGGTATAATGAGGCATTCGGCAAGGCGGAGGTAAGGAATGGCTAAAAAGAATGCAAAAAAGACAGATGGCATTCAAATAAGTGGAGATGCGAATAACGCCAACATTGTTCAGGGTGATAACAATGTTATTAACCTGCCGCCTGAATACGTCAAAATTAATTCTCTTTATCAACTCCCACAAGCATTAGCAGACTTTACAGGTCGTGAAGATTTATTGAAAGAAATATTGAGTGACTTTGAAACAAGCAAAGGCACGACCATCAGCGGGTTGACTGGCTTGGGCGGGATTGGAAAAACAGCCCTGGGTTTACAAGTTGCCCATCAAATCAAAGATAAATATCCTGACGCGCAAATTTTTATAGACTTAAAAGGTACAACTGCACCACTTACTGCTTTAGATATTGCCCGCCATGTGATTTTGGCTTTTGAACCTTCTGCCGACCTGCGCGGATTGGACGAGAACAATATGCAAGCCGTTTTTCAATCTATTTTGAATGGAAAGCGAGCCTTGCTTTATTTTGACAATGCCCGTTCAGCAGAACAAATTGCCAAACTGATTCCGCCTCAACCCTGCGCCTTGATTGTGACGTCACGTTGGACTTTTCCTGTGGCAGGTTTGAAGACTCATAAGGTCGGCGTGTTGGATGAAAAAGAGGCAGTACAATTTTTACTCGAACTTTGCCCACGCATCCCTGACCATGCGAATGAACTCGCCAAAGCCTGCGGATATTTGCCTTTGGCATTGCGCATTGCGGGCAGTTATTTAGGAGTGAATCACAATATAGGCGTTGATACCTATTTAGCAGAACTTGCTTCTGTCAAAAGCCGACTTGAAACTTTTGCAAAAAGCCGTGAAGATGCGGAATTAACCTCAGAGCCAGATGTATTTGCTACTTTTGAATTAAGTTACAACCATTTAAATCAAGAACAACAAAAGATGTGGCGGACTTTAGGCGTATTCCCTGCGCCATTTGATAGCATTGCCGTTGCGGCGATGTGGGAAATTGAAGATGTTAAAAACGCAGAAGAGGTATTAAGCCTCTTGATGCGTTACAGCCTGATAGATTTTAATGAGGCGTCTGCTCGTTATGAATTGCATGATTTGCTAGGGGAGTTTGCCAGAAGTAAGATGAAGGGCGGGGAAGAGGAAGAGGCGTATATTCAACATGCTAAACATTATATGCAGGTAATGGAAACAGCCGATGAATTGTATTTACAAGGTGGAGAAAATATACTCTTAGGATTACGCCTCTTCGATGTAGAGTGGGAGAATATTCGTTCGGCACATGCTTGGATTACTACAAATGTAAATGCTTCAGAATCAATTGCTGAGCTTGGGATGTACTTTCCAGACGCTGCCACTTATTGCTTAGACTTACGCCTCCCACCACGTGATAAGATTCTTTGGCTTGAAATTGCAAAAGATGCAGCAAAAAAACTTGGTAGGAGAGATATGGAGGGAGTTCATCTCGGCAATTTGGGTCTTGCCTATTATTCTTTAGGTGAGGTCAAAAAAGCGATTGAATATCATGAACAAGCCTTAGTGATTGCGCGCGAAATCGGCGATAGGCGCAATGAAGGAAATTGGCTCGGCAATTTCGGAAGTGCCTTATATGGCTCCGGAGAAAAAGAAAAGGGAATCGAGTCCGTAAAACAGGCTTTGGCTATTTTTGAAGCCATCGAGTCTCCTAGTGCTGAGTTGGCGCGGAATAAACTCAAGGAGTGGGGAGTGTAGCCCCCTCCGTCACTTCGTGACACCTCCCTCAAATCCACAAGAAAAATTTTGAGTGATTATGAAAACTCATTTTGTGGATTTAGGGGAGGCTGGGGCAGGGGAGGGAAAGTGAAACGTGAAGAATGAAGCTTGAGAGCGTGAATTTGTCTTTCCTCTTTCTTCTATCTAAATCGTCTATCGTCTAATGTCCGCAGTCTAAGGTGTGGGGGAGATTGCCAAAACAAGCCTCTTGACTTTACAGTTATCATTCAATATAATTAGTATTATACGCCATCATAAATACGAGAGAGAATTCGCATATGAAAACTGAAATCAAGCACTTTTTAGATACCTTAGACCTTTCTGCAAATACAGTTTCTGCCTATCGGTATGCACTCAAACGCTTTGTAGAAATTGTCGGCAAAGATGCCCCACTGACTGTCGAAAATTACGAGAAGTTTTTAGTCGCCATCAAAGACTTTTCACCATCTACCAAGCAGATTTGGCGCTCAGCGGTTCTAGGTTTGTATTCGTTTTCCAAATCCAAAGATATGGCAGAACTTCACCAGGTCACCAAACATTACACCCGCGCACAGGGCAAACGCGTCGTCAATTTCAACCGTGAAGCCATTGAGCGCGTCATTGAATATTGCAGTAGCCTGTCTGGCGATTTGTTGGCTCTGCGTGACCGCGCCTTTGTGTTAACCCTTGCAGATACAGGACTGCGTATCTCTGAGGCTTGTGCCTTGAAACGTGGCGATATTGACTGGCAAGAAGCCCGCGCCATTATCATTGGTAAAGGCGATAAACAAGATGTGATTCGTTTTTCAAATCGTTCGATTCAAGCACTGAAAGAATATCATGTAGCCTGTGCTTCGATAGAGCCGACTACACGCATGCCGTTAAAGTCCCAGCCTGTGTTTGCTCGGCATGATATCCGCGCTAGTAAAAAAATTAAACCCATCAGCGCCAGTGGTATGTGGACGGCGATTAAAGGCGACCCCATGCAAGGCATTAAAGGAAGAATTGAAGAAGCAGGCGTAGACCGCACATTAATCCGCATTCATGATTTCCGTCATTATTTTGTGACCATGACTTATTTAGCAAAAGGAAATTTGAAATTATCGCAAGAACTTGCACGTCACAGTCGCATTGATACTACAAACCGCTACGCCCACTTTAGTGGCGAAGCCGATATTGCTTACGATGAAATTTTTAATAAAAAGAACGATAACGAATCTGTTTGAGAAAAAGAAATAACCGTCTCCCCCGCTCCACTTAACTTAATAGTTCTCTCGGAGCGTTTTCGTTTATTGCTCTATCGGTATAATCAAGCACATGACAAACAAAAACGGTATATGGCTAATTTTTTTAGGATTTTTCCTCTACCTAAGTGGATGTTTTATCAATTTATTTTTCTCTAGTAATTTATTATGGGGAGAGATGGAAGCGCGTCTTTCCACGCCTCAATCTGCGCAACGAGCCTTAGACATTTCTTGCCCTTTGATGATTGCCCCGTGGGAAACTGCCACCATTAGCACAGTCGTCACAAACATAATCGCCACCCAAGAGACCAAGCCACAGGTCAATGCTTTTATCAGTCATGGAAGTGACACCCGCGTTGTCAGTGAAACGTTATTGCTAGAGCCGTTTGAAAGCCAAGCCATGCAATGGACTGCTGACTCAGGTGATATTGTTTTTGAACGTTTGATTCTAGTCAGCATTTTGCAAAGACCGTACCGCAATTTACCGTCACACCAGGGCGTATGTAGTATTTATGTATATAGTCTATTCGGCATGAGTGGAAAAAACACATTGATTTTGATTGTTGAAGTCGGCGTGTTAGCAACCTTGCTCGGTGCAGGGATTTTGTTTTATCGCTTCCGCCCGTTTACAAACTTCACAAGAAAATTATTGAATTCCAATATCCTCTTTCTTGTTTTAGTTTTTGCTGGTTTATTCTCTTCGCTCACCCGCCTGTGGGGGCTGACACTGTTTTTCAACGCGACTGCTTTGTTGGTCATCACTGTTGGGACTGTTGAAATTTTATTTGGCTCAAAGAAGTAATCTCATTACAAACCGTTGGTCGAGTACGAAGTGTATCGAGACCAACAGACAAAGTAATCTTCTAATTCAGAATAATAGATTCGCTCTTTTCATTTACATATTCTTGATAAGCAACTATCAACTTCTTTGTCCATTTGCCGACGCTCCCCTGCCCCACTGACTTTTCATCAATCGAGACAATCGGCACCACGCCTCTTGAACTTGAGGTTAGAAATGCTTCGTCGAAAGATTCACTTAATGAAGGTGCTTGATATTTTATATCCAAGCCTGCTTCTCGCGCGAGTTTGAGGACGGCTTTGCGTGTCACGCCTAATAGAATCCCGCGTTGGGCTGTGATTAAAGATGACCTCGCCCCTACGTGTTTGATGACGTAGAAATTCGACGTCATGCCTTCGTAAATTTTTCCATCTTTCGTTAGCAATATCTCGAAGACATCTTTATTCAATAATTTTCTTTGGTCTTGGCTTTGGGTAATAAAATCTGTGCCTTTGATGCGTGGGTCGTGGCGCATGATTTGGCTTGTAATCACATGCACGCCGTTTTGATAAATCGATTCAGGAAAAGGCATAAAAGGTTGAATGCCAATGTAAATATCACCGCTATCTTTTGTGAGGATTAATCGCAGGCGTGATTCGTTCGGCAAATTTTCTTGAGCTAATTTGGCAATTTCCTCTCGCAATGTTTTCTCGTTTGCAGAAGGTTTTAGATTCATCTCCCCTGCGGGTTCGTACAACCTTTGCAAGTGACTTTTCAATCCAAGAACTTTCGTCCCAGCCGCGAGGGTGCTGAAGGTGGTGTAAAAACCATCCGCGAGTGAAGCAGTAAACACATCCAGAGAAGAAGCGGATGTATCCAAAGGAGTCAGTTGATTCTCGAAAAGTCTAAAGGCTTTAATGGGCATTCCTTCATTATAAATCTATCGCCTAACAAATATGCAAAGAGGCTAAAAACCTCCCACAGATATAATTGTCTATTCATGAGTAAGAAAAAAGCCAGCATTCACGATGTAACTGAAATGACCGCGAAAGATTTGCGAACTGTTGCGAAAAATATTTCGTCGCAACAACTTTCGCGCCTTACATTGCCAGAAGTGGAAGCCGTGGTGCAACTGGTTTCAAAGATTATGCCAGCCGGCAATGTGCCCGGTATGATTTTGAGTGGCTTGGCACGTTTGCCCGGTAGAAAAATTCCCATTCAAAAATTGAAACAAGATGTAAATGCCTTATTCAGTGGCGTGGAGCAAGTGTTAGACCAAGCCGTGTATGGCGCGTTTTTTGCTGGACCTGCGGCAGTGTTGTGGGCGTATCAAAATTTGTTGAAATTGGCAGGCAAAGACCCTGAGAGTGCTTTCCCTGAAGGCGCGTGGCAATTTTATGTGGATTATGCATTGCGTGAGGATACTGCTCGCCATGCTAACGAAACGCATGGCTTTGATACTTTATTAAAGCAAAACAATATTTACTTAAATGAAGTGGATCGTTTGACCGCTTGGGTAATGGCATCAGTCAATTGTTTGCATCAATATCATGCTTTGTTACAAAACGAATGGATGGAGCGAGTTTCGATTGCTTTACTAGAAGATGCCCTTCACGCTGTACCGGAACAGACTCAAACTGCTCGCCGCCTCTTTCGTGACTGGGAACTGGTTCGCCCATATCGAAGAGAAGACGACGGGGCAAATGTGGACTATCCAACCTATCGCCGTTTGAAGTTTGATGATTTTTTACAAACAAAGTTACAAATCTTACCGCCCAATGTTTATGAAGCTTGGCAGAAAAAATTAAATCAAATCATTGAGCAAGAATTAAGTGCGTATCAAAGTCAGATGTCTATCTTGGCGTATTTAGACCCAGGTCATTATGGCGAAATTCGCATTCCATTTAATATTAGCGATGCACAAATTGGAATTATTCATAACAATAGTTATTACTTAATCCCTGCTTGTGAGCCGGGCACAAATAACCCTTTGAGTGTGTTGACGGCTCGCGCTCAAATCATGGCTTTGCTCAACGACACGTCGGCTATGCAAGCCCAATTGCTTTCGTTAGCAAAGGTCAAGCGTTCTGCTTTGGCACATTTACGAAGCAAATTAAACCCAATGCTTGTGACGGAATTAGATAATTTACGTTTTGCTCCGATTTTAATTTCAACGGATAGACGTGCACGTGAATTGCCACTTTCTGAATTACGCCAAACCGAACGTGGCATCGGCTCTCATGCCATGACAATTTTTGATACAGGTCAAACCATTGTATTTGACCAATCTCACATTTTTTTTGATGGCGTTTGGGGAAGTGTCTTATCCGAAATCATGACCAATGAAGCCTTATCATGGGCGCGTTATTTAAGCCTCTTGCCTTCCCCCACCCCAGCCGACTATTCGATTTATGCACCACTGGCTTTGCAATTAAATGAAGAAGATTTGTTTTTGGTCAGTCAGTCTCCGCATGTGTTGCCAGAAGCCGGTGCCGAAAATGACCAACTCGATTTGAAAGCCTTTTTTGAATTGCGAAAACAATTCAAGCAACGCAATGACTTAATCGAATTAACTATTAATGATTTACTAGTCTTATATCGTGCTATTCATGCGGCTAGTTATCAACCCTCGCAAGAATTGTTAAACGAAATTGATAAACTCTCTGAAACGCAACCAGAATTATCTGCCTCACTGCATCAGTTAGTAGAAGAAGGAAGCCGAACCAATCCTTCTATCTTGATTCCAATGGATGCCAGCCTAAAATCTCCACGTGAGCGCGTGTACCCGATGAATGTGGAAGTACCACTTGTGGATTTAAATTTGCTGGCTTTACATGCTCAAACGCTAAAATTACTGACAGCCTACGAAACTGCATCTGGTGAAGATAGAGCCGCATTGTTTGCAAGTTTTAATCATTCACAAAAAGTGTATCTGGCGTCTTTAGCAGGTTTTGGCGTATTTCTTTCACGCGCCAAAGAGATTGCTTCGCTCGGACAAAGTGCCAGTGTTGGTGCGATTAAATTGCTGGCTCATTTACCCCTTCCCATTCAACGGTTATTGGATAAAATTCCAGAACGGTTTGAAGTGCTGAACAATATTCTCAAAGGGCGAGAAGTATTTTCAAATGTCGGCGCAGTTGCCCCTACCAGCACATTGACTCGTTTTATGACCGCCAAAGACGATAATGATCAGAAATTATTAGCATGGAGTGTGATTACAGATTCAGAATCTGTCGTTAAAATGAATCTGCGTGATTTTCGTCCGCATGTTCCACAACTCTTTGAAATTGGACGTAAAGATTTAGCCGAAATAATTACACAAGACTACCTGAATGCGTATGTGAATGGCGCAAATCGCTTTGTACAAGAACTTTCTAAAATTACAATTGCCAGCCGTGAAACACTTGCGCAAGGAAAAATAAAAATAAAGCAGTAATAATACTGTAAAGGCAAATGATTAATGAATGACCCACTGATAGGAAAACAACTTGCTAACTTTCGCGTCGAACGACTGCTGGGTCAGGGTGGTATGGCGACCGTGTATTATGGCTGGGATGTAAAACTACATCGCTCTGTTGCCATAAAAGTATTAGATAAACGCTATCGCAAACATCCTGCTTATGCCACACGCTTCGTTAATGAAGCGCGTATGATGGCAAAATGGCGACACGAAAACATCATCCAAATCTATTATGCTGACGATGCGCAAGGTTTTTCTTACTACGTCATGGATTATGTAGATGGCGAAGACTTAGCCACCTTTTTAGATTCGTATTCTTATGAAAGAAAACTGATTTCAACCGATGAGGTCTTACGCATTGGGCGTGCCATTGCCAGCGCGTTAGATTATGCACACCGTCAAGGTGTGATTCATCGTGATGTAAAACCTTCAAACATCTTATTGTCAAAAGATGGGCGCGTCTTACTTGGTGATTTCGGCATGGCACTCGATGTGCAAGATGGTACACAAGGCAACGTCTTTGGCACGCCTCATTACATCTCACCAGAACAAGCACGTCACTCTGCTAACGTAGTACCGCAATCCGATTTGTATTCTTTTGGTGTCATCCTTTATGAAATGCTCACAGGCACTGTGCCATTCAACGATGACTCCCCGCAAGAAGTTGCTCTAAAGCACATCGCCCAGCCTCCCCTTCCGCCGCGAAGCGTGAATCAAAATTTATCCAAAGAAGTTGAAAAAGTCTTACTGCATGCGCTAGAAAAAAATCCAAAGAACCGCTATCAAAGCGGAGCAGATTTAATGGATGCACTAGAAGCGGCAATCAATAGAACGCCTGCTCCAAAAAAAGTTTCACTTCCGCCATTGCCTGTCGGCGCGCCTACCATTCAACGTGATGATGCAACAGGTCAAATTGCAAAACGAAAAACGCCAGCCGCGCAAATGCCACCGACCGTGATTGCCACTCACCAAAATCGCAAAAGAAATTTTTGGCTATTCGGAATTTTTCTTTTTATCCTTTTAGGATTTGGAGCATTTTACTTTTTTCAAAACGGATTGAATATGGGGATAGTTTTACCAACTTCAACAGTAGACTCAACGCCTCTTTCTACAGTGACGCCTGTTCAACCAACTGAAACATCTGCTCCACCTCAAGCCACTTTCACGCCGACATTGATTCCGCCAACCGAAACCATTACACCCACTGCCACGCTCGCTGTGCCGACAGTTTTATATCCAGACGGAAATCTTTTCACTTTGTTTTATAACGAAACAAGTGTGGTTTTGCTCAATCGTTCCTTTGCAAAACGAAGTTTGGCAGGTTTTGTATTCGAACATTTAGATGAAAATGGAAACCCAACTGAGGAACGCTTTGAAGGTTGGCAATGGGAAACAAACGCTGTAAAACATTTACCAAGAAATTATTGCGTTAACTTCACTATCTATGGCGATGAAGACCCGCCTTATCTTTATCCTTCTGAATGTTTGTTTGGAATCATGAGCAGTGTTCAAGTCCGCTTCGATAACCCCGGTGATACAGTCTTTTGGAGTTCAGCTTATGGCTACGAAAATGCCACTCAGTTTCGTGTGCTGTGGGTCGGTGAGGAAGTAGCCCGCTGTGAAATTGAAGCAGGCGTGTGCGAGATTTATATACCGTAGTTTCTCGTAACTTGTTTTTTCAACTCCCCCACACATGCACTTGATTTCTACCGGAATGTTTAGCTTTGTACATGGCTTGGTCGGCGTGGTCTATCAGAATGTCTAAATTTTTACAGGTTTCGTCATACATAGCTACACCAATGCTGACGCTGACATTCAATAAATAATCTGCTTGAAATAAATTTTTAGTTTTATCAAATTGTTTAAGGGCGTGATTGAAATCAAGTTGATTGATTTGTTCACACAAACGATGTGCAACTTCTAATGCGTTTTGGTATGCTGTGTTTGGTAGAACCAATGCAAATTCTTCGCCGCCTAACCTACCGAAGATATCATTTCCACGCAAAGATGATTTGCAAGTGTCAGCAACTTTTGTCAAAACAAAATCACCCACTTTATGACCATGTTGGTCGTTAAATTTTTTGAAGTCATCTACATCAATCATAATAATTGCGAGTGGCTGTTTTGATTCTTTTGCGTGTTCAAATTCAATTTCAGCAAGCTCATAAAACCTTCTACGATTCAAAGTGGAAGTTAATGCGTCGGTGTATGCCGCCTGTTGAACTGAGTCAAAGAGGCGGGCGTTTTCAATTGCAATCGTAGCATGAGAGGCTAGTACTTCCAGTAAATACAAATCATCATGGTTGTAAGCATCTTTTTTATATGCCTGAGCAGAAATCATGCCATAAATTTCACCATGCAACATCATTGGTACAGCCAAAATAGATTCAGTTGGGTCATCATCAATTTGAGAGCCGTAAAATTCAAATTGAATACTGCTATTATCCATTTCTTGCACACTATTAAATAAGATTGGTTTTTTGGCGCGTACAATTTCACCGGCTAAGCCATGGTCGGCAAGATATTTTTTAGTATAGACGCGCCTGCCCGGATGTTCAATTGCAAAAATAGGAATGATTTCATTCGTTTTTGTATCATAACCATCCACTACGAAATCATCACAAGCCATGACCTTGATAACAGTTTCATAAACCACCTGGCAAACTCGTTCAACATCTAAACTGGCGTTGATTTCACCGACAGCCTTATGGAACACTTTTAGTCGTTCTACCAAATCGGTGAGTGCTTCTTGTGCCCAAATTCTTTCTAAAGCACCTGCGCAATGACTAGCCAAGTTATTTAATAAATCAAGTTGGTCATTCTGATAAGCATGGGATTCATAACTTTGAATCGAAAGCACGCCGATGGTTCTTGCGCCACTGACAACCGGCACAAATAATTGTGAGAGTGTCCTCTTTTTATAATCTCCAAAAGATAATGCTGGTTCAATATCAAAGTGTTTGTGATACAAAGATAAAAAGCCGCCCTGCTGTATGGCTTTGAGCATGTTTTCACTGGGTTTATCTGGTGCGGCACCTTTTTGAACGACTCGCTTCCCCTCAATGGTATCAACGGTTAATAATGGACGCGGTTTGTTTGGTTTTTCAGGGTCATACAAAATTAGATAGCAGGCGTCCCAGCCAATTAATTGATCTGCGGCATCAAGAATAGTCCATGCGGCGGTTTCGGCATGGGTAGTGCTTGCCAGGTCTTTACCCAATCTGGCGAATATATCAATTTGCGTTTGAGAGTCATGCAGGTCTTCGCTCATCTTTCGATGAATATTACTCTGAAATTGGATTTGGTTGCAATTTATTTAAGCGGGAAAATTCGCGCCGCGTTGCCTCAATGCTTCGTAGACCATTAGTGCTGTGGCAATAGATACATTGAGTGAATTGATTTTTCCAAGCATTGGGATTTGCACTTTGACATCGGCATGTTGCATCCAAAAATCGGTTAGACCTTTATCTTCTGTACCGACAGCAATCGCAATTGATTCTTGCATATTGATATTGGAATAGATTTCATCAGCTGATGGTGTTGCCGCTACTATCCGCATCTTTCTTGACCTTATCCATGCTTCTGCTTCGGGAGACTTTATCTCTATCACCGGCATTGCAAAAACTGCTCCTCTGCTAGCGCGAATCACATTTGGATTCCATATATCCACACGCGGGTCACAGACTAAGACTGCATCTACTTTGGCGGCATCAGCTGTGCGGAGAATTGCGCCTAAATTGCCGGGCTTTTCAATTGACTCCGCTATAATCACTAAGGCAGGGTTTGATAATTTTATTTCTTCTAAAGAAACTTTTGGAGTGGAGAAAATTCCTAACCAGCCATCTGGGTTATCACGATAGGATATTTTTTCAAAGACGGCACGACTGACTGTTAATGTTTCGGCTGAGTTAAATGTCAAAGGTTTGCTGGCAAGTTCAGGCGCGGTTAGAAGCGTTTGTGGAATCAAGCCGCAACTTAATGCGAGCGTCAATTCATCAAAGCCTTCAACAAGAATCAAATTATCTTTTTGTCTTTGGCGTTTATCTTCACGCAATTTGACAATGTGTTTTATTTTTGGGTTTTGGGTGCTGGTGATGTCCATAATTTTATGTCACTCTGAGCGAATGCGAAGAGTCTCTACTATTATCTCAGAGATTCTTCGCCGCAAAGAGAAAGTACGTGGCTCAGAATGACACTACTTAACCAACAACAAACATGCTGATTGATGTGTTTTACTTAATGTCACCATTGGAGGGTCAGACGCTTTGCATGATTCAATTGCAACGGGGCAACGTGGATGAAAACGACAACCCGAAGGCACATTGATTGGATTCGGTGTTTCGCCTTTGAGAATGATTCGTTCGTGACGCAAACGTGGGTTTGGAACTGGAATAACTGAAATTAATGCTTTGGTGTATGGATGTTGCGGATTTTCTAAGACTTCAAGCATAGTTCCAATTTCAACGATGCGACCGAGATACATAACTGCAACTCTATCTGCAAAGAAACCAACAGAGCCTAAATCGTGAGTGATGAAAATTACTGCAATTTGGCGCGTGATGCGAAGTTCAGCCAATAGATTGATGACTTCTGCGCGAATCGAAACATCTAACATTGAAACGGGTTCATCAGCCAAAATAATTTCTGGTTCAAGCACAAGTGCCGCCGCAATCACCACGCGTTGACGTTGCCCACCAGAAAGTTCATGCGGATAACGACTCATATACACTTCGGCTGGTTTTAGTCCAGCATCTTCCATTGCTTTAACAACACGTTCACGGCGGTCTGGTACGTTTGCAAAACCATGCACCACCAAAGGTTCGGTGACTATCTCTTCAATGGTTTGAGTTGGGTTTAGTGATTCGTATGGGTCTTGAAAAACCATTTGAATTTTGCGGCGCAAGTCTTTACGCTCATGGTCGTTCAAATGGGTAATGTCTTGCCCTTCAAATTTAATTGTGCCTGCGGTTGGGTCTTCGAGTCCCATTAACAACAATGCCAATGTAGATTTTCCACATCCACTTTCGCCGACTAAAGCAATCACTTCACTTCGGCGAAGTGTAAAGCCTACGCCATCTACTGCATGGACTTTTTGTACATCGCGTGAGAATAAAGCAGGACGACCTGCTTCAAAATGTTTTTTCAAACCTTGCACTTCAAGGAAATGTTCAGTACTCATTTAGAAGCCTCAACAAGATGGCAACTGGCAATATGATTATTGTTACCAATAGAATGTAAAGCAGGTTGTTCGGTATGACAACGCTCAAATGCGGCAGGGCAACGCGGAGCAAAGCGACAGCCGGCAGGCAAAGCATCTAAACGGGGCGGATAGCCCGGAATAGATGAAAGTTTTTTCTTCGGTTTGGTTAAATCAGGAAATGCTTTTAGTAATTCTTGTGTGTAAGGGTGTTTCGGATTGTTATAAATTGTATCAACATCGGCGTATTCAGCAGTGACGCCACCATACATGACAAGAACTTTGTCACATAATTCTGCTACGATGCCTAAATCATGCGTAACGAAAATAACTGCTAAACCAAGTTTCTTACGGAGATTATCTAACAACTCCAAAATTTGCGCTTGAATCATCACGTCTAATGCGGTGGTAGGTTCATCTGCAATAATTACATCGGGATTGCAGGCTAAAGCCATAGCAATCATGGCGCGTTGGCGCATTCCACCAGAATATTGATGCGGGAAATGGTCACGTTGGTCAGCAGTAATGCCAACCAATTCGAGTAACTGAGTCACACGTGCTGGAATGTTTTCTTTTGGAAATTTCGGTTCATGTTTCATCACCGCTTCGGTGATTTGGTCGCCCACCGTGCGAACTGGATTCAAAGCATTCATGGCACCTTGGAACACAATTGAAATTCCACGCCAACGAATCTCGTTCAATTCTTCTTCACTTAATGAAGTTAAATCTTTGCCTTTGAAAAAAACTTTTCCATTCACAATCTGCCCAGCCGATGGAAGCAAGCGCAACAACGCCAACATCAAAGTCGTCTTGCCACATCCACTCTCACCCACTAGCCCCATCAACTCGCCTTCTTTCAAAGTAAAACTTACATCTTCCACCGCATGAGCCGGCGCTTTGCCTTCACCGACATAATGAATTGATAAATTCTGAACTTCAAACAATGTATTTTGATGTAAAGGCTTGACCAACGCTTCTTTACTAAGGGGCAACCTGCTCGGCATGAGGTGATGTGTATCTGTTCTGGGATTTAATACCTGCTCAAGGCCTTGCCCCAGTAAAGTAAGACCTAATACTATCCAAACGATTCCTAACCCTGGTACTAACAATGCCCACCATGCTCCGCTAGAAAGTGCTCCACGACCAAAAGCATAATTTAACATTTGTCCCCATGAAAGAACAGAGGGATCTCCCAAACCGATAAACGATAATGTACTTTCATTCAAGATGGCTAAAGAAATTACCAGTACGCCTTGCACTACAAGAATTGGCATGACCAATGGCAAAATATGATTGATTACAATATGCGGTTTACTGGCGCCAATGGCTCTGGCGCGTAAAATAAATTTACGAGATTTAACTGCTAATGTTTGCGAACGGACAACGCGAGCGGTTGTTGTCCAACCTAATAAACCAATCACAAGAATGATATTGAATAAAGATGGTTTGGTTAATGCCACAATCACAACAGTTAACGGCAAATCAGGAATCACTAACATGATGTCAGTAAAACGCATCAGCGAAGTCTCCCAGCGTCCGCCGAAGAAACCAGCAATAAGACCGAATGAGCCGCCGATTATCAAAGAGATAAACGCGGCAAAGAATCCAACGGTTAAAGAAACCCTAGCACCATATACAAAGTTCGAAAAAACATCTTGCCCGGCATCATCTGTACCAAACCAATGTTGAGCACTTGGCGGTTGATAAATATCTGAAATTCCAACATTGGCTGTTGATGATTCATCATAGGGAGCAATAAGTGGGGCAAAGATTGCTAGGATCAGAATCACAATAATCATATATAAACCCACTACACCTGTGCCGCTTTTTTTAAATGATTCCCAAAAATTAAATAATTGGGAAGCGGTTTTATTTGGAGAAGTATTTTGAAGTGTGGTCTGCATATTTATTCCACCTGCACACGTGGATCTAAGTATGTATATGTTAAATCTGCTAGTAAGTTGGCAAGAATGACTGATACAGCAATTAAGATAAATGCACCTTGTAAAACAGGATAATCTCTGCGTTCTACTGCTTCAAACACAGCACTCCCTAGCCCTGGCCATGAAAAAACAGATTCGATTTGAATAGCACCTGCTACCGTAAAACCTAAATTGATGGCGATGACTGTTACCAAGGGAAGCATGGCATTTCTGAGGGCATGGTCTTTCAAAATTTGAAAAGCACTTACCCCTTTGGCTTTGGCGGTGAGAATGTAATCTTCTGAAAGTACATCTACTAAACTAGAACGCATAATTAATGTATATTCACCCATGAAAATAATTGTGTATGTTAAAGTTGGCAAGAACATATGCCAAAGCACATCACCCCATTGTTGAAATAGCGGATAAGAACTCATTCCAGGTGTGGCTTTCCCAGCTATTGGAAAACCATTGGCACTCCCCCAAAATAATAAGACGATACCGAGCCAAAAAGTTGGTAAACTCCAAAAGAGAAGACTGATGCCCGTTGAGCCGTAATCCACTAAGGTTCTTGCTTTCCATGCGCCCAATATCCCGAAAACCATGCCCAGAATAATGGAAAGAATTTGACCTGCACCAATTAATAAAATAGTATTCCATAATCTTTCAGATAACATCTCTGAAACTGGACGATTGGTGTCATAGCTAATTCCCAAATCTCCTTTGAACAAATTACCAATATAAATAAAAAATTGGGTTTCTAGTGGATTGACATTGCAATTCCCGATTTTGATTGGATTTAATGAATCGAAACAATTAATAACAGGTTTATCTAAACCAAAGCGCACTTGTAAGGCTTCAATCGCTTCTTGTTTTAGGCGTGGGTCTTTCATGCCTGCTCGAGCAGGGTCACCTGGCAAGATGCGAAATAAAAAGAAGTTAAGCACAATTACAAAAAGAATTGTAAAAACTGCCCAAGCAGTTTTATTGAGAATAGCACGACTTCGATTCAAGATTCACCTACTTTTACTTTTATAGACCCTAAAGGTCTTAAAGACCTTTAGGGTCTTGTTGTAGAAAAATTATAGTACAGGCTTCAAAGACAAATGCCTCTGAAGCCTGTCAACATCATAACTATCTTACGGGTTCAATCAATACTAACGAAGTAACATCCGTCAATTCAATTTTGGATTGGTCAATAATCCAACCTGTAAAACGGTCGTTTCGGAATGCTTGAACGGCTTGTGCATAATACGGGATGATATACACAACATCTTCATGTGTAATACGTTGCATTTCCCAAACAATTTCTTTACGTTCTTCAAAGTTCAAAGTTACTTGTTGTTGGTTGTATAGTTCATCATAAACAGGATTTGAATACCCTGTTTCGCTTGAACCATAAGGGATTGCGTCTGTTGTGTACACATACAATAAAGCACTTGGGTCAGGGTCAGAAACCCAACCCCAAATCATAATATCGAAATCAAACGTGGGGCAACAAATAGCAGTTAAAGCATCTGCATCAAAAGCTTGAGGTTCTAAAGCCACACCAATTTCTGCCCACATTTCTTTCAACAATTCAGCAATACGTGGGTAATCGCTATTATCACTATCCCAATTGATGCGGAAAGACAAAGCCCGCGAGCCATCTGGCATTTCGCGCACACCATCGCCGTCAGTATCAAGGTAACCAGCATCATCTAAAATTTGGTTTGCCTTGGCAGTATCAAATTCATAATCTGTAAGTGTGTTGTTGAACCATACGCCTAACCCATCAGGAATTAATGTAAAGCCTGGCGTACCAAGACCAAACAAAACCACGTCTATTATTTTTTGTTTATCAGTTGCATGGGCTAATGCCAAACGGACATTTCTATCGCGTAAGGCAGGATGACCTGTACAAAGCCCACCTTCATCCACAGGGCAATTTTCTGGGTCAATTTGATTGAATATAATATCCTCTGGACCAGGCGAAAATGGCGCACCTGTTACCACAGTCACAGCAGATTCGCTTTTCAAACCTTCTACTGCAGTGCCAGGTAAACTACTAATCATATCTACTTGACCAGTCTTAATCGCTTGCACCAAAGCATCAGGATTATCAAAGGTTTGGAAAATCACTTCATCCACTTTGGGCGGAGTGGCAAAATGTTCTTTATTAGCCGCCAAGCGCACAAATTCATCAGGTACATATTCCGCCAACTTAAATGGGCCAGAACCTATCATAGTGACATTATCAAATTCAGTGGGGCTAGCAGTTTCCCAAATATGTTTCGGTAAAATGTATAAATAAACCAATTGGCTTTCAATATTTGGAATCGCTTCTGTTAGTGTAAGCACCACTTCGTTATTCCCAGTGGCTTCAATCGAATCAAAATAAGTCGTATAATATCCATTCAAATATGGGTATTCAGGTGTGTCTTTATACAAGTTATAAGTAAAAGCCACATCTTCGGCAGTTAGGTCTTCACCATCATGAAATTTCAAACCCTCCTTAATTTTGAAAGTCCACACTGTGCCATCATCTGAAGCAGTAGCGCTCTCAGCAATACTCAATGTAAAAGAGCCGTCCAAATTCAAATCATACATTGAGTCGTAAACCAATTCAAAAATTGTATACTCTACTGCCAAAATTGCCATGCCAGGATTCAATGTATCGGGTCCGCCACCCCAACCGATTCTTACAACGGCTGGCGTACTAGCGCTTTGACCTGTTCCGCAAGCGGAAAGCACCAAAGCGAAAAGCAAAAAAACGAACAGAAACTTTTGTTTCATCTCTTCTCCTATTTCTTAAAATAAATTGCGCCATAGCAGATTAAACTGCCATAGCGCAGGTTTCAAAAACGATAAGTTGCAATGACCCTATCAAGGAACTCATTGACATTAATTTTACTGTAATTTCAAGAATAGGGAAAGCATAGAATTATCTTGCAATACTAAGAACGTCCGTCGCCACAGAGCACACAGAGTTCACTGAGGTTTTTAAAAGGTTTTCTCAAAGGTCTCTGTGAACTCTGTGGTTAACGAATGGTTTTGGTAAAATCTCGGCATGGAAAACCCAATCAAACTCACAGAAAAATATGAACGCAACGGCTGGCCCTCCTTAAAGAGACCTGACCTTAAACCACCCGCTGGATTAACCCTCCCGCTTCTGACTTCGGTCGAGCGGATACGCTCCCATACACTTTCATCTCAGGGACACATCGCCTGCATCAAAGATGGTGCTTATTCATCCGATGTGTTCACCATGTCAGCAAATGGAAGTTGGCTATCACGAATCAGCACAGATAGGACGCTCGTGCCATATTGGGATGATGAAACTCCGCAATGGTCACCCGATGGGAATTGGTTAGCATTTACCTTGAATGGTCATGTTCATATTGTCCCAAAAGACGGCGGCTTACCAAAAAAAATCACAGACTTTACATCGTCTGCAAGTTCTCCGCGTTGGATGCCTGATTCAAAAGGATTAATCGTTTCGTTTGAAAGATATGATGCCGACCAATTATTACTTACAAACATTGACGGTGATTATCCAACTGCATTAACGAATGACACAATTGGCGACCATTGGGATGCGAACCCATCACCCGATGGAAAATTTATTTTATACAACTTACGCCGCTTTGACGATTTAAATCGTTTAGATATTATTCTGCTTGAAATTTCAACAGGAAAACAAATCACATTATATGGCAAATCTTCTGTGCGAGCCATTTCACCAAAATGGTCACCAGATGGCAAATGGATTTCATTTATTGCCCAAGAAGGTCAACGCGAAGAGTTATATTTGATTAAGCCAAACGGGGAAGGCTTGCATCAATTTACGAAAGGCGGGCATGACATTTTTCAATATGAATGGTCACCTTCAGGGAAGCAGATTCTCTTGGTGGTGAATCGAAATGGTTCATTTGAGTTAGATGTCGCCGAAGCAGAAACAGGTAAAAGCGTAAGTCTAAGAAGCGAAGTGGGGATTCATTCCAATCCGAATTGGTCAAGAGATGAAGCATATATCACATTTGAATTTGAATCGCCGACTGTTACAACTGATATTTTCAAAATGGATTTGAAAACAAAACAAGTGACTCAATTAACATTTTCAAATCCGTCTGCTATGCAAAATTATCCATTTGTGACTCCTGAAATCGTTTCATATAAAAGTTATGATGGTTTAGAAATTCCTGCGTTTTTATATCGCCCTGTAAAATCAAATAGCGCGGCGATTTTATATCCACATGGCGGACCGAAAGATCAATATGGTTTTGCGTTTGATGAAGTGGCGCAGTATTTTACGGCGAAGGGTTATACCTACATTGCGCCGAATTATCGCGGCTCGACGGGTTATGGCAAAGATTTTGAACGCGCGAATTATAACGATTGGGCAGTTGGTGACATGCAAGATTGTTTGCATGGAGCAAAATATTTGCGGACGTTGAAAAATGTTCAGCCCGATAAAATTGGAATCGCTGGTGGAAGTTACGGCGGATATATGACGATTGCATCATTATCGCGTGACCCTGAATATTTATTTGCCTGTGGAATCACAAAATATGGTGACTCAAATTTGGTCAGCTCTTGGGCGCAATGTGAAAAAAGATTACGCTTTTATACAGAAATATTTTTAGGGCATCCATCTGATAATGTGAAAGCCTATTTGAAAGGCTCCCCCATTACTGAAGCGAAGAATGTTCAAAAACCAGTTTTGATTTTGCATGGCTTACTTGATACGATTGTTCCGCCTGAAGCAAGTGAGGAATGGGTTGAAGCGTTAAGAAGAGAAAATAAAGTGTTTGAATATAAAACCTATGGAACAGAACCTCACGGCTTTTTGCGCCGTGAGAATTTATTGGATGTATATGAAAGAATGGAAAGATTTTTGGATTGGTATTTGTTGCCTTCTTAATATGCCCAAAAGCCCCGAAGCAGGCGTAGATGAAATATCAAATAAAAAATAAAAGCAATATCAAAATTTTTATAAATTTAAATGTGTTGATATTCATATTGACAT
>ERZ761602.3321-NODE-3321-length-22955-cov-3.489607_pt1 | contig 22955 bp, 19 predicted proteins | sample MGYA00512165_ERZ761602 | MGnify/ENA primary metagenome ERZ761602 (study PRJEB28899, sample SAMN02445085) | bioreactor sludge metagenome | biome: EBPR sludge; isolation source: Thorneside wastewater treatment plant | place: Australia: Brisbane, Thorneside...
GTGCTGGGCCAGACGCTCGACATCCCCCGGGGCAATCGGCGCGACCGTGCGGGCGTACATCCGGCTGGTGTAGACGATCTCCGCCGCCATGACCCACGAGGCCCCGGACTTGTGCGCCACCGAGCCGGGGAAGATATGAAACTTCACACCCCTCGCACCCAGGTACTCGCCGCGTTCACCCCGCTCCGCACCTTTGCTCTTCTCCGCCGCGTCGCCTTTCATCCCGATATTGGCGAGCAGGCCCGCGAGCAGGGCACGGTGCACGGCCTCGGGCTGAGCGTGCTTTGTGTTGGCGTGATAACCCAGGCTCCCCGCGATCTCCGCGAGTTGGCGGTGCATCTCTTCCCACTCGCGCAGACGCACGAAAGAGAGAAACTTCTCGCGGCACCACTTGCGGAGTTTGCTCGACGAGAGACGCCGTTTCTCATTCCGGAAGGCGTTCCACAGGATGAGCCACGACAGAAAGTCGGAACGCTCATCGCGGAAGGGCTTGTGGGCTTCATCGGCCTCGCCCTGCTTGTCCATCGGGCGGTCGCGGGGATCCTGGATCGACAGGGCCGAGGCGATGATCAGCACCTCGGTCAGGCAGTTCTCGGCGTGGCCCGCCAGGATCATCCGCCCGATCCGCGGGTCGATGGGGAGTTTCGCCAGGTCGCGCCCCAGCGGGGTCAACTCCCCCGCTTCCGTGACCGCTCCCAGTTCCACCAGCGTGTCGTAGCCGTCCTTGACCAGCCGGGTATCGGGAGGGTCGATAAAGGGAAAATCCTCGACCCTGCCCAGCCTGAGCGAGGCCATCTGGAGGATCACGCTGGCAAGGTTGGTGCGGACGATCTCGGGGTCGGTGAAGGACGCGCGGGCGCGAAGGTCTTCCTCGGCATAGAGACGTATGCACACGCCCGGCCCGATGCGCCCGCAACGCCCCGCCCGCTGGTTCGCGGAGGCCTGGGAGATCGCCTCAACCTCGAGTCGCTGCACCTTGGTCCTTGCCGAATAGCGGTTGAGACGCGCGACCCCGGTATCGATGACGTAGCGGATGCCCGGCACCGTGAGCGATGTCTCCGCGACGTTGGTCGAAAGAACGATCCGCCGCCCTTCGTGCGGTTCAAAGACCTTGTGCTGCTCCTCGTTGCTCAGTTTCGCGTACAAGGGCAGCACCGCGGTGCGGGGAGCGCCGGGGACATGGTGCTTGTGCAGCAGTTCGGCCGCCTGGCGGATCTCTCGCTCCCCGCTGAAGAAAATCAGCATGTCGCCTTCGCCGTAACTCGCCGCCTCGTCCACGGCGTTGAGCAGGGCGCGGTCCAGATCGCTGTCGCGTTCGTCCTCATCCTCGCCCAGCGGCGGTCGGTAGAGCACCTCGACCGGGTAGGTGCGTCCGCTCACGCTGATAACCGGAGCGCCGTCGAAGTGCCTGCTGAAGCGGTGCGGATCGATGGTCGCCGAGGTAATGATGACCTTGAGGTCCGGGCGGCGCGGGAGCAGGGTCTTGATGTACCCGAGCAGGAAGTCGATGTTCAGGCTGCGTTCGTGCGCCTCGTCGATGATCAGCGCGCGCTCCTCGCGGTCGCTCTGCGTCTCGTCAAGGAGGACGCCGTCGGTCATGAGTTTGACGATGGTGCCCGGGCTGGTCTTGTCGCCGAATCGGACTTTGTACCCCACGGTCTCACCCAGGCGCGTCCCGAGTTCTTCGGCGATGCGCTGGGCCACGCTTCGGGCAGCGATACGGCGGGGCTGGGTGTGACCGATCATGCCAAAGACGCCCCGCCCCAGGTCGAGGCAGATCTTGGGCAACTGCGTGGTCTTGCCCGAACCCGTCTCGCCGCAAACCACCACCACCCGATGCTCCGCGATGGCCCGGGCGATCTCATCGCGCCGCTGAGAAATCGGAAGATCCTCGGGGAAGCGGGGGCGCGGGATGCGGGCCTTTCGGGCTTCCACACGCTCTTCCGCGGCGGTGAGCGCCGCGTGGAATCGGACGACCGCATCGCCGGGCACGTTACCGCTGGGCACAGCGGCCTTGGCGAGTGCGCGCAACATGCTCCGCAGCCTTTCCCGATCGGCGGGGAAACAGCCGTCGATGCGGCGGGCGGTCTCGAACTGGTCCGTGCTCACGAACAGGAGAAGAGTAGGAAACGAGACTCGTACAACCGCCCCGCCTCTTTTCAAGGACGAGTGCTTCCGTATCTCCCAGGGTCGGCTTCAGATTGCACTCTCGCATGATCGGGGCGTACTTCAGAGGATAATCTTGCCACCTCCGTCCTGCACGGATCCGATCCACTCGCTGCCATTCGCCTTCTCCGATGACGCACGGATCCCCATATCCCAGAACGACTCGCCCTGCCGAACCTCAAGACCTTGGCGCATCGGCTTCCTACCCCGGGAACGTTGTTCCGCCCGGTCTGGGGAGTCTTGGTGCCGGAAGTGGAACAAGCCTTTCCAAGTCCGCGAACCGAAACCGCCCGACATCCGATAGAGTCAATACAGTCATCCTCGCGGTTGAGGGTGTCTGCATGGGTTCTCGGAGCATGTGTTGCGTGAATACGTCACTGAATCATCACACGAACGGCTCCGAAGCGGGCGGAGGCTCGGCCGAACTCGCGACGTCCGATCGTGGTGCCCCCGCCGCGCGATCGACCGCCCGCAGCAATATCGAGGTCATCATCCCCGCCTTCAACGAGGAACTGAACCTCCCCACCGCCATTCGGAGCGTCATCGACTGGGCCGATGCTGTGTGGGTCGTGGACAGCGAATCCACCGACAGAACCCGCCAGATCGCCGAGGAACTCGGGGCCAACGTGGTTGTCCGCCCCTGGCTGGGGTACTCCAAGCAAAAGAACTGGGCTCTGGACAACCTGCCGCTCAAGAGCGACTGGGTTTTCATCCTCGACGCGGACGAGGCCATCACCCGCGAACTTCGCGATGAACTGATCGCCATCTCTTCGCGTCCTGTCGGTACGATCACCGAAGCAGGGTACTACGTCAATCGCCTGACATACTTCCTGGGCAAGCCCATTCGCCACTGCGGCTATTTCCCGAGTTACAACCTCCGGATGTTCAAGCGGGGAAAAGCGCACTACGAGGAACGCGAAGTTCACGAGCACATGATCGTGGACGGCCCCACCTCTCGCCTCCGCCACCTCATGAGCCACGAGGATCGGCGCGGCCTTGAACACCTCATCGCCAAGCACAACCGCTATTCCACGCTCGAAGCCCGCGAACTCACGCGCGAACGGATGGCCCAGCAGGGCGAGCGCGCCGGCCCGCTCGAACGCGGCATCGCCGTGCGGCGATGGCTCAAGCGCAACGTGTTGCCGAGGCTGCCCCTGTCGGGCTTGTGGCGTTTTCTCTACATGTACTTCATCCGCCTGGGGTTCCTCGACGGGGCCGCGGGCTTGCGTTTCTGCCTGTTGCTGGCGACCTACGACCTGCTGATTACGCTGAAACTCGCGGAAATTCGCTCGCTCAACATGAAGCCCGGCGAAACCCGCCCCGTCCCTCCGGCCACCAAGGGCCTGGCGATCCCCGAAGGGCGAATGGCCAACACCATCGAAACCGTGGGCCGCACACGCAGCCCCGAAGTTCCCGACCCCGAGGGACAGCCCCGGGTCCGCACCGACGGCCCAGTGATCCCCAACCCGGTTGCGGCGCCCGAACCGAAGAAACTCACACCCCCGTACGTTCATCACGACCCGGGCACCGCGCCGCTGAAAAACCCCGCCCAGGACCTTCCGGATCTGACCACGATTTCGCAGGGCCACTCCGGCGCGGTGGCGATCCCTCCCGCTCCGGAACTCTCAACCGATCTTGTGTCCGCGTCGGACACTTCAGGTCAACCCGTTCCCGAACTGTGCCGTCCCGGTGTGGCTGCGCTTCGAGCGGAGTTGCGTCCGCAGGTAAACGTGCCCGGCGTCTGGCCGGCTGTTGGAAGCGTGCCCGTCTCGATCCTTGTCCCGGTCAAGAACGAGGAACGCAACATCGTCGAGTGTCTGCGCCGCTGCAACTGGGCGACCGAACTGGTCGTCGTGGACAGCCGTTCCACCGACCGCACCATCGAACTCTCGCAGGCGATGGGGGCCGATGTCTATCAGTTCAACTACAACCGAAAGGACGGCTGGCCCAAGAAGAAGAACTGGGCGTTGGATCAGATCCCGTGGAAAAACGAGTGGGTGATGATCCTCGACGCCGATGAGTACATGACACCGGAACTCGCGGAGGAGATCAAACAGGTCGTCACAGGCACCTGGAAACCCGCCGGCTCGGCCAAGGACGGATGCGGCGACGGCTACTGGGTCAACCGTCGCTTCATGTTCTTCGGCCGCTGGCTGAAGGGGTGCGGGTATTACCCGTCGTGGAACGTGCGGCTCCTGAAGCACAAGTTCGGCCGCTACGAACGTATCGGCAACCTCGGTGATACGGGGAGCGGCGATAACGAAGTCCATGAACACATCGTGCTCTCCACCGGCCCGGCCGGCTATCTTCGTCACGAGTTCCTGCATTACGCCTACCCCGATCTCTCGGCCTGGATCGAGAAGCACAACCGCTACACCACATGGGAAGCCCACGCGATGGAGGCCGGAGATGTCGGCGCGGTCAACGCCAGTCTCTTTGGCGGCCCCATTGAACGCCGCCGTTGGATCAAACGGTTCGGCCGTAAACTCCCTTTCCGTCCCACTCTCCGCTTCATTTACTCATACATTTTCCAGAAGGGCTGGATGGATGGATACCCCGGTCTGGTCATGTGCCGCCTTCTCTCGTGGTACGAGTTTGTCTCCATCGCAAAGCACAAGGAAATGATGGCCGCGGCGAGGGAGAAGCAGGCCCGCTGATCCACCCAACACCATGCCCTCACACCCCGATGTCAGCCCGGGCAGCGTTGCCTCGATCGACCCAGAGGTTCGTTACCGGTCCCCGTACTCGACGCGGGAGAAAATAGGTCGATTCCTGTGGGCCGTGGTTGAAAAGACAGTCTTCCGGCTTTCTTTCCCGACGTGGTACGGCTGGCGGGCTTCATTGCTCCGACTCTTCGGAGCGAGGGTCGGCCCTCGGAGTCAGATCCGTCGCACCGTTCACTTCGAATGCCCGTGGAACTTCATCTGCGGCGACCATTGCGCCATCGGGGAGCACGCGATTCTCTACGCCCTGGGCACGATCACCCTGGGCAACCGTGTATCCATCAGCCAATACAGCCACCTCTGCGCGGGCACGCACGATTTTCAACAGAAGACGCTCCCGCTCCTGCGCCCGCCCATCGTGCTCAAGGACGATGCCTGGCTGGGAGCCGAGGCCTTCATCGGCCCCGGCGTCACGCTGCACGAGGGGGCGCTCCTGGGCGCGCGGGGGAGTGCCTTCAAGGACCTGGATGCATGGAGCATGAACGCCGGCAACCCGGCTCGACGCATCAAGGACCGTCCCCGCATCGACCTGATGTGAGGCGGTGAGCGATCGTCCGGAGGGTACTCTTTCACACGCATGCCCCCCACCACGCTCTCGCCCGCGATGCAGGCCATCCGTGCCCTTGAATCGGGCGTCTGGGGGCTGGCCGACAAACTCGCCACCGCCGCCGTGAGGGTCAACCCGGCCGATGCCGCCGCATGGAATGTTCGTGGGCGTATCGCACTCGCCGCGTGCAGGCCCGAACTCGCCGCCCGCTGGTTCAGGCAGGCACGCGCCGCGGACCCTCGATTCAAACCCGCGGAGAAAAACCTTCGACTCGCGGAGACCACACCGCCGTACCTGCCGCCACCTTCACCCGCGTATTTGCTCATCCTGCCATGGGGCCACGGATTTTTCTCCGATGTGGACATGGTTCTGGGCGGCCTGCTCGCTTCAGAGATCACGGGCCGCACGCCGGTAGTTCACTGGGGGCCGGGGAGCCTCTTCCGGGATCACGACACGCCCGACGCATGGACGCGTTTTTTCCATCCCGTCAGCAGCGCGACGTTCGACGATGTGCTCACCGCGGCACGCCGGGGTGTGTATCACCCCCGCTACAACGCCGAGACGCTCCCGTGCGGGCCGATGAACCGTGTACAAGGCCCGGGGTCGCTTCTCGCCGCGTTGCACCACTTTCCCCGGCGCGAAGCCGTGTGCGTGCACGACTTTCACACCGGCGTCGAGTATCTGCTCGACTGGATTCCCGAAAGCCATTCTCTGCACGGTGCGAGCGTCGAGGGCGCGAGCGCCGACCTGGCACGGCGTTATCTCCGCCCCACCGAGGGCATCACCGCGGCGGTGGACGACTTTGCGAACACACACCTCGGGTCAGGGGGTGGCATGGTCCTGGCGGTGCACGCCCGGGGAGGGGATAAGGAAGCGGAGGACCCCGCCATCCGAACTGCCCACGCGGACTATCCGGGGCGCATCGATGCGTTCCTGGCGCAGAGTGATCGAGCACGAATCTTCCTGATCACCGATTCAACCCGATTGCTCGCAGAGTTCGCGCATCGCTACGGCCCGAGGCTCATCACCACCGCCGTCTCGCGTACGGATGATGCGCGCGGAGTGCACCTCCGGCCCGCGCCCTCGCGGGAGGCTCTCGGACGCGATGTCCTGCTCGATGCGCTCCTGGCTGCGCGTTGCGATGCGTTCCTCGGGTACGGCATGTCGAATGTATCCTGCGCCGTGCGTGCCCTGAAACGATGGCCCGCGGGAACCTGCACACTCATCGGTCCTGTGATGACCGAAACGAGGAACATGGACGGCCCGATTCCCCAATACTATCCGTCGTGACGGGCGATTCTCCCATCCGCGAAACGGTCTTCCGCATCGAACGGAGGATGCACGCCGCGCGGAACCGGCCCACCCTTTTCGGTCGATTCGCCGCCCATGTCTTCATCCTTGTTGTGCTGGTCCTGTCCCTGATCGTTCTGATACCACTGCTTGTACTCTTTCTGACCGTGGCCATCCTCGTCTGGGTGTACGGGCGTCTCCGCGCCGCCGTCATGCGCGCCACCTCTCCCAACGGAGTGCTGGACGGGAGACGGAATGTGCGAGTGATCGATCCGAACTCTCACCGCGCCGCGACAGGCACGGATTCGTTCACCAGCGACACAGGAACCGGATGAATCACGGCGACGCCACGATCATCGACCCTATCCTTGCACGATGGCGAATCGTGCCCGCCCGACCAGCCCCGACGAGACCGACGACGGCCCCAGCGATGAGGACATCGCGGCCTTCTCGGGCGTGACGCGGGCCTGCCCGGAGTGCAAGACCGAACTCTACGACGACACCGAACTCTGCTGGAACTGCGGACACGCGCTGAGCAGCGCCCCGGCGCGAAAGCCCGCGTGGGTGATCCTGCTGGCTGTGTTTGTGCTCGTGATCTTTCTGTTCGCGCTGATCCGCTGGTGAACAATCCGTCGCCCCGGCGTCACGTGCCCTCTCGTTCACGAGCCTTGAGAGCCTGTTCGATCCGGAGTTTCTCGAACTGCCACGCCTTGAGATAATCGGGGTTTGTTTCGCTCATCACAGCGCGGTTCACTCTGTCCAGCGCATCGTACGAGACCACCTTGATGAACTTGCCTGTCAGGCAGGCCCCTCGCAGACTGGGCAGGTAGTTGGGGTCGATCTTGAGGCTCTCAACGTACGCCCTCATCGCCTCATCGTCGTACCCGCGGGAGTGGTAGAGGAAGCCGAGGTTTTCATACGGACGCGGATCACTCGGCAGCAGGTCGATCGCCCGGATCGTCGCGTCACGGGCCGGGACGTAATCCCCCACCTGCATCAGGCAATACCCCAGGTTCATCCACACAGGCCCCAGGTCGGGCTTGGCGGCGATGGACTCCTTGTACGCTTCCGCCGCGGCTGTCCACTGGCCCTTCTGTCTGAGTTGATCGCCTTTCTGTGCCGCGGCGATGGCCTGTTCGTAATCCGCGCGGGTCTCAATTTTCAGCGGCGGAGTTTTGGGGGTCGAAGAGCACGCGGGTAGACCTCCGAACGCCAGGAGCGTCGTGGCGGCGAGGATCAGAGCATTGGATCGTGTAACTGCACGCATCATGGGCCAAACGTAGGGAACGAACCAAACCGACATCGCACCACCAATACCGGAAAACACGGATCCGGGAACGAGTGCCCGCATCACGTGCTCTCCGCTTTTTCCCAGCGGCTGAACGTCACCTTGAGCCGCCATTTCTGCTGCTCCGGAGAGACAACCACCTTGTACAACTCCAGGCCGGGCACATCGGCCAGGCTCTTATCGATCCAGGCCAGGAGCGCGGGGAGTGATTCGTCGGCCACGTTGTATTCAAGGAGCAACTGCTTTGCGGTGGTGCCCGCGGGTGAAAGGCGACGCTGCGCGGGCGGCGGGACATTGTCCTTGATGCCGCTGGCCGATGCCGCCGACGCGATGCGTGGGAGCAACTGGCTCAGTTGCGTGTTCCCTTCGTTGACCGCCTCTCCAGAGGTCGTTCTGGCACGAAGCGAGAGCAACTGGGCAACGCGTTCGGCAACCCGCTCGCTCTTGCGCTGTTGAAACGAGAGAGAGCGGGTTGCGTCGCGCTGTGCGCTCCACGCCCACAAAAGCCAAACCAGCGCTCCCGCCAGCAGAACCGCCGAAAAAAGCACGAGCATCGTGGGGCGATTGGCCCGCTCGGTGCGGGCGGCGGTTGCCGCGGCGAGCATTCTCGCGTCTTCGTTCATGGGGTTGGCTGTGTCTCGTTGACTCATACTGAACCGCTCGCCGCGGGAACAGACTCACCGTTCAGTTTGGTTTGCCTGTTCCTGAAGATTCATTCGGTTTCGCGGCCTTGGCGCTCGGCCATTTCGCGGTGTACATCGACCGCACCCTCGTTGGATTACGCGGCGCCGGCTTGGGGTCGTACGCCCAATCCACCAGCACCGAGCCGCTCACGTTCTGGAACGCCTCGAGCATGTCCGCTGCCTCTTGGATGCTCTCTCCTTCGATAAACATCTTGACTTGCTGTCCGTCCAGTTCCACACTCTCGAGATGACAGCCGGAGTTTCCCACCACCAGAGAAAGCAGTTCCAGTTCCTGAAGGATCGGCCGCACCGTATCGGTTCGCACAGGGGGGGCCACAGCCCGATCCAGCCGGTCCAGTTCCTTGCCCAGTTCCACCTCGGGGTCCGACTTGCCGATCGCGGGAACCGCCTCCGGGTAGTGTTCCTTCACCAGCGAACGCCACTGACCATCGAGCGTCTGAGCGGCCGCCTTCGTACGGGCAGCTGCCTGTGAAATCCTCCAGGCGCTGATCCCCGTTACACCCGTTCCGACCAAGATCAGGAGCGACGTCCACAGATACAACCGCCGGTGCGCTTGACCCCTTCGGTTCGACAGACCGACCAATGATACAAGAGGATTCGGAGGTGCAGCGCTCGCGGGCGTTTGCTCCAGACGTTCGGCGACGCGCCGCAGCGTCGCGCCCACCGGATCGTCGCACAAAGCCGCGTCCACCGACACGCCGGGCCACGAACGGCCGAGTGCCTGCCCGAACTCCGAAGCACTCTCCGGTGAGGCTTCCGGCATCACGCACGTGATCCGCGAAGGAACCAGGCCCGTTTGAGCCGACCAACTTAACCACTCCGCCGTCAGCCGGGATACTTCATCACGGCCGAAGACCACACACCGCCCGGCCGCCGAACTGGTGGGTTCGCCCGCCGAGACCTGTCGCAACCGCATCGACCCGGCAATCAGCAGTTCCGTGCCACGCGACCAACTCCATACCAGTCGGCCACCCGCATCCACGATGATCGCGGCGTGGATGCGTGAGACAGGCTCTGCCACGAGCGGATCCTCGCTCGGAACAGCCCCTCCAGGGGACCAACCCGGGTCCCACGCGAGTGCGGCGGCGTGCCATAACGATGCAACTGTTTCCACCGACACGCCCAGCGCGTCCAGTCGATCGACCAAAAGACGCGCCGGCACGTCTGTCATGGCCATCACCGCGAACCGCTCGGGGTGGGCTGACTCGTTGATCTGCTTCCGCCGCGTGAAAGGCAACCGACGACTCGACTGCCCGTTGAGTGCAAGCGGTTGCAGAGTCGAATCCATCGGCGACGGTGCGTAGTACGAAAGTGCGGCGTTCGTCCGACCCTCGCCCGCGCCTGAGTCGCCGAGCGCCTGACCGCCGAACCTCGCCACCGCCGAAACGACATCAGGGTCGGCGCTCGGGGCGCCGATCCACGAACAGGTTCCTCCTTCGACATCAAGGCAAAGGAACGTCAACCCGCCCGTGCCGCGGGTGCCCGCGAGTTTGGACTTGATCCAACTCGCCGCGGCGGGAGTCTCCACCGTCGCGTCCTCCTGCACGCCCTCCGATGGGAACCCTTCGTCCGTCGACTGTCCGACCAGTCGCAGCGCACGGATGCTGTGCCCCTGGCTGCCGCGCTGCATGTAGCAAACTCGAACGCTCACGTCGTCATCTTCCTCGCACGTCGGGTGATCCTCTGACCGGTCACTGCTTGCCCTTGAGAATCGCCGTATCGAAGCCGGGCAACTGCCCAGTGACCGCCTCGTTGTCCGTCTGTTTCATCGCGGCTTCCGCGATCTCGATCTCGGTCTTGAACTCGCCCGATCCCCGGTACTTTTCGAGCAGCTGCTGGTATCGGGAGTTGCGTGCCGGATCGGGGAATGGTGCCGCGGGCACCGGCGATGCGTTGAAGACGGGAGCCTGATTCGACTTGGCGGCGCGGGCCGCTGCGGCGCGCGCGGCCGCGGCGGCGGCCGAGGCGGGGTTGTTTCGGGAGTTGATCCCGCCCGGAACACCCGGCGGCGTGAACTTCGCGGCCCCGGGCATCCCCGCGGGAACACCGCTTCCCGAGCCGCTCACGCGTGTGACCAAATCCGCACCTTTGGGAGTCAACTTGATGGTCTTGCCTCCGATGGTGATTTCAGACTCGGTGATGGCCGAAACGGTCTCATCACCGACCTTGCCACCCAACGAGACGAAGGACTGCTTGTCGGACTTTGAAACCAGCGCCATCTTCATCGTGCCAAGATGCACCAGCCCGAGGAACTTGACATCCTCGGTCGGGGGTGGCGGCGGAGGGGGCGGAGGCTCCGCACCCTTGGGATCTTCCGTCACCAACGGAGGCGGAGCGGGGATCGACGGTCGGTTGCTGATTCTCCCGAATCGATCCGCCACAGCGCCGAGGTCCACGACGACTTTGGAAATCTCTTGTTCGTCGTCAGGCTCGAGCGCCTCCTCCACAGCGGGCAGAGTGAGCGGCTTGAGGGGCTGCTGCGGCTTGACCCCGGGAAGTCCGAAGGCGACGATGCCCCCCCCGCAGGCCGCCAACGCCACCACGCCGATCTGCGCTGCCCGTGTTCGGGCGACGGCCTGCCTGCGGTCGAGTGGAGATGCGCTCATAGGAACCCTTACGGTACGCTGGTCATGATGGTTGGATAGCCCACCTATGCACGGGGATCAGGAACTCCTGTCGGCCAAGACCGAACCGGCTTTGGAAGTTTTCCTGCCCGGAAGAGTTCTTCACGTTAGGGCCGGTCTTGCTCGGAACAGTCCTCCCACGAAATGATCGAACTGTTGCGCTGCAGCGCCGTTCGGGTATCGCGTGAACCTCCCGGTACGGCGTTCGTGAGAAGTACCAAACCGCAGTACCGGCGCGCGGAGATTCCTCCCGGAAAGCCCGCCGGTGTCTGCGCCTCGGCCAGCACGCGCCAAAGCGTCGGCGTCGCGGTGATCACCATATTCAGCCTGTTCCTCGCCTCGGGTTCCAGCGTGGATTGATTCAGAATCTCGTTGAGCATCAGCCCGTCGAGTGGTTGCCCACCCCTCGCGTGGAGGATCTCGCCAACGATCTGCGCTGTGCCGTCCCCCTCGGTCACCGAGTTGATCGCCGAGTAGAGGACATCGGGTGGGGCCGAGTTCACGCTGATGGGCAGCGGGCCGTCTCGCCGCACCAGCGCGCCCGCGTTCGCACCAGCGCGGGCCCGCAGTTCCTGAAGCACCAGCCTGGCCGCTTCCCGAGCCTGGGCCGACAGGCCCGCCAACTCCACCAGCGCCTTGTCCTGCGCATCGAAGAATGAGATCCTCACGTTCTGGCCATCGTCGAGCGTCAGGTCGAAGGCGTGCCCATCGGGCTTGATGTTCTCGGCCATGGCTCTGCCCGCGCCGGATTTGCGGAGCCACGCCTCAACCGCCTCCTGCACCCCCTGAGAAACATGGTGGAAGGTGTAGGAGTCGAGTTCCCGCCGAACGATCATCGCTTGGGCGGTCTGCCGCTCCATCATGACCGCGACCATGATGCCCGCAACAAGAACCAACAGCAGCACAATCGGGAGCGCAAAGCCGTGTCTCATCGTCCGCCCCCAGACTTGGAGGGAGGAGGCGGAATGGGTGTTGCCTTCGGCATCGCGGGGCGTGTCGGACGCGAGGATGGTGGTGGCGCTCGCCCGGTCGGCGTCCCGCCCGCTGGGGGCGGGGTCGCGGGGCGCGCGTTCTGACCTCCGTCATCGACCGCCTCGGCCCGTCGGATGCCCTCGCCCGGCCTGGGAGGTACTTCCGGGCCTGTCGCCCAATCCACCTCAAAGAGCCACTTGGCTGTCATTCCCGAAGTGGTTTCCGCGGAGAGTTCCATGTAGGCCGGCAACTGCTGGAACCACGTCGCCTCCAGGGCGCTCTTCCACTCTCGGTCATCAAACAGCCGCCACTTCACGAACCGGAGATTACCGGCGACCTTCACGGGATCTCCCGCGAGCCCGATCGCTTCCTCGCTCGGCCTGTCGCTGCCGTTTTCTCGCGGCGGCAGAGGTACCCACCACACTTCATACGCCTCCGGAACTTCCTCATCATTCGCGGCCGCTTCTCGGATCGTGCGCCCGCTGGGGCGTTGCGGACGTACTTCAAGCGCTCCGCGAACCGCCCGCACCGAACCGAGGTCTTCTTCACCGGATTCTCCGAACGTATCCGCTTTTTTGATGCTCGGATCCTCCGCCGCCGTTTTCACGCCCTCGTTCTTCGAACGAACGTTTTCGGGGGCGGACCCCGCGAATCGGCTTTCCTTGCTGAATCGGCTTTCGTTGGCGAAGCGGCTCTGGCTGTCGCGCCGCGACAAACGTTCGCCTTCTCGCAGGCCAGCCCGTGCGAAAAAGTCGCTCTCGGCGGAAGGGACCGGCGGATCCGAGAGCACGAACTCGATCCGTTGCACGGGCGACGCATCGGCCTGAAAGTCTCGCCCGCCCGTGCTACGCATGACCCAACCGCCCGCGCGCTGGTCATCCTCAAGGATCAGCCTCGGTACCGGCGCGAGGCCGCCCGCCTCGCCGGCCTGAAAACGACCGAACCTCGAACCGGCACCCACGTCCTGCTCACCGGACCGCGGTGCCGGCGGGAGTCGGTCGGTTGACATCACCAGCGTCGTCGTCGCGCGTTGAGCCACCATCCGCAGCCGCTCCAGGTCGCCCGCGTGCTCGGCCCGCTTCGCGAGCATCTCATCCGTCCGCTGCATCGTGTACATCACCGACAGGCAGGCGATCACCACGAGTGCGCCCAGTGATGCGGCCATCACGACCTCGAGCATGGTGAAGCCGCGGCGCATCACTTGCCACCTCCGGTCTTCGGCGGCGGCTGTGTCCCCCGCCCCGTGCTGCGAGGATTCACGCCTGTCGGCCGGGATCCCGCGCTGGCCGCCATCCCCGTGACGGCGTCCAGAAACTTCTGCCGAAGGACCGGGTCCTTCATGATGTGGTCGGCTGTATCGGGGTTGCGCAACTGGCCGAAGATCGGATCCACGATGCGGGACAGAGCGAACATCGGCGCACCAGCCTCCGGCGGCCCGCCCCGTTCATCGCTGAGCCAGACCGTCAGCCGGACCGTCTTGAGCCGATCGAGATCGATCCCGGATGTGGGCCGAGCGGTGGCTCCCGCGGGCTCGGGCGGCTTGGCGGGCGTCAGCGTGATAGACCGCTCCTCGATCGACCAGGCGTAGTAGTCTCTCCCGTACATCACCGGCAGCCCGGGCTTGGGCATCGATCCCTGATCATCGATGTACTCCAGGATCAGGCGATTAGCCACCTCCGCAGCGCCCAGGCGCTGATGCTGGCGCAACTGGGATCCCACCACTCCCTGCAGCGCCGCCATGATCATGCCCGTCACCAGCGCGAGCAGCACCACCGATAAGAGCACTTCGAGAAAAGACATCCCCTTCCGGACTCTCCACTCGGAGGGGTTCCATCGACTCGAAGAGGATGGGCGAGGGAAAGGCATGGCTCATGTACGCGGGGAACTACCCGGTGCCGGGTTATTTGTCCATGGTCCAGATGTCGATGTCGTCCTCGGTGCCCGCGCTGCCATCCTCTCCCGCCGATCCGAGGATGTAGGGCTGTTCCTTGCTGCGTCCGCGCGGATCGTACACGAAATCATTCTTCCACCCATCCTTGAGTGCCTTGTCGTCGAGCATCTTGGCGGTGATGAGTGTGTTGAGCGTCGGCGGGTAACCGCCCACTTCAAGGTTATAGGTTGTCAGCGCGTTCTTGATCGTCGCCAGGCTTGCGCGCGTCACGCGGGCCTTGGCCCGGGATCCGGCCCCCACGATATTCACCGCCGCGGCCGCGATGAGAATTCCGATAATCACAAGAACCAGTGTCAGTTCGAGAAGTGAAAAGCCCCTCGCCAAGCGGGCGGTGGTTCGGGGGGAAGTGCACACCATCGTCTTCATATCACGGTTCCTTGCTCGGGGTCTTTGCGTGCGTGGACGTGTGTCCGGTCACATGCTTGTACAGTAGGTATTCGCCCGGGGTTCGCGTGCGCTCGACAGTCAACCCACCGCATTGGTGGTCGCTTTGATGAGGGGCACCATGATCGACACAACGAGACTGCCGATCATCAGGAACATGACGAGGATAAGGACGGGTTCCATGGCCGCCAGGAGCCGCTCGCTGCGTCGTTCGAGTTCCTCGGTCATATCCCCGGCCAGTGTCTCAAAGGCAGACTCAAGGTCTCCCGACCGCTCCGCGGCCATGAGCAGGCGGCGCGTCGGCAGAGGCAAGGCCTCGACACTGTCGATGAGCGAACGCAGCACGCCGCCCTCGATGAGTTTGGTCCTCAGCGTCGTCAGTTGCCGGCGCAGGGCCGGGTGGCTGATCACCCCGATGGCCACGCCGAGCGCATCGGCCAGTGTGACGCCGTTCTTGGTCATCGCCGCCATCACAGTGAAGAACCGCGCGGATTCCTGCGTCAGCACCACTTCCTTCAGGAGTGGCGTGGTCCGCGCCAACCGCCCGACAAACTCCACGATCGCCCGTCGGGCGAAGACCGCCAACGTCAGAAACGCCAGCACGCCCACCAGGACCCACAACGCGTGCTCTCGGATGAAGATCCCCACTGTCATCAGGAACTGCGTGAAGGCCGGGAGCGGCGTGTTCAGGTCTTTGATGGACTGCCCGATCTTCGGCAGCACGAAACAGATCATCGCCAGCGTCACCGCGGCGCTGATCGATAGCACGATCGCGGGGTAGATCATCAGCGTGCCCGCCTTGCCGCTGATGCGGAGCTGGCGGCGCGTCGTCGCGGCCAACTGCTTCGCCGCGCCGCCCAGATCGCCCGTCCGCTCCGCCGCGCGGTACACCGCGGTGGTCACGGCATCGAACATGCCCACGGTCGCCGCGGCATCGGAAAAACTCGCCCCCGCGGCGACCATGTCGCGCATCCGCTCCACCCGCGGCGCGGTGGAGGGTGCCACGGATTTGCTGGTGGCCTCCAGCGCTTCGACCAGCGGCACCCCCCGGGTGAGCAACTGCGCCAACTGGGTGTGCAACTCGCCCTGGTCCTTGAGCGATACGGACTCGCTCCCGGTGCCGCCCGCCCAACTCGGCAACGCCCACACCCGCAGCGCGACGAGGCGCTCCCGGCGCAGCGTTTCGTTGAGTTGCCGCAGGTCTCTGGCTCGGCGCAGGCCGATGGTTCGCCCGCCATCGGGCCGGGCCGCGAGGATCAGATATCGGCAGGAAGTTGGAAGCGTGACGCGAGACATAGGAATGCGGATTGACCGTAACGTTCCGACCTCGGCTGGTCGTACGGGTATTCACACACACGGATGCGGTGTACGGCTGTCATCAGCGGAGGACTTCGTCCATCTTCTTGCGATCCGCCTCCGTCAGGCCTTCAACGGGCACCTCTTCGAGCAGCGAATCGATCAGATCATCGGTCGTCACCTGATCCGCCTCGGCGTTGAAGTTGACCAAGAGCCTGTGCCGGAGCACGGGCTTGGCGACTTGCCTGACGTGGGCCGGAGTCACGTGCGTCGCGCCGGCCAGCAGGGCCGTCGCCTTGGCGGCGAGCACGAGGTTCTCACTCGCCCGGGGACCGGCACCCCACGCGAGGTACTCCGAGATTTTCTTCGGTCGTGCCAAACCCAAGTCCATCTCTTCCTTGATGCGGGTCGCTCGAACCAGGCGGAGGGCATACGCGATGATGTGGTCCGCGGCGGGCATCGTGCGAACAACGCCTTGAACCCGCTTGATCCCCCCTTCATCGAGCACCGGCGTGATCGTCTCGCTGCCGCGGGCCGCCTGTCGGCGGATGATCTCCATCTCCTCGCTCGCCGTGGGGTAGCCGATATGGATCATGAACATGAAACGGTCCAGCTGAGCCTCGGGAAGGGGGTAGGTGCCTTCCTGCTCGATGGGGTTCTGGGTCGCCAGCACAAAGAACGGTTCGGGCAACGGATATCGCTGCCCCCCCACCGTCACCTGACGCTCCTGCATCGCTTCGAGCAGGGCCGCCTGTGTCTTCGGGGGCGTGCGGTTGATCTCGTCGGCGAGGATCACGTTGGCGAAGATCGGGCCTTTGACGAACTTCAATGCTCGCGTGCCGCTCGCCTTGTCCTCCTGGATGACTTCGGTGCCCGTGATGTCGCTGGGCATCAGGTCGGGTGTGAACTGAATCCGTGAGAAATCCAGCGACAGCGTCCGGGCGATTGTTGAGATCAACAGTGTCTTGGCCAGACCAGGCACGCCCACCACGACGACGTGCCCCCGGCAGAAGATCGCTGTCAGCATCTGATCCACCACCGCATCCTGCCCCACGATGACCTTGTGGATTTCCTCCTTCAGCCGCGCAAAGGCCGTCTGCACCTCGCGGATCGCTTCGGGAAGTACCCCCGTTTCGCCGGTTTCACTCATAACTCATCGTACGCCCCCCCGGTGCTTCGACAGCGCGACCACCCCCACCGGGTGGGAGCATGGCGCGCGATTCGCTTGTCTCTGATCTGTGTGCGCGGTTGAGATGCCTCGAGGTAACTCGCGAATCGGCGTGTTGACGGTCAGTTTCAAGCAGGATCCACGGTTGTTCCAGATCCCGCTTCAGGTGCAATCGGCCGCGTCACTCGACCACACCCAGGTCACGCTTGGTGAAGAGCGATTCAAACACCAGTCCTTCCCGCTCCACGTTCTCGCGGGCCCCCTCCAGCCTGTCGATCGTGGCGATCACGCCGAGGACGTTTCCCCCTGCGTCACGAAGAGACCGGACCGCTTCCAGCGCCTGCCCGCCGGTGGTGGCCACGTCTTCCACCAGAACCACACGATCGCCTTTCAACAACACGCCTTCCAACTGCTTCGCCGTCCCATAGTCCTTTTTCTGATTTCGCACAAAGATGCATGGGAGCCCGGTGTGCAGGCTCGTTGCCGTGACCAGCGGGATGCCTCCCAACTCGGCGCCGGCGAGGCGGTCGGTACGGACGGACAATCGACGCTCCATCGCGCCCAGCCTCTCGGCGAAGAGCGGTGCCAGTTGCGCGAGCAACTCCGGGCGGGTCGAGAAGAGGTACTTGTCGAGATAGTACGTACTGGTCTTGCCCGACCGCAGCGTGAACGTGCCCCGGAGCAATGCCGCCTCGGCGATCGCCGCCGCCAGGCCTGTCGCGTTGATCTGTGCTGTGGACATGCACCACCGTAGGATGCGAGAAGGGTGCCCTTCTCACCCGCTCATCGGTTTCCGAGACTCCGCGAAACCACCGCCGCCCCCGCAAGTCTGGAACACCGGCGTAACATGATGGGCGTCCGCTCCGTCCGTTTGTGTACCGTGCATCATGTCGGCCGACGCTCACAACTCCGCCACCGAACTCTCGGGAGAGGCCGAGCGCATTCTCCCGGCTGTGTACGAAGAACTCCGCCGCCTGGCGCGGGCGCGACTTTCTCAGGAACCCGCTGGCCTCACCCTGCAACCCACGGGGCTGGTTCACGAGGCGTATCTCCGGCTGGCCAAGGAAAACCAACAGTGGCAGAACAAAGCTCACTTCTTCGCCGCGGCCGCCGTCGCGATGCGCCGTATTCTCATCGAGCGTGCCCGCCGCAAGCGAGTGGTGCGCGATGCACGCAGCCTTACCGATCTTGAAAGCGGCGGTGACCCCGAGAACGTTGACCTGCTCGCTCTCGACCCCGCGCTGGACAAACTCTGCCGCTTCGACCGCCGGCTCGCGGACGTGGTGCAACTGCGTTTTTTCGCCGGTCTCTCCGTTGAACAAACGGCGGAGGTCATGGGCATCGCGGAGCGCACGGTGAAACGTGACTGGAACTTCGCCCGCGCCTGGCTCAAGCAGGAGATGGAATCCGATACCGGCCATTGAAGTTTTCGTGCCTTGACGCCACCCCTCCCACGGATCATCCGTGACTCCCTCCCCCACATCTCCGTCTGAACCAGACCCGAACCACGCCGCCGATTCGAAGGTCAGGGAGCTCTTCGACGCGGCGAGTGAACTGCCTGTGGGCGAACGGAAGGGCTTTCTGCAACGATTCGCCACCGACCCCGGCCTGCGTGATCGCGTCGAGGCCCTGCTGGCGCATCACGACGGCAACGATGGCTTTCTCTCCACACCCGCGGCGGAAGTCACGGCCCTGGCCGAACTGAGCCACACCGGACGCCACGATGCGATGATCGGCTTTCGCCTGGGTAAATACACCATCCGGGAAGTGCTCGGTGCGGGTGGGATGGGGCTGGTCTATCGAGCAGAACAGGACAGTCCGCAGCGCACAGTGGCCCTCAAGGTTGTCCGGTCGTACTTCGCCGGGCCGGAACTGCTCCGCCGGTTCCGCCATGAGGCCGAGGCCCTGGGGCGGCTGCGTCACCCCTGCATCGCGCAGATCTTCGAGGCGGGCACAGCACCCGACCCGAACGGAAAAGAGACGCCGTTCTTCGCCATGGAACTCGTGTCGGGAAGACCGCTCCTCGAAGCCGCCGCGAACTTGAACATCCGTGAGAGACTCGCGCTCTTCGCCGCGGTGTGCGACGGCGTTCAGCACGCGCATCAACGGGGCGTCATTCACCGCGACCTCAAGCCGGGCAATATTCTCGTCGAAGAATCCGACAGCGCGACATCAACCATGACCTCCCTCCGCGCTGATACAACGTCCCCCGCGGACGCCGGAGTGCGCGGGATGCACCCCAAGATTCTTGATTTTGGGGTGGCACGCCTCACCTCGGACGATGCGGGCGCGACCCGCTCCGTGACCAGCACGGGGCAGGTCATCGGCACGATTCCCTACATGAGTCCCGAGCAGGTCCGGGGCGACATCGGTCAACTCGATACACGATCGGACGTCTACTCGCTGGGAGTCATCCTCTGCGAACTCCTGACCGGAAGGCTTCCGTACGAACTCATCGGCAAGTCGATCCCCGAAGCGGCGCGGATCATCACCGACGCCGAACCATCGATTCCCCACGCGCACGATCGCGCCTTGAAAGGTGATGTTGAGACAATCCTGTTCAAGGCGCTGGAAAAGGAACCCCAGCGCCGGTACCAATCCGCCGCGGAACTCGCGGGGGATATTCGTCGCTACCTCGCGGATCTCCCCATCGTGGCGCGGCCCGCCACGGCGACGTATCAACTCCGCAAGTTCGCCCGTCGTCACAAGGGGCTTGTGGCGGGGGTGGCGGGCATCATCCTCGCGCTCGGAGCTGGTGTCATCGGGACAACAGTTGGTTTATTCCGCGCGGCGGTGGCACGCGACCTGGCGCAGCAGCGTGAGATCGATGCCCGACAAGCACAGATGCTCGCCGAGCAACGGGAGCGGCAAGCCAATCTCGAAACCCGCAAGGCACGGCGCGCGGTTGACTTTCTTGCGCAGATGCTCACCGGCGCCGACCCGGACCTCACCGAAGGACGGGAAGTCACGGTGAGAGAACTGCTGGATCACGCGGCCCTGGGTGTCGAGACGGAACTGGCCGATGAGCCTGATGTCCTGCTCGCCGCGCGATCCGCGATCGCTCGCACCTACTTGGCCATCGGTTCTCCCGAGAAATCCATCGAGCATTACGAGCCGGTGCTCGATCTGGCACGAGGCATCTACGGCGAAGAGAGCCTCGAAGCAGCGGAGATACTCCACCAACTGTCGAGAGCGGAGAGCGAGCGAAAAAACTGGCGTGCCGCGATCGATCTGGGTGCACAGTCGCTGGCGGTCTATATCAACAGGAGAGCGGGAGACGGGGCGGGGGCGGGGCGGACGTGCGCCACGCTGGCGGGTGCCTACATCGCGCTGGGAGACATGCCCAACGGGGAAGTCATGGCCCGCCGAGCGTTCGAGATCGCAGCGGCCAACGACCGGCACGAGAGCCTTGCCGAGGCGGCCGGGCTTCTGGGAACGATCCTGCAGCGGGTCGGCGGGCCCACGGCGGCGAGAGAGGCCGAGGAACTGATCCGATTGCGCCTGGCCATATTCAACTCGCTGCGCGGGCCGCTGCATTCATCAGTCATCGAAGCCAAATCCGACTTGGGTTGGTTTTATGTCGGGGAACGCCGCACGCCCGAGGCGTACCCGCTGCTCGAAGAAGCGGAAGCGGGCTACCTCGCACTCTACGGACCCAATCACCGCAAGACGCTGAATGCCACGGTGCTGCGGGGGAGCGCGTACCAGGCGGGAGGCGACCTCGAACGATCGAAGACTGTCCTGTCCGGGGCGGTGGACGCGCTCCGCGAGAATCTGCCGGACAGTTCCGAACTCGGCACCGCCACCTGGCGGTTGGGCGTCACGCTGATGAGAACCAAGGAGTATCCGGAGGCGGAGGCCAGCCTCCGGGAATCGGTGCGGATCCGTGAGAAGATCGGAGATGCGCGGCTCTCCGGCTCGTACAGCAACCTCGGGAGTGTGCTGCTCATCCAGGGGAAGACCGACGAAGCGATCGAATGGCAACAGAAAGCCATCGAAGCCCGCAGAAAGACCGGCAGCCTTCTGTCCGATTTCGGCACGCTGCTCAACAACTATGCTGTTTCGCTCACCAAGGCCAAGCGGTATGAAGAGGCGGAAGCCGCGTTCAGGGAGTCCATCGAGTACGACCGCAAGGTCCGTCCGAACCACCCCCTCAACGGACTGAATCTTCGCCCGTACGCGGAGATGCTGCAACTCGTGGGCCGCTCCTCAGAGGCCGAACCCATCGCCCGGGAAGCCCTGGCGTTGCTCCAGACACAGTCTCAGCCGGAGCAGGCCCGTGCGGCGACGGTGCTCGCGACCATCCTGGACTCGCTCGGAAAGACCGATGAGGCCATGCAGGTAAGAACCGCGCACAAACTCCAGCCGCCCGCGAAATAACTCCGCGGCCCTCCAACAATCGAAGCACACACATGGCGGCAGAACGAAACACGATCGAGGTCCAGTCCGAGCGCGTGGTGCTCGCGGCGGGACGACTCCCCGATTCCGATCACGACCCACGCGACCCCTTCGGTGAACTGCGTTCACTGGCCGAGCAGGCGGGGGCCGTGGTTGTCGGTGAACTCTCGCAACGACTGGAGAAGCCGATCCCGGCGACATTCCTGGGCAGCGGCAAGGTCGCGGAACTCAAGCGACTCTGCGAAGCGTTGGACGCGAAAACCATCATCTTCGACCACGACCTCTCGCCCAAGCAGATCGCCAACATCGAGAAAGAGACCCTGCGCAAGGTGCTCGACCGCAGCGAACTCATCCTCGATATCTTCGCCAGCCGGGCCGCCACGAGCGAGGCCAAACTGCAGGTCGAACTGGCGCAGATGGAGTACACCTACCCACGGCTGAAGGCCATGTGGAGCCACCTCGAGCGCATCGTCGGCGGCATCGGCACACGAGGCCCCGGCGAGCAGCAACTCGAGATCGACCGCCGTCTCGTGCAGCGGCGCAAACTCGAACTCCAGCGGGATCTCGAGGTGATTCAGGCACGCAAGCGGCGCGAGGTCGCGGCCCGTAAGAGCCAGCACTTCACCGTCGGCATCGTCGGCTACACCAACGCGGGCAAGTCCACGCTCTTCAACACCCTGACCCGCGGCGGGGCCTACGCGGACGACCGCCTCTTCGCAACGCTGATGACACGCACACGCGACTGGGACCTGGGCGGCGGCCTCTCGGTCATGCTCAGCGACACCGTCGGCTTCGTCCGTGACATCCCGCACCACCTCGTCGCGTCATTCCGTGCAACGCTCGAAGAAGCGACCCACGCCGATGTGCTTCTCATCGTCCTCGATGTCTCTGACCCGGCGGCGGAGATCCAGTACAAGGTCGTGACCACCGTGCTCGATGAACTGGAGGCTGAACTGAAGGAAAGCCGGCACGAGGAGGACCGATACTGGACCCCGCCCGAGCGCATCCTCCTTCTCAACAAGATCGACCGTCTGAATGACAACGCCGAGGTCCTGGTCTGGCAGCGCCGCGAGCCCGGGGCGATGGCCATCAGCGCCGTGGGCGGGGATGAGTCCCGCAACGGTCTGACGGATCTCACCTCGCGCATCCGCGCCCTCGCGCTCGGCGAGATCGGCGAGTTTGACGTGACCGTTCCGCTGCGCGATGCTCGGACGATCCACCTGATCGAAACCCGCGGGCACGTGCTGGAGCGCGAATACACCGAATCGTCGGTCAGGCTGCGGGCACGGATCGGCGTGCGGCAGTTGGCGCTGCTTCGCTCCGCGGGTGCGAGGCTGACCCTCGCCACCTCGGATGGAAAAGACGTCGATCTCGCCCCGCTCCCCGGCCTGCCCCCCGCCCCGAAAGGGTGGACCGCCAAAGGGGAAACAGCAGTGGACAACGC
>ERZ761602.3322-NODE-3322-length-22954-cov-10.613258_pt1 | contig 22954 bp, 11 predicted proteins | sample MGYA00512165_ERZ761602 | MGnify/ENA primary metagenome ERZ761602 (study PRJEB28899, sample SAMN02445085) | bioreactor sludge metagenome | biome: EBPR sludge; isolation source: Thorneside wastewater treatment plant | place: Australia: Brisbane, Thorneside...
TCGGTCCCCCCTCCGTCCGCTGCTCCCCCGTCGGTCGGGTCTTCGCCCTTGGAGCCGGAGCAGCCCCAGAGCAGGACGAGGGCGAGGAGAACAGGGCTGCGGTGCGGCATGGGACCTCCGAGGCGCGCGGACCGCCTCGCCGCTCAGCCTATCGTTGATTCCGGGCGTTGGCGGCGCCGAGTCCAGACGCTCATCCAGCCCAGCGGGATCAGCACGAAGGAGGTCAGCACCACCATCCCCAGGCCGAGCACGATCAGCTTGCCCAGGCTCTGCACCCCGCGGCTGTCGGCCAGGGTCAGCGAGGAGAAGCTGATCACCGTGGTCAGCGCGCTCATCAGCGCCGCCCAGCCCGTCGTGCGCATCGCCCGCATCACCCCGCCGGGCCCCTCTTCGCGGATCCGGTGCATCAGGTGGATGACCACGTCGACGCCGATGCCCATCAGGATCGGGATGCCGACGAAGTTGACCATGGAGAGGGGCACGTCGGCCCGGGCCATGACCGCGCCGGACATGATGAGGCCGGCCAGCAGGGCCGAGATGGCCACCAGGGCCCGAGGCAGGCTGCGCAGGTCGATCCAGCTCGCCAGGAAGACCAGCAGGATGGCGACAGCGGCGATGCGCGGGGCGTCGATCTGCATCAGGTCGAAGAGCCGCGCGGTGGCCAGGTACTCGCTGGCGGGAACGACGCCGGGCAGGGCGCCCTCGATCTGCGTGCGCAGCTCGACCATGTTGCGGATGTCCCACATATTGCCGTCGGCCAGCAGCATCAGGCGGTGGTTGTCGCCGTTGGCGCCGATCAGCTGTCGCACGCCCGCGGGCAGGTCGCTGACCTGCAGCAGCCGCGGCTCGCTGCTGGCGAAGCGCTGCAGGTTCTGCTGCACCGGGGGCGGCAGGTAGCGGACCTCCTCCCGGCGGGCGAGCTCGGCGATCTCCTGCAAGCTCGCCACCCGCTGCGGCTGGTCCTCGGGCAGCACGGTCCGCACGCTGAGCACGCCGCGCAGCGTCGGCAGCTCGCCCCGCTCGATCATCCCCTCCAGGCGGCGATGCTCGGCGCCCACCTGCGCCTCGCTCTCCAGGCTGACCACCAGGGGCGCGTAGCTCTCGCGGGCCAGCGCCCGCACCTCCTCGCTGAGGTCGGCGTAGGCCCGGCCCTGGGTCCGCATCTCGCTGATGTCGAACTCGAAGCGGATGCCGCGCAGGGCGGGCGCGCAGGCCAGGACCACCAGGCCGCCCAGGACCAGCAGCGCCGGTGCCCAGCGGTAGCTCGGGGCGCGCTCCACCCGCGGCTCCAGCGGCGTGCTGGCCAGCGAGGGCGCGGCGTCGAAGCGCACCAGCAGGAGAGGGAGGAGGACGAGCTGCGCCGCCAGGCAGAGCAGGATGCCGCTGGAGAGCAGGGTGCCCAGCTGCTGGAAGCCCTGGAAGCCGGCGATCCACAGCGAGCAGAAGCCGGCCGCGCTGGTCAGGGCGGCGGTGGCGCAGGGCGGCCCGGCGGCGTCCCAGGCGCGCTGGACGGCGAGGCGGGCGGTGGCGCTGTGGGCGCGCTCTTCCCGGAAGCGCGCGTAGAGGTGGATGCCGAAGTCGACGCCCAGGCCGATCAGCACCGCCATGAAGTAGCTGGTGAAGGTGTTCAGCCGCCCGACCAGCAGGCCGGCGACGCCCAGGGTCCAGACCGTGCCCAGGAGCAGCGGGATCACGATCAGCACGACCGCGCGGGGGCTGCGGAAGGCGGCGGAGAGGAAGACCAGCACCAGGCCCAGCGAGAAGGCCAGGGTGGCCGTCAGGTCGTGCAGCACGGTCTCGAGGTCCTCGACCGCGTGGCGGAAGGGGCCGCCGATCCAGGCGATCTCCAGGCCCGAGGCGGCCGGATCGGCGCGGTCGATCGCCGCGTGGACCCGGGCCATCAGCGGGCGAGAGAAGCTCGGATCGTAGGCCGAGCCGGTCGGGCGAGCCAGGATGCGCTCGGTGCCGTCCTTGCCGGAGAGCACCTGGGCCGCGCCGGGGTCGGCGAGCTTCTGGGTCAGCGGGCCGAGGTCCAGCAAGCGCGAGGCCAGCAGCGGGTTCTGCGCCGCCGGGCCCATCGCCAGCGCCCCTTGCAGCTTGGTGCGGATCAGCGCCAGCTCGCTGGGGTCGAGCTGCAGCATCCCCAGACGCGCGGCGATGTCCTCCTCCAGCTCGTACAGCACCCAGTCCATGTCCGGGTCCTGCGCCAGCTCGGCGGCCAGCGCCCGGGTCCAGGCGCGTCGGACCTCCTCCTCGCCCCCGGTCACGGCGATGGTCACCAGCCCGGCCCCGCCCTCCTCCTCGTTGATCTTGCGGATCGCCTGGGTGGTCGGGTCATCGTCGGGCAGCAGGTCCAGCACGTTGGGGTTGACGCTGAGCCGCAGGGCCAGGAGCACGCTGAGCAGGGTCAGCAGGAAGACCCCGCCCAGGGCCGTCCGGGGGTGATCGAGCACCCAGGCGGCCAGTCGGGCGAAGGGTCCGGGGCGAGGCAGGGCCGTCACCCGTACTCCGGGGCGAAAGGGACCCGGGGCTTAGCACGGGGAGGGGGGGCGGGCTGGCGACCGTGGGCCGCCCCCGAGTCGAGGCCGGGAACCGGTCCGGTGCACTGTGGTACGGTCTCGCCGCTCTCTGAGGTCCCAGGGAGCAAACTCCAGAGCGGAAGGCCATGCCCGTCAACGCCCTTGTAGTTCCCATGCAGGTCCACGCGCTGCGGATCTCGGAGTCGACCCGCCTGGCCCGACCCCAAGCGGACTTCAGCCGGTTGCCCTACCGCGGGGACGCTGGCGACATGAACCCTGGCGTCCCCTTCCTCGCGGAGGCGCTGCTCAGCGCGCCCTTCGAGGAGGACAGCGCCTGGCTGCCCGCCGGGCTTCACCTGCACTGGGCGCTGCCCCGCGCGCTCACCCGGGGGCGGCACGATCCGGCGGGTCGAGGGGGGCGCGGACAGCTGGAGTTCCCCCGGGTCCCCAATCGCTGGCTGGTGCGCACGCCGACCGACTGGTGGATCGTCGAGAGCGACGCCCTTCACCCCGACGGCGTCCGGCCAGTGGAGCCGGCGGTCTGCGTGCCGCTCTCGCCCGAGCTGCGCGAGCGCCTCGGCGGCGATGCCCCCTTCCGCTACCTGGGTCGGACCCTGCGGCTCTCGCAGTGGCGAGCGGCCCCCCCGCTCGAGGTGTTCTCGCCGCTCACGGCGGTGGGCTGGGGCGATCCGCTCTTCGCGGCCCTGTACACCGAGTGCTTCAGCGTCTTCGGCTTCCGCGATCCCGACGTGCCGAGCGACGAAGGCTCCGTGGACCCCTCAGGCCCCTACGAGGTCTATGGCTGGTACTCCGACGAGGAGCAGGATCCGGTGGCCGCGCTCGCGGCGAGCGCCACGGAGATGTCCGACGAGGCCTTCCGCGAGGCGCTGCGCGCGGCACTGGGGTGGACACTGCGGCCTGCGGCCGAGGACGGGGCGGCCTCCGTCGAGCGCCCGTCACGCCTGGTCTGTGTCGGGTGGATCGCTGGCGGGTCGCCCGAGCCCTCTGGGGGCTCGCCCGGGGCCAGCGTCACCGAGGTCGTGGTCGGCTCGACGGCGGCCGAGACGGTCGCGGCCTGGCTCGGCCGGCGCCTCGCAGGGGCCGGGCCATCCGGCCTCGTCGAGGATCGCGCCGGGCAGCTCGAAGAGCTGAGCGAGGCCCTGCTCCTGCACGAGCGGGTCGATCTCGGCACGACCGACGGCCACGCCCGGCTGGCCGAGGCCCGACACGACAAGGCCTTCGAGGCGCTCTCCGGCGGCCTGAGCTGGGTCCTGCGCCTGGACGGTCCCTCGGTCGCCACCGATCCCGGGGGCGGGCGCGATCCGGCCACGAACCACCCCCCCGCCGCCGTGGCCGAGCTCCTGGCCGAGCTGAACGCCCGCCAGCGCGAGGTCGACCGCCTCGCTCGGGAGCAGGACTCGTCCAGCGCCCAGCTCTTCAGCGACTGGTGCAAGCTCCAGGCCTGCCGATACCCGTCGCCGGGCGACCGCGAGGAGCACCCCGACGTCGACGAGCTGCGGCGCTTCATCGAGACCCGGAGCATCGGCGGGATCGAAGACTGCCTGGACCGGGCCGAGGTGGAGGCCGAGGCCCGCGAGGAGACCTGGAGGCAGCTCGTGGTGGCACTCGCTGATGCCGAGGTGGAGGCGAGCCTGCCCTCGGAGAGCGATGTGCTCGACTGGCCCGCGGTGGCTGCCTGGGCCTCCGCAGCCGATGTGGAGGACCGTGCCGGCCTGGTGGCGCGCTTGCGGGCTGCAGCCGGCCAGGGGGCGTCGGAGCCCGATCCCGGTGAGCCGGGGGGCCCTCTCGCAGAGCAGGTAGCGGCCGAGAGCTCGCGCGCCCTCGACGTGTTGACCGCCTGGCGTCGCGTCCGCCGGGACGAGCTTCGGGGCGAGCTGCTCGACGTGCTGGTCGCGCAGGCCGCGCGGGTCTCGGCGGCGCAGCGCGGTCGGATCCTCCTCGAGCGCGCCCTGGGGCCGGCCCTGCGGCTCGGTCCTCGAGCGCGCCGCCGCCTCGCCGTGCAGCCGGGGCCTCGGTTCTGGCGACCGCGCGATCCCGTCGTCAGCCTGGTCGGTCCCGACGTGCGACCCTCGCCGCGCGCGCAGGTCGGGGGAGACCAGGCCCTCCCCGTGGTCGCGCTGGGCGCGGCCCTGCCGGATGGCATCGTCGCCGTGCGCGAACGGGAGCTCCCCGACCACCCCCTCACGCAGGTCCTGGCCTCGTTGGCCGGGGGTGGAGCGCCGCTGGCCACGGTCGGTGCGCCTCCCTGGAACCCCGTGCTGCTGGACTGGAAGGTCTCGATCCACCCGCTGCTGCCCGGTGAAGGGGCGTCGGGGCGGCCGACGATCGCCGCGCAGCACCGCCTCCCCGATGGCGAGGTGGATCTCGCCCCGACCGCGACGGGGGTGTCGACCCGGGGCTACGAGCTCGCGGGCCGCTCGATCCTCAGCCCACACGGGCCCCGCGAGCTCCTGCAGGCCGCCACCACCTGGGCCTCTCGGCAGGCCGAGGGCGCGGCCGAGTCGCCCGACCTGGTCGCGGTGCGCCAGGCGATCGCCGAGCTGGCGGACGAGCAGGCCGGCCCGGGCCTCTAGTCCGTCGTCCTCTCGGGGCTGGGCGACCAGCTCCTCATGCACGAGACCACCTTTCAGCTCCCGGTCGCGGATCCCCTGGCCTCGCCCGAGGCCGCGCCCTTCATCGAGCGGGTGGCCGAGCTCGTCGGGCGTCACACCCGATCGGCGCCCCGGCCGCTCAACCCCTTCCTTCCGGTCCGATCGGGCCGGATGGAGCTCCGAGGCCTCCGCCTGATCGACAGCTTCGGCCAGGTCCGCGATGTCGCGCTCGCCGACGGGGCCGATCCGGGGGTCCCGGTGCACGGCACGGCCACCATGCCCGCGCGCGAGGTGGGGTGGCCCGCGCCCCACCGACAGGTGGAGCTCCCGCCCCGCTTCGTGCAGCCCGCCCGGCTCCATGCCCGCTGGCTGCGGGTCGGCGACCAGGGCGGCGAGGCCCACGAGCACCCCACAGGGAGCCCGATCTGCGGGTGGATCGTCCCGGACCTGCTGGATGATCGCCTGCAGATCTTCGGGCCGGGCGGCGAGGCCGAGGGGGCCATCGACGGGGAGGGGCGCTGGTGGCCCGCGCCCGGCGAGACGGGCCTGCCTGCACCGCACGCCATCGCCGAGCCGGGGCTGCGTCGGGTCGTCACCCACCTGCTGCACCAGGGCGAGGCGGTGGCGCGCGTCATCGAGGTGTTCGAGACCGCGCTGGAGCGAATCGCGCCCGCGGCGGCCGCCCACCATCGAGCGCTCTCCCTGCTGGTGGGGCACCCCATCGCGGTGGTCCGAGTCAGCGTGCGGCTGGAGCTGGCGGGCAAGCCGGCGATCGACCAGAGCTGGCGTGGGCTGCGGGAGCGAATGGCCGGTCGGACCGCGGACGACGGCGAGCTGAGCGCGCAGCGGGTCCCGCTGCGGGTGGGCGAGCACCAGCAGCTCGACGACGGCGTGGTCGGCTTCTGGGTCGAGGACGGGGCGGGCTTCCTCGACCACCGCCTCTTCGTACCGCAGGGGCTGCCCGCCGAGGACCCTGCGGCGACCGGGGACCCTGCGGCGACCGGAGGCGAGGCCCCTCCTGCGTCCGCGGACCGAATCCTCGCCGATGTCGACGGCGCCCTGACCCTCGCGCCGGACGCCGACCCGACGGTGCTGACCCTCTTGATCGACCCGCGCGCCTCGGTCCACTTCACCACGGGGGTGCTGCCGACCAAGCGCCTGCAGGTGCCCGCCGAGCTCGTCGCCCAGGCCATGCGCCGCATCGCGGTCTCCTTCCCCGTCGCCCCGCTGCTCAGCGCCGAGGGCGCCATGGAGCTCGCCGTCCCCGAGGAGCCCGGCCTCGTCTGGAGCTGGATCGAGCGCGATGGCCCGGGCTGGCGTCGTCGTCCGGCGTCGGAGCTGGTGCGGCCCGCTCAGACCCTCGCCTTCGCCCAACGAAGCGCGCTGGTCGAGGGCTGGCTGCGCTTGGAGCCCGCCGAAGACACCGACGAGGGGGGATGGCAATGAGCCGGGATCCGTCCCTTTTGGCCGCGCTGGATTTCGAAGCCGATCCGGCCAAGATCCTCTACCGCTCTTCACCGGGCTTCTCCTGGTCCGCCGGGGCCAGCGCGACGGCGCCCGATCGGCTCCTGGGAGCCTGCCTGCACCTCGGGTCCGAGAGCCCCGGCCTCTGGCTGGAGCTCCCGGCTCGCCGGCAGCCGCAGCAGGCCCTGACCCTCTCGCTCTGGTTTCGGTGGGCCGAGGGGCCGCGCTCGGATCTCCCCGCCCCTGGCGAGGCCCTCCAGGCCGCGGACCCGCTCCTCCGGATCGACCTGGGGCGCGAGCGGGTGGACGCCGAGCTGGCCAGCACCCAGGTCCAGCCGGACTTCCCGGGGGAGGAGGTGCCGCTGCGCCGTCCCTTCAGCACCGACCTCGCCGAGGACGAGCCCGGGGACTGGCGGCACGTCGCGGTGGTCGGGCGAGGCGACGCCCAGCAGCTCCTCCTCTACATCGACGGCGCGCTCCGGTCTGCCCACGCGATCGAGCAGGGCCGTCCGCCCCGGCTCGGCCGCCCGGGCGTGCACATCCAGGCCGATCCCGACGCGAGGGGAGCGCTGTGCCTGGGGCCGACCCGCCTGTACGACCGTGAGCTGCGCGCCTCCGAGCTCCGTTCGGAGCGTCGGCGGGACATCGCCGAGCATCCGACGATCGACGAACGCCACCCGATCGCCCTTCGCCTCGCCGACCCTTGGGATCAGCCCCATCTGTACGCGACCGACGACGACGCGCCCGGACGACCGTTGACGGTGATCCTGCAGAACCGTTCGCGTTTCGATCAGCCCTTGGCCGGGGGCGCCGAGGCCCCGCCGCTGGAGCTTCGATGCCGACCGGGCTGCCTGGACGCCTCGACCCGGGTCCACGCGGACGCTGAGCCCCGAGACTGGCGGGTCCGCACCCGGGTCCGAGAGGGCGATGGGGGTGTCTCTGTCGAGCTGCGCCCCGCCGAGGACCTGGTCATCCCGGCGGGCCGCTCGGTGGTGGTGCCGCTCTCCCACCTCAAGGCCGACCCCGCCCCCGGCGCGCACAGCTCGCCGGTGGAGCTCTGGTACCGGCACCCGCATCACCACGACCTGGACTGTACCCGGGTGCAGGTCGTCGAGGTGGTGGGCAACCGCGGCCGCAGACACTCCCCTCTACGTCTGCAGATCCTGGGCGAGCGGGTGCTGATCAACGACGGCGAGACCACCAACACGCTCCGTCTCTGCCTGGTCAACACCTCGGCCGTGCATGGCCTCACCCTCAGGCCGGTCTCCCAGGGAGCTCCGACCACCCTGGTCCTCAGCTTCGACTGGGCCGAGACCGAGGCGGACGACTGGGCCGTGGCGACCCTGGACCAGCTCCAGGACGCCCGGATCACCCCCCTCGATCCAGCCATCCGGGTCGAGGAGGACACCCAGGGCCTGGCGCCCACCTGGCGCCTGCTCGTCGAGCGGCCCCTCACCCTGGGGCCCCGCGCTCGGCTGGAGATCGTCGTCTCCGACCTGGTCACCTCGCTCGCGGCCGGGCGGGCCCGGCTCAGCCTGCAGGTCCGCAACCTGGAGGGTTGCTGGGACGACGAGCAGGTCGTCGAGGTGGAGAAGGCGCCATCCCGCCTGGGCTCGGACGGCCGCACGAGCCTGGGGGGCGATCTCTCGGTGGACGGGGATCTCTCGGCCCGCGGGGCGGTCCAGGCGGGGGGGGCCGTCATGGACGGGCTGGGCGTCCTGGTGCCCGCGGGGACCATCGTGATGTGGTACGGCTCGCCGGACCGGCCGCCCGCCGGCTGGGCGATCTGCGACGGCAACCATGGAGCGCCGGATCTGCGCGGACGCTTCGTCCGGGGGCTGGAGGACACGCAGGTCGAGGGGCTGTGGGACGCAGACGGCAGCCCCAAGGGAGGCGCCCGGCCGTGCGGCTTCGGGGTGGAGTCCCATACGCTGGGCGTGAACCACCTGCCGCCCCACACGCACAGCGCCACGGTGACGGTAGGGTCCCACAGCCACGGGTACCGGTCGAGCCCGAGCGGGACCGTCGCCGTGATCGCCCCGTCAGAGCTCGATCGCATGAAGTCCATCAAGAAGGGCCTCAAGCTGGCGGAGGTCGTCCCCAACCCCGTCAGCGTCCTGGTCGACGAGGTGGTCAAGTTCTTCGGAGGTGGGGGCCTTCCGGGGGACACGGCCAAGGCCCTCAACATCGTGGGCGCCCTGGGCCGTGAGGGGGCGGCGAAGTCGGGGCTCATCCAACGGACGAGCGGCGAAGCGACGAGCTCTGTCAGCGTGAGCGTCGACGGCGGAGGGGCCGCCACCGATCAGCAGGCGCTCGACAACCGTCCGGCCTACCACCCGCTGTGCTTCATCATGAAGCTGGCGCCACCCTCGGGCGGGGAGGCCGGATGAGCGGACCGTCGCTGGTGCGGGTGGAGCTGGGCCTGGGTCCGGCGGTCGACAAGAAGAGAGCCAGAGAGCTGGTCGAGGGTTGGCTGCAAGGCGGTGGCATCGACCTCAAGGTGCTTGCGGGGCGCTCAGCGGTACGGCTCTTCATGGTACCCAGGGTTGTCGAGCGAACATTTGCCGTGCAGCTGGCCTGGCGTGCATCTGGCCGTCGTCGCCGGTGGGAGATCGTGAGGAGGTTCGACCCCGTCAGTGGGTCCTGGACCGACACAGACGCGGCCGTGCTGCAGACGCGGCTGTCGCTGCCCATGCCTGCCTTGGAACCACCAGCGCAGGGGATGATCGTGTCCGCCTCGCTGAGCGAGCTGATGCAGCCAGGAGAGCCGGTTCCTCCTCGGATCGCTCCAGGCGGCGTCGACCCCGGCATCGTGCGTTGGCATCCCCCCGTATACCTGCCGACTACGGGAGATGTGCACCCAGGCGAGCTGGGCTCCCTCATGTGTGGAGGCTCTCGACGTTTGAAGGCGTGGACGCCGCTTCCGGCCTCCGATGCCCTGCTGCGTGCGGAGGCAGCGTCTCGGCTCGCGAAGTGGCCGGGCGCACACGTGCTACCGAGGCATGGGTCGACAGTCACTGCGTCCAGTGTCAACCCAGTGGTCCTCGATGTCGTAGAGCCGGGCTTCGACGCCAACTGGGTGGGAAGTGCAGCCACCCGCGGGCATCGCACGAAGGTCGTGTCCGAGGGGGCCTCTCGCGACAAGCAGAGGCGCGATGCCTTCGATCCGATTGACCCGGTAAACGGTGCACGGTTTCGCGCCCTCGAGGTCGCGCTGGACAAGGCAGGTGGGTTGATGTTTCCGTCGTTCGACACCAAGGTCCAAGCGCCTGTTGCTGGTCTGTGTGCAACCTACGATGACAAAAAGCGCAAGAATCTATACAATATATTGAGAGGCGCCTTGGACCAGGCAATCGAAGGCCGCGGTCTTGCGGAAGGATTGGTTCACAGGAGATCCCAAAGCGGGCAGGGAGGGCGGGTCGTACCTATGCCGACGGGCTGGACGACCGCCGACGGGCACTTCCAGACGCCCGACTGGTGGGCGGAATGGGTGACTGAACTCAGCAAGCTGTGCTCCAAGCTGGCGAAGGCTCCGAGCGGTGGGCGGTACGAAGATGCTCCTGGTGCCGCGCTGATGGCGTCGACGACGAGGCTCTACCAGGCCCTGCGCTTGCGGGATGTAGCGGATGGCTTGATCGCCCTCTCCCGCTTCTTCAGAGCGCTGCGAAAGGAGGTGGAGAAGATCGGAGGGTCGGAGCGGGACGACGCCGACCACGGGGCGATGGTCGCGACCTGCGCGATGTCCGTCGTGGGGGACCGGGTCGACGTCCGGTTGGTGTATCACTCGGGCTTCAACCTGGACGGAACGGCGCCGTCCGTGGACCGGAAGGTCGTGCGTTCACTGAGCTGGGGCAAGCTCCTCGACCCTCTGGACACCCGCGCGTGGAAGCGGGCTGCGGCAGACCTCGCCGAGGACCTGGCGGGTTGGCGAGAGGATCAGACGTTGTTTGTTCTGGCCGTGGCCAACCAGGGGACCGAACCCGGTCTGGACGCCTGGGCGGTCCTCGCCGGCAAGCCGAACGTGATCATCGTGGGGGGATGCTACACGTCGCCGGGCACGGCGCACGGGCCCTCCTTGCAGATGCACGCGTCGCCGTACCAGCACGGCTACCGGGTGAAGGTCGGCAGCATGGACATGCGTGTGCCGGATGTCTGTGCCCCGACCGAGGCCAACGCCCTGGGGAACAGCGCCCTCTACCTGGGTGTCGACGACGCCTGGCGGTTCGGGTCCGGGTCCTCCCAGGCCACGCCGCTCTTCGCCGCAGCCTGCGCCCTGCTGTGGTCGGCCAACCCGGGCTGGACGGCGCCGCAGCTCAAGTCCTGGGTCCTGGAGCATGGCTGCACTCGATTCACCAGCGGGTCCTTTCACGCGCCGGCCGGCGTGGCCGGGCTGAGCGAGACCGACGCGGCCAGCAACGAGGGGGCCCGCACCCTGGACTTGAAGAAGGCGCTCGCAGCTCTGCAGACGCAGCGGGCGGTCAACAGCCCCTTGCTTCAAGGGCGAGGAGGGAAGAGGTGAAGCCGAGCTGGCCTTTCATCGGCTTCACCCTGAGGGACGGAGTCGTGGATGCTCCTGGCGCGGCAGCGGCGCTGCGCGCCTTCAACGCGAGCTTCGGCGGATGGAGCGAGGAGGTGCGCCCGCCGGCGCCAACCCGGATCTACTGTCCGATCGGTCGAGTCGAGGCCGTCTTCGGCATCCGGGCGGCCTGGCGCCCCCTCGCCGACGGCGGGCGCTGGGAGGTGCGGGCCGTGCGGGACCCGACGACGGGTCTGTGGACCGATCGCCCCCCTCCCGAGGCCATCGACTGGCAGCCTCTCCCGATGATCGACGCGGCTCGGCCGTGGACGACCGGCATCTACCTCGGCGGAGTCGGCGTGTGGCCCGGCGCGACGCCGACCCGTCCGGGGATCGCCGCCCTGTCCGACTCACTCGCGGTCTCATGGGCGCCCCCGCTCAACCGCCCGGTCCCCGGGGACCTGCTCCTGGGCGAGCTGGGAGAGGCGGTCTGCGGGGGCCCGCGCCGGGTCCTGGCCGGAGCCGATCTTCCCGACACGCAGGCGGCCCACGAGGCCGCGTCCCTCCGGTCTCTCCACGAGTGGGGCGCCCAGCTCGCTCGCCTGGGTGCGGTGACGAACACCGGGCAGCCCGTCGCCCTGGAGATCCTGGAGAGCGACATCGACGACACCTGGGACGCGGCGCGGGGCGCTCATGGGCTCGACGGAGGGTTCCAGGTGGTCGGGCCCTTCAGCGGCGGTCAGAGTCGCTTCGAGACGAGGCTCGCCAGCGAGTCGGCTGCGACGCTGCAGGACCTCGAGAGCAGCGTCAGGGCGGCCATCGTGCGCTTGAACCGTCGGTTCGAGCGCGAGATCTCCGGTCCGCTGGCCGTGCTGCAGACACATTACATACGAACCTTGCACGAGGAGCTCCAGCGGAAGGTCGCCGCCATCCGGTCGGATCTCAACCTTGCGATCAACCACTGCCAGGAGATCGTGAGCACCCTCGACTTCCACTCCTACAAGGCGTCCACGACCGAGCTTCGCCCCGACTGGGTCGACGGCGAAGGGGTCTTCCGCACGCCCGCTCGGGTCGTGGCGCTCTTGGACTGCCTGGCGACGCTCGCCGATCTGCTCATCCCGACCATGTCCAGCACGACGGTCTTCAGCGACGACGCCGAGGCCCGGTCCATCCTGGTGGAGATCCCCGACCTGGTGCGCACACAGGGCGTCTCGGCGACGCTGGAGATGCTGGCCGACTGGCTCCTGCGGATAAGAGGGATGGACCCGGACGGGCTGAGGCAGAAGCGGGAGCGGGGGTACAAGGAGCATGGGGTCATGTGCGCGGCGGCGGCGCTGGCGGTCGTGGGCTCGCGAGTACCGGTCAGGCTCTTGTCCAGCTCGCCGGGCTTCTTCGGGCATCCGCTCACACCTGGACAGAAGGTCGTGCGCTCGTGCAGCTTCGGCGAAGCGGTGCGGCCGGAGAACCCGACCCGCCTCGGCATTGAGCGTTCGGGGCTCGTACAGTCCCTGCAAACCTTCGAACCCGAGCGGGTGCTGTTCGTCCTGGCGGTCAGCAATTCCACTGCGGGCAGCACCCGGCTCGAACGCAACGCCTTGCTGGGCGGGCAGGACAACGTCATCCTGGTCGGCGGATCGGTGTGGGTCCGGCTGGTGGACGCGGGGATCGCGCGGCTGGAGCCTCACGCCTCGGAGAGCCAGCATGGCTATCTCTGGCAGCTCAACGGGACGGACCTCGTGGTCCCCGACGTCTGCGCCAGCACCTACTGCGACGTCAAGGGCGGCAGCATGGTCTACCCGATGGGCGACGGGAGCTGGCGCCTGGGCAGCGGCTCCTCGCAGGCGGCGCCCATCGTCGCGGCGGCCTGCGCGCTGCTGTGGCAGCTGGCCCCGGGCTTCACCGCGAAGCAGGTCAAGGAGCACATGCTGAAGCACACGACGAAGCTGCTGGATGGCGCCTTCTTCACGCCCGCTGTCGCCCCCGGCGCGACCCCGGCCTTCACCAGCCCCGACCTGGCCAATCACCCCGGGGCCTGCTGCATCGACCTCGCGGCCGCGCTGACCGCCCTGGGCTCCTCCTCTCCCGGCGCGGCGGTGCCCGACCTCAGCCTCCTCCAGCGCCGCGCCAGCGTTTCTACCGGAGTCGTCCCATGATCCCCGCATCCTGGCCGCCAGCGCCTCAACAGGTCGTCCGTCGGGGGAGCCCCTTGCCGGAGGTGCTGGAGCAGTTCTTCTCGGTGGTGCTCGAGGCCACGCAGCTCGAGTTCACCGTCCTCGTCGAGGACCGGTCGGTCGACGCCGCCGGGAACCGCTCCTGGCACGGGAGCACCCGCGCCTGGGGCAGCGACCAGGCCCGCTTCGGGGTCCTGCTCGACGCCGCCGGCAACGTGCTGCGGATCTGGATGGCCCGGCCGGTCGAGCTGCTGGACCGGGTGTCCGTGCCTAGCCTGAGGTCCGGAGACCTCTGGGAGGTCGTCGATGCGCATGTGCCCCTGCCCTTCGTTCCGGCCTTCGCCGGGGACGAGCCCTACCTGCCCGAGCTGATCCGGATTGATCACTCGGCCGTCAGGCGGATCGAGGTGGGCGGGCAGGGGGTGCTGGTCCGGGCCACCTTCGTCGGACAGAGCGGCACCTTCTCGGTGCTGGAGCCCTCCGACCTGAGCGAGGTCGAGCGTCTGGCCCTGCCCGCGCTGCCGCCGGGCGAGGCGCTGCCCTCCTTTGCGGCCCTCGCCACGATGCTGGGCAACGAGCACGACGCCGGCGCGGACCTCGCCGAGCTGCCCGATCCCCTGCAGGCCGTGCTCGACCTCCGCGTGCAGGCCCTGGCCCTGACCCTGAGGCCGACGGCGCCCTTCCTCGACGAGGTCTTCCTGCGGGTGGGCACGGCACCGGAGCGCGCCTGGAACCTGGTCCCCGGGCTGGACCTGCTCTCGATGCGAGACCTGCGCCTGTCCCTGAGCGTCCGGGCGCCGCTGGAGCCCGCTCGTCGCCAGACCCGCCTGAGCGCCTCGGGGGTCTTCCGCGTGGGTAGCCTGTCGCTGGACGCCAGCGCGTCATTCCCCGACGGCTTCGTCCACGCCTCGCTGGTGCCCGGGCAGGTCTGGCACCTCGCCGACCTGCTGGAGGCCCTGCACCTGCCCGTGCCCGCGGCCGGCGCCCCGGTCCTGACCGAGCTGGTCGTGGGGGCCTACCCCCACCGGAGCCCTCCGCAGTTCGTCATGCGGGGCCGGCTGGAGGAGGTCGCCACCCTGGACCTGGCGCTGGGAGGCCCCTCCCTCTCGCTGCGGGCCGTCCAGGTCGAGGTGCGAGGCGACGGATCGGGCGGGATCGAGGGGACGGTCGTGGCCGAGCTGGAGGCGGCGGGCAGTCGACTGTCCTTGCTCGCCAGTCACGCCGTCGGCAGCGATGGCTGGTTCTTTCGCGGCGCCCTGGTCGGCTCGGGGCCGAGCGTCGACGGGCTGGAGAGCTGGCTGTCCGCGCAGATCCACGCCGCCGTCCTGCCCAGGGCCCTGGTGGAGAGCCACGCGACCCTGGACGACCTGCTGATCTCCTTCGACACCGGCGACCGCCACCTCCAGCTCCAGGTCGCCGTGGCGCTCCACCTCGGCGGCCTGGAGGGCACGGTCGCCCTCGACCTGGACGTGCTCCCCCAGGGCGGCGGCCACACCCAGCACCGCATCTCCGGCAGCTTCACGCTGGACTCCGGGCACCGCTTCGAGCTCCAGGTCGGGGATGGAGGCGCGGACGAGGAGGCGCTGATCGTCGGCAGCTACGTCGCCGAGGAGGGCGCCACGGTGAGCGAGCTGCTCTCCGCCCTGGGCCTGGGCCTGCCGATCGAGATCCCCCTGGTCGACGCCGTCTTCGCGCGCGGCGGCGGCCGCAGCCTGGTCCTGGTCGACCTGGACGAAGGGGTCGACCTCGCGCACCTGCCGTGGATCGGCCGGATGCTGCCCGAGGGGCTGTCCCTGGACCTGCGCCTGCGCCTGCTGGTGGCCGAGGCGGGGTGGACGGCCGCCGCCGTGGACGCGCTGGTCGCGGCCCTTCCCCAAGGGGTCGCGCCGGTGGCGCTGGCGGATGGCGAGACCGAGCTGCCCAAGCTCAGCCTTCGGGCCCAGATCCGTCTGGGCGACGAGCTGCTCTGCCTGCCACCCTTTGGGGTCGAGGCTCGACCCCACGCCGAGGTCGCCAGCCAGGTCGGCCCGCAGACCCAGGCGCTGCCCGTCCAGGCCGACCCCGCGGCTCCCGGAGGGGTGCACTGGGTCGAGGTGGGCAAGGCGGTGGGACCCATTCACCTGCGGCGGCTGGGGCTGGGGGTCGACGCCGTGGCGGGGACCCTGGACATCGAGATCGACAGCTCCCTGGTGATGGGCCCCGTGACCTTCTCGCTCGATGGGCTGGGGGTCCAGACCCCCCTGGACCGCTTCGAGCCGCGGTTCCGCCTCCGGGGGTTGGGGCTGGAAGTCCGGGCGGGCGAGGTCGAGGTCGAAGGCGCGCTCTTGATGGTGGAGAGCGACCTGCCGGGTGGTGAGCCCTCCTTCGTCGGTGCCGCCCTGGTCAAGACCAAGACCCTCTCCCTCTCGGCGCTGGGGGCCTTCGGCGAGCTGAACGGGCACAAGTCCCTCTTCGTCTACGCGGTCCTGGACTACCCGCTGGGCGGCCCCTCCTTCTTCTTCGTGACGGGCCTCGCCGCCGGTTTCGGCTACAACCGCCGCCTGATCCTGCCGGAGATCGACGACGTCGCCTCCTTCCCGCTGGTCGCGGACGCCGTGGCTGGAGCGGGGGCCGCCGCGCTGCCCTCCGGCGATGCCCTGATGGACAAGCTGGCCTCGGTTCAGAGGTATGTGCCGGCCAGCGTGGGGGACTACTTCCTGGCTGTCGGGGTGAAGTTCACCTCCTTCAAGCTCGTGGAGTCCTTCGTCCTGCTCTCGGTCTCCTTCGGCAACCGCTTCGAGATCGATCTCCTCGGCCTCTCGACCCTGGTCACCCCTCCGCCGGAGAGCGGCCAGACGCCCCTGGCCGTGGTCCAGGTGGCCTTGAAGGGCCGCTTCGCGCCCGCGGAGGGCTTCCTGGGCATCGAGGCGCGGATCACCTCGGCCTCGTTCATCCTCTCCCGCGACTGCCACCTCTCGGGCGGCTTCGCGTTCTCGAGCTGGTTCTCGGGTGAACATGCGGGTGACTTCGCCCTGACCCTCGGCGGGTACCACCCGCTGTTCCACGCTCCGTCGCACTACCCTCAGGTCCCTCGCCTGGCCTTCCACTGGCAGGTCTGTCCAGAGGTGGAGATCAAGGGCGACGCCTACTATGCCCTCACCGGGCAGGCCCTGATGGCCGGAGGGCACCTCGAGGCGACCTACCGAAGCGGCAACCTCTCGGCCTGGTTTCGGGCCGGCGCCGACTTCCTGGTCGCCTGGAAGCCCTACCACTACGACGCCAGCATGTACGTCAGCATCGGGGCATCGTACACGTACACGTTCCTGGGGACCCACCACATCCAGGTGGAGGTGGGCGCCGACGTCCACCTCTGGGGTCCCGAGTTCGCGGGCACCGCCCACATCGACCTGACCATCGTCTCGTTCACCGTGGCCTTCGGGGACCAAGGCAAGCCCAAGGTCCAACACCAGACCTGGGGCGAATTCGCCACCTCCTTTCTCCCTGAGGAGTCCGACATCTGCGCGATCTCCTGCCGGTCGGGCCTGGTCCGCAGCATCCCCTCGCCGCGGTCCGAGGGCCCGGACTGGGTGGTGAGCGCCGAGGAGCTCTGCCTCGAGCTCTCGACCCAGGTGCCCGTGAAGGAGCTTCGGATCCTGGTCGAGGACGAGGACGCCGCCGCTGGGAGCCCCGCCCTGTGGCGGTCGATGGAGCCCTCCCCGCTCCCCGCGCTGGGAGTCTCCCCGGTCGGGACCGCCGCGACCGAGTTCACGTCCAGGGTCGACGTCGTGGTGCGTAGGGGGGGCGCGCTGGTGACCGGGTTGCGGGCCAGCCCGGTCCGCAAGCGGGTCCCCAAGGCCATGTGGGGGCCGCCGCTATCGGAAGAGACGCTGGCTCCCTCCCTGGAAGCCGAGAGCTTGATCCCCGGCGCGCTGGCCGGCGTGGCCCTGCGGCCAGCGCGCGGAGCGCCCGCGAACGGCTCGCGCCCGGTCTCGCGGGAGGACCTGGCCTACGACACCGTGGCCGTCCGGGACGACCACCTGCGCTGGGACCCCTGCCTCTGCGCCGACGCGGCGCTGGTCGACGATCCGGCGGAGCGCGCCCGCGTCCTGGCCCTGGTCCTCGACGACGAGGCGGTCGCCCGACGGCGGCTGGAGGTCCTGGCTGCCCTGGGACTGGAGCCCTCCTCGATCCGTGTCGGGGCGGGCCTCGCCTCGGTCTTCCAGGCCCCTCCTCAGGTGGGTGCCCTGCTCCCTGAGCTCGTCTCCGCCTGAGTTGTTGGAGTCTTCATGTCCTCGCCGGATCAGATCAAGTTCGTCGACGCCCACCACCCTCCGCTGGAGTCGGGCACCTACTCCATCGTGATGGACCAGCAGGTCGAGGGCAGCACCCCCGGCAGGGAGTTCAAGCCGGGCCTGTTCTCGGCCACGGCGACCTTCCGGGTGCTGGGCCCACGGACCTCGCTGGCGCCGGGGACGGTCAGCTCGACCTTCCCCCCACCGGCGGACGACGGCGATCACGACGGCGTCCTGCCGCACGTCGAGCTGCGCCGGGCCACGCTGCCCTGGGAGCGCCACGCCGAGCGGGGCGAGCCGGGTGGGACCCGGGCACCCTGGCTCGCAGTGCTGGTGCTGACCGAGGAGGAGGCGACCGGGCCCCGGGTCGCCGAGGCCCAGGTCAAGCGGGGGGCGCTCTCCGCTCGCGTCGATGATCCCGCGGTCGGGCCGCTCTTCCCCGGGCTGTCCGACGAGGAGGATGATCCCGAGCAGGTTGTCCAGGTCCTCGACCTGCCGCGCCGGCTGGCCGACCGCCTGCTGCCCCGGCTGCCGGAGCTCCGGTACCTCGCCCATGTGCGGGAGCGCTTCCTGTGCCGGGTGCCGATCGGCGCGCAGGTCGAGTCGCTGGATGAAGGCTCTTTGCCGGGTGGCCTGCAGGAGACCCTGCGCGAGCACGGAGCCCACCTGCCGGCGGACTGCGTCGTGCACGTGGAGCATCCCGGCGGGGAGTGGCGGATCGACAGCCCCTCGACCGAGCGGGCGTTGTACGTTGAAGCCGTGGCGGATCCGGCCGGGGGGCCGCCGACCCACCTCGACGTGGTCGACCAGGCCCGCAGCGTGGTCCTCAGCCACCGGGTCGTCCAGCGGGGCGAGCAATATCGGGCCTTCCTGGTCTCGGTGGAGGGTCGGTACGACGCGTCCGACCCCGTGCAGGATCTGGGGCTGGACCCAAGCACGCGGCCGGATCCCGACGAGCCCGTGCGCCTGGTGATCCTGCACCGCTGGAGCTTCTCGGTCTCCCAGGACTCCGGGCACCTCGCCCGCCTGCTGGGGGAGCTGGTCGCCGACGCGCCTGCGCCCGTGGGAGCCTGGTCGGTCCCGGGCCGGCGGGTCCGCTACGGGCGGCAGCCCTCCCTCGCTCCTGGCCCGATCCGGGACCTGCTCGAGGTGGGCTACACCGCGCTCGAACACCGGATGCGGGAGGGCAGCCGGCTGGTCTCCTGGTACCGCGGTCCGCTGGTCCCGCGCGAGCCGAGGGTCGTGCTGCCCGAGCTGCCGGTGGAGCACGGAGACGCCCTGCTGGTCCTGGACCGCGAGCGGGGGATGCTCGACGTCTCCTACGCTTCGGCCTGGCAGCTGGGTCGGAGCCTGGCGGTCGCCAACCCGAACCTGGGGCTTGCGCTGCAGGAGTGGAAGACCGCGCGACGGCACGAAGAAGGCCGGATGGAGGCCGAGGCTCGGGCAGCCCACCTCCCGCCGGGCGCCGCTCGGGGCGCGGTGAGCCTGCCTGCCGGCGTCAAGGACTGATTCCAGCGGCTGGCCATGCTGGAGCAGGTGCCGGCCCGGTACCTGGTGCCCGAGGAGGATCTGCTCCCCCGTGCCAGCTTGAGGTCCTTCTGGGTGGACGAGCGCTGGGTCGATTGCCTGCTGGACGGCGCGTTCAGCGCGGCCCGCCTGCTTGGCGTGAGGCACGCCCTCGATCGGCTGCTCTTCCAGGAGCTCCGCGCCGCGGCGGTTGCTCCCTTGGGGGTCCCCGGGGTCGATCCCTCCTCGATCCAGCGGACCGGCCTGCTGCTGCGTTCGGAGCTGGTCTCGGGCTGGCCGGACATCCAGATCGACGGCTACGGCGTCGCGGGCCTCGCCCCGGACCAGACGCCTGCGGTCGGGTCGCGCCGCGCCGTCCTGCGCAGGTCGCGCCTGGCCGATGACACGCTGCTGGTGGTCTTTCGAGGCCAGGCCTCGACCCTGGACATCCACCCCAACCCCGAGGCGCTGCACCACGCCCTGCACCGGAGCGGTGGGGCCTGGGCGGTGTTTCCGCGCTCGGTCGACCCCAGCGACGCCGGCAGTCGACCCACGACCCCGGTCTCGGTGCCCATGGCCCCGGGAGGCGACTCTATCGACGTCGAGGCCGCCTTCGGGGTCTTCAGCGCCTGGCGTGACCACCCCGAGCTCCTGGCGCTCCAGCTCATCGACGGGGTCCCCCGCCTTCGTGTCGAGCTGGCCTGAAGGCGTGGGCCCGGCGCGCCCCTACAGCAGCTCTCCCCCGCGCCCGCCGGGCCCTGACTTGACCTTCTTCCCGCCGATGCGCGCCTGCAGCCCGAAGTCCACCCCCGCGTAGATCGGCGACAGCCCCGGCGGCGAGGTGATGTGCGAGGCGTCCAGGCCGGCGTCGCCGACGCGCTGGGTCTCCGACGACGAGCCGGCGATGACCGAGCCGAAGGGCAGGTGGGCGAAGATGTCGATGTTGTCGGAGAGGCGCAGCTCGCCGCCGACGCGGGCGCCGATGCGCCAGAGCACCGGGGTCGAGAAGGCGCTCAGCTCCTGCGCGGGCAGCGGGCTGTAGCGGGAGCTGACGGTGGTGCCGATCAGGGCGGTCGCCTCGCCCCCGATCACCGGGCGGATGAAGGAGGTGTGCATGAAGCTGGCCAGGACCTGGGGGCCGACGATGATCACCTGGTTGGTGCGGTCCTCGGCGTCGCGCAGGGTGCGGGTGTCCCCCGCGACGTAGCTGTCGATCAGCAGGCTGTAGCGGCCGCTGCCCAGGCCGGCGAGCACGCCGACCTCCAGGAAGGGGAGCAGTCCGTAGCTGAGCGAGGCGGTGCCCCCGACCGACGATCCGCTGGTGACGGCCTGGTAGCTGTAGGCGTCGATGACGGAGAGGGTCTGCGAGCTGCGGGCGTAGACGCCGTAGTAGGCGCCGTGCGACTGCGAGGTGCCCAGCGAGGGCCCCACCCGCGCGATGAGCTGGCCCTGGCGGCCCATGGCGCGCTGCCGCCAGACGGGCAGGCTCATCTCCGAGTTGCGGTAGCGCATGTACTCGCGGGGCCCCATGCCCAGGCGCTCCCAGGGCTTGGTGCCCTCGGACTCCATCTGCTCGCTGATCTCGCCGACCGTGTAGCGGGGACGCTCGATCTCCATCTCCGAGCGGGTCGTCAGGGTGGTGACGTCCCCCAGCTCGGAGGAGAGCTGGTCGAGCTGGGCGGCGATCTCGGCGGCCCGCTGGATCTCGGCCTCGCGGGCGCCGGCGTCCTCGTCGGTGCGGATGTCGTCGCTGCGCCCGGCCTCGCCCCGCACGACGGCCACCAGCACGCGGGCCACGCCCTCGGCGAAGACGGCGTCGTCGCCGACGGCGAGGTCGGCCTGGAAGGAGATCACCTCGCGCGACTCGAGGATGTCGATGATCGAGACCTCGACCCGGCTGGCGCCCCCGGCGCTGTCGACGGTGCCGGTGATGGCGAACTCGGCCCGCGCGACCTCGCCGACGACGAAGGCGCAGCCGACCAGCTCGCCGGTGGGGCAGCTGGCCATGTAGGTCTGGGCGTTGGTGTCGAAGATCGGGCCGACCTCGTCGATGCCGATGGCGTCGAGCTCCTCGCGGGCGTCGAGCTGGGTCTGGAGGAAGCCCGCCATCAAGGAGGCGATCGAGGTCGCCTCGCGGGTGCGGGCCTCGAAGGGCGCGACGAAGACGCGGGTCTTCGACTCCTGGGCCGAGGCGGGGGAGGCGAGCAGGAGGAGCGGGAGGAGGGCGGTCAGCATGGGGGCGGAGGATAGCAGACGCCCGCACTTCGACGAAGGCCCCTCAGCGAACCACCATCCGCCGGGGGGCCTGCCGGCCCAGCGGGAGCTCCTCGGGCGGATCCAGCAGGGCCAGGACCTCCAGGTGGGCCGTCTGCGGGAACATGTCGTAGGCCCGCAGGCTGCGCACCTTCCAGCCCCGGGCCAGGAGCTGCCCGAGGTCGCGGGCCAGGGCGCGCGGGTTGCAGGAGAGGTAGGCGATGCGCGCCGGGCTCAGCGAGAGGATGCCGTCGAGCACGCCGTCCCCAAGGCCGCGGCGGGCCGGATCGACCAGCACGACGGGGTGGCGGTCCTCGAGCCGGACGGCGACCTCGGGGAGCAGCTCCAGGGCGTCGCCGGCCAGGAACTCGGCCGCGATGCGGTTGCGGCGGGCGTTCTCTCGGGCTCGCAGCACCGCGCCGCCGACCGCCTCGACCCCCAGGACCCAGCCGTGGGCGGCCCCCAGCAGCATGCTGAAGCCGCCGACCCCGCAGTAGAGATCGACCACCGGGCGCGGCCGGTCGGCCTCGGTCAGCTCCAGCAGGTCGGCGCCGATGCGCTCGGCCATGGCCGGGTTGGCCTGGTAGAAGTCGCCCGGCCCCACCGCCAGCGAGTGCTCGCCCATCTTCTCGTCGATGGTGTCCTTGCCGGCGAGGTGCACGGTCCGCACCACCCCGTCCTCGTCCGGAGCGAAGATGGCGTTGCCGGGCTCGCTGTTGAGGTGCAGGTGGACGCCGACCACCTCGGCCACCGCGCCCGAGAGCCGCTCGGCCAGCAGGCTGAGGGTCTTGTTGCGGTTGCCGGCGACGATGGTCACCAAGACCTCGCCCGTGGCCCGGCTCTCCCGCATCACGACGTGGCGCATCGTGCCGCGGCCGTTCTCGGGCTCGAAGGGCCAGATGTCCAGCTCGATGATGGTGTGGGCGACGACGCTCATCACGCGGCGCAGGGTTGGCGTGGCGACGTGGCAGCCGGGGATGGCCACGACCCGGTGGGTGCGGCGGGAGAAGGTGCCGACCCGGATGTGGCCCTGGTCCGAGCGCCCCATGTTGAGCTTGACCGTGTGGCGGTAGCCGAGCTCACCCTCGGGAGAGGAGATGATCGAGGCGGGCGTCAGCGAGGCGAGGCCGACCTCGTGCAGCGCGTCCCGCAGCATGGCGAGGCGGGCCCGGTGCTGCCCGGCGCCCGTCAGGTGCATCAGCGGGCAGCCCCCGCAGGGGGTGAAGTGCTCGCAGACGGGCTCCTGCCGCAGCGGGTGCGGGGGGCCCAGCGGGCGGAAGAAGCGCCCGACCGCGCGGTGGCGGCCGGTGTGCAGCAGCTCGACCTCGGCCGTCTCGCCGGGGATGCCCGCCCAGACGTCCACTGGCAGATCGCCGGGCACGACCGCGTCGCCGTGGATGCCCCAGAAGTCGGGGGTCATCTTGGCGGTGCGGTAGCGCGGCTGGTCCGAACGATCCCGCGCGGGGCGCTCGGGCCGGGGCGCGCGGCCTCGGCTACGCTTGGGCGCGACGGTGGGCTCGACAGGGTTCGGCGGGTGGCGCTTGGACATCGGCGGGCTCTAACAGATCGAGGGTGGGGCTGGGGGCCGGACGCCCCCCCTCCGCCTCGCTCCGCTCGGCACCTCCCCCCGCAAGCGAGGGGA
>ERZ761602.3323-NODE-3323-length-22949-cov-6.494016_pt1 | contig 22949 bp, 21 predicted proteins | sample MGYA00512165_ERZ761602 | MGnify/ENA primary metagenome ERZ761602 (study PRJEB28899, sample SAMN02445085) | bioreactor sludge metagenome | biome: EBPR sludge; isolation source: Thorneside wastewater treatment plant | place: Australia: Brisbane, Thorneside...
AGACTACGAGCGCTTCCGCAGCGAGGCTCACCGGCGGCTTATCTACGAGGAATTCTTTTGGCTCTCTTTCGCATTGCAGCTTGTCCGCGGCGAACGGAAAAAGGAACCGAAAGGTTCGGTCATTGAGATAAATGAGACCGTAAAGAAGCGCATCGCCGGCCTGCTTCCCTTTACGCTTACCGACGCTCAACGCCGGGTCGTCAAGCAGATCTTTTCGGATATGACATCGGATTCTCCGATGAACCGGCTCATTCAGGGCGACGTCGGCAGCGGCAAGACCATCGTCGCGTTCATCGCAATGTTTGCGGCGGCCGAAAGCGGCTACCAATCCGCCCTTATGGCGCCGACCGAGATCCTCGCCGAACAGCATTTTCGCAACGCAGTCCGGTTTTTCGAAGCGGCAGGTTATTCCGTCTGCCTCCTTACCGGCAGCCTGAAAGCCGCTGAAAAGAAGAAAGCTCGGCAAGCGATCGCCTCGGGCGAGGTGCAGATCGTCATCGGGACTCACGCGATAATTCAGGATGGCGTCGAGTTTGAGACCCTTGGGCTTGCCGTTATCGATGAACAGCACCGGTTCGGCGTTCTGCAGCGCGCCGCTCTGAAAACGAGCGGCCAGAACCCGGACGTGCTCGTAATGACGGCAACGCCGATCCCTAGGTCGCTCGCGATGACGGTTTACGGCGACCTCGATGTCTCGGTGATAGACGAACTCCCGCCCGGCCGAACGCCGATCAAAACCGTAGTCGTTGGTGAAGACAAACGTGTCGGGGTTTACAAGGGCATCGAACGCGAGCTGAAGCTCGGCCGACAGGCTTATGTCGTTTATCCCCTGATCGACGAATCAGAAAAGCTGGACCTGAAAGCCGCAACCGCGATGTTCGAGGAGCTCCGCGACCGCGTTTTTCCGCATAGAGCCGTTGGCCTGCTCCACGGTAAGATGAAGAGCGACGAAAAGGACGCAATAATGCGGGCATTCGTTGCGGGCGAGATCGAGGTGCTTGTCTCGACGACCGTCATCGAGGTCGGTGTCGATGTTCCGAATGCGTCAACCATGGTGATCGAACACGCTGAGCGTTTCGGCCTCTCGCAATTGCATCAATTGCGCGGACGCGTCGGCCGCGGAGCCGAGCAAAGCTATTGCGTTCTGCTGACCGGCGACAAGAAAACGGCCGTTGCAAAAGAGCGGCTCGGAATAATGGAAGAAACGAACGACGGCTTTAAGATCGCCGAAAAGGACCTCGAACTCCGAGGCGAAGGCGAGCTTTTCGGGACTCGGCAGTCCGGTGTGCAGATGTTCAAGATCGCCAATATCGTCCGCGACTTTGAGATCCTCGAGGCCGCCCGCGGCGATGCCGAAAAGCTTCTGACAGCCAAGCGGGTCAACCCTGAAACGGCCGAACTCATTAAACGCGTTCGCGGCGATGCGAAATATCGGTTGGCTGGGATAGGATAGAGGTTTATGCGCGTCATTGCAGGGACTTACGGCGGCCGGATACTGAAAAGCCCCGCGGACAACCGCACACGTCCAACCTCGGACCGTCTTCGCGAAACACTCTTCAACATTCTCGCCCCGAAGATCGACGAGAATACTCGCTTTCTCGACCTATGTGCCGGCACGGGAGCCATTGGCATCGAAGCGATCTCACGCGGTGCCCGGCACGCGACCTTTGTTGACCGGTCAAGGCGTTCCTGTGCTTTGATCGAGGAAAATCTGGACGCATTGGCAGTGCCCGAAGCTCAGACCGAGGTGCTTTCGCTTTCGGCCGAGAACTTTGCGGGCCGCGAACACGCCGAAGGATGGGACATTGTTTTTTTCGATCCGCCCTACGCGATGAACTATTCGCCGGTGCTTCACGAATTTGGAACTGCCGCGAGCCGGCTGCTGAACGATGGCGGCCTTCTGGTCGTCGAACACCACGCAAAGACGGAGTTACCGGATGCGGTCGGCCACCTTCGCCGTTGGAGAATTTTGAAGCAGGGCGAGACGCGCCTGAGCTTTTACGAGCGCAGTTAACGGAAACGATACGTATCTTATGAAGATCTTCGTTTGGCTGATACTTTGCCTTATCTGGGGAACGACTTGGATCTTCATCAAGATCGGGCTCGAAGACCTTCCGCCGATCACTTTCGCCGTCAGCCGATTTCTACTCTCAGCCGTCCTTCTTTTGCCGGTGGTCTATTTTGCTCGCAAATCTTGGCCGCAGGGCCGCCGCGAATGGCAACTGATCGCCCTCACCGGCATTCTTCAGTTTACGGTCAATTACAGCACGGTTTTTTGGGCCGAACAGTACATCACCTCCGGACTCGCGGCCGTTTTGCAGGCGATGATCACGGTCTTCGGACTCGTGCTAGCCTGGATATTCCTGCCGAGCGAACGCATTACCCCGCTCAAGATCATCGCCGTGCTGATCGGCATTGTCGGCGTCGGAGTTATCTTTCTCGACCAGCTTCGGGTTGAAAGTGCCATGGCGTTCGCGGGTTCGGTGGCGATCGTTCTCGGAGCCTACGCCGCTGCACAGGCCTCGATACTTGTTAAGGCAAAGGCGGCCGGGATCGATCCGGCAATGATCCTTCTTTCGCAGATGTTTTGCGGCCTGCCGCCTCTGATCATTTATGCGATCGTCGCCGAAGGCTCACCGTTGCAGCACAATTGGGGCTTCAATGCCGTCGCATCCGTGCTCTATCTCTCGATCGCCGGGACGATAGCCGCCTTCTGGCTTTATTACTGGCTTCTTGCGAGGATAGAATCGACAAAGGCGATGATGATCTCACTCGTAACGCCGCTGATCGCGGTGCTGGTTGGGAACGTCTTTCTCGGCGAAACGCTCCCGCCGCAAACGCTTATCGGCGGACTTTTGATCCTTTCAAGTATCGGGTTGATCGTCTTCAGGCGGAGCGTCCGCGAAGCGAAATCTAGCGAACTAAAGAACAGCGAATGAATTTCAGATTTACAACCGCAGGCGAATCGCACGGACCGGCATTGGTCGTCATCATCGAAGGAGTTCCGGCGGGGATCGCCATTGACAAAGCCGCGATCGACCATGAACTCTGGCGGCGACAGCAAGGCTATGGCCGCGGCGGCCGGATGAAGATCGAGTCGGACGCGGTTCAAATTCTCTCTGGTGTTCGCCATGGTCGCGCTCTCGGGTCGCCGATCGCGTTAATGATCGAGAATCGCGATTTCGTCCATTGGCAGGAGATAATGTCTGCCGAGCGGCTTGAGGCCGAGCCGAAAAACCCTCGGGCAGTAAAACGCCCGCGGCCGGGCCATGCCGACCTCGCCGGCGGGCAAAAATACCAGACCCGCGACCTTCGCGACATTCTCGAGCGAGCCTCCGCCCGCGAGACCGCCGCACGCGTCGCGGCCGGAGCGTTGGCAAAGCAACTTCTTGCAGCTTTCGGCATCGCTGTTCGCAGTCACGTCGCAAAGCTCGGCTCGGTGCCCGAAACACCGATCGATGCCTCTTGGGAGGAGATCGTTGCGATAGCCGCGGATGCTCCGCTCGCCTGCGTGAGCAAAGAGATCGAGGCACAAATGGTCGCCCTGGTCGTTGAGGCGAAGGCGAAAGGCGATACGCTCGGCGGTATATTCGAAGTGGTCGCTCACGGGTTGCCGGTCGGGCTCGGGTCGCACACCTCGTGGGAAGAAAAGCTCGATGGCCGCATTGCCCGAGCGATAATGTCGATCCACGCGGTCAAGGCGGTCGAGATCGGCGAGGGCGTCGCAAACGCGGGGCGGTTCGGCTCGGAGGTCCACGACGAGATCTTTGCGGGATTTGTTCGCAAAACGAATCGGGCCGGCGGGCTCGAGGGCGGCATCACCAACGGCGAGGAGCTTCGCGCTCGAGGATATCTCAAGCCGATCTCCACTCTTCGGAAGCCGCTTACCTCGGTCGATATCGATTCGAAGGAAGAATCGCCGGCAGCCTTCGAACGCTCCGACATCACCGCGGTGCCCGCCGCGGGCGTTATCGGCGAGGCGATGCTCGCGGTCGTACTCGCGAATTCGATGCGTGAAAAATTCGGTGGCGATTCGATCGAGGAAATGCGGCGAAACTACGAGGCTTATCAGAAGAGCATCACCGAATATTAATTTCCAGCCGGTTTTCCAATATCACGCCTAAACTGCATTCCCGGCCACGAGATCTCGCTTGCAGAGGCGTAGGCTTTTTCGAGAGCAGATTCGAGGTCATCGCCAACTGCCGTAACGCCAAGCACGCGGCCGCCCGATGTTACGAACGAACCATTCTCATCGAGATTTGTCCCGGCGTGGAAAATGACCACATCGCTGTGGGCAGCCGCTTGATCGAGGCCTTTGATAACATCGCCGATCCGCGGCTTGGCCGGGTAATTCTCGGCGGCGAGAATAACGCAAGCCGACGAACCCGCCCGCCACTTTATCTCGGTCTCGCCAAGTCTGCCTTCCAGCATCGCTTCGCAGATATCGACCAGATCGCTATCGAGCCGGAAGAGGATAGCCTGCGTTTCGGGGTCGCCGAAGCGGACGTTATATTCGAGCACCTTTGGCCCGGCTTCGGTCATCATCAGCCCGAGGAAAAGTATTCCGCGGAAGCGAAAGCCCTCGTCAGAGCATCCCTTCAATGTCGGCCGGATCACGGTATCAATTATCTCCGCGGTCTGCTGTGAAGAAAGCAGCGAATCGTCGGTGAACGTGCCCATGCCGCCGGTGTTCGGGCCGGTGTCGCCCTCGCCAATGCGTTTGTGGTCGCGGGTCGGCGGCATCAATGCAAAGCTCTCGCCGTCGGCAAAGAGTATTAGAGAGACCTCACGGCCGAACAGACACTCTTCGAGGACGATCGTTGACGCTGCTTCCGCCCCGACCAACGACTCCAACTCGTTTATCGCCGCAATTGCCTCCAAACGGTCGTTGGCAACCACGACGCCCTTGCCGGCTGCGAGCCCATCGGCCTTTACGACGACCGGCGAAGTGACCTCACCAAATCGTCCGCCTTCCAGTATCTCGATGGCTTCCGCAGGCGACGCTGCAACGGCATATTCAGCCGTCGGAATGCCCTGCCGCTTCATAAAATCCTTTGCAAAGGCCTTGCTTGCTTCAAGCCTTGCCGCGGCCTTGGAGGCTCCAATGATCTTCAACCCGCGACCTTCGAACTCATCGACCACGCCAAGTGCCAGCGATGTTTCACCGCCGACAAATGTCAGATCGATGCCTTTACTTTCTGCAAAATCGGTAAGTCGGCCGATCTCGTCGGACTTGATCGCGACAAGTTCTGCAATAGATGCTATTCCTGCATTTCCATTCGCGCAGTAGATGTTAGCGACCCGCGGGCTTTTCGAGAACGCATAGCAGATGGCGTGCTCGCGCCCGCCGGAACCGATAACCAGAACTTTCATATGCTTAGACAATCTTTACAGAGAAATCGGGTCAATTCAAATCCCATTACCTTGACATGGATTAGCGAATTTTATAACTTCTGTTTTTGTTCCCGCTTGGTCCTCTCCCATCACGATTGGCCTGCACTCCCGGATGCCGGCAGTTGTGAAATGGGCATTTACGACGTTTCCCGGCCACATTGGTTCGGCTGCCGATCGCGTTTTTTTGCGGTCAGGATTTTCATTGACGATTAAGAGGTAGGGCATGTCAAAGAACGGCTACTCAGAATCTTTCAGCGTGGCAATACAGGACAATCCAGATGAACCGCAATTTACTGACCAGACTATCAACTGTATTGATTGTCACGGCGACTTCATCTGGACCGCCGGTGAACAGCAGTTCTTTTTCGATAAAAACCTAAAGAATCCGCCGAAACGGTGCAAGCCATGCAAACAGGCGAAGAACGAGCGCATCGCTGCCATCAACGCAGCTCAGGAGCTCGGCATCAAACAGCGGATCGAGGTAACGGTTGCCTGTGCCAAGTGCGGGTGCAGCACGACCGTTCCGTTCTACCCGTCTCAGGGTCGTCCGGTCTATTGCCGTTCTTGTTTTCTGGAACTGAACCCTTCGCTGTTGCCGCCGCACCAGTAAGCAATTAACCACCGACGTGAACGTTCGGCCTGAGCTCCGGATCGGGCTCGGCCTGTCTTAGTATCTCACGCGTGACCGGTGCCGTGTCGCCCTCGCCAAACAAAATGTAGCGGGCCAGGTACATTATCGGATTGCCCTCGCTCCAGCCGAAATAAACGTGCGGTATCTTGCCCGTCCGATCGCGAAGATCCAGCAGCAATGCAGCGATCGCATTCGGGACAGCGGGCGACTCTGTCCGCAGGATCTTGTAGCCGTCAACGTCCACCCCGCGGACCGTCATCGTCCCTTTGAACTCTGAAGCATCTCCCAGATCGACCTCGTAGAAGATCACCGGATCGGTCGAGGGAATGTGGTTATCGATACGCTTTTCATGTTCCTTAAAGCGATACTCGACCACGTTGCCAACCTCGCGGCGGTTGGTCACAATTCGAATATCGCCCTCGGCCATTTCCTTAATGAAGTCGAGCGCCGTCTCGTCATATTCGATCTTATCGATGCGGAGTTCGGTTGTCCGCAAGGCACGCGAGACGAACGAAGTTACGATGATCCCTATGATGAAGAGGGCCGCGATCTGAATTCCGCTCGGCTGTGCGATCATGTTTGCGATGGTCGTATAGCTAAATATCAAAGTGATGATCAGAAACGCTATCCACCGCTTTTCCTTCTTTCTCTTTGCTGAAATGGTTACGGCGACCGCCGCCGAGGTCATCAGCATCAAAACGCCTGTCGCATAGGCGCCGCCCTGCGCAGATACGCTCGCCTCGAAAAAGATCGTCACGACAACACAGATCGCAGTGAAGACGATCACGAGCGGACGCGTCGCCCGCGCCCAATCGGGAGCCATGCCGTAACGCGGCAGATATCGAGGAACGATGTTGAGCAGCCCGGCCATTGCCGAAGCACCGGCAAACCAAAGTATTACGATGGTTGAAAGATCATATGCAGTACCGAAAGCCGACCCGAGGTATTCGTGTGCGAGATATGCGATAGCACGCCCATAGGCCTTTCCGCCCGGGCCGATCTCTGATTGCGGAACGAGCATCGTCGTGATGATGCTCGAGCCGATCAGGAAAAAGCTCATGATCACCGCGGCACCGGTCAGGAGCTTCTTCCCGCCGCGGATCCGCCCTTCGATGTGCGTCCTGATCTCATCGGGTGCCTCGGAATGATCGACATGGGTCGAATGAAATGCGGCGAGTTGCGACTTAGGCACATCGACGTCACTCTTGATCAGCGGCATCACGACAACGCCCGTCTCAAAACCGGAAAGACCGAGGGCGAGCTTTGGAAATGTCAACAGCGATGCCGCGATAAGCATGAAGACACTGCCGTTCACGTTCGGTTGCGTCCAAAGAAGCGCGCTCCAGTTCGGAATGATGTCCGGCTGGATCAAAAAGATCTGGTAAAGGCCGACGCCGATTGTAACGAGGTTAAGAGCAAGGAAAACTACGACAATACCGACCGCCAACCCGATCACCTCGCTAAAGCCCCGAAGGAAGACCGCACCTAGCAGAACGATCAGCACAAGCGTGACAATCACCTCGTGGTGGAGGAAATGCAGGTTCTTATCGACAAACGGATTTTCGATAATATGTTTCGTCGCATCCGCGGCCGAGAGAGTTATGGTGATAATGAAACTTGTCGCAACGAATCCGAGAAGGGCGAGCACGAACATCTTTCCTTTCCAGCGGGAAAGGAGTCGCTCGAGCATTGAGATGCTGCCGTCGCCATGCGGGCTTTCTTCCGCAACCCGACGGTACATCGGCAACGCTCCGAACAGCGTCAGCAAAACCAGGACTAGCGTCGCGAATGGAGACAGTGCTCCGGCGGCGAGCAATGCAATGCCGGGCTGATAACCGAGTGTCGAGAAATAATCGACGCCGGTAAGGCACATTACCTGCCACCATGGATGCTTTCGGTGACGGCCTTCGGGTTCGTGAGGCCCCTCGACCTCCGGGACGCCTTCGAACATCCACTTGCCGAGTTTGCCGCGCTTCTTCGTTGCCATAAAAAATCAAAAGAACCGCGTCCCGACTCTTCAGCCGAGATTAGGCTCTTCCAACAACCGTTAATTCAAATAGGCGGCCGTGCCGGAGCTGACCGCTGCAAAACATTCAGAGCATATACTAACGTGTGCGTCATTCCAAAACGAATCGAGATCCGGCAGTCTTCGATCTGGTCTGATCAATCGATCGGCAAGCAAAACGGTACGGATAATGCCTGAAAAGAAAATGGGCGGCGTCTCCCACACCGCCGCCCGTTTTGGCCGCAAGTCCTCACCCCTTGCGGACCGATGTTCACCGGGGAGGTGAACGCCTCGATTATGCACAATATGGAGAAAAAATGGAAGAAGTTTTTAAAATTTTCTTAATATTTTGAAAAGTCCCGCTTATACCAGGGATTTTGATGAGCCGAAACGGTGAAAACACCGGGGAAACAGGCTTCCTGACCATTGCGATCAAGCGAGCAAAGCGAATAAGTTCCAGCCGATGCATCTTCCGCAACAGTAACATCGAAGATCGCGACCGAACGCCCCAGCGGGTCTTTTGTAAGCAGAATGTTGTCTTCATCGACAACAATATAAGGAGAATGAGAATAAAGAATAGGCTGGCGTTGCGATTCATCCGTCAGCACAAGCGAAACGGTAAAGGTCTTGCCGGAGTTCAGCGGCACGCTAAGCGCCGTCGTTTCGCCGTTGAGGCCAATGTGAACCGAGTGGTTGGCGGACGGCCAATCTACTATAGCAAACGTGGTCGTCTCTCCCTTGGCCGCCTCAAATGTTCCCGCCATTGTGCCACCGCTAATACCCTCGGGAACCGTGTTCGAAAAATAGATGTTATAGGTTCCTTCAGGCACCGAACGGAGGCGAACGCTTTCGGAATCTGAGGTGACAGAGAAAGTGGTGAAAAGCTTTCCGCTCCCGGCATTCTCAAGCCAAACGAACGCTGAGTCATGAGATTTTCCCATTCGGCCAGCAAAATTTATCTCGACCGAACCGCAACACTCTTCGTCATCGGTTATTGTGCCGTAGATCTCACGAACGGACGCAATGTCGTGTTCCAGAAGCTCACGTCGGAAAAAAGAATTGACAGAGAAAAGGCCATTGCGGCTGATCTGCGGCCACATCAGGCTTCCGACCGTCGGGGAATGGTCGAGCCCGAGCAGGTGCCCGATCTCGTGCATTAACACGGTCTCAAGGTCGTAAGTGCCGAAAGTTCCATCGGTCGAGAATTGGTGAGACGCGTTAAGAACGATGTCAGCCTCGGTGATATTGCCGCTGCGGTCAAAAAAGATTCGAGTCGCGGCCGGGAGCGAATTGCCGTTCTTGTTAAATACAAGTGCGTTCTCTGCGGTCGAGGCGATAGTGATGAGAGAAATGCCGTCTCCTCGCGGCCCTGACGGGCTGATGTTCTGCAACGGCGTTTGAAAGACCTGGATGCGTATGCCGGAAGCTTCTGCCCATCGCTCTAGGCTCCGTTCTACCGCAAGGGCAACATCGCTTCCCCGTTTGATCGACGGGCTCTGTTCCGACAACGAACTTGATATCGCGACGCGGATCGTATTGCCGCGCCAGCGAAGGTCGCGAGCGCTCGCCGAATCGGCATCAAGCGATGCCCCAAACCCTGAAACCGTGCACGAGATGAGCACGGCAGCGAACAGCATAAACTTGAGGCTTTGTTTCATTAAAACGAGCCGTCACAGTAATCCTTAGTCCATTTCCGATCCAAGGATGTCCTGACGGTCAATGTTTTCGAGGTCGGAATACGCAACGATCAGGAGGAGAACGACCAACGCGACAGTAGCTATCAGATAGATGACCGCTATCTGATGCAGCGCGATCAGTATGCCGATGACGATCGCTGCGCCGACCAGCCAAAGAAGGGCGGACATCCGCCTGCTAAGCTTTTTCTTTTCAGCCATAAGAACCTGCCGGAGAATTGCCGGCAATTTATAATAATAAACTGATTCGGAAGCTCTTTACAACGTTTGCTCGCATTCAAAATTATCTTTGACTAGTCGATCACGCGAAGTGGCAGCTCTTCTCGCGGCACCGGCGGCGAGCCGGTACCCTCAACCACTGGCGGAAATTGCCGCCGCTCGCGCCCGCGGATCCCGATATCGATCACGTCATAGGGCTTGAGTTCGATGTCAGCCGCAGAGCCCTGCTCGATCTGCTCAAGGTTAGCCTCGATGACCGAACTCGTACCGCCAACTCGGCGATAAATGACAACTTGCGAGGCTACGCCGTTCTTATCGAGCCCGCCCGCCGCAGCAACTGCACGCGAAAGACTAAGTTCATCACGAAAGAGCTGCCGGCCCGGCCTCGCAATTCCGCCGATGACGTAGATCGGGAATGCCTCATTGACGTCAACGATATCGCCGGTCAATACCTCCGGATTGGCGTTCGGATTACCGGCAAGAAGATCGCTGATCTTTACTCGTATCGTCCGTGGTGACCGCCCGGCCCCGTTCACCTCCGATTCGCAGCTCGTATCCGGCCGCCGAAAGATCGTCACATCGCCGCTCGCGAATTCGGTCAAACCTCCCCCGAGAACAAGCAGTTCCTGCAGAGTTGCTCTTCGCATCAGGCGAAAGCGGGTCGCATTTCGAACCCCTCCGGTAAGGAAAACATAAGGCCTACCAGAGGTGTCGATGATCCTGACCGTCACGACCGGATCGCGAAGAAAACGCGAATAGAGCTTTGCGACCTCATCGGCAACCTCTGACTCACTTTTACAAAGTGCAAAGATCTGCCCTTCGACACGGTCAAATCCGTCGAGATAACCTTCCGGATTCAACCCACCTCGCCAGTCGTATTCAAAGCTACCGAGAACGTCGATCTCTATCCGATCGCCGTAGTGGATAGTACTTAGCAAACTCTGTCCCAGAATATTGCTCGCCGCCAAAAAAAATGTGGTGAGGCACGCGAGAAAGCAAACTATGCTGTGCGGGTAAAAATGACTCAATTTCCCTATATTACAAAATGTGGGTCTTAGTGACACAGCCCGTTCGGCAAGTTGTTTCGTTACTCATTCTGAATCTGCCGGAATCGGCTTCACCCGCTCCCGGTGACGCTTATTCGAACGCGAATGCACCGTTCCCGGAACTGCAAAGCCGCGGAACTCTAGATTGCAGCTATCGCAGAGCAGATTGAAACGAAAAATGAGTTTAAGAAAAAAAGGCGTAGGTCTGTATCCGCGACGAATGCGGTCACTACGACATTTTGGGCAGCGTTGAGAGATCATTTTACAAAAGGTGCTTACAGTCTTTAACGGTATTGCATCAAACCCTACGGACAATATTCTAACAAAGATTTAACAAGCAAGCCTTTGGATTTTGAGAAAGTTAAGATCAATCCCCCGATCTTATTGAAAACCGGAAGAAAACTAAGTCTCTGACTCGATGATCTCTCCTTCCACGTCGATCACTTTCCCGAAACCATCGCTCCCGGCCATGGCGAGCTTTTCGCGAAGTTCGATCAGTACGCGTTCTTCCGGATAATGGAACAGGGCCAAATTAAGCGCTTCGACTGCCCGGATCGATCGACCTTCGGATTCATCAATACTGCCTGCTTTCGAAAAACTCGCCGCCTCGATCTTTGCCCAGCGGACCATATGTTCGTAATGCAAACGGTTGGCGACGACCGTCCCTTTTCGAAAGGCCGCAAACCGCGGCGACCCCGGTGCGACTCGTGGAAGTTCGCTTTTTATCAATTCAAGATATTCCTCGCACAAAATGAACACTTCCTTATGCCCATCGGCCAAACCTCCAAGAACATTGGCCGCATCGGACTTCTGCTGAATAGAACGGATCAGCGCCGAATTGTGCTCCACTGTCAGCTTATTGACTACTGGTGGGGCCTCATATTCACTTGAAACATTGCTTATCAGCCGCTTTTCCCGAGCGAGCATTCTCCGCCGGCGGCCTCGAAGGATGACCTCGCGAAACAGCGTCGCAGCCAAAAAACACGCGCCGCCTGAAAATATTGCCCAATTGGGTGCCGACTCATCTCCTGCCTCGAAGAGGATCATCCAGACGAAGATCGCTACGACTATCGAGAAAAGCACTGATAACGCGTAGAAACTCCCGGCGGGAACACGAAACGGTTCTTTTAAAGCAGACGCTCGGCGGGTGGCAGTTGCTCCGTGCTTAGGTATCCGCCCGTTCATTGCATTTGCCCTTTTGCCCGACATTATTGACGTAAATACTGAATCGTTTTGAGCATTTAGTCAATCAAACGAATCTTCGACACTGCACAGAATACTGAACGGTCGAGCTTCTCTGCTATAATACCGCCCGCTGTGGCAAAAGGACGGAAAAAGAAGCGAACGACCATCTTTGGGTCGATACGAAAGCCGACCGCCCCGCCGAGCCGGAAGATAGACGAGGACAAGCCGCCTGAAAAACTCTACCCTTCGGGCAGAAAGAGCAAGCACAAGCAGCGGCCGGAAAAGGAAGAAAATGGTGATGTTCAATAAGCGGAAGCAGGAACCGCTCAAAAAACACATATGGGCACGGCCCGAAATGCTGGTTACCTTCCGCGCCGAGATAATGCCCGGCAAGACCCGCGAAGAACGCACCTACAAGGTCAAAGAGGTCCGTCCGAATGGCCGGGTTCGTCTCTACGACTTCCCGGACGAGCATCGGCAGAGTTCATTTGAACCGATCAATTTTCTTCGTGCAGCAGCCGCGAAGCCTCAAAAATGATACTCCCGTATGGGTTCGATGATCTCGAACCCGCGGCCGATCGTCTCAGCAAGCTCATTGATCACCTCATCCCGATACATTGGCTTAATATTGATAACGCAGACCTCGGCGTCTATTTTTAGCAGATCCAGTTGTGCCCGAAGAATAGCCGGCGTTAAATGGTGGGATGCCTCAGCAAGTGCAGACATTCGGTCGGGAAACGCGCATTCGATAAGAACTGCTTTCAGGTCATCTCGCTCGTTCACCTTTTCCCAGAACGCTGAGGAACTCGAAGTATCACCGGAAAATGCAATTGCGGCATTGCCATCATCGATGATAAAGCCCGACGAAGGCACTTTGTGATCAACCGGTATTGAACGGAAGTTCAGGTGTCCGATCGAAAATTCCGAACCGAGCGTGAAAAGGCGGTATTCCAGAACCGGCCCATTTTCATTATTTAGTTCGGAAAAACGCGGGTAAACCGACCAATTGAAGACATCACGCTCCAGAACTTCGAACACTTCACGCGTTGCGTGCACGCGTATCGGTTCGGTTAACGAAGCGAAAAGATCATCGACAAAAAGCGGGAGTCCCGCGATATGGTCTAGGTGAGCGTGCGTCAGAACGATGTCTCGGACCAATGCCCTATCGCTTTCCGAAGCCGCCATTGCAAGGCTGCCTGCATCGAGAGCTACGCGGCCATCTATTAAAAACGTAGTCAGGTGCTGGCCGGGCGAATAGCCGCCATTTTGATCGAATGTGCTTGGAAGAAGTTTCAGCTTCAATTCCCTGTCTCCAATCGGGTGAAATTATCTGAGGCAGGTTTGGCCTCTTCCGCCATCGATCTCATAGGTAACACCCGTGATCCAGCCCGCCTTCTCCGATGCGAGAAAGGCGACCAAATCTGCAACCTCGCGGGCCTCGCCGGGCCGTCCAAGCGGATGCGTCCGCTTGGCGTTTTTGAGAAAAGCCTCGTAGGCCTCTTCAGACATTCCGCCGCGTTTATGCAGGTTCGTTACGACAACGCCCGGATTCACCGCATTGACCCGAATGCCTTTTTCTGCCAGTTCGAGGGCGGCACAACGTGTCAGTTGATCGACGGCGGCCTTCGAGATACAGTATGCAATCACCCCTGGAAATGCCCTCGAACCTGCAATACTTGATATGTTGACGATATTTCCCCGAGTTTTTTCCAAAAATGGAAGAACTTTTTGCATTAAATAATAGACCGAGCGGAGATTTATGTTCATCAGCTTATCGAAGTCGTCGATCGGAGTGTCCGAAAGCGTGCCAGAGCGTATGATCCCGGCGGCATTGACCAACACGTCGATCTGGCCGCAATGTTGAACGGTTTCGGAAACAAGTCGGTCGATTTGAGAGTGTTCGGTCAGATCGGCAAGGTGAACGCGTACAGTCCCATCCAAGTCGCGAACCTCTTCCCGAAGTTCGCCGAAGCCCGCTTCATTTCTTCCAACGGCGACGACCGCAGCACCTTCCTCAGCAAACCGGACCGCAGTGGCTTTACCGATACCGCTGCTCGCACCGGTTACGATGGCAACTTTGTTCTTCATTAATTTAGGGGTTCTGTATAGTTTTCGAACGCCTAGAATACCAACTTGGATGGATGCGTTGCAAACAGTTTCTCGCCGTCGGACAAATAAAAAAGCCGGTCGAATACCGGCCCTAAATGTAGGTAATAATGAGGTTTACTTCGAGCGGTCTTAGCTCTCGGAGGCTTGCGGGCCTTGGGTAAAAAGGTTTTCGAACGCGATATAGGTCTCTTCGCGTTTACGCGATTGGAAATCGTTTACCCAATTTGTGACGGTCTTTACAGCGTCACGTGCGGCATCGCGGGCTTTTGTAGGTTGTTGGATCTTTTTATCCGACGATGCCTCGGCTGCTCCTTTCTTTATGACCTTGACATTAACTTTCTTCATTGTTTTTTCTATTCAATCCCAAAACGGGTGGTTATTATTCCATTCTTTCGTGGCCATTTTGTCTGCCCCATTTAGATAGTCAGCAATCCTCGTGCCACTAAATATAAGAACGGAGACCTTTCAGATTTTTGCAGAAAATAAAAGATATCCTCCAAGGCAGCAAATTTTTGCATTATGCGAATTTACGAGGAGTTTTATTTGCAAATTCCTCAAATCTGCCTTACGATCCGCGAACCTAAGAAGTTCCCAAAATTCACGGCAACCTCTTGGTTTTCAATAAATAAGACGAGAGGGACTCGAAGGAACGGACAAAAAAAATACAGGAACGGAACTTGCCGCTTTTGACCGCGATGGATGTCGATATTCTTCTTGCCTATCTCGCACTCGGCTCACCGGTCGGGGTCTATCTATTCTTTCAAGCCGATAAGGGAGGACTCAACCTCTTGACGGCTTCAAAAACGATATTAGGCTTTGTCCTCTGGCCGGTATTTCTCTGCCTTTTGATCTATCAACGCAAATCGGTTTTCTCCGATACCTCTAACTTCGAAACGCGTAATAAGTCAGATTCACGTATCACACGGGCAGCAAACTTATTGCGTTCGTCGATCGAGAAGAGTATCGGCGATCTGCAAGACCGTCGTTTTGCGATAAGAAAAGAACTTTTCGACGCCATTGATAGGTTTGTTGGATTGCGGTTGGCAAGTTTTGAGAGGATGACGGCTCAAGCCGCCAACGCTGAGATCTACACGGTTGCAGGACATCCGAATCCGCATCTTGCAACGGTTTGCCTTGCCCGCAGAAACTCGGAGCGGATCGTCATGCATGCTGCAAGATCCGAAGCGGACCTCAGGGAAACGATCGGTCGTCTCGCTCCGATGGTTGCCGCTGCCCCGGAATTCATCGAACTTGTTTCTGATTCCTACATACCAGAACCGCAAGAAGCAACCCGTTTCCATGCAGAGGTCATAACATCGCGGAGGCCATATGAAAGTGATAACGCAGCAAGATGAGGCCGTTCACGTTGAGCCAATACTCGAAGATGACAGTTACTACGAACTTCGGATCATTGAGCTTCGAAATGCTGCCCAAGAGCTCGCGCGATCTGCTGATCATAAGCCTGCAACGCTAAGCCTTCTGAACCACACGCTCGATCTAACAACTTCGTTAAGATTCTTCGGCGTTGCGATCGGCACGGTGCCAACTTCCGCCATTCTCTTTCGGATGTTGGTGTTGGACAGTTCTCCAAACCCGGCCGTGCTGCTTCTCGCCATCCTTGCGACCACAGTGACCGGTCTTGTTGGTTATCTTACTGCGGGAGCAACTGCGAGAACTTTGGAACGGATCCTCGAGGGAAGTTTCATCCGCTCAGTTTTGTTGGTTCCACTCCTCGGGATTACGTGGGGCATCGTTTCCGGGGCAGCAGGCGGATTGTTCCTGTTTGTGATCGGAGCGATCGTCGGCGGAGTGATAGGCGGGATGGTCGCTGGAGCAACATTGCCGTTGTTTGCCGTGATCTACAGCCTGATTGCCGAAGATGGTGAAATTCCTCTCAAGCGTCTTTTCCCTTTAGCTGGCGGCATTTCAGGCTCGGCCGCTGCTTTTTTCCTTGGTGCCTGAGACTTTATCTTACATACTCATTTGTAACCTTTCGTTAATACTGTGTTAACATTCCACTTTTATTTCGCCAAGTGGCGGCCCAAAGAATCGTGGAAAATACTAATACAGCACTGAAATTCACTTCATCACTTTTCATTTGTCTTGTTTTTACCGTCGCCACAGCTACTGCGCAGACATCTGCCGGGGAACGTGATTTCCAGGTCTGGAGCGAGACGGTCATCAACCTGCCTTTGGTCAAAAAGAAAGACACAAAGGGTAAAGAGTTTAAGGACCTCACCTTGCTTTTTATCGGCAGCTTCAGGCTTGGTCGGAATAAGCTCTATCCGGTGGACGAACGAGTCGGGATCGGTTTTGATAAAAGGATAAACAAGTACGTATCGATAACGCCGACTTACATTTACAAGTACGCGGAACAAACGCCGGGCCGAAAAGATATCGAACACCGCGTCCGTTTCGATACAACACTCTCCTTTGCGTACAAGGAGCTTTCGATAAAGGATCGGAACCGGGTCGAATACCGGATACGCCACAGCCGCCCGGATACTGTCAGATATCGCAACCGTATCACCTTCAAACACCCGGTCAAAAAGGACGGAAAGACCATATTTTCGCCTTTCGTCGCCGACGAGGTTTTCTATGATTTTCGCGACGGCCGCTTTTTCAGAAACGAGATCGCCGTCGGCATCGAGCGGAAGGTCACGTCGAACTTTACGACCGAGATCTTTTACCTCAACCGCTATAACACCGGCGGGATCCCGAAGTATATCAACGCCATCGGGGTCAACTTCAAGGTTGAGATCGATTAACTCCCAAAGCGTCTGGTTTTACGCGGTTGCCGCCACAAGCTTAGAATGCTCTTGATGTTCGCATTCTTTCAACTTGCGGTCGTAATCCTGCTCGTCCTGCTCGGGTTTTTCGTTTTTGTGAACGACCCTCGAAGCCGGGCGAATCAAACCTTTGGTGCGTTCATCGCCTTACTCGCGTTTTGGACGACCAAGGACCTGGTTTTCTGGAATTTCAACGATGCGGCTTTTGGTGCCGGGTGGTGGGCAGCAGCGAGCTTTGTAACTGCATTGCTGCTTCAATATGCTCTTGTCATTTTTGCCTGGGTGTTCCCTGAGAACAATCGCATTCCGCGCGAAAAAGCTGCCGTTTTCTTCGCACCGGGAATAGTATTCATCCCCGCAGCCGGGCTCGGTTATCTTTTGGAATCGGTCGAGTATGTTGATGCCCGCTTCGACATTTCACTCGCCCCACTCGCCTATTTCTTCGTCGGATACGTTTACTTTTTGTTTTTCTACGGCTTCGCTGTACTGATCGGAAAATACCGGCTTTATGCCGGAACCCAGCGAGCGAAACAGCTTGGGGCGATAATTCTGGCGCTCGCTATCACCGGTGTACTTAAAACACTCGCTAATCTTGTCCTTCCCTACTTCGACCGGTATGATCTTCTGCCTTACAGCTCGCTGTTTGTGATTCCCGGGGTATTGATCTATGCATACGCGATCACAAATTTTAAGCTCCTCTCATTGCAAACCGCTCTCGATCAATTCCGCCTCTTTCCGATCACATACAAGATCGCAGTGAGCATTGCGGCGGTTGCAGTACCGTCTTTCTTCATTTTTCAGGTGCCGATAGCTTGGTGGGCATTTCGCGACGGGATGACGGCCTTTGCGTGGCAAAAGTATCTGATCTTCAGTATTATTTCAGCGCTCATTCCCAACTTACTCTTATTACTTATGATCGTCCGTACGGTTTCGCGGCCTCTACAGCGGATAACACTTGCGGCGATCGAGGTCACCAACGGACGTTACGGTGCGGAGGCCGACCTGAGAAAAAGCAATGACGAGATCGGTCTGCTCGCATCGTCCTTTAATGAAATGAGCCGCAAGATGGCTGAGGATCTCGAACGCCTTCGCCGGATGAATGAACAGCTTCAAAGAGCAGACCGTCTCGCGGCGATGGGAACGCTTGCAACCGGCGTAGCGCATGAGGTAAATAACCCGCTCGCCTCGATCTCTTCGCTTATTCAACTTATCCGTTCCCGAAAAATCAACGACCCGGAAACTATTGAAGATCTCGAGCTGATATCAGCACAGATCGAGAGGATCAAACGCGTCACGCGTGATCTTACCGACTTTTCACGAAGTCGACCGCCTGGCCGTGCCTTGGTGAACGTAAGCGATGTGGTCAGTTCGGCGCTACAACTTGCAAATTATGATGCGAGCTTCCATCGGCTCGACATACGATCGAATGTTCCTGCTGATCTACCGCAGATACTTGCCGATGCGAGCCAGCTCCAGCAGGTACTTTTGAACTTATTTCTCAATGCCCGCGATGCGATGCCGGACGGCGGCATGCTTGAGATAAATGCAGAGACTTCTGGCAATGCCGTAAGGATCTCAGTTGCGGATTCGGGAAGCGGATTTGACGAGCATATTTCCCGAAACGCTTTCGATCCGTTCTTCACGACCAAACCGGCAGGTAAGGGCACTGGTCTCGGCCTTGCCGTTTGCTACGGCATTGTTACAGCCCATGGCGGGACGATCGAAATACGATCCAGAACAAACGGCGGAGCCGAGGTCATCGTTGAGCTACCGATGGCCAAATGAAAAGGCGGGCGCCGAAACCCCCGCCTTTTCCTGAATGGTCAGCGACCTCTATCTTACGTAATAGCGCTTGCCGTTACGAACATAGAACTGGCGCCCATTGCTCGCTCGGTAATAGCGGTTGCCGTTCTTGGTGTAAAGATAAGTTGCGCCCGCTCCGGCGAGTCCACCGAGGACCATACCGGTCTTTCCGCCGGCCCAGGCACCGGTTCCGGCACCTAGGAGCGTTCCGCCGGCGATCTTTGCACCACGTCTGTAGTTCGAATTATAGGCCCGGCGCTTCGTTCCCTTGCGGCTTGATGCGTAAAGCAATCCGGCACCGGCACCGATCATTGCACCGTTGCGGCCGCGACCTATCAAGGCACCGGCCGCCGTACTACCTGCAACAATGGCTATGTTTGTCGCCAAACCCGGATTCTTCTTTTTTCTCCGCGTTTGACCGTATGATTCCGGTACGATCATCGTAAAGATGAATGCGAAGAATATTGAGACAATTACTAGTTTCTTCATAAGAATTCCCCCCAAAAAGAGATTACGCAAGTGATATAAACAACCGCCGTGCCAAAGCGATCACAATCGGGATCTTTCGCATAACTGCTTTATCTTTCGAAAGTTGGAAAGAAATAAGTGGACTTCATTATTTCCATTTCGGTGTATGAAACTTACGATATAGTGCGGGCTTTCTTGACAGACACACGATTTCGTTGCACCTTAGTCATATTCCCGTTACAACCGCAATCAAAAACGAGGTCAAACAAATGCGAAAATTATTAAGGCTAGTTTGCGTAGCCGCTCTGTTTGCCTGTCCGATTTTAGGACAGCAGCAGTCGGTTGCCTTTACAAATGCGCGCCTGATCCCGATCACCGGACCTGAGATCGAGCGTGGAACAATAGTAGTTCAGGGCGGCAAGATCACAGCGATCGGGCCTTCCGCTTCGGTACGCCCACCTGCGGGTGCCCGTATTGTAGATATGGCCGGCAAGGTGATCATGCCTGGGCTAGTCGATACACACAGCCATATCGGCGGAACGGCAGGAGCCGATGCCTCGGGGCCGATCCAACCGGAAGTTAGGCTTCTGGATTCGTTGAATGTCCGGGCGGCAAGCCTCCAGCGAGCGCAGGCGGGCGGCATCACTTCTGTGAATGTGATGCCGGGTTCCGGCCACCTCAATAGCGGACAGACGCTCTATTTGAAACTTCGCGACAATGCCGTAAAGATCGATGACGTTCTGATCTTTGACAAGAACGGGAAATACATGGGAGGGATGAAATTCGCGAACGGGACGAATTCGATCCGTGCCGGAGGCGGAAGTTTTCCCGGAACGCGTGCGAAGTCGGCATCGTTGGTGCGCACCCAACTGATCAAGGCTCAGGAATACCGCGAAAAGATCCGCAAGGCGAACGGCGATGCCAGCAAGATGCCGCCGCGGGACCTCGCGATGGAGGCACTTGTCGAAGTGCTTGAAGGCACTCGTATTGTGCACTTCCACACTCACCGGCATGACGACATCCTGACCGCTCTGAGGCTGCAGAAGGAGTTCGGTTTCCGGATCGTTCTCCAGCACGTATCTGAAGCTTGGAAAGTTGCTGACGAGATCGCGGCGGCGAAAGCACCGGCCTCGATAATCTTTATCGATTCTCCGGGCGGCAAACTTGAAACGATGGACATCAAGTTCGAGAACGGTATCGCCCTCGAAAAGGCCGGTGCGCTAACAGGCTTTCACACGGACGATTCGATCACAGATTCGCGTTGGTTCCTGCGTTCTGCCGGCCTCGCTGTTCGTGCCGGAATGTCGCGTGACAAGGCACTCTACGCCGTAACGATGGCGAACGCGATCATGATGGACCTACAGGATCGGGTCGGCTCGCTCGAGGTCGGCAAGGACGCCGACATGGTCGTTCTCTCCGGCGACCCTCTCAGCGTTTATACCAACGTCCTCGAAACCTGGGTCGAAGGAAACAAGGTCTTTGACCGCTCGGATCCGAAAGATTACCTCATCGCTGTCGGCGGCTTCGGTGCGGGCAATGACGAAGGCACCGACCACATCCACTGCTTTGACGGTGATATCGGGGGTGAATACTAATGAACATTTTGAAACTTCTCAGCAATAACTTCTGTCGGGCAACTTTATCGAAGGTGATCGCTTCCCTCGCCCTTTTCTCGATAGTTGCTTTTCCGCTCGCTTCATCCGCATCCGCTCAGATCGCAGTCCGCGGTGAAACGGTTTGGACAATGGCCGGTGAGCCGATCTCCAACGGTGTCGTACTCGTAAAGGACGGCAAGATCGAAGCGGTCGGCACTGCTGCGCAGGTTCGCATTCCCGATGGCTATCGTACCGTCAACGCAAAGGTCGTAACGCCGGGCCTCATCGATGCCCACACCGTGATCGGACTCAATGGCTACCTTAATCAGCCGCATGACCAAATGGCGCTCGACGGCGGAGCCTCGATCCAGCCGGAGCTTCGTGCCATCGATGCCTACAATGCCGAGGAGAAACTAGTTGAATGGGTCCGCAGTCTTGGCGTGACGACGATTCACACGGGCCATCAGCCGTCAGCTCTCGTTTCGGGCCAGACGATGATCGCGAAGACGACCGGAAAGAACGTGGACGAAGCGACCGTTTCGCCGCTTGCAATGATCGCCGTAACACTCGGACAGGCCGGACTCGGCGGACAAGGCCGTTCGCCGGGAACGCGGGCAAAGCAAGCGGCGATGCTTCGTGCCGAGCTGATCAAGGCACAGGAAGCATCGAAGAAATCCGAGCCCTCGACCGACCTAAAGACCGAGATCATGGTCCGAGTGGTCAAACGCGAAGTTCCGCTGCTCGTCACCGCTGAAAAGGCTCAGGACATCATCACAGCGCTTCGGATCGCGAAGGAATTCAACATCCGCATTGTGCTCGACGGAGCTTCAGATGCTCCACTCGTACTTGACGAGATCAAGGCCGCGGGCGTTCCGGTCATCCTTCACCCGACCATGGCACGTCCCGGCGGCGACCGCGAGAACCTCTCGATGACCACCGCCAAAAAACTAAAAGATGCGGGCATTCTGTTTGCCATCCAGAGCGGATATGAAGGCTATGTACCTAAAACCCGTGTTGTACTTTTCGAGGCCGCATTGGCGGCAAATGCCGGACTCGGTAAACGCGATGCGCTTGCCAGTATCACGATCGATGCAGCACGGATAATCGGGCTTGATTCAAGGGTCGGATCGATCGTCGTCGGAAAGGATGCCGATCTTGCGATGTATGACGGCGACCCGTTCGAATATACGACCAAGTGCATCGGCACCATGATCAACGGCAGGATCGTTAGCGAGGAGGCAAGATAAATCGAAGATGAAAAGTACGTTTCTTTCACTTCTTTTAATGCTCGTTACGGCTGCGGCCGGACTCGCCCAAGCTCCAGCCGCATCACCTTCACCGGCTGCGGCACCGGCTGCGGCACCGGCGACGGCGGAAAAGGATGAACCGCCCGTTGTTACAAAACACTCGGCAAGGGTTGGCGGCCGGGTATTGAACTACTCGGTAACGACCGGCTTTATGCCGATACGAAACCCGCAGACGCAAGTGGTTGAGGGCCGCATTTTTTATATGGCCTACCAGCTCGACGGCGTTGCGGATAGGTCAAAGCGTCCGTTGATGTTCTCGTTCAATGGCGGGCCGGGCTCGGCATCGGTTTGGCTGCACCTCGGTGCTCTCGGGCCAAAACGGGTGAAAATGCTCGATGACGGCATGATGCCGCCGCCGCCATACCAACTTGTTGATAATGAGCACAGTTGGCTGGATCTTACCGACCTGGTCTTTGTCGATCCGGTCGGGACGGGCTATTCGCGACCGACAAAACCGGAGTTCGCCGCAAAGTTTTTTTCGGTCAATGGCGACATCGAATCGAACGGCGAGTTCATCAGGATGTTTCTCGTCCGCAATGAGCGGTGGTCGTCCCCGCTGTTCCTCGTCGGCGAAAGCTATGGGACGACGCGAGTTGCGGGGCTTTCAAACCATCTTTTCGAGCGCGGCATCGGCCTCAATGGCGTGGCCATGGTCTCGATGGTGACGAACTTTCAGTCGATCCGCTTTGCCGACTACAACGACA
>ERZ761602.3325-NODE-3325-length-22944-cov-4.765652_pt1 | contig 22944 bp, 14 predicted proteins | sample MGYA00512165_ERZ761602 | MGnify/ENA primary metagenome ERZ761602 (study PRJEB28899, sample SAMN02445085) | bioreactor sludge metagenome | biome: EBPR sludge; isolation source: Thorneside wastewater treatment plant | place: Australia: Brisbane, Thorneside...
GAGGCCGAGCGCACCCACACCGTGCAGTCGGGGCAGACGCTCGCGCAGATCGCGCGCCGTTACCGGGTGGAGGTCGACGACCTCGCGGCCGCGAACCGGCTGCGGCGCAACAGCACCCTTCGGCCCGGTCAGGAGCTACGGGTCCCGAGCGAAGGTGAGATCTACGTGCGCGCAGGCGACAGCCTCTCCGAGCTCGCGGCGCGCCATCGCGTGAGCGTCGACGAGCTCCGCCGTACCAACCGCATCCGCGGCACCTCGGTGCGCGCGGGCCAGAAGCTGATCCTCCCCGGCCACACGCCCGACGAGCAGGCCGATCGCGACTGGGGCCCGCCCCGCAGCGCCGGCGTCGTCACGGTGATCCGTCGCGACGAGCGCGCGTCGATCCCGCTCGTCGACGCGGACGGTCGCGTGCTGCGCACCGGGCTGCGCGAGCTCGGCGCGATCATGCGCAAACACGAGGACGACGAGGTCCGCGAGCCGAACCCGCGCCTCGCGCGTTTGCTCGCGCACGTCAGCGATCACTTCGGCGGTCGCCCCATCTCCCTCATCAGCGGCTTCCGCGAAGCGGGCCGCCACACGAAGGGCCGCGCGGTCGACGTGCGCATCGCGGGGGTTCCGCACCGCGCGATCTGGGAGGTCTGCCGCCGGATCGGCCACGTCGGCTGCGGCTACTACCCACGCAGCACCTTCGTGCACCTCGACGCGCGCCTGCGCCGCACGCAGTGGGTCGACTGGTCGGGCCCCGGACAGTCGCCGCGCTACGGCACGCTCCGCGGCCCCGTCCGCCGTCGCACCTCGCGCAGTCGCGCCATGCCCTTCCCCCGCATGCGCTCGGACCTGCCGATGGAGGTCGTGATCCTCGAGCCCGACGGCACCCTCACGACGTGGACCGACGCGCCGGAGACGGAGCCCCAAGACGACACCGAACCCGACGCGCCCGACGAAGCGATCGAGGACGACGGCTCGACCGTGGACGACGACGTGCTGCCGGAGAGCGGCGAAGGCCTCGCGCCTCCGCGCGGCGCCGCGTGGTTGCCGTGGCGCTTCCGCGTCGAGCGCACCGAGTCGGATGCCGAAGAGGCGACGGCGGACGTCGAAACGAGCGCCGCCGACGAAGGTTGAGACGCTCGCGACGACACGCGCTCAATCGAGACCGTAGTCTTTGATCTTGTAGAGCAGCGCGCGGTGGCTGATCTCGAGCAGCTTCGCCGCCGCGGTCTTGTTGCCGCCCGTCTTCGTGAGCGCCCGCGCGATGAGCTCGCGCTCCATGTACGCCTGCATGCGCTTGATCGAGAGGTCTCCGCTCGCGAGGAAGACCTTCGCCGGATCGGTCGGCGCGCGCAGCCGATCCGGGAGATCGGTCTCTTCGACCTCGTCGCCCTCCGCCAGCACCACCGCGCGCTCGACCACGTTCTCCAGCTCGCGCACGTTGCCCGGCCAGTCGTACGCGAGCAGCCGCTCGAACGCCGCCGGGGTCACGCGACGCGCGCGGGTCCCGAGCCGCTCCCGGTGCCGCTCGAGGAAACGCTCCACCAAGATCGGCACGTCCTCGCGCCGATCGCGCAGCGGCGGCACCTCGATGCGCAGCACGTCGAGCCGGTAGAAGAGATCCTCGCGAAAGCGCCCCTCGCGAACCTCACGCGACAGGTCGCGCACCGTCGCCGCGATCACCCGCACGTCGACGCTCCGATCCTGCGTCGCCCCGAGCGACCGGATCGTGCCTTCTTGCAGCACCCGCAGGAGCTTCACTTGCAGCTCCATCGGCAGCTCGCCGAGCTCGTCGAGGAAGAGCGTGCCTCCGTCCGCGACCTCGAAGAGCCCACGCTTGTCGACGTGCGCGTCCGTGAAGGCGCCGCGCTTGTGCCCGAAGAGCTCGCTCTCGAGCAGCGTCCCGGGGATCGCGCCGCAGTTCACCGCGACGAAGGGCGCGCCCTTGCGATCCGAGAGCTCGTGCAGCGCGCGGGCGACGAGCTCCTTGCCCACCCCGCTCTCGCCGAGGATCAGCACCGTCGTCTTGTAGCTCGCGACCTTCTCGATCGTGCGGAACACCTTCCGCATCGCCTCCGAGCGGCCGATCATCCGCCCGAGCCCTTCGCCGCCCACCGCCTCTGCGCGCAGGCGCCGGTTCTCGCGCCGGAGCTGCTCGCGCTCCTCCGCCTTGCGCAGCGCGAGCAGCACCTCGTCCTGCTTGAAGGGTTTGGCCACGTAGTCGTACGCACCCGCCTTCATCGCCTCGAGCGCGAGCTCCACCGAGCCGTAGGCGCTCATCACGATCGCGACCGCCTCCGAGCCCCGCTTCTTCAGCTCGCCGACGAGCTCGATGCCGGTCATCCCGGGCATGCGCACGTCCGCGATCACGAAGTCCGGATCGAACTGCCCGACGCGCGCGAGCGCTTCCTCCGCGCTGGCCGCGACCTGCACTTCGTAGCCGTGCTTCTTGAGCAAGGTCCGAAGCACCAGCCGGATGTTCTCCTCGTCGTCCGCGACGAGCACGCGCGTCATCGCGTCGCAGCGTACTCCGGCCCGCGAGCGCGCTCGAATCTTTCGCGCCCGACGCACTCCGAGCGCGCACCCTTGGAAACCCGACATCGTCGCGACGACGACTCCACCAAACGAGCCGCTCGCGACGCCCCAGAGGTCGCGACGCTCCGTGCTCGTCCGGAGGAATCATGCGTCGACCCCTCGCCGCGTGCGCGCGCACGTCCGTCTCTCGTGTCTCTCTCGGATCGCTTCTGATGCTCTCTCTCGCGAGCGTCGGGTGCATGGAGCGCGAGCTCGCGCCGATCGATCCGAAGACCAGCCGCTTCCTCGAGATGGAGGTCGGCGGCGACGCGGTGACCGCAGTCGATCTGCTCTTCGTGATCGACAGCTCCGGTTCGATGGAGCAGGAGCAAGAGAGCCTGCGCCGCGAGATCCCGGACCTCGTGCGCGACCTGACCGACCCGCCGCTCGACGAGCGCGGGGTGCGCCGCTGGAACGCGGTCGAGTCGATCCGCGTCGCGATCGTCGACACCAACCTCGGCACCAGCGGCTTCGTCGTTCCGTCGTCGCGCGTCGGCTCCGCCTGCGCCGCGAACGCGAACCTCGGCAACGACGGCGCGCTCTCCCACCCGAGCACCTGCGTCGGCGACGCCATCGTGGAGTGGGAGACGGGCGACGACATCGACGCGTTCGTGGCGAGCGTCGGCTGCCGCGCGAACGTCGGCCTCGCGGGCTGCGGGCTCGAGCAGCAACTCTCGGCGAGCGTGAAGGGCCTCGCGTCGGCCTCCGCGCTCGGCACCTTCCCGCGCGAGGACGCGGTGCTCGCGGTGGTGGTCGTCACCGACGAAGAAGACTGCTCGCTCGCGAACCCGGAGGAGTTCTTCAGCGGCGGAGAGGTCGGTCGCGCCCTCAACCAGCGCTGCGTGCAACGTCCGGATCTGCTCGTCACCCTCGAAGCCCTGAAGACGAGCCTGCTCGGCGGTCGCGACGAACGCGACGTGATCTTCTCCGCCATCGTCGGCATGCCGGAGGACCTCGTGGGCGCGACGCCCGAAGCGATCCTCGCCGACTCGCGCATGCAGTACGTGCTCGACGGCACCAACGAGCTCGGGCTCCAACCCGCGTGCGAGCGCGGAGAGTCGGGACAAGCCGCCCCCGGTCGTCGCTTCGTGGAGCTCGCGCGCCTCTGGCCGGGCTCGCTCGTGAGCAGCATCTGCGCGGAGAGCTTCCGCCCCGCCATCGAGGCCCTCGCGGTCCGCATCGGCAGCCGCATCCGCGGCATCTGCTCGAACCGTTCGCTCACGCCCGACGCGGACGGCGCGGTGGAGTGCGACGTGCGCGAGACCTTGCCGGTCGGCATGCGCTGCGACGGCCTCTTGGGTCGCGCCTATGCCCAATCCGACGAGCTCGGCCGCGACGTGTGTGTGGTCCAACAAGCGGTGCGCGGCGTGGCGAGCGGCTGGTTCTACGACGTGTCGAGCCCCGAGTGCGAACAGGTCGCCTACACCGACGACGCGGTCCCGCCGCTCGGGACCACCGTCTCGCTGGTCTGCCTGGTCGAAGTCGAGCGACCGTTGGACGAGCCGCCGACGGGGCTCTGAGGTCGCACGATCTGATAACGGAGTTTCCAGCGCGCGGATCCGCGCAGGCTTCCGACCCCGCCAACCTCCCGGTTCGGCGGGGTTTTTCGTCGCGACGTCCTGGCACGCACGTCGCTACCCGTCTCATGGCCGATCCAGGTCGGCCGTTGATTCGGGAACGGGCTCTGGGCTAGGGTTCGGCGGCTCGACTCCAGGACGCGCCAGAGCGTCCGAGGCGAGCAGACGATTTTATGGTTCGGTCGCCTGACGGCGACGCTCACGTGACGTCGGGTCGCTCGGCCTGGCGGCCGGCTCGAAAAACGTCAGTTGCGGGTGTGGGTCGCCAGACGCCGCGCCGGATGAAGAGGAAATGAAGATGCGAAGGAAGCAGCGCCACCTTCTAGCTTCGGTCGCCGCGGTCGCGGGTCTGACCGCGTTCATCGGGTGCTCCGACCGCGAGCTCCGGCCGCTCAACCCCTGCACCGTGCAGGGCGTGGCCGAGAGCGTGAAGGTCGACAACATCGAAGAGGTCGACCTCCTCTTCATGGTCGACAACTCGAACTCGATGTCGCAGGAGCAGAACGCGCTCTCGCGCGAGCTCCCGAACCTCGTGCGCGTCCTCGCGTCGGGCGACATCGAGGGCGACGGGATGCAGGACTTCCCGCCCGTCCGCAGCCTCCAGGTCGGCGTCGTCACGTCCGACATGGGCACGGGCGGCTTCACCGTCCCCACCTGCAGCAACTCGCGCTTCGGCGACGACGGCGTGCTTCGTCGGCGCGGCAACACCGCGATCTCGGGCTGCATGGCCGAGTACGCGAGCTTCTTCGAGTTCCGCCCCGCCGAGGGCGGCGACGCGACCGCGTTCGCGCGCGAGGTGTCGTGCGTCGCGAACATGGGCACCAACGGCTGCGGCTTCGAGCAGCAGCTCGAGTCCGTGCTCAAGGCCGTCACCCCGAGCAGCTCGGGCATCCGCTTCGTCGAGGGCAGCGTCGGTCACGCCGACGGCCAGAACGCCGGCTTCGTCCGCCCGAACTCGCTCCTGACCATCATCCTCGTCACCGACGAGGAAGACTGCTCGGCCGCGAACCCCGAGGTCTTCGACCCCGCGAGCACCACCTTCGGCGGCGACCTCAACCTCCGTTGCTGGACCTACGGCAACCCGGCCGACGGGATCATCCACCCGGTCGAGCGCTTCGTGGACGGCCTGCTCGCGACGCGCGCCGACCCCGACCTCCTCGTCGTGGCCGCCATCACGGGCATTCCCGAGGCGACCAACCCCGAGAGCGGCGCCGCGATCGACTACACCGGCATCCTCGCGCACCCGGACATGGTCGAGCAGGTCGACCCCGCGATGCCCTCGCGCCTCCGCCCCTCGTGTGACCGCACCGACGAAGCGGGCGAGCGTTCGATCGCCTTCCCGCCGCGACGCATCGTCTCGATGCTCCAGCAGCTCGAGGCGCGCGGCGCCAACTCCATCCTCCAGACCATCTGTCAGGACAGCTTCACCGGCGCCCTCGAAGCCGTCGTGCGCAAGATCGCGGACGTCCTCGGCGGCACCTGCCTCCCGCGCGCCCTCGTGCGTGGCTCGGGCGGCATCGTGAACTGCGACGTCGTCGAGGTGCTCGCGGTTGGTCGTCGCTGCGACGAGTTCGCGGGCCGCACCCTCGACCGAATGGAGGTCGACCCGATCACCGGCATGAGCGTCGAGGTCTGCACCGTCGAGCAGCTCCCGGTGTCCGGCGACGTCATCCCGACCGGCGAAGGCTGGTACTACGACGACTTCAGCCCCGACGTGGTCGGCGCAGACGCGCGCTGCCCGGAGAACCGCCCGCAGCGCATCACCTTCACCCGCCCGCCCGCCACGGGCACCACGGTCCGCCTCGAGTGTCTGCAGACGCTCGGCACGGTCGGTGGTGGTGTGGGCACGGAGTGCGGCGCGGAGGGTTGCCCGTCGGGCCTCGGTTGCGACCGCTCGACCAACACCTGCCAACCGACCTGTGCCACGAACGCCGACTGCGCGGGTGGCTTCGTCTGCTACACGGCGCCCGAGGCGGAGCAGGCGTTCTGCGTAAACCCGACCTGCGACAGCTGATCGCCACGTGAACGAACGAACGACGGCGGCCCTCGGGTCGCCGTTTTCGTTTCCGTCAAACCTCGATCCTCACGACCGCCGACGCTCGTAGTGACGGCTCGACCAGCACCGGCATGTGGAGGCCGAGGCGCGGCGTCTCCGATCGTGACGCGTGCGAGCCGTTTCGTCCGGGTTCTCCGCCGTATCCTTGACAGTCGACGGGGGGCGAGCGAACAAGCGGGCATGTGGAAAGCCCTCGGCAAAGGCGCGCTCTGGCTCGGCGCCTTGGTCCTCGTCGTCGTCGGGGTGCTGCGCCTCTTCTTCCTCGATCTCGTCGAGGTCGGACACGACGGCATGGCGCCCACGATGATCGCGGGCGAGACCGTCCTGATGTGGCGCGGCGTCGACGAGCCCGAGATGGGCGACCTGCTCGTCTGCCATCACCCGACCGCCACGGGCCAGATGGTGATCGGGCGCGTGGTCGGCAAAGCCGGGATGACGTTGCGCGACGTGCGGGGCGCGCTCGAGATCAGCGGGAGCGTTCCCGATCGCGACGTGCTCGAGATGGAGCGCTTCTTCGACCAAACCACGAACCAAGAAGGCGACTACCGCCGCTCGCTCGTGAAGCTCGGCAACACGGACCACTTCGTCTACGAGCGCGAGCGCTTCGTGTTCCGCCTGCGCGAGACCCGCGTGGAGCCCAACCGCGTCTACCTGATGGCCGACAACCGCGCGGCCGTGCAGCTCGACAGCCGCACCTTCGGCACCGTCCCGGTGAGCTCCTGCCTCGGCACGCTCTTCATGCGCTTCCGCCCCGCGCAGACCCGCAGCGCGGACCTGGGTAACGGCTGGTTCGACTTCCTCGATCCGTGAAGCCGCGCACCGAATCACGACGAAGGTGGACGCCCGCCGCCGCCCTCGGCACTCTCCGCCCCGTGCGCGTCTTCGCCTTCACGCTCGTCTGCTTCGCCTTCGCCTTCGCCTCCGCCGCGCCCACGTCGGCGCAAGACGCGTCGCCACGCTACCTCGACGCGATCCGCGAAGAGCTCGAGCGCCTCGAGCTCGCGCCGTCCTGCGAAGCCGAGAGCCCCGTGCGCGCGCGTTGTGAGCTGCGCGACGTCTCGCGCGACGGGCGCAGCGAGCTGCTCGCCTACGTGCTCTACAGCGACGAGAGCGACACCGCGTACGTGTGGGTGCCGCGCCTCGCGATCGCGCCCGCCGAAGGCCCCGGCACCGACGCGGTGCTGCGTCGCATCGCGGAGCTCAACTGGTCGATGCTCGCGACCAAGCTCGAGTGGAACGCGACCGACGGTGAGGTGCGCCTGAGCGCCGTGCTCCACACCGACTCGAGCTTCGACCGGCGCGCCTTCCGAAACCTGATCCGCGTGGTCCTCTCGCTCGCGCGCCGTCACGGCCCCGAGCTGACGCGCCTCGCCGAGTCCGAGGACTGAGCGTCCGCAGCGCGCACGGTCGAGCGCGTCGCCGATCGACTCGGACGCCGATCGACTCGAACTTCGCCACTCCATCACCGAGGCCCGACCCACTCCATCACCGAGGCCCGACCGGCCCGACCGGCTCCATCACCGAGGCCCGACCAACCGAGGATCGCCTCCGCGCGCCCGGCGAGCGCTGGTACCCTCCGCGCCGTGGAAGGCATCCTCAAGCTCGTCGGCGTCGCGCTCGCGCTCTTCGCGATGGTCCTGTTCCTCGACGCGTTCGACGTCTTCACCTCGAACCACCCGCTGGTGACCTGGCACATGCAGTGGGGCGCCAACACCGCGTGGGCGCTCCGCGGCGGCATGTTGGCGCTCGGGCTGGTGCTCATCTTCCTCACCCCGACCGGCGACCGCCGCGGCGGCTGAAGAGCGGCGGCCACGACTCGTTGGGAACGCTCCGGCAAGTCGGCGGCTGACCCGCCGACCCGGTCGAGAAGTCGATCACACGAACGCGGCCTCGAGGAGCGCCGTCCCCTCCGCACCGCCGCACCTCCTCCTCACCTCCGCACCTCTGCACCACCGCGAGCGAAGCGCGCGAACGGACTTCCAGCCTCCCGCGCGCGCGTGTGAAGCTTCGCCACGTCGCGCCGTCTGAGCCCCTCATCGGGGCCGCAGCCCCGCGCAGGAGGACCCACCGTGTCGCTCGTTCGCATCGCGCTCGCACTCTCGCTCGTCGCGTCGCTCTCGTTCTCGCCCCGCGCGGAGGCGCAGCCCCGCGGAGACACCGAGTCGCTCGCGCGCGCCGTCGGAACCTTCCGCGCAGAAGCAGAACGACGCGGGCTCCAAGACGTCGCGCAGTCGGCCGCCGAGCTCGAACGTCGCGCCTGGCGCGGCGGCGGACGGCGTGGTGGAGCGGGCCGCTTGCAGGAGGCCTACCGCGATCTGCGTCGTCGCACCTTCGCGAACGGCGCGCGCATGGACGACGTGATCCTCGACGCGTGGGATGTCGTCGCGGCGGAGGCGCTCGCGGTCTTCGGTCCCCCGACCGGCCCGATCGTCGGCCCCGTTCCGCCGGGCATCCCGCCCGTCACCCCAGTCCCACCGCAGCACGCGACCTACCGCTTCGACGGCGCGTTCGAGTCGATGGCGGTCGCGTTCGAGGGCGACCCCGCGCAGCTCCACGCGCAGTGCCTCCAGTTCGTGCAGAGCTCGCGCATCACCCACGTCGACGACGTCCGCCTCGCGGACGGACGCAACATCCACAACTCGTCGTCGTATTGGAACGCCGATCAGCTCTGCAGCCTCGCGGTGCTCAACGCGCGCGAGCTCTGGGCGATGACGCCGATCGCCGAAGGTGTCGTGGAGGACGTGCCCTTCCGCGTCGCGGGCGACGTGCGTGGGCTCCTCACGACGTACCTCCCGCGTCTGCTCGCCGGCAACCGCTGGATCGACGACGTGACGGTCAACGGCCGCGCCTACCACAACTCCGCGGGCTATTGGACGCCCGATCAGGCGACGCAGATGATCCTCTCGCAGATCGGCAACACGCCCACGCCCGTGCCGCCCGGTCCGGGTCCGGTTCCGCCGCCGCCGAGCGGACGCACCTGGGTTGCCGAGGGCGTCATCGAGGGTCGCGCCTTCCGCATCAGCGCGCCGATCGCGCAGCAGATCGAGCCGGCCTGCCAGGGCTTCCTGCAGAACCAGCGCGTGCAAGTGGTTCGCAGCATCACGGTCAACGGCCGCACGTACCGCCAGCAGGGCGGCGCGGCGTGGGACGTGCGCGGTGCGTGTCAGCTCGTGGCGAGCCAAGCCGTGCAGCAGTGAGTCCAGTTCGACGCCTCGTTCGTGAGGCGTCGAACCGACGAAGAAGGCCGCCTCCTCACGGGGCGGCCTTCTTCGTTCGCGGCGTGATCGAGCACGAGCACGCGTGTCGTCGAGCTCCGGTGTCGTCGAGCTCCGGCGTCGTGCAGCTCCGGTGTCGTCGAGCTCCGGCGTCGTGCAGCTCCGGCGTCCGTCGAGCTCCAGCGCCGTCGAGCTCCGGTGTCCGCGTCAGGCGGCCTTCGCCAGACCGCGCTCGATCACCTCGAAGATGCGCGGCCAGTGCTCCAGCTTCAACACGGGAAGCGGCGGCAACAAACGCAGATGATACGGGCCATGTCCGCACCAGAAGGTGATCGCGCCTTCCGCGTAGATCGCCTTCGCGGCGGCCATGATCTTCTCCTTTGCCCCGCCGAAGGGCGTCAGGCGCATCATGCCGCCCACGCCGCCGAGCCCGCTCGTGACCTCGTCGGTCTTCGGGAACCACTCGGGGTGCTTGGCGATCAGCGCCTCGGCCTGCGCGCGGAAGGCCGCGTGGTGCTGCGCGAAGAGCCCGTTTTCCCCGTAGAACCCGCCGTTTTCGAGCTGATCGAGCACCGTGAGACCGACCGTGAAGTCGACCGACGAACCCGTGAAGGTGCCGCTCAGGAGACCCGGCTTCGGCTTCATCTCCTCGGTCCAGAGCGCGGCGCACGAGTGCGTCATCTTGCCGACGCAGAAGACGTCCACGTACTGACCGAGATCGTAGTGCTCGAACGCGAACATCTGCGTGGTGCGACCGAACGATTGAATCTCGTCGTCCCACACCGGGATGCCGTAGCGCTTGCACGCCTTCATCAGCTCTTCGAGGAACTCCCGCGGCGGCACGTTGAAGCCGCCTTCGCCCTGGACGAGCTCCATCACGAAGCACGCGTGCCCGTTCGGGTAGCGCGCGACCACCTCGTCGAGCCGACGCAGCACCGCGTCGATGTGCTTCGTCTTGCCGATGCGCGCGGCCTCGGCGTCGCTCCAGAACGGGATGTAGTCGACCGCGGTGTTCACGGGCAGCCCGTCACGCGCGGCGGCGTTGTCGCCGATCGACGTCATCACGAGGCTGCGGCCCATGAAGCAGTTCTCGAACGCGAGCACGCGATGCCCCGGGCTGCGCTTCTGCATGCAGATGCGGAGCGCGCACTCGTTGGCCATCGCGCCGCTCGTCGTGAGGTAGGCGTACTTCAGCGGGCTCTTGCGACCGGCGAGCTTCACGAAGCGCTTCGCGAACTCGTAGGGCAGCGTGCCGCTCTGCAGGTTGCCGTGCTTGACGGTGTCGTCGAGCGAGGACTCGAGCTGCGCGCGCACGATCGTGGGGTTCGAGTGCCCGAAGAAGTGCACGCCGATGCCGGCGACCAGATCCCACTTCACCGAGCCGTCCGCGAGCTCCACGAACACGCCGTTGCCCGCGCCGCTGCCGAGCATCGGGTAGAGCAGCGGCCAGCCCCGCGAGTCGCCCGCGGCCTTCACCAGCTCGTCGTAGCTCGTGACGAGCCCGGGCTGCGGCGGTCGGACGTCGACGAGGTCGGCGGTCTTCGATCGGATCTCCTCGACGATGGCGTCGATCGCGCCGCGGATGACGGGGCTCTGGCGGATGGCTTGACCGTGGGTCGTCATGGGCGCGGACCATAGCAGGCGCCGCGGATCGGGCGATGACCGCGCGCACGCGAGCGGCCGCTCGGAGCAGCCAACCGGGCGCTCTGGATCCGAGGCGCGACGACGACGCTGCACCGAGGTGGACGAGGGCCGAACGTGCCTCGGCCGCAGCTGCGCTCAGCCACGCGGATCGGGCAGACGTTCGACCGCGATCCCGTGGTCGGTTCGGTCGGTGAGGATCTCGAACGCCGCGCGCCGCTCCGAGACGAGCTCGCGGGTGCGGCCGCCTTCGCGGAGCGTGACCACGCAGCGCGCGACCTTGGTGTTCAGACACGTCTTCGTACCACCCGGCGGGTTCGCGTAGGGCAGCGCCACGAAGGCCTCGCGCGGGGCCTCGATGCGCCCTTCGATCGCGACGCCGTCCGCTTCGCCCGCGAAGGTCCACACGAACGCGCGCTCGTCGTAGCGCCCGCGGTTGCGCGCGGCTCGAAAGAGGGTCGAGAAGCGAAGCTCGCGGGCGCCGTCGCGCAACACGATCGGCGTGAGCCACGGGGTCTTGAGCGGCCCGAGCTTCACCCGCGCGGTCGACACCTCGAGGAAGGTCTCCGGCGCGCCGTCGAAGCCCGCGACCTGACCCCACGCGTACTCGTCCGTGTGCCGGCTCCCCCAGTTGTGGTTCTGGCTTCCGATCCAGCCGTCGACCCCCGATCCGCCGAGCGCCTCGCCGTCGATCGCGAAGCGACCCGTGAAACGCACGAGCGGCCGCGGCACCAGCGCCTTCGCCTTCGGGAAGCGGCCGGCGTAGAGCGCCTCCGGCAAGAGGAGCAGCGGCGCTCCACCGCCCGACCACTGGAGATCCCAATCGAGCCGCCCGACCGAGCCGTCGGCGGCTGACCCCGCCGACCCGACGGAACCGCGCGCTTCCCCGTCGCGCAGATGCGCCTCGCCGAGCGTGAGGTCGAGGCCGTCCTGCGCGAGCGCCGACGACTCGAACGGGTGCAGCGCCTTGTCGGCGACGACCTCGTACCGCCCCTCGCGGGCTCGAAACGCGATCGCCCAGAGCTCACCGCAACGCCGGTGCGGCGCGCGTGCGTCGGCGAAGAGCGTGTAGCGGATCCAGAACGCGTCGCCCGAGCTCGGCGCGTTGGCCCGGAGGAACCAGCTCTCGTAGCTGCCTGCCGGATCGAAGCGGGCACCGTTCCAACGCGCGCGGTCGAGGTCGCTCATGAGCGGAGCATGCAAGCACAGCCGCGGAACGCCATGACGTCCGACGTCCGGGTCCAAAGCCCTCGTCCGCCGGTTCGAAGGAACCACCGCTCCGCCGGTTCGATGGCTCAGGATCCGTTCGAAGGATCCACCCTTTTTGCCAGCTCGGGCAAAACCTAGACAGACGTCCCCAAAACGCCAAGCCCGCCGCACGATTTTTCCAGCAACTTCGCGCTCGTAGACACCTGTCTACATTTTTGTCTAGGTTGACATTGACGAACGAGGCTCCCTGTCTAACAAACGTGTCCAGGTTTCGTCTCGCCTCGCCGCACTTGGCGCCGGGCTGACGAGACGACTCCACGCGACCACCACCAGCAGGGGACACGCATGAAAACGATTCGCTTTTTGTCACTCTTCGGCGCGCTCGCGCTCGGCCTCACGGGCTGCGGCGACGACGACGGCCCCACCCCGAACCCCGACGGCGGAAGCGACGGTGGCGGCACCGACGGCGCGGTTGCCGGCAACACCATCGTCGACATTGCCGCGGGCAACCCGGACTTCTCGACCCTCGTCGGTGCGCTCCAGGCGGCCGGCCTCGACGACGACCTCGCGGGCGAAGGTCCCTTCACGGTCTTCGCGCCCACCAACGCGGCGTTCGAAGCGCTCGAAGCGATCCCCGAGGGTGACGCGCTCTCGCAGGTCCTCCAGTACCACGTCGTCTCGGGCGCGGTTCGTTCCACCGACCTCGCCGAAGGCCTCAACCGACCGCTCTCGCTCAACGACCTCACGCTCTTCGTCACGCGCTCCGGCGCGTCGGTCACGCTCAACAGCGGCGTGATGGTCACGACGGCGGACATCGTCGCGGACAACGGCATCATCCACGTCATCGACGCGGTGCTCCTTCCGCCGTCGATCGTCGACGCGGCCGGTCACGCGGGCCTCACGTCGCTCCTCGCGGCCGCCACGGAAGCGGGCCCGGTCGAAGCGCTCGGCGGCGCCACGGTCCCGGAGATCCTCTCGGATCCCACCTCCGGCCTCACGTTCACCGTCTTCGCGCCCGTCAACGACGCGTTCACCGGCCTCTACGGCGCGCTCGGGGTCGATGGCCCGGCCGACCTCCCCGACGCGACGCTCCAGGGTGTCCTCTTCTACCACGTGCTCCTGAACATGGAGGTCCTCTCGAGCGCCATCCCGGCGACCGCGCGCGCCGCGGCCCCCGCGCCCTACCTCGCGAGCCGCACGGGCGCGGAGCGCCTCGGCATGAACCTCTTCTTCGACACCACGAGCGGCGTCGCCATCAACGGCGGCAGCGCGGGTGAAGGCGCGTTCGGCGCGAACGTCGTCATCGCCGACGTCCGCACCACCAACGGCGTCGTGCACGTCATCGACCGCGTCCTCCTTCCGCCCACCATCGCGCAGGTCGCCTCGATCACGCCGAGCCTCAGCACGCTCGTCGAGACCGTCGGCGCGGCGGCGGACATCCCGGGCTCGCCCCCCGTCTCCGTGCTCGCGGCCCTCAACAACCGCGCGCCCGGCACGAACCTCACGGTCTTCGCGCCCACCAACGACGCCTTCACGGCGGCCGCGGATGCGCTCGACGGCGCCTCGGCCGATGCGGTCCGCGACGTGCTCCTCTACCACGTCATCGGCAGCGCAGTGATCTCGGCGGACCTCGAGAACGGCGACGTCGAGACCCTGAACGGCGCCGACGTCACGATCGACGCCGACGCGACCCCGCCGACCGTCAACGACGCCGGCATCACGGCGGTCGACATCGTCACCGGCAACGGCGTGGTCCACGTCATCGACGCGGTCCTCCTCCCGCCCACGTGAGGCGAGTGATGCAGTGATTCGGAGGTCCATTCCCCCGGACCTCCGATGTCGGAGCCCTTCCGATCCCCCGAAACGCCGCCCTCACCCGGGGCGGCGTTTCTCTTTGGGACTCACCTGTCGCACGCGTCGATGTTCTCGACGTGAGCCGCGAGCCACGGCTCCCTCGTTCGCGACGTGGGGCGGCGCAGTCCTCGAGCAGCGATCCGCATACGTTCCCGACGAGTCGGGAGCTCACGCGGTGACACGTAGTCGGCGAGCACCCGGCCATGCGGATGGCGGCCGATCCCGCGCTGCTCACGCCGACCTTCCCGCGACTCACGAAAGGCTGCTCTTCCCGTGACGCCGCGGATCGGCTATCGAAGGGCACACCGTTCGCGGACCGCCGCGGACGAGCCGCGGTCCGGCGCGGCGAGGAGAACGACATGCTTCGAAACATCATCCGCATCGTGAGCTTCAGCGCCGTGCTGCTCGCCCTCGGCTGTGGCGGACCGCAGGAATACGTGGTCACTGGCACCGAGCGCGCCGCGGGCGCCGACGGCACCGTGATCGTCGAGGAGATCGAGGGGAACCGCATGGTGTCGGTGACGCTCGAGCACCTGCCGCCGCCCGACCGCATCTCGCAGGGCGCGACGGTCTACATCGTGTGGATCAAGCCGCAGGGCGCCGCGCCGACGATGGCCGGCCGCCTGGAGTTCGACGGCGACGACCGCACGGGCCGCATGCGCGCGACCACGCCGCACCAGGAGTTCCAGGTGATCGTGACCGCCGAGGTCGATGCGACGGTGGCCTCGCCGAGCGAGATCATCGTGGTCCGCCAGGACGTGACGCCGGCGGACTGAGCGATCGAACGTTCGCGAAACGCCGAGACGGCCTCCGAGAGGGGGCCGTTTCGCGTTTCGGCGACCGCAACCGCGACACGACCGAGACCACACCCGGGAGCGGGCGACTGCGAGACCGAAACCTCGACCACGCGGGACTCGCTTAACCGCGATTAACTGTCTCGCGCGCCCTCACCTGCCCCACCCTGCGACCCGATCTCGTTCATTCGGGACACATGCCCGTCGCGGTCTTTCCTCCCTCGCCTCCAGGAGCTCCCCATGCGACTGATCCTCGGCCTCACGCTTCTCACCGGCCTCGCCTTCGGCTGCGGCGACGACGACGGCCCCGTGGGCCCCGGCACCGACGCCGGCATGCGCGACGCGGGCACGCGCGACTCGGGAGGCGGCACGGACTCGGGCCCGGACGACGACGCGGGTCCGGACGACGACGCGGGTCCGGACGAGGACGCGGGCGGCGTGGACGGTGGCGGAGGCTCGAGCTGCCCAGACCTGATGCCGACGGGGGACGAGCCATTGATCATCTCGCAGATCGACTTTGCCACGTCGACGGTCGAAGTCTTCAACCCGAATGACGAGGAGTACGTCGTCGAGGCGGGCGCGTACTTCTGCGATTTCCCTACCTACGACCCCAACATGAATGGCTTGGGACTCACCCGGGTTGCTGCCCGCTCGCGCGCAACCATCGAGCTTCCAGACTCCGGCTGGCTTCAGAACCTCACCGATGGCGAGCTCGCGTTCTACTTCCGTTCCGGAGGGATGCGACCGTCGTTTGGAGACGGCGACTTCATGGTGGATTACGTGTGCTGGGTGACGGCGGCGGCCGGCGTGGGCTCGCAAGCATGCCGTCTGTCGGTCGATGGAGTGGTGATTGTGCGCCGTCACCCACCAACGGGGCCATCGTCCGCCTGCCCGCCACGTCTGGGACGAGTGCTTCGAGCTACGACTCGACGACACGTTTCACGAACTGCGATTGATCGCAACGTCATCCCTAGCAAATATGGCGACGTCGATCGCGATGTCATCGAGGCAGGTAGTCGCCGAAGTTTCCCCTGGGACCTTCCGTTTGAGGGTTCCGAAGGATCTGGATCAATGGATGAGGCGCACGTCCATCTCGGACGTACACGGCCCCATCCAACGTGTCAGCGTTGTCTTCGCCAGACGACACCAGCAGTTCAGTATAACCGTCCCCGTTTGCGTCAACCGCACCAGCGAGAGTTCGGCTGTAGGACTCGCTGGGAGCAGATAGCGCCGTTTCCACCACGAGAGTCCCCGAATCGAGCCGCGCGATCACCGGGTCTCTTCGAGCACCACGATCTGCCACCACTTTCGCTTCCCCAAAACCCGCGAGAAGAGAGCCCTCGCTCCATCGCAGCACGCGAAGCACCGATCCACCATCGGTGGAATAGAGATGTGTGGCGTAGGCCACGGTTCCAGACGAGCGACTACCGCCAATTGCGAAGTATCCCTCCCATACAGACACCGCGCTTCCGAACGAAACTCCGAGCTCCGGGCTAGGGTCTGCAACTCGAAGGAAGCGCGTACCCGCTCCAAAGAAGATTCCTGCGACCCCTTGTCCTCCGACCAACACGTCGGCAACCCCGTCCTCGTCCAAGTCCGTTCGACCGACGAGTTGGAAGTTTCCTCCGCCCAATCGAACGCCCGCCAAGTCTCCAAGCCTCGTCGTCGTCTCCATGGACTCCGTGGCACGGACCCGAATGCCCCCCACCGCACCGGAAGGACCCGCCAGCATCGGATCAGACACCACGAGATCGTCGAATCCGCCGCCGTCCAGATCGAGCAGCGCGACGCCGAACCCATCAAGATCAAACTCTTCGCTTGGAGAATCTGCTACCCCGCCGCTTTGGCCGTAGTGGACTCGGCCGACTGACGTCGCGAGATCCATCGCCAGCGCGAGGTCTGCGAAGCCATCGGCGTTCACGTCGCCGCAAGCGACGCCGAAGGCTGTGACGTCCGGCCAGTACCGTACTGGCGTCATCGAGAACCCCGATGGTCCTCCGAGATGAACGGTGATTCCCAATCCACTCCGCCCTGCCGCGAGGTCACCGTACCCGTCGCCATTCAAATCGCATTCCGTACGCCCGACGTTGAGATACATCACCCGCGACCAGTCTCCACACACGTCACCTCGACACCCACGAACGCGCCAGTAGTAGCGGCGACCGACGGGGGCGGACATCGACACCGAGAGGTCGGCGTCGGGGCGGAAGACCGTGGTGGTCGTGCGCTCGTCGAGCTCGGGGGAGTCAAACGTGCAGTCGGCGAAGCCGGGGCTCGCGCACGAGTCGTCGAGTTGGATCTGGTAGTCGGTGGCGCCGTCGGCCGCGTCCCATTCGAACGTCGGGCGGAGCGTACCGTTCGCTGCGCCGTGCACGCTGCCGGTCCGGTATCCGTTCCACGGATACCAAGCGCGCGGCATGCCGGGTGGAGGTCCGGCGTCGATCGGTGGCGCAGCGTCGACGCCCGCGTCGGAACCGCCATCCGAACCGACCGCGGCGTCATCGAAGGCGCAGTCGTACCCACCTTCGATCGGCGTGGAGCCGGGCGGACAGACGCAGGCTCCGAGGTCGGGGTCTTCGACGGTCGCGCCGGGGCAGCGTACGCCGGTCGTGTCGCAACCTGCGATGAGGAGCGCGGAGGCGAGTCCGAAGAGTCGTGCGTGCGACATGGGCGGAACCTAGCAGACGCGTCGCACGGGGCGTCGGAGCGCGGCTGGTGAAGAACCGACCGTTCTATCGGCCCCCCTAAGCGTCGACGGAATAGAAAAGTCGGCGGGGTCTCGTGCACGCGCGGACGTGGGCGCGAGGCGCGCGCTAGACCCCACCGACGCTCATTTCGTAGATCGGTTCGGCGCGGGGCGCGTACTCCAAACGAGGTAGGACCGCGATCCCCGCAGCAGATGACACCCGGTCGGCACGAAGCGTCGGGGCGTTTCGTACGCGCCCCATTCGGGGGATGGCCGGCTATGGCTTCCGCGACGACGGTACTCGCGCCGGAGCGGGGTGCGATCGTCGGCTCAGATCCCCACACGGCCGAGGGGCTGCACCTGCGCTTCCGGCGAGAGCTCCTGGTAGCTGAGCACCGTCAGATCCGGGAGCTCGACCTCCACCAACCGACGCACGAAGCGGCGGATGTCGGCTTGGGTCAGGAGCACCGCGCCGCCGTGATCGCGGCCACACTCGGCGGAGATCGCAGCCACGATCTCGCGCGCCATCTGGGGTGCGAGCGCGAGGTAGCTGCCCGCGCTCGTGCGCTGGATCGCGTCGCGCACCGCGTCCTCGATCATCGGGTCGAGCAGGTAGACCGCGAGCACTCCGTCGGGCGCGTGGTGGTGGGTGATCGCGTTCTTCAGCGCCGCGCGCACGAGCTCCGTCAGCGTCACCGGATCGCGCTCGTTCGGTGCGTGGATCGCGAGCGACTCGAGGATCTCGCGCAGCGGTCGGATGCTCACACCCTCTTCGACCAGACGGCGCAGGATGTCCGCGAGGAGCGCGAGTGAGACGGGCTTGGGCACCACGTTGCGCACGAGCGCCGGGTACGCGCGCTCGAGCTGATCGAGCATCGACTGCGTCTCTTGCAGGCCGACGAAGGGCGTCGCGCGCCGACGCACTGCCGCGCCGAGATGACGCGCGAGCTGCGCCGCCGGAGTGAGCACCTCGAGGCCGTCCGCTTCGAGCACCTCGCGCGCGCTCGGCTCCACGAGCGACGCGGGGCGACGCGACACCGGGTCGCTCCACTCCTCCGCGCTCACGCCGTAGCTCGCGACCACCGAGGGCGCCTCGAGGCAGATCAGCCGATCGGGGGAGAGCGTCCCACGCGCGACTGGAACTTCTTGGATCGCGATGACGTACGCGTCGGGCTCCAGTACGCCGACCGAACGCGCGCGCACGCCCGGGAGCTGGAGCCCGAGGTCGAGGAAGAGCCGATCGCGGAGCAGCGGCACCTCGTCTTCGAGGAAGGGCCCAGCGCCGGTGGAGTCCGCGACCGCGCTCGCGAGCCCCTCGCCGACCTCGACCGCGACCGGCACCACGAGGGGCACCATCTGCTTGCGCGCCTTCGTCTCGCGCGCGGCTTCTTGTTTGGCGACCACCGCGGTCGCTTCGGTCGGCGCGGGGCGTGCGGCGAGGCGACGCGCGAGGCCGAAGAAGAGCGCGGCGAGCACGAGGAAGGGCAGCGCGGGCAGACCGGGCACGACCGCGAGCACGAGGAGGAACGCGCTCGCGACCTGGAGCGCCTTGGGCTGCCCGAAGACCTGCGAGGCCACGTCGCCGCCGAGGCTCGAGTCTTCGCCTTCGCTCGCCACGCGCGTGACCACGAGGCCGGCGGAGATGCTGATGAGCAGCGCGGGGATCTGCGAGACGAGGCCGTCGCCGATCGTGAGCAGGCCGTAGACCGAGAGCGCCTCGCCCGCGCTCATGTCGCGCATGCCGACGCCGATCGCCAAGCCCCCGAGCACGTTGACGACCGTGATGACGATGCCCGCGATGGCGTCGCCCTTCACGAACTTCATCGCGCCGTCCATCGCGCCGTAGAACTGACTCTCGCGCTGCAGGTGGTTGCGCTTGCGTCGTGCGTCCTCTTGGCTGAGCGCGCCGCTGCGCAACTCGGCGTCGATGCTCATCTGCTTGCCTGGCATCGCGTCGAGCGTGAAGCGCGCGCCGACCTCCGCGACGCGCTCGCTGCCTTTCGCGATCACGAGGAACTGGATCAGCGTGAGGATCAGGAAGACCACCGCGCCGACCACGTAGTTGCCTTGGACCACGAAGTTGCCGAAGGCCTCGATCACCTCGCCCGCGTCGGCCTGCAACAGGATGAGTCGCGTGGAGCTCACGTTGAGCGCGAGGCGGTAGAGCGTCGTGACGAGGAGCAGCGTCGGGAACGACGAGAGCTGCAGGCCGTCGCGCAGGTACATCGCGACGAGCAACAGGAGCACCGCGAGCGAGACGTTGCTCGCGAGCAGCACGTCGAGCACGACCGTCGGCAGCGGGACGATCATCATCCCGACGACGAGCAGCACGAGCGCCGCGAGCGCCGCGTCGGCGAAGCGCCGCGCGCTGCTCTCGACCCGGAGGGCTTGGACCATGATCCGGCGTTCTTACCACGCCGGGGCGAGAGCCCGAACCCGAGGTCGTGGGCTCATCGCGAGCCGAAGCGCCGTCGGAGCGCGCGGTGCCTCGCCTCGAAGATCGCGCGCACCATCGGCTCCACGAGCCAGCGCGGTGCGCCTCGTGGCTCCACCACGAGCCGATCGGTCACGACACATCCTTCACCGTCGGCGGTGATCGTCCGTTCGTGGCGCCAGCGACGCTGCAGCCACGACCAGCTCTCCTCCACGAACGAGCGCTCGCCGACGGCTTGGAGCCGGACGTGATGTCGATCGAACGGGAGCCAGCGAAACGCGAGCAACGTGCTGACGAACGCCTCTTCTCCGAGAGGCATCTCCGACAGCGAGCGCCCGTGCAACGACGCGGGCACCGTCATCTTCACGACCGGCGCCAGCTCGACGTTCACACCCTCCATCGTCGACGCGTGCGCCCAGACTTCGTCTGCGCTCGCCGCGAGGGAGGAGCTCAGCTCGAGGGAAAACGCCACCCTCGAACTCTATCCGAACGGATCAGCGGCGCATCCAGATCGGGTTGCTCACCGCGAAGGGACGCGAGCCCTGCGCGTCGAAGGGCGCGTCGCCCGCCGCGTGGAAGACCACCCAGCTCCCACCCGCCGCGACGTCGACCTCCACGTCGACGCGCGCGCGGATCGCGGGGTTGCCCGGATCGGCGTCGCTCGCTTCGATCGGCAACGTCTCGCTCGTCACGCCGTCGACGATCACCTCGAGGCGGTTCACCTCGACGTGGCTCGCCGCGCGCACCACGACCTCGAACGCCGCGCGCTCGCCCGCGCCTTCGATCTCGTCGCCGAAGGTCGCGCCGTCCGCGCCCGTGACGTCGAGGTAGATGCCGCCGCTCACGAAGCCGCGGCCCTCTTCGGTCGCGGTCTGCAGTGTGCGCTCGTCGAGGTCCGCCGGATCGTCGAGGCCGACGATCTGGCAGGTGCGCGGATAGCCCACCGGCTTCGAGTGGATCCCGTGGCTGTCCGACGAGCCGACCGCGACGACGCGGCGCCCCGCGTTGAGGAGGCCGAACCAGTCGCGCACCGTGCCTTCGCGGTTGCTCTCGAAGTTGCTGTCGTTGAAGACTTCGACGACCTCGAACTCGGTGTCCCAGCCGTCCATGTCGCGCACGGAGCCAGTGACGGAGTCGAAGCCGACCGCTTCGAAGTAGCCCTGCAGCGAGCCTCCCGTGCGCGGGTGGTTGATGATCAGCGTCGGGCGCTCGGGTCGCGCGCGCACCGCGTCGAAGAGATCGGGCGGGCTCACGCCGAACCACGGGATCGCGCCGTCGCTCGGACGCGTGGGGTCGACCTCGACCGGGAAAGTGTTGAAGTGCCCGTAGGCGAAGGTCGTGAGCTCCATGCCGGAGAAGCCGCGCGCGTAGGCCGCCAGACCCGCCGCGTCGATCACCGGCTGGAAGTCGCTCACGAACTCGTGCTCGGTGCGGATCACGACGTCGAGGCCGTCCGCGACCAAACCGCGGACCTTCATCGTCGCGTCGTCGCCGGAGTCGACGGAGCGGTGCGTGTGCACGTGGTAGTCCGCGCAGAGCACGCCGGGCTGCACGACCACGCGCTCGAGCTCCGCGTCGACGTCGACGTCGTCGCCGCTCTCGAGATCGAGATCCGTCTCGAAGCGCTCCCACGCCGGACCGCGCGACACGCGCAGGCGATACGTGCCGGGCGCGATCGCGAAGCTCGCGGTGCCCGAGGTCGCGAAGGCGACGTGCACGCGCGAGCTACCGAAGCCGTCCTCGCCGAAGCCCATCGCGCCGACCGGCACCGGCGTCGCGCCGCGCGGGAAGATCTCGACGCGCGCGGGGATCGCGGTGGTGGTGCCGAGATCGAAGACCCGCACGTCGACGCGCGCCGCGGTCGGGAGATCGATCGCGTTCTCGCCTTCGACGATCGTGAACGGACCCGCGAGCGGGAAGCCTTCGCGCCAGACCCAGAGTGAGTCCGCGGTGTCCGCCACCGGATGCGAGAACGATCCGTCCGCCTCGACCACGAAGCGCGTGAGGTGCTCGTCGCCGTCGGTCACGTGAACGCGCGCGCCGACCGCGGGCACGCCGTCGACCGTGACGGTGCCGCTCACGACGCGCGTGGTCTCGCCTTCGAGCTCCGCGATCTCGGCCTGCACCGCAGGAAGGTCCTCGGCGATCAGCACGCGACCGAGCGCGATGGTCGCCTCGTCGCACGCGGGCGATTCGATTCGACCCGACGAGAACACGTCGGCGCCGCCGGTCTGGATGAGGGGCGAGAGCGTGCTGCCTTCGCCGGCCATCCACGCGTAGCTCGTCTCGATTCCGTCGGGCGCGCCGCTGCCGTCGAAGGCGACGAAGGGAACCGCAGCGCTCGACTCGGAGACGATGCCGACGCCCGGGCGCCATGCCGCCATGCGGTTGGACTGGAAGAACGCCTGGATCACGCCGAGCGGCGCGCGGAGGTTTCGCGTGCCGGCGCGCACCGAGAGGGTGAGCGTCGCGAACGCGTCGCCAGGGGCGAGCGTGTACGTGATCGCGGCGGGCAGGTCCGCGAAGTCTTGCGGGACCAAGCCGTCGAGCGCGTTGCCGAACGCTTCGAGCCGCGTGAGGCGACCCGCGACGCGGATCTCCGCCGCTTCTCCGTCGGTGCCGTCGTTCATCACCGTGACGGACTCGGTCGCGACCAGAAAGCGCTGGAAACCGAGCACCACGATGCCGAAGTCGGCGGGCGCTTCGATCGCGCCGTCTTGCATCAAGCCGACGCCGACCAGGCGACCGCCGTGCGGGTCGTAGGCCTCTCCCGGCACGTCGGCCGACGTGACGACGAGCGCGACACGTTCGTTCGCGAGCACGAAGTCGCCGGGGTGCCAGCGCGCGAGATCGAAACGATCGACCGGCAGCTCGTCCGCGGTGACGTCCAGCACCATCACCCGGTGGCTGCGCAGC
>ERZ761602.3326-NODE-3326-length-22944-cov-4.727861_pt1 | contig 22944 bp, 17 predicted proteins | sample MGYA00512165_ERZ761602 | MGnify/ENA primary metagenome ERZ761602 (study PRJEB28899, sample SAMN02445085) | bioreactor sludge metagenome | biome: EBPR sludge; isolation source: Thorneside wastewater treatment plant | place: Australia: Brisbane, Thorneside...
GAGCCGCTCTCCGATCGCCACGCTCCGGGCGCTCGGAGGTGGAATCCACGGCAGCTCCTGCGAGAGCCGATCCGCGAAGCGCTCGCGGTACGCGCGCGCCACGAGCCAGGTCGCCGCGTGCAGCAAGAGCCCACGCGCACCGAACGATCCCGCGAGCTCGTGCCCGAGCGACGTGAGGTTCTCCGCACCGTCTGGCCCGTGCGTCGGGAACGCGCGGCTCCGACACGACGAGCGCGACGAGAGGAAGCAGTTGTCGACCGCGACGTCGACGATCGCCACGTGATTCCACGCGCGCGTCCCACGATCCTTGCGCACCGTCACGAGCGAGAGCTCCGACCGCGCCACCGCCGCGAGCAGATCCGGGCGCGGCCGATGACAGAGCGCGGGCAACGCCGCGAGCCAGCGGCGATCGAAGGGTCGATACGCGATCGGCACGAGCCACGTCGCGCCCTCCGGATCGGCCCGCAGCGCCTCGGTCACCGCACGCCGCGCGCGCTCCGGATCGAAGTGCTCGCGCGCCCCGATCGCGACGCGCGGATCGTCGAGCCCGAGCGCGAAGGTCTGCACGCGCGCCACGAGCGCGTCGCGGTCGCGATCGACCACGAGCGCGTCGCGGTTGGTCTGGATCCCTTCGCGATGAAACGGCACGAGCGCGTCGAGCGGATGCCAGCCCTCCGGCCACACGCGCGCCCCGCCGCGACTCGGTCGCCACACCCCGAGCGCATCCACCGGCTCGAAGCGCAGCGACCCACCGAGCGCGGCGAGCTTCTCCTCGCGCGTCCCCCGCAAGGTCGCGACCTCCACGCGAAGGCTGGCCCGCTCCGCGCGCTCACCGCGATCGTCACGCTCGCGCTCTCCCAAACGCTCGCGTCGCGCCTGCTCGATCCCGTCCTGCTCCCGCGGCGTGTGGTCCGCGCCACGCGACGCGATCGTCACCGCCACCGACGGCCGCACCCCGAACACGTTCTCGTCGCGCTCCCCGCTCGCCCGCGCCACGAGCGCGCTCCCTCCGAGATCGACCACACGCACGCGCCGATGCCACCCCGCGAGCGCCGCGCGCATCCCACGATGCACGGGCCCGTCGAGGAAGCTCGCGTTCGTCACGAGCCCGAGCACGCCTCCACCCGGCGCGCGCCGCACGAGCTCCGCGCTCCAGCGCACGAAGCGCACGTACGCATCCGAGAGAACACCGATCTTCTTCTCCCGCAGCGGCTGCCCCTCCGCGTCTTTGCGGAAGTCCTCCAGCAGCGCGTCGAGCAGCGGCGTGCGGCTCTCCGAGCGTCCCGCCCACGGCGGGTTCCCGATCACCGCCACGACGTCGATCGTCTCCTCCGGCAGCGTCGCGAGGGTGTCCCCCGCCCGCAGCACGATCGACCCGTCGTTCGGCAAGAGCGCGCGCGCCTGCGCGAGCGCCTTCGGATCACGATCGAGCCCCACGATCGCCGCCGGTCGCGTCGCGCGTCCCGCCACACACGCGAGGCTCGCCGCGAGGAACGCGCCCGGCCCACACGCGGGGTCGACGATCGTCACCCGCGGGCTCGCGAGCCCCTCCGGCAGACCCAGCGCTCGCAGCTCCACGTCGACCGCTTCGACGACGAAGCGCGCGAGCTCGGCTGGCGTGTGCACCACCCCGTGCGCGCGCCGCTCCTTCGCGTCCACGCGCTCGTCACGTTCGCGCCCCGCCGTTGCGGTCGCCCGCTCGAGCTCGCTGAGACGGCGTGTGGACACGGCCCGCGACGGTAGCACTGGAGGTCGCGACGGTCGGCAGCTCGGTGGTCACACACGGCGCGCGACGTCGGGACGTTTGGCGCGGCGGGCTCTGGCGAGCCCCCTTCACGGACGCTTCGCGTGACCTGCCTCACTCGCGCACCACGAGAAGGTGAAGAGAACCCCGAGATCGGTTAGGTTTCGCCGGCCTTGTGGGCGTTTTCCGTTCGGCCTCCTCCGCGAGCTCGTCGGCCTTCGCCCACTCCACCTCCCGCGCTGCCTTCCGCGCCTCGGAGAACTTCATGCGTCACCTCGGGCTTTTCTTCTTCGCCGCGTTCGTCGCCGTCGGATGCGGCCGCTCCTCCCTCACCACCGACGTGGACGACGGAGGCACGGCGCCGCCCGACGTGATCGTCTTCCCCGACGTCCCGGGTGACTTCTGCGGCAACGCGATCTGCGGCCCCGCGGAGTCGTGCGAGACGTGCCCCGGCGACTGCGGGCGCTGCCCCGACGAATGCGGCGACGGGTTGTGCTCGGACGCCGAAGACTGCCGCCTCTGCCCCGAAGACTGCGGCTTCTGCGTCGAGTGTGGCGACGGCGCATGCGACCCCGACCTCGGCGAGCGCTGCGAGACCTGCCCCGCCGACTGCGGCGAGTGCCCCGGCTGCGGCGACGGCATGTGCGGCGCCGGCGAGACCTGCGCGAGCTGCGCGGCCGACTGCGGCGCCTGCGAGACCTGCGGCGACGGCACCTGCAGCGACCGCGAGAGCTGCTCGACCTGCCCGGCCGACTGTGGCTTCTGCGAGACCTGCGGCAACGGCATGTGCGATGCCGGCGAGAGCTGCTCGACCTGCCCGACCGACTGCGGCCTCTGCGAGTCGTGCGGCAACGGGCGGTGCGGCGGCGGCGAGAACTGCGCGACCTGCCCCACCGACTGCGGCCGCTGCGTCACCTGCGGCGACGGCACCTGCTCGCCCACCGAGAACTGCACGAGCTGCCCCGCCGACTGCGGCCGCTGCGTGACCTGCGGCGATCGCACCTGCTCCCCGAGCGAGAACTGCACGAGCTGCCCCGAGGACTGCGGCCTCTGCGAGACCTGCGGCAACGGCCGCTGCGCGACGAGCGAGGACTGCTCGACCTGCCCGGTCGACTGCGGCCTCTGCGAGACCTGCGGCAACCGCCGCTGCGATCCCACCGAGAGCTGCAGCAGCTGCCCGGGCGACTGCGGCGCGTGCGTGACCTGCGGCGACGGCTTCTGCCGCGCGACCGACGGCGAGGACTGCCTCACCTGCGCCTCCGACTGCGGCGCCTGCCCGGCCTGTGGCGACGGCACCTGCACCCCCGGCATCGAGAACTGCTCGACCTGCCCGGCCGACTGCGGGATCTGCGAAGGCTGCGGCGACGGTCGCTGCCGCCGTCCGGAAGATTGCGCGAGCTGCGCGCGCGACTGCGGCGTCTGCAGCGTCTGCGGCAACATGCGCTGCGAGCCTCCCTTCGAGAGCTGCACCAACTGCCCCGGTGACTGCGGCACCTGCCCCGGCGTGACCTGCATCGAGGTCGCGACGTGCATCTTCGGCTGCATCAGCTTCGACGGGACCATCCCGCCCGACTTCTCCTTCAGCTGCATCGGCGACTGCACCGCGCGCGCGTGCGCCGACGTCCGCTTCTTCGTGGACCAGGTCATCAACTGCGCGGTGGAGCAGATCTTCACGTGCGGCGATCTCTCGTGCGTGATGCGTGAGTGCCGCAACGAGCTCGCGGCCTGCATCGGCGCCCCGCGCTGCCCGCCCGGCGGCTGAGCCCCGCGGACCCCTCTCGAGATGACGCCCTGGCCTCGGCCGGGGCGTTTTCCGTTGGGGCCTCTTTGGCGGTGTTCTGCACCGCCGCGCGCGTGGTCTTCTGAATCGACGGCCGCGTCGGCCGTGCGCAGACCTCAGGCTCGGCGTGGAGCGACCGCAGGTGACGTAACGATCGGTGCCGAGGCCCCGGGACGCAGCGTTCCCCTGGTGCGACTGTTGAGCTTTCGTGAAGTTGTTGGACGAAAGCTCAATGATTTCCATGAAGAGCCGCGTAGGGGACTGGTCAAATGGACCGAGCGGTCCAAAATGGTCGTTGACGCGCTCGAAGGTTCGAGCCAGGTTCTAGACCAGTTGGTCCAAAACGATTCGCGGAGCCGACGCTCCCGACCCGGACCCTCGAGGAAGCCGCCATGACGACCGCCACGCTCGACGCCGCCACGATCCGTGAGATGGAGCCCACGCTGCTGCGCTACGCCCGCCTCCGCGTGGGCCGCGAGGACGTCGCGCGCGACTTGGTCCAGGAGACCTGGGTCGCCGCCTTCGGCGGCATCTCGAGCTTCGCGGGCCGCTCGTCCCTCAAGACGTGGCTCGTCTCGATCCTCCGCCGGAAGATCGTCGACATGCACCGCCGCAGCCGGCCGCAGGTGATGTTCGAGGAGCACCACACGCCGCCCGCCGACACCCGCCGCGAGCGCCTCGACGACGAAGCCGCGATGGATCTCGTGCAGGCGGAGCTCGAAGCCCTCCCGCGCCGCGAGCGCCAGGCGGTCGAGCTGGTCGACGTGCAGGGTGTCGATCGCGACGAAGCAGCCGATCGCATGGGCGTCAGCCGCGGCGCGCTGCGCGTGATGCTCCACCGCGGACGCGCGCGCCTGAAGGACAAGCTCGAGGCAGCCGAGCTCGGCGTCTGAGCTTCGGGTCCTCGGAGACCGATCGAAGGGCACGTGGCGACGCGTGCCCTTCGGCGTTCCGTCGTCTCGGGCGATCCGTCGACGACCGCGACCGGATGCTCAACCGAGGATCGTGATCGTGATCCGTCGTCGATGCGGCTCGCGGCGATGCTCCCACAAGAACACGCCCTGCCACGTCCCGAGATCGGCGCGCCCTCGCACGACCGGCACGTTCAACGAGGTCGCGGTGAGCGCGACCTTCACGTGCGCGGGCATGTCGTCCGGCCCCTCCGCGACGTGCTCGAAGAGCCGATCGCCGTCCGGCACCAACCGATCGAGGAACGCGTCGAGATCGCGGCGCACCTCGGGGTCGGCGTTCTCGTTGATGATCAGCGAGGCGCTCGTGTGGTGCACGAAGATCGTGGCGAGTCCCTTGGCGATCCCGGACCCCGCGACGACGCGCTGCAGCTCGCGCGTGAGCTCGTAGGTCCCGCGCCCCTGCGTCTCGATCGTCAGCTCTTCCTGGTGAATCACGGAGCCGCCTTTCCGGACGTGACGTGGCGGACGTGACGCCTCGCGATCATGGGGAGCACGCGTTCGTTCACTCGCTCGTCTCCGGGATCGGCGTGTCCCCGTCGACGAGGAGCCACATCGCGGCCTGATCGCTCTCGTAGACCGGCTTGCCGGCCTGCGTGAAGCGGAAGTCGTAGCGGCAGAAGATCTGTTTGGCGCCGCGGCGCATGCGGGTCGCGCGGCCTTCGAGGATCAGCGGCTCGCCCGGCTTCGCGAGCGCGAGGTAGCGCGCCTGGTAGATGCGACCGCCGTAGCCGATCCACCCCTCGGCGTGGCGCAGCCCGAGCACGTAGTACGCGTGCACGAAGCCCACCATGCCCGTCATGTGGACCATCAAGCCGCCGCTCACGTGGCGCGGGTGGAAGATCGGATGCGCGCGCTGCTCGCGCGTGAGCGGGAGCTCGTCGTGCGTGGGCATGCGGACCACCACGCGGCTCGCTTCGGAGTCGACCTCGAGGAGCTCGTCGAGGAGGAGACCGCCGGGGCCGTAAGGGCAATCGGCGACGAACGCGGGATCGAGCGGCATCGGCGCGACGATGCCAGGGAACGCGCGATCGGCAAGCGCGCCCGAGCGCCACCAAGCGGGACCACACCAGCACGACCGCTGACGAGCGCGACCGCACTCACGACGAAAACGGAACGAAACATGACCGAGCGCGCACGAACCTCCGCGGCGAGCTCGCGGACGTCCCTCGGACGTGGTCGTTGCTCTTCTTCGCGTGGGGCACGAGAGTCGCGCCGTGCTCCCGCTCCTCGTCGTCTTCCTCGCCGCCGCCGTCGTCGCCGTCACCGTCTTCCGACGCCTCGGCCTCGGCACCGTGCTCGGCTACCTAGCCGCCGGCGTGCTCGTCGGTCCCTCCGTCCTCGGCTTCGCGAAAGACGTCGAGGCAACCCTGCACTTCGCGGAGCTCGGCGTGGTGCTCTTGCTCTTCCTCATCGGGCTCGAGCTGCAGCCGAGCCGCCTGTGGAAGATGCGCGGCGCAGTCTTCGGCGTGGGCACGGTCCAAGTCGTCGCGACCGGCACGATCGTCGGCGGGCTCGCGTTCGCGCTCGGCGCCACGCCCGCGGAGGCCGGCATCGTCGGCGCGGCCCTCGCGCTCTCCTCGACCGCGTTCGCGATGCAGACCCTCGCGGAGAAGAACGAGCTCACGCGCCCGCACGGCCGCGCGGCGTTCGGCATCTTGCTCTTCCAAGACGTCGCGACGATCCCGTTGCTCGCAGTGGTGCCCCTGCTGAGCGACGCCGAGTCCTCGCACGACGGGGAGAACGTCTGGCTGCAGACCGGCCTCGTCGCGGGCGTGATCGTCGGCCTCGTGCTCGCGGGCCGCTTCCTCCTCCGGCCGCTGCTCCGCTTCGTCGCGCAGGCGCGCAGCCACGAGCTCTCCACCGCGTCGACGCTGCTGGTCGTCTGCGGGACCGCGCTCTTGATGGAGCACATCGAGATCTCGATGGCGCTCGGCGCCTTCCTCGCCGGCGTGCTCCTCGCGGACTCCGAGTTCCGCCACGAGCTCGAAGCGAACATCGAACCCTTCAAGGGTCTCTTGCTCGGGCTCTTCTTCATGGCGGTCGGCATGAGCGCGGATCTCTCCGTGCTCTTCGCGAGTCCGATCGTGGTGCTCGCGCTCGCCCTCGCGCTCGTCGCGCTCAAGATCGCGATCCTCTACGGCATCGGGCGCTGGCAGAAGCTCACGAACCGCGAGTCGGCGAGCCTCGCGATCGCGATCTCGCAAGGCGGTGAGTTCGCGTTCGTGATCTTCGGCGTCGCCGTCGACTCCACCGTGATGCGCCCCGAGGTGCGCGATCTGCTCGTGCTGATGGTCACGCTCTCGATGGTGACCACGCCGCTGCTCTTCGTGGCGCGCGACGCCATCTGCCGACGGCTCGACGGCTCGGGCCCGCAGCGCGACTTCGATCCGATGCCCGACCGCGAGACGCGCGTGATCATCGCGGGCTTCGGGCGCTTCGGTCAGATCATCGGCCGCATCCTGCGCACCAAGCGCATCCCCTTCACCGCGCTCGATGCCAACGCGGAGCACATCGACTTCCTGCGCCGCTTCGGCAACGAGACCTATTACGGCGACGCGTCGCGCGTGGACCTCCTGCGCACCGCGAAGGCCGACGAAGCCGAGGTGCTCGTGCTCGCGGTCGACGAGTTCGAGACGTCGATGAAGATCCTCGAGACGGTGCAGCACCACTTCCCGCACCTGAAGGTCGTGGCGCGCGCGCGAAACCGTCAGCACGCCTACGCGCTCTTCGGCGCGGGCGTGGACGCCGTCTTCCGCGAGACCTTCGAGAGCAGCCTGAGCGCCGCCCAGCGCACCCTCGAAGAGCTCGGCATGCCGAGCGGCGAAGCGCGTGAGGTGGCGCGGCGCTTCGGCGAGTACGACGAGGCGCAGGTTCGCGCGACCCACCACCTCCGCGACGACCCGAAGGCGCTCGTGGAGTCGGCGAAGAAGTACTCCGCGGAGCTCGAGCGCATCTTCAACTTGGACGAGCGCGAAGCGGCGGAATAGCTGGGGAGATCACTCCTCGGAGGTCGATGTGGGCTCGCTCGGAACCGCGTCCACGAGCACGGTGAGCGGTCCGTCGGTCGGGGCTTCGATCGCGAGGTGGTGCACGCCGGGCGCGAGGTCGATCTCGAGCTGCGGGCCGACCGCCACGCACGTCGACGGATCGGGCGTGGCGCCGAGCACGTGCACGTGCGGCTCCGCGCCTTCGCGCGCGAAGGCCGCGATCCAGAGGCGCATCGGTCGATCGATCTGCACGCGGTACACCCGCTCGCCGCCGGGCGAGGGACGCGCGCCTTCGCAAGCGTAACCGTCGAGCTCGCGCGAGAGCGCGTCCGAGCGCTCGCCGAACGGAACCTCGACGAGCCGCCGCGGCGCGGTCGCGGAGCCCGGGCCCGACGCGACCTCGACCGCGTCGTCGAGCGGCCCGTTCGCGAGCCCACGGCGCAGACGATCGAGCACCTCGAGGGTGCGGAGGTTGCGTTGGTTCTGACCGCGCTCGAGCCCCGCCTCGGTCAGATCGCACGCACGCGAGCGACCACCGTCGAGCAGCACGTTGGGATGAACGCCGTCGCCCGCGAGCCCGCGACCAGGCAGCCCTTCGACCGCCGCGTAGAAGTCGACGTACGGCAAACCCCACGCGCGCGCGAGCGTGCGGCTCACGCGGTTGTAGCGGCGAGCGACCTCGTCCATCTCCGGCTCGTCACCGCGCGGCATCACCGCGCCGAGGATCGGGATCACCCCGCGCGACGTGAGCAGCTCGAGGAGCTGCTCCATGCGCCGCCCGAACTCGCGCGGGTCGCGTCCCTGCACGTCGTTGCCCCCGAAGAAGGCGAGCGCGTAGCGCGCGTCGATCGCGCGCACCTCTTCGAGCACGCGCGGCGGACGCCCCGTGAGGCCGTGGCGCACCGACCAGCCGACCTTCGTCGCGAGGCTCTCGCGTCGAAAAGGATCGCGACCGCCCGCGTTGCCGGCGCGGAAGTATTCGAGCGACTCCGAGAGCGCGCCGTGCGCGCCGAGCTCGACGTGGTCGCCGCGCCCGAAGCAGTGGAGGAACGCGTGGCTCTCGATGCTCGAGCCGCCCATCTTCGCGAAGACGTCGTCGCGGTGGCTCGCGCGCGCGGCGATCGCGCGCAGGTGCTCGAGCTCGGCTTCGCCGAGAACGGAGTGGACGCGCGGCGGCGCGACGCGGAGGGGGACCTCGGGGGGTGGCTCGGGCGCCGGCGGATCGTCGTTCGGAGCCTCCGCCTGCGCGGCGCGTGAGCCCACGTCGTTCGACGTCACCACCTCGCCCCCGGTCGGCGTCGGCGTGGGCGGGACCTCACTGGAAGAGCCACCGCAAGGTGCGAGCGCGACCGCGAGAGCGACGACGAGAGCGAGGTTCGACACCGCTCCGGTGTGTACCCGGACGCGGGGCGCACGTCGAGATCGGTGCCTGGCGCTCGCCACCTCGGCGTCCCTACCACGCCCCCACTCGATGACGATCGCTAGACGCGAACGCAAATTCACAATCAACATCCAACACTTACACGATGACAGAAAAGTGACCGAGGGGTGATTGCGCAAACCACGTACAGCGCGGACACTAAGCGACCATGCGCCCTGGCACCCTCCCCCGTGCGCTGCTGTTGTTGGCCTTCGGCGTCGTCGGCGCCGCGGCTCCGGCGACCGCATCCCCCGACGACGACGTGCTCGCGATGAGGGTCGAGCCGCCATCGCGTGTCGGCGCACGGCGAGCGGAGCCGAGTCGGGAGCGAGAGGTCACGCCCGAGCTGGACCAAGACGTCGACGCGGAGCTGCCGCGCGCGACCTCGACGGGCTGGCCTTGGCGCGGTCGACTGCTCGACGCGGTGCGGCTCCAAGCCTCGGACCGCGTGCACTTGGTCGATGCGGATCTGCCCGCAGGTCGGCACTACGGGACCATGGAGCTGGTGGGCTTGATCGCGCGTGTCGCGGCGCGGGTCGATCACGCGGTGCCGGGCGCGAAGCTCCAGGTCGGTGAGCTCAGCGGCCCGAGCGGGGGCAACATCCCCGGGCATCGCTCGCACGAGAACGGTCGCGACGTCGATCTCGGCTTCTACTTCCTCGACGCCGAGACCGGCGAGCCCGTGAACCTGCCACGCTTCGTGAACCAGACGCGACGCGGCGCGCGCCTCGACGCTCGCGCGCTCCGCTTCGACGACGAGCGCAACTGGCGGCTCGTCGAAGCGCTCGCGACGGACGAGACGGCGCCGGTGCAGCACGCGTTCGTGCACCGCGACATCCGCGCGCGGCTCCTCCGCACCGGCAAGCGGCTCGGCGCGTCGGCAGAGCTGCTCGAGCGCGTCGAGCGCATCGTGATCTCGCCTGGCGTCGAGCATCCGCACCGCAACCACTTCCACGTGCGCATCTACTGCCCGGCGGAGGACGTGACCTCGGATCGTCGGAGCACCTGCCGTGATCGCGGTCCGTACTGGCCGTGGTTGCCGAGCGCGCACCCGTGGCAAGCGCGCGTGGTCCCGCTCCCGGGCTATCCCCCGCGTGAGGAGTCGTCGGCCACGCCGGTTCGGCTCGCGCGCCGCGACTGATTCGTGCAGGCTCGGCCGCCGTGACGTTCGAGCCCGACGCGCGACGGAACCTCCCGTGAACGACGCACCGAGCGCCGCACGCGCCGAAGGTCGGCTCTGATGGCGAGCCGTCGACGGCGCGCGAACGACGAGCCGCGCGGCCTGCGTCGCGTGCGCGAGTACCTGAAGACCGCCCGTCGCACCGTCGCGCTGGTCTCGCAGATCCATCCGCGCCTCACGCTGACCCTCATCGGGCTCACGCTGGTGGGCGGCGTGTTGCCCGCCGCGATCGCGTGGGTGGGCAAGCAGATCGTCGACGACCTCGCGCAGGTCTTCCTCGCGAACGCGGCGGTCGAGCCGGTCGTGATCTGGGTGGGAGTCGAGCTCGCGCTCGTGGTCACGCTCCAAGCGGTCGAACGCGCGCGCTGGCTCACGGACGCGCTGCTGCGCCCGCGGCTCGCGCAGCACGTGCACGAACGACTCCTCGAGAAGGCGCTCGGACTCGAGCTGCCGGACTTCGAAGATCCGAAGGTCGCCGACGAGCTGCAGACCGCGCGGCAAGGCGCGTCGTATCGACCGATCGCGTTCGTGACCGGGCTCTTCGACTTCGCGCGCACCGCGATCAGCTTGGTCGGCTACGGCTTCTTGCTCTGGCAGCTCACGCCCTGGGCGCTGCTCTTCGTGGTCGCGGCCGCGGTGCCCGCGTTCCTCGTGGAGCTTCGCTTCAGCGAAGACGGATTCCGCGCGTTCAAGTGGCGCGCGGAGGAGGCGCGTCAGCAGGGCTACCTCGAGATGGTGATGGCGCGCGAGGACCACGCCAAAGAGGTGCGGCTCTTCGACCTCGGGCCGTGGCTGATCGGTCGTTACCGCGCGCTCTTCGAGGCGCACTACGAAGAAGACCGCGCGCGTACGGTGCGCCAGGCGTGGCTCGGCTTCGTGGTGGGGCTCGGCAGCGTCGTCGTGTTCTACGGCAGCTACGCGTGGGTCGCGCTCCGCACCGCGCGCGGCGAGCTCTCGTTCGGCGACATGACGCTCTACCTGCTCGTGTTCCGCCGCGCGCAGGGCTCCCTCGGTGAGCTGCTCTCGCGCATCGAGCACGAGGTGGAGGATCTGCGCTACGTGGGCGCGCTCTTCGCCTTCTTGGACCGCCCGGTCCATCGCTTCGTGCGCGGCACCGCCACCGCAGGTCCCGATCCGAACGACGGCCTGCGCTTCGAAAACGTGTGGTTCTCCTATCCCGACGCGAAGGAGCCGACGTTGCGCGGGGTGTCGCTCCACCTGCCTCCGGGTCACAAGCTCGCGCTCGTGGGCGCGAACGGCGCCGGAAAGACGACCCTGATCAAGCTGATGACGGGTCTGTACGAGCCGAGCGAAGGTCGCATCGTGCTCGACGGTTTGCCGCTCCAGGAGTGGGAGCCGCGCGCGTTGCGCCGAAGAATCGGCGTCATCTTCCAAGACTTCGTGCGGTATCAGCTCCTCGTGGGACAGAACGTCGGCGTGGGCGACGTGGACGCGATCGACGACGAAGAGCGCTGGAGGACCGCCGCCGCGAAGGGACTCGCGGACGCGATGATCGAGGGTCTCCCCGAGAAGTACCGCACCCAGCTCGGCCGTTGGTTCGAGAACGGCCGCGAGCTCTCCGGCGGTCAATGGCAGAAGATCGCGCTCGCGCGCGCGTTCATGCGGGAAGACGCGGACATTCTCGTACTCGACGAGCCGACGGCGGCGATGGACGCGGTCGCGGAGGCCAACGTGTTCGAGCGCTTCCGCGCGCTCGCGGAGGATCGGATGGCGATCCTGATCAGTCACCGTTTCTCCACCGTGCGCATGGCCGACACGATCGCGGTGCTGGAGAACGGATCGATCCTCGAGCACGACACGCACGAGGCGCTGCTCGCGAAGGGCGGCCGCTACGCGGAGCTCTTCACGCTGCAAGCGCGCGGCTACCGCTGACGCTCGGCGGAGTCGGCGACGACGCGCGATCACGACGCGCGACCACGACGCACGATCACGACGCGCGATCACGACGCACGATCACGACGCGCGATCACGACGCACGATCACGACGCACGATCACGACGCACGATCACGACGCACGACCCACGCTGCGAAACATCAGGGCGCCCAGGGATGCCGCACGCCTTGGTCCTTGCAGGCGGGGCGATTCGAAGGCGAGCAGTAGATGCGCAGGTGGAAGTGGTTGGCGTGCGGGTGACCGGTGGGCTGCGCCATCACGCGCTCGGCCCGCGCGATCACGGATGCGGGCGCGCGTCGACGCCGTCCCTCCGCGAGCAGCCGATCCTTGAGGTGCCGCGCGACGAAGAGGTGCTGCACGCGCGCGTCCCCGTCCGCCACGAGCTTCGCGACCAGCTCCCAGTTGCGCGCGTCGTCGAAGCGCAGCGAGGTGTTGGGTCCGCGGCCGCGGCCGTCGGGCCCGAAGTCCGCAAATGCGAACGCGTCGTAGGGACGACCGCGCGCGTCGAGCATGTAGAAGCCGAGATCGACGTCGCGTCCGTTCTGGTGTGAGGCGTGCCCGGGGATGGGGCCGCCGCGCTCGGCGGAGATCTCGCCGACCGAGAGCTTCGCGCCCGGGAGACGTCGCGCGACCCGATACGCCGCGCGCTCGAGGAGCTGCACGAGCTCCCAGGTCCCGTAGTGGTTGCCGGCGCGCGCGTACTCCGTGACGTAGCGGACGTAGCTCGACTCGCGCAGCAGCACTCCGTCGCGCAGGCGTCCGCGGAACGGCAGCCCGAGGCTGCGGCTCCCGTGCGGGAGAGGTCGCGCGCTCGGTCCGCGCGTCGCGTCGACGCTCGTGCGATCGGCGGTGGCGACCGCGGCGGTCGTCAGCGCGAGGGCGAGAGCGACGAGAAAGACACGCACCTCTCGCGGGTAACCGGTGCGACGCCACGAGGGCAAGAAAGTGACGTGCGGGACCGCGACCGGCATCGTGTCGCGATGAACGTTCGACTCTCTATCGTCGCGCTCGCGCTCCTCGGTGGTCTCGGCCTCGGCGCGCTCCTCGGTCCCACGCTCTCGTCCGCCCAACGCCAGGGCGGCGTCGGCACGACGGCCGTCGGTTCGATCCCCGCGATCAGCGACGGCCCGGGCGGCGTCTGGGTGTTGCGCGGCGACCAGCTCTACGTGTGTCGCCTGCCGGTGGTGACTCCTTCGGGTCGCGCCGCACTGCCGCCGACCCCGGAGTGTGGCGAGCCGCGCGCGCTGCGCTGAGGCCCCGCTCGCGCTTCGAGCCGGAGCACCTGCCCCGAAACGCCCCAACGAACGAATCGCTCGCTGCACACGGGGGATCCGCGGACCACGTCGTGCGCGCACGCGGGCGTCTCGGCGCACGCACGCGGCCACGCTTGGCGCGCCTCTCCGAGTCATGTACCAAGGCGGCGCGGCACATGGATGCCGCAAGTTGGAAGCTCGGCGTTTCTTCGAGCCGCCCGCTGGGGTGGCGACCGAACGAGACCGAGCTTCGAGCACCGTGGGGGCGGCGGACGACGGCCCTCCATGGAAGCCGGAGGGAACATGAAGAGATTGGCGATTTGCGCGATGTTGACGGGCCTGCTCGGGTGCCCCCCGATGGGCACCACGGACGGCGGCGGTGGTGGTGGCGGCGGCGGTGGCAGCGCGGGCGGCGAGGCCACGCTCAGCCGCGAGTGCTCGTCGCCGGACTTCGGCGCCGGCGCGGCAGCCCGCAAGGTCAGCGCGTTTCTCGGCGCGACCGCGCGCTTCACGACCGCGGCGGCCGATCTCCAGGGCTCGCTCTTCGACGTCTGCCGTCAGATGGGCGGCTCGCTCGGCATGAGCGACGCCGAGCTCTCGGGCGACATGCGCAGCACCTGCGACGCGGTCTCCGCGAAGCTGCGTGAGGAGCTGCAGGCGGTGCGCGCGCAGGCGACGGTCGAAATCGTCGCGGCGCCCCCGCGCTGCGAGGTGCGCGCCGAGGCCTACGCGAGCTGCGCCGCCGAGTGTGAGGTCGACGTCGATCCCGGCGCGGTCGAGATGACCTGCGAGGGCGGCTACGTCTACGGACAGTGCTCCGCGCAGTGCCAAGGCGAGTGCTCGGTCGAGGTGGAGGGTCGCTGCGCCGGCGAGTGCTCGGGCACCTGCTCGGGCGGCTGCACCGGTACCTGCCAGGGCACCTGCGAGGGCACCTGCTCCTCGCGCGGCGCGGACGGCCAGTGCAACGGCTCCTGCGACGGCACCTGCCACGGCTCGTGCTCCGCGGGCTGCCAGGGCAGCTGCGAGGGCGAGTGCTGGGTCTCCGGGCAGGCGAGCTGCCAGGGGAGCTGCCGCGGCGGCTGCTCGGTCGAGTACCAGGAGCCGCGCTGCACGGGCACCTACCGCGCGCCGAGCGTGAGCGCCGACTGCAACGCGTCCTGCGAGGCGCGCGTGCAGGCCGAGGCGAGCTGCGAGCCCGGTCAGTTCGAGATGCGCGTCAGCGGCGGCGCCGACGAAGCCCAGATCGAGCGCCTGCGCGCGGCCTTCCGCCACTTCGCGCAGCTCGGTGTGCTCAAGGAGAAGCTCCGCCGCCTCCGCGAGAGCGGCCGCGCCCTGGTCGACACCGCGCGCAACCTGCGCGGCATGCGCGAGGCGGGCCTGCAGGCGATCGCGTGCGTGACGGAAGCGGCGGCGGTCATCCCGAACGCCGCGGCGAACGTCAGCGTCTCGGTCGAAGTGAGCGTCAGCGTGAGCGCCTCGGCGAGCGTGAACTGAAACGAGCTTCGTCGTGAGGGAGAAGGCCGGGCGAAAGCTCGGCCTTTTCTCATGGCGCCGCTGGAGTCGAGTGCGCCGCTGCGACCCTCCAGTGCGTCGATGCAGCAGCTTGGCTCATCCAAAGATCGGTCGATCCTCAACCGTCCCATCAAGCACCCGAGCGCCCCGCGGCATGACGCCTCACCCAAACGGGTTACGCGAAATAAGGTAGCTTCTGTGACAAGTTCACACATCGTAGTCCCCGAATAGCGGCGACGATCAAGTCGCGATAACCTCCACAAACGAGGACGCACGCATTAGGTCTCGTCGCCACCGTCGGTTCGATTGCGCTTCTGTCCGGTGCATTCGACGCGGCGGATGCGCACGCGCTGTGTGGCGAGGAGTACTGTCCCGACGACGGCCGGGAGTACGCAGACGGCGCGTTCCTATCACCCCCCTCCGTACAACTGTCGAACGACTGCGCTGCCATCGTGATCGCAAGCGGAGTGGTTCCCGGAGCTTCCGTGACCGTGGAAGTCAACGGCACAGACATCGGAACCCGTACCGCCGCGGGCCCCGTGGTCGCGATCGACTTGTCGGTCGAACTCGGAATGCCGTTTCAGGTCGGGGATGTGGTGCGCGCACGCCAGGAGCTCAGCGGACAACTCAGTCCTCTCAGTCCCCCTGCCGCGGTCGAATCGTCACTGGCTGGGTTTCCTGTGGTGCGGCCAAGCATGTTCCCGGGGAGCGTGGTCGAATGTGCACATTGGTTCGGCAGCATCGGACATCCGCTCGGCGCAACCGTCGACCATTATTTCGACGATCTGTCCGCGCCGGTCTCGTCTCAGACAGGATATGGAGTCGCGGCAGTCACGCTCGTCGCCGCCACCAGCATTCCGTCCGCTTCTGACTACCTGTATGAAGGTGGTCTCCTTTACTCTCAGTACACGTTCTGCGAGTCCACCTTTGGCTTCGAAAGCGACCTGAGCGACGAGAGTAGCGTGCTCGCGCGTCCAGAAGAACTGCCTACGCCAAGGCTTCTCGATGGGTATGACGACGACGGCGGTTCGTGGATCCCGTCCATATCCGAAGGGACCCGTGTGCTCCGGATCGGCAACATCGTTGCCGGCGCGTTCATTCGCGTCACAGACGCTACTACGTCTGACGTCCTCGCAGAGGGATTGTCTTCGTGGACCGCAAGCGGCGAGGCGACGGTTGAGTTGTCAACCGGACTCGCTGCCGGCCAAGCAATACGTATCGTCCAGTACTTGGCCTGTGGGGACGAAAGCACCCCGCTGGAACCTGACCCGGCATTGGGATGCGATACATCGCGAGGCCCACAGATCGTTCCACCTTTGCCGGCGACACCGAGGTGAAGATCACTCAGGCCCACATGGACGCGCGCATACGCGTGTTCGCGGATGGCACTGAGATCGGGGATGGCACAGGCGCTGTCATCCGTCTGAGCAGACCCATTGCCGCTGGAGAGACCATCGCCGTGACATCTCAGATCGGTGAGTGCCTGTCGCCGTTCAGCAATTCATACATGGTCGGGTGCGGCCCGCTACGCCCGGCATCACTCAGCGAACGCCGCTCGATCTTCAACGTTTCCGAGTCTTCGTACAGCTTTGGCACGATCGAACTCGGCGGCAGAACGGTGCGAATCGAGGGTCAACTCTACGTACCTGAGGACCCTCTCATGGACGCTCATGTCACTCCACCACGACCTCTGGTCCTCATCATGCATGGCGCGGGACCTACATTCTTCTGGGACGGCAATGTCGAATCAGATCCCGAGTGCAATGGATTTCGGCCGACGGACCGGACCTGCTGTGCCGCCGTCCCAGTTCCAGCAAGCGAAACGGAAATCCAATCCTACTTGGGATACGAAGACCTGGCCTATTTGCTCGCGTCTCGGGGTGCCCTCGTCGCAAGCATCAACGCCAACGACCTCAACTGTAGCCCCGAAGGTCGACTTCTACCAAGAAGGTGCGGAGTTATTTCGAATGCACGCAGTGGCGCTCGGGGGGTCGGCCGCAAGCTCAGTGACGCTAATCGGACACTCACGTGGTGCCGATCGAGCGATTCGGGCAGCTCAGCTTCTTGCTCAAGATGGCATTGCAATCTCGTCGGTCGTCAACATCGCTGGACCATGGAACGAACGGCGCTCTTCGATGACTGATATCCAGACACCAACCCTCATGTTGTACGGCACTAGAGACGGAGACGTACTTGCCGCGCAGCCCAACTCTTCGGGCTCTTTCGATGATCCTGAGAAGTATGGTGGCCCGATGCGTCTGTTCGACGCGATCGGCGACTCGTCACCGTTTCGCGCACTTTGGGTAATCGAGGGTGCGAACCACAATCAGTTCAATGAGCGCTGGGCGCAAACAGACGGTGGATCATCGATCGCAGGACCCGCGACCATCTCAGGCGAAGCGCAGAGGGTCGCCCTCGCTCGCGTCGCGTCTGCGTGGGTCGACGTCTGGGCCCATGGTCGATTGGAAACCACACATGCTTTCACGGGAGACGCGAGACTCGCCGGCATGCCCACGTATCGAAGTCGCGTTCGACGCGCCTCGGATTTCGTAGTTGACGGCTTTACTGACGGTATGGAGGAGCAGTGCGACAGCGTGTGCTCCTCGGTTCAGTTCGGCGGAATGATGTCCTACGTGGAGCTGCCTCTCACCACCGAAGGCGGGCCGAACAGAACCTATCACTATGGGGGAGACGGCGCTTTCTTCAGACCACAAACATCTGGCGGATTCGTACACTGGATCGGCATCGAATCGGTACCTCCGCTAGCATCGCTAGCGTCTTCCGGCTTCCTTACGCTGGAGCTCGCTCGGCATTCACCGGAGGGTCCAGTTTCATCCCCCGGGTCCGCCCTCGCCTTCGAAGTGGGAGTGACATACGACGATCCGGAGACATTTCCGACCACGTTGCTCGACTCGTCGGTTCTCGCGCCGATCAACGGCTACCCCGCATCGCCGATCGGTTTTACGATTCTCGAAACACTCCGAGTCCCATTGGCCTGTTGGGATGGCCGAGCCACTGCATTTTCTCTTTCGGGAATTGGAATCGAACTAGCGAACACTGGCGCAATCTCGCGCGTGGCAGTATCGAGGTAGTTATGCACCGCAATCTCCTAATTTTGACTGCCACCTTCCTCGTGCCTCTCGTCGCGGGCTGCCACTCCTCGACGACTCCGATGGAGGCCATCGTCGGTGGATGTGGCGTGGTGAACGAGACCGCGACTTATCGGCCGTTCGTGATCTGGGGCGAGAGTGAAAGCGATGAGTCCCGCACAATGGTGCTCGTGGTTCCTTCGGGTTGTGGGAGCGAGACCTGCTCCGACGTTCGTGGCTATGAGTTCGATTCGCTTTCCATCCCGCCCGTCGACTCTCCTGACTTTCCGCGGGTTTTCGATACGATCTACGCTGCGGTGGTCGACGGACCTCGTTCGGGCGTTCGAGTCCGCTCGGGTCGGAGCCAGTTGAGCCTCGAGGGACTTACGCTCGACGGCGAGATCGTGTTCGACGACGAAGAGGGGCCGCCGCGTCGGTTCCGCGCTTCTCAAACCGAGATGGCGATGTTCTGCCCGCGGGCACTGCCGCCGGGTTGATGGCGTTCCCCCTCGTTGAGGCGTTCGTGCGTGGGCTCGCTTAACGCGAACGGAGGGGCGTTCCGTGCGAGGATGCGCGCGTGAACGTGCCCCCGGACGTGGCGAAGACGATCGAGGCCGTGGCGGAGCACCTCCAGCGCGAGGGGTACGACGCCGAGACGCTCGCGCGCCGCACGATCTCCCCCACGCTTCCCGACCACTCGGGCGCGGTTCGACAGACCGGCGAGCGCTTCGTGCTCGGCTCGACGATCGGTGAGGGAGGCATGGGCCTCGTGCACCTCGCCGAGCAGCGGATGTTGCGGCGCGAGGTAGCGATCAAGACCGTGAAGCCCGAGCACGTCGCGCCTTTGACGGTGCGAAAGCTGCTCCAGGAGGGGTGGATCACGGGGCGACTGGAGCACCCGAACATCGTCCCGGTGCACGACCTCGAGATCGACGACGAGGGGCGTCCGCTCTTGGTCCTCAAGAAGGTCGAGGGCGCTGCCTGGGCCGAGCTCTTGGCCGACCCCGCGCTCGTGAAACAGCGTTTGGTCTCGGAGCGCGTTCGTTCGCGTCCCACCGACGAAGACGTCCTCGAGTGGCACGTCGGCGTGCTCTCTCAAGTGTGCCGCGCGCTCTCCTACGCGCACAGCCGCGGGATCGTCCATCGCGACTTGAAGCCAGACAACGTGATGATCGGCGCGTTCGGCGAGGTCTACGTCCTCGACTGGGGGATCGCGGTGTCGCTCGTCGACGCTGACGAGGGGCATTTGCCGCTCGCCAAGGAGGCGACCGCGGTCGCGGGCACGCCGGCGTACATGGCGCCGGAACAGCTCGGCGGCGAGATCCCGAGGATTGGCGTGGCCACCGACGTTTATCTCGTGGGCGCGGTGCTCTACGAGCTCGTGGCGGGAAATCCCCCGAACGTGGGCGGCAGCCTGCACGCGATCCTCGCGTCGATCTTCGCGCCGCGGACGTTGCCATCCGACGCCCCCGAGGAGCTCGCGCAGATCATCGAGCGCGCGATGGACGTCGACCCGGCGGGGCGCTTCGAGAGCGTCGACCAAGTGCGGCTCGCGCTCGTGGCCTTCCTTCGACACGCCAGCGCGCGCCGCCTGATCGCCCGCGCCGACGCGCTCGCACGGGAGGTCGCGACCCGCGAGGGGGGGCTCGAGCAGAGCTTCACCGAGGCTCGCTTCGCGTACCGTGCGGCGCTCGAGGCATGGCCCGAGAGCGACGACGCGCAGCGCGGGCTCGAGGCCCTGATCGTCGGGAGGGTCGAGCTCTTGCTCGCGCGTGGCGAGCTCTCGGAGGCAACTGGCCTCGCCGCGAGCCTCGACCCTGAGGCGGCGCCAGAGCTCCGGCGGCGACTCTCGGAGGCGCGAGGGCGCGCCGAGGCGGAGGAGGCCCGACTCGCCGCGCTCGCGCGGGACACCGACCGAAGCTTCGGGCGTCGCACGCGGCGGTTCTTCGTCGCCGTGCTCGGGACCTTGTGGGTCGCCTCTCCGATCGTCGCGGAGCTCGGACCGCAGGCCGAGTTCGGCAACGCCCGCTCCACGCTCCGCTTCATGGCCATCAGCTTGGGGGTCGTCGGCGCGCTCGTCTTCTGGGGCCGAAAGGAGATGCTCCGGACGCGAATGAACCGCTCGATCGTGGGGATGATCTTCGCACTCCTCGTGACACAGGTCTTCTTCACGCTCGGCGCTGGCGTTCTGTTGGAGATGCCCATCTCGCGCTTCCGGGTGGTCTTGCTCGGTCTCCATGGCGCGATGGTCGCGGCGGGCTGCGTCGTGCTCGGCCGGTGGCTCCTGCCCACGGCCGCCGTCTACGCGGCCGGGTTTCTGCTGGCGGCCTCGCGCCCCGCGCTCGTGCTCTGGAGCATGAGCGCATGCACGTTGGCGCTCTTGCTCAACGCGATCGTCGCCAACCGGCGGGTCGCGAGTGGCGGCGACACGTGAGAACGGAATTGCCGTTGCTGTGCGGTACCGTCCACCGATGCTCTCGGCGATCCATCACCTGACGATCATCCACTACCCGCCCGGCGGTGGCTGGACGTCGGAGGACATCGTCCAGCCGACCTGGCCCGTGGTGGAGCAGGCCATCCGTCGCATGGACGACGTGGAGTACCCGATCGTGCAGCTCAATCCGTCCGACGACGACGAGGAGGAAGCCATCTTCAACGTCATCGGAGGTAACGGGCGCTGGGCGATCGTCCATTTCTTCGGAGAATGGCAGTACGACGACCCCAAGGGAGGAGAGGCGGAAGTCCAGTTGTGGCAGAGCGACCAAGGCTACTTCTGCAAGGAACGCAACCTCGTCCGCGACGTCGAACGCGTACTTCGAATCGCCAAGGCCTACTTCGATACGGCCTCGTACGAGGAGGTCGACCGGATCGCGCAAGCTGAGCTGGCTCTGAACCCGCAATTCGATGGTTCGGTCGCCTGACGACCCAGCGTTTGGCCCCTTGACGCCCTGCGTCGCATAGGCGGAATCCGCGCGACTCGCGAGCGCTCCGGGTGGCGGCCGCCACTCGTTCGCCGCCATTCCGCCGCCACCCCTCGTGTAACTATTCGGAATCGTTGAGGCGGTCTCCGGTACAAAAGGTGGATTGAGCGGCGGCGGTGCATCCGCGGCTCATCACCGAGAACGCGTGCGTCGCGATCACGCGGCGGACGAGCTTTCGCAAGGCGTTCCTCGCGCCGTGGGCGGGGGCGTCGCGGGACGTGGTTTCGGGGGCGGCTGCGGAGGCTCTCAGGCGCGGGTCTTCGAGCACGGCGCATTGGGACGAGGTCGGGCAGATCTTCGCGTACGCCGCCGCGGTCGCGCAGCGGGCGACGAAGATCGACTGGCATCAGCTCGTGCTGAACGTGACGCACCATCATTCGCAGGCCACGCCACGCGATCGGGAGCTCGCGGAGGCGACGCGCATCCTGCATCGCACGACGTCGCGTGCGCTCAACTGGCTGCTGCCGGAACGCGGCTTCGATGCGGCGGGCTCGGTCTTCGACAAACGACAGACGCATTGGACGACGCTGGTCGACGTCGAGGCGGTGACGCAGCGTACGATCTACGACGACGTCAACTGCGTGGCGGCGGGTTGGGTCGAACATCCGCTGGACGTGCCGCTCGGGCATCATCTCGGCTTCGGGCTCTGGAAGGCGGGCGGCCTCGCGGTGCCGAAGCCGGAGAACGAAGTATTCTCCTCGAAGAAACTACCGAACGAGATCGAGCTGCGACTCACGCCGCCGATCGCGTTGGTTCGTCAGTTTGATGGCGATCTCGACGCGATGGTTTCGGCATTGACCGAGCTGCGCGACGTGCGGCTCGCGACGCTCGCGCGGGAGCGGGGCGGTCCGGTGCGCGGTGTGAAGAAGATGCGGACGCTGCATCCGTGGGATGAGCCCGACACCGAGCGGGAAGTGATGGGGCGAAGCGCGCCGACGTTCGCGGTGGGTCGGGAGGGGAAGGAAGGCCTCGCCGTCCGAAAGCAGTGCACGCAGGAGATGTACGGGCATCGTCGGGCACATGCGGAGCGGATCCTTCGGTGGAAGGCGGGCGACCGAACGAGCGCGTTTCCGGCGGGCACGCTGCGCGGGTACACGTTCTTGGGCATGCCGCTCGACGTGCCCGAGCCCGGCGCGATCCTCGGGGCGCGCCATCCGTCGCGGGAAGAGGTCGAGGCGGAGATCGCGGAGAAGCGCGCGCAGCGCGAGAAGATGGAGCAGGCGCGGCGCGAGCGGATGCGCGTGCGGGACGAGCGACGCGAGCGGGCGCGCGAGGCCGCCGAGCACGAAGACCTCGAGCGAGAGCTCGAAGACGAAGCGCGTCGTGTGCGGGTGATCGGCGTCGACCCGATCAAGAAGCCGGCATGGAAGCCCAACGTCGATGAGACCCCCGAGCCGAAGAGCATCGTGCGTCGCGACCTCGACGACGAACGCGTCGCGAAGTCGGAGGGCCAGCGCGTCGTCGTGCTGCGTACGCGCGACGCGGAGGCGGGGACGAAGTCGAAGCGCCGTCGACGGCGTCGTCGTGGAGCGAACGACCCACCTGCGTGATCGCAGAACGCCCGAAGCGGCGATGCGCGGCCCGGAACCAGCCCGAGCCGCGCATCGGTGCGTCCGTTGTGGGGGGTGAATCCCGGAATTGCGCACATATTCCAGTGCGCTCGAACACGCACGTCCGGGACCCGTTCACGAAATAGAGCGTAAGCCCCTCGGCGCCATCGGGCCCGAGGCCCACCCCCCGAGTACCTCGTACGATAGAACGAGTCACGCGCGAGGCGGAGGCGTGAAAGAAGTCGAAGCGCCGTCGACGGCGACGTCGCAGCTGCGTGGAGCGCCGTCTCCGCCTCTGCCTCTGTCTTCTCCGATACCGTCGCGCGAAGCGCGGTTCGCCTCAGCGCACCACCAACCCCTCCCGCGTCAGCTCGAACCGCTCCACCGTCCGCGCCTCGACGTCCGCTTCCTCGAACGCCAACGGCTCGTACTCGCCCTCCGCCCAGCGCTCGTAGGTGTTGTTCCACCACGGCGAATCCGGGTCCTCGGAGTGACCGGGCACGAAGGTCACGCGCGCCACGGGGAGGCCGTCCTCGCGGAAGCTCGCGACCATGCGGTAGAC
>ERZ761602.3327-NODE-3327-length-22941-cov-10.758368_pt1 | contig 22941 bp, 10 predicted proteins | sample MGYA00512165_ERZ761602 | MGnify/ENA primary metagenome ERZ761602 (study PRJEB28899, sample SAMN02445085) | bioreactor sludge metagenome | biome: EBPR sludge; isolation source: Thorneside wastewater treatment plant | place: Australia: Brisbane, Thorneside...
CGTCGGCCTTGAGCGTCAGCGTGCCGACGCCGGCGATCGTCGTGCTGCCGCCAACCGGACCAGCGGGGACGACGACGGTGACGCCGTCAACGACGAACTGGCTTACGGTCTTGCTGTCGCCCGGGTCACTATCGGTATCGTTGTCCAGAACGTTGCCGCTGACCGGGGTATCTTCCGGCGTGCTGGCGCTGTCGGGATTGCCGACCGGGGCGGCGTTGGTGACGACGACGCTGATCGTCGCCGTCTCGCTGACGCCACCGCTGCTAACCGTATAGCTGAAGCTGTCGGGACCGACGTAGCCCGGCGTCGGGGTGTAGGTGATCGTGCCGTCGGGATTGAGCACGGCGCTGCCGTGACTGGCGTCGCCGATGGCGCTGATCGCCGCTGCCGGGTCTTCGAAGTTGTCGGCGGTGGCGCCGTTGGTGCCGGCCAGCGGATCGAACGTGATGGCTGCAGTGCTGTTGGTGGTGACGCTATCCGGAACGATATCGGCCACCGCATTGACATCGAGAGTAATGGTGTTAGCACTGGGATCGGTATTAATCCCGCCATCCAGGATGCCACCATCGTCAACGAGCTGGAACGTGAAGCTCGCAACGGCGGTGCCATTGAGGTCCGGTGGCGGTACCCACGTTAGATTAGCAATGTCTGCGACGTTGATCGATTGTGGGAAAGTGAGCGCCGTGCCGGATAGTTTCAGAGTGCCGGTAGCGGGCAGCGTCGAGATCAGTACCGAAGCCAAGCTATTGGGCGGGCTGTCGTGCAAATCGGTGAAACCGAAGTCGCTTGCCTGAAACTGGTAGGCGGTGTCTTCGATCGCCGTAATCGTCTTGTCAGTGCCTGCAGGAGCGTCGTTGACGGAGGTGATGCTGGTGCGCAGGGACACCGCGTTGGCGCTGTCGCTGTAGCGCGTGCTGCCGCCCGAAAGTGTCGTGTCGTTGGAAACGTCGACGCTGTCGCCGGCAGCCGGCAGTACGCCGGCCGAATCGTCGACCAGACGCACGCTCAGTTCACCTGGGATGCCATTCCAGTTGGCGGCGGCCTGGAAGCGCAGCGTATAAGTAGAGGGCAGAAACAGGCCGCTGGCCGAAGTCAAGGCCATGCTGATGTCGGTCCAGCCGCTGCTGCCGTCCGCCGAGTACTGCCAGGTCCCCTGCGCGGCGGTCGCCGCGTTGTCGGTGATGACGATGCCAGCCAGGCTGTTAAAGGTGGAGCCGTCCGTGAATACCGTCTGATCGTCCTTGGCGTCGCTGAAAGCAGCGTTGCTGCCGACACCATCGAACAGCTGGGCGATGGTTTCCTGACTTGGGCTGGCGGCGTCCTCAAGCGAATTCGCCAGAACGACGCTGGCGCGCAAGCGCGTTGGTGCGTCGTTTTCTGCGTTAACCGTCAGCGCTACGGTGTCGGTGGCAGTGGAAAACGGTGTGATGCCGCCGTTGCTGGTGGTGTCCACCTTGGTGCCGGCGTTGCCGGCGGTGCCGCCCGACTGATCCCAGGCGCGCAGGGTCAGTCCGGCGGTCACCGTACCGTTCGCGTCCGTGTTCGGCTGAAAGTAAATCCGGTCGCTGTCACGGAGCAGCAAGGCGCCGCTCTCCTCAACGCTACCGATCGAGATCCAGGACGAACCGTCATCCACCGTGTAGAGCCAGGTGCCCAGTGCCGTGTCCGTGTCGGTGATGGCGATGCCCTTCAGCGGATTCATGTCGACGTCGCTGGCGCCGCCGGTCAGCGACGACACCAAGATGCCCGCCACGCCAACAACCGGCGCCGCGTTGTCTTCGGGCGCGCCGATGGCGAGGACGGTATCCGCCAGCACCGGCGCATCGTTTACTCCCCGCAGAGTGATGGCTTGTGTTTCGGCCGCCTGTTTGGCACCGCCCAGCCCTTGCGGACCGGCGGTGTCGATGTCGCCGCTATTGCCATCATCGACCGTCCAGGTCAGCGAGAAGTTTTCTTGCTGCGTCTGACCGAGGGTCTGCCGCGTATTGCGATAGGTCAGCTCCCGCGCCACGCGCTGGGCTTCCGCTGTGCTGACCCCGGCAGCGAGAGTAAGCGAGAACGCGCCGCCGGCATTGGTAAACGTGCCGACGACACGGGTATCGATGCGCAGGTTGCCGCCGGAGAAATTGACACCGACGTCGCCGCTTCCCGTAACGCCGAAAACGTCGTCGGGGTTGGGGCTGGCAACGTTGCTGCGTTGCAGCGAGAGCTGCGCGCCACCCCAGTCGCCACTGCCGCTCGCCAGGAACGACAATTCAGGGTCACTCAGCACGGCGTTCGGCGCGATCTGGCTCGCTGCCCGGTCTTCGAAGAACTGGTCCATCAGACCAGTGCCCAGGGTCAACACCGGCGCATCGTTGTAGGCGGTGATATCAACCACCACCGCGCCACTGCCTTCCAGCGCCAGCAGCGGGTTGCCGCTGCCCTGCGCCGTCGCACCGCTATTGGTATTGCCGTCGTTGATCGTGTAGCCGATGGTCACCTGCGACGGCGGGTTGTCGTTGCTGTTGCTGTAGGTCACCGCCCGCAGGACCTGATTGGCCTGCGCGGTCGTCGTGGCGTCGTTGAAGCTGATGGTCAGCACGCCAGCGGCGTTGGTGAAACTGCCCACCACGGTCGCGTCGATGCGTATATCGGTGGCGCTGAAATTGACGCCGCTGTTGCCGCTACCGGTCACCCCGAAAGTGTCGTCGGTAGCCGCTGTGCCAGGATTACCAAGCACTGCCGCGCGCTGCAGGGTCAGCACCGCGCCGCCCCAGTTGTTGAAAGCGCTCAGCTCGGGGTCGCTCAAGGTCGCGTCGGTGTCGAGCTCGACTGCCGTTCCGTCCTCGTCGAAGCTCGCATCGGAGACGACGCCGCCACCGAGATCGGCAAACACCGGTGCGTCGTTGATGCCGGCAACGGTAACCACGAGAGAGCCGGAGGCGATCAGCTCGCCACCACCGCTGTTGCCCCGGTCGTTGAACGCCAGGGAGAGCACATCGGGACCGCTGAAATTGGTGTCCGGCAGGTACTTCAACTTGTCGACGGCAATCGCCGCGTTGATGGCGGCGATGCTGCCGCTGAGCGTGATCGAGCGACCGCTGACGACGGCCGTGACGCCAGCGTCGAAGTCGAGCGACAGTGTGCCGTGCAGCGCGCTGACCTCCAGCTCGACGTCGCCATAGCCAGAGTCAACAATATCCTTAGGATCGGCGAGGGTGATCCCGGTGACGACGGTCGCCGTGCTGCCATCGCGTGACTCCGTGGCTGCCAGCGTGCCGCTGGTCTGAATCCCCACCAGCGCGTCAACGTCGAGTAGCGGATCGTCATTGATCTCGGCGAGGTCGATGACGATCTCCCGGGTCGGTGCCGAGAGCGCTACCCCCGCCACGCCGGCGAGGCCGAAGCCCTGGTCGCTGACCGCAAAGCTCAGCGTGCGGGCGGCGGCGGCGACGTTCAGCGAGTTGGCATCCGCGAGCGGGGTGTAGCTGAGGCTGGCCAGCGCGGCGTTGATATTGGCCACCGTGCCGCGAAGATCCAGGCTGCCGCTACCGTTCGTGGTGCCGTTAGCGAAGCTAATTCCGGTCATCGTCCCGAGGGTCAACGTGCCCTGCGGAATCGACAGCGTCACCGCCATCTCGTCGTCGCGCGCATCGACGTCGGCGATACTCAGTGCGTCGGCACCGGTAAAGAAAACAACGCTGTCTTCAGTGCCTGAAACCGTATGCGGCGCAAAGGGCAGGGATGTTGGCGCGTCGTTCACCGGAGCGATGTTGTTGATGTCCACGCGGGTCTCGACGCTATGCACGTCAGAGCCGCCGCTGGCGGAACCCGCGCCGGCGTTGTTCAGGTCGTTGAAGGTGACGGTGATCGTCTCCGAGGTATCGGGATCGTCGCCAGGCACATACTCGACCGTATCCAGGGCGGCCTGCAACTGCAGCAGGGTGCCGGTAAAGCTCAGCGTGTTGCTGCCGCCACCCCAGTCGCCGGCGCCGCGATCGGTCGCCTGCGTGCCGGCGGTGACCGTCACCCCCGTGGTATCCAGTACGAAAGCGCCGTGCGGCACGGACAGGGTAATCTGCCCCTGATTGCTGCCTTCAAAGCGTTCCAGGTCGATATCGCCGAGGGTGAAATTCGGCCCGAGCACAATGGGCGTGTTTTCGTTGGCGAAACCGATGGCATTGATGGTCGGCGAACTCGTCAGGATTGTCGGCGCGTCGTTGAGCGCCGTCACCGTCAGCAAAACCGTATCGGTCGTGGTGGAGAACGCCGTCGTGCCCCCCTTGGGCGCGGCGCCGACGTTGAAGCTCTCGCCGTTGTTGCCGCTGCTCTGATCCCAGGCGTACAGCGCCAATGCCTTGTCCAGCCTCCCGTTGTAGTCGGCATCGGGAACGAAGTAGAGCCGGGCATCGGCGGCCAGCAGACGCGCGTTCGTCGCATCCGCGGCGTCAAGTGGCAGCCATGGAGTAACGCCATTGTCGGTGGTGTACCACCAACTGCCATTGCTGGCATCGGCGCCAAGCCAGATCGCAGCACCCTTGAGCGCGCCGTCGTCGACGTCGATGCTGTGGTCGAGCAGGGTCGAAACCCGCGTCCCGACCGCGCCGCCGACCGGTGCCACGGCGTCCTCGCTCTGGGTCAAGCTGAGTTCGGCATTGGGAAGGTCTGGCGCGTCGTTGACTGCCGTCACGGTCAGCGAGACGGTGTTCCTCTGCAGGGAAAAGGCCGTCGTCCCGCCGCGGGAATCGCTGTTGGCGCGACCACCGATGGTACCGGTGGTTTGGTCCCAGGCGCGGTAGGTGAAGTTGGCGGAGGTGGCGTTCTCGCCATTTGGAATGAAGCGCAGCCAGGCGGTCGGGGAAAGCAACAGCGAACTGTTCTCCGTGACGCTTCCGACGGCACTCCAGGTGCCGTCGCTGCCATTGGTCGAGTTCAGCGAATACTGCCAGGTACCGTTGCCAGAGAGCAGGCTATCGACGGCGATGCCCTGAACGGCGTCAGTGTCGACGTCGCTGGTGCCGCCGAGCAGCGTCGAGACGAGAACGCTTTGCCCGTTGCTGGTCTCGTCTTCAGTAATCGGCACCAGAGCGGTGTCGCCAGCGCTCATCATCGGCGCGTCGTTGCGCTGCTTGACGATGATCGTGTTGCTGGCGGTGACGGTGTCTGCGCCCGCCAGGATGGTCTCGGCGTCGTCCTCGTAGCTCGCCGTGCCGCCGCCATCGACGAAGGTGTAGCTGAGCGATCGGGTCGCCTGTGCGGAGGCTTGCGAGGCGTTGGCGAAGTCGGTGTTATGGAAGCTCAGGTTTTCGAGCACCGCCTTGACTGCGACGACGTTGGCCTTGTCGTTGAAGGTGATCAGCAGCTTGTTGCCATTGACGCCGTTGCTGCCGCCGTCGTCGATGGTCGCGATGGCCACCGACCCGAGCCCGTCGTTGTAGCTCACCGTGTTGCCGACGACGCTGAGTTGACCAAGCGCCGTTCCCTGATGACGCACCGAGAGCTGGTCGCCGGCAGTGCCTCCGGACGTGTAAGCAATGGTCAGCGTCGTTCCGGGGTTGTAGCTGCTGCCGTTGGCGAGGTCGACGTCGTTGAAGAGCACCGAGGCGTCGATCAGCGTCGCGCCGTCGTCCTCGAAATAGGTCAGCGGATTCAGCCCCGATAGCTGCGGCGCATCGTTGACCGGGATGATCTCGAAGTTGAAGTTTTCCTCCGGCTCGTTGTCGCCACTTCCGTCCGAGATTTTGAAGCGGAAGTAATCGGTCAACGGCGTTTCCGAGCCGTTGTGGCGGTATTTCAGATAGCCATTCTGGATGTCATCGAGCATGAACGATGCACCGACGCCCAGTGAGGTGATCGCCCCCGCGTTGTCGAGATAGAGCGTGCCGTTCTGCGCAGCGGTAATGATCCGAAACTGCGTCTGCCGATAGGTGTTGTCGACGTCCGTACTGTCCGTCGCGGGAGCCCCCCACAGCGACCCCAGCATGTCCGCGGTGATGTTTCTCACGCCGCCTTCGGGCACCGCCTTGCCGTTGGCGATGGTCGCGCCGGTGTTGTTGAAGACCACCGGCGGGTCGTTCTGCGGCAGGATGTTGATGGTGACGGTGGCGACGTTGCTGTACCGGGCGGCCGGCGCGTCGGAGGCCTCATCGTTCACGCGCCAGGTGAAACTGTCGAGGGTGAACTCGCTGCCGTCCTGGACGTAGCGCAGCTGGCGCCCGGTGAGCATGGCATGGTCGAACGGCTCGTCAACGGCGAGGGCCACAAAACCGGCGCCAAGATCAATCTCCAGCGAGCCGTGCAGCGGCAGGCTGACGATGGTATAGGTCGCGTCGTCGGCAAGGTCGCTGTCGCTGTCGCTGGCCGCCAGGATGCTGGCGTCGAGGATCCGGATCCGCCCGTCATTGTCGTCCACGCCACCCATGCCGGTGTTGTAGCCCTCGTCCACCGTGAAAGTTCCGTCGCTGGCCACTGGCGCGTCGTTGACGTTGGCAATGGTGAAGGTCACCGTGCGGCTCGGGCTGCGGGATACCTGTCCCTTGTTGATGGCCAGCGTGTTGGTGCCGTCGTCGACGGTGACGAAGCCCTGCTCGCTGATCGGCGGCGAAGTCGTCAGCACGTCACCCACCTGCACAACGCCGCCGTCGCGCAGGTGGACGGTAATCGAGTCGCTGCGCAGTTCGGAGTCGGCGCTGTGGAAGTAGGCAATCTTGCCATTTTCGACGTCCAGCGCCGCAAAACTGCCGCCCTGAGCCAATGCAACCCAGGCGGCTCCATCCCAGCGGCGCAGGTCGCCACCGAGCGGAGCGCTTTCCAGGACATAGGACAGGGCAGCAGGATCGGTATCGGGATCTTCGTACTGCAGATTGGCCACCGTCAGCTTGACGGCGTTGGTCGCGCCGTTCAGGTTGAAGTGGTCCAGGCCGCTGGTGGCGCTTTCTTCCATCAAGCTGCCGCCGTCCGGATTGCCCTGTGAAATCGTCGGCGCGTCGTCGACCGGGGTGACGATCAGCTCAACGGTGGAGTTCCCGGTGATTCCAGGACCGTTGCGGGCGACCGTGAACGCGTCGCGGTAGCTGGTCGGCGTGTAGCCTGAAGGTTCGTCACCGAGGTTGACGTAGACCACCTCACCCGCCGCCAACTGCGCCTGGGTGAAGATGTCGTGCGCTGACAGTGCAGTGCCATTCAGATAGAGCGTTCCGTGCGCCGGCTCGGCCAAGAGCTCGTAGCTTTCCGAGCCGGCCAGGGTGACGCTGGTGATCGGGGTGAACAGACCTTCGGGCGTGATCCCCAGCAGCGTGCCGCCCGGATCAGGCACGCTCAGGGTGACCGGGCTGACGTTGATTTCCAGCGTGCCGCTGCTGACACCCCCGTCGCGGTCGTTGACCGAGAAATCGAAGTGGTCTTCGACGCTCAGCGGGTTGGCATCGGTGGCACTGCCATCATGGGTGTAGGTCAGCAGCCCGCCACTCAGATCGGCTTCGGTGAAGGTCGCACCGGGGCCGATGATTACCCCGTTCAGACGCAGCAGACCGGCGTTTGGAAAGCTGCTGACGGTGTAGACGCGTTTGGCGGCATCGCTGTCGGTGTCGGTACTGGTCAGGAAAGCAGGAGTTATCGCCACCGCTGGCCCCCCCTGTGGCGCGGTGAGCAGCTGGGTAAGGGGTAGCGGCGCGTCGTTTCGCGCCTCGATGGTCAGGGTAACCGTGACGCTGCTCGTCGTTGGCGTCAGCGCCGGGTTATTGTCGCTGGCTTCGACATCGAAGCTGGCGCTCGGCCGCAACGGACCCGTGTAGCCACTGCCGGCAACCAATGCCGGCTCGGCACCGGTGGAGATGAATCGCAGCGGCTTGAGCGGATCCGCCAGCAGCTCTGCATTGAGAAAGGTCTGGCCGGCAACGACGTCGACGTAGGCGCTTCCATCCCAGTACTGCAGGCGGCCAACCAGCGGATCGGGCAGCGAGCTGATGGTCAGGGTCATGTCGCTGTCGACGCCGTCGGCATCGTTCAAACCGAGATTGAGCACCGTGAAGTCGCTCGCCTCGTCGCCGATCCGCTCGGGGACGGCCTGCGTCGTCCCGGTGATGGCAATCTGCGCGTTGACGTCGCGAATGGTGATTGGCAGTTCGAAGCGAAGAATCACGCCACCAGCACCGTCGCGCAGCGTAAACCAGACGCTGTCGCTGGCGTCGGACGACAGCTCGCCACTGGTATAGCGGTAACTGATGTTGCGGGCCAGCACATCGTCCTGAGTAAAAAGACCGCCGACACTGAGCGGAATGCCGTTCTTGAGAAAGACGCCCTTGCTGGGCAGCTCCTCGACGCGGTAAGTCAACTGATCGCTCTGGTTGTCCGGATCGACGACCGGCAGCTGAGTTTCGGTAATCGGCGTGGGATCGGGGCTCCCTTCGTCCAGTACCAGCGCGACCGGCGTCAAGGTGGGAACATCGTTACGCGCGCTGACGATGAAGTCGGCAGCGAGACCCGCCGTACTGAACGGCGTGACCCCTCCCCGGCTGCCTACGTCGGCAGTGTCGCCAGCGCTGGCGCCGTCGCTGCCGTCCCAGGCGTAATACTGGAGGCTGGCAATCCCCGATTCCATGCGGTCGTCGGCGTTGTCGTCGGCGACGAAACGCAGCTTTGCCGCCGCTGGCAGCAACAAGGCCTCGGTGGCGGAAAACGCCGCCACCACCGGCGTCCAGCTGCTCCCGCCGTCGAGCGAGTACTGCCAGACGCCGCTCATGCCGTTGCTGACGCTGCTGGCGTAGATGGCGATACCAAGATCGCTGCCAGCGTCGATATCGCTGGCCACCGGGTGGTTGTCGACGTCGGCGAGCAGCGAGCTGATCGACACCCCCGGATTTTCGCCATTGCTGGCGTTTTCCGGAATCGAGCTGGCGACCAGGGTGGCTGGCGTGCCGATGATCTCCGGCGCGTCGTTGCTGCCCTCGACGGTCACCGTGATGTCGGCTTGTGCCGAGCTGTGGCCGTCGCTCAGGGTATAGGTGAAGCGATCGCTGAGCGTGTCGCCACTCCTCAACGCCTGCACCGTCGCCAGCGCATTGTCCAGCGTGTAGCTGTAGCCACCGTTGGCGTTGACCGTCAGGCTGCCGTAGCTGCCGACCAGTGGGTTGCCAACGCTGCCGGCGGTGCCGCTGCCGGCAGCGACCGTGCCGGTACGCAGGGCGATAACGCTGAGCGTATCGATCGGTGAATCGACATTGAAGAGGTTGTCGTTGACGAGCACGTCGCCCAAGACCGGGCCAACATCCTCGGTCGCGGTGAGCAGGTCGGGAACGCCCACCGGCAGGTCGTCGACCGGCGTCACGGTCAGCGCGATGGTCGAGGGTGCGGAGAGATTGACGCCATCGAAGGCCGCCACAGCAATGCTCGCGGGACCAAAATAATCCGCGGTCGGGCTAAAGCTCATGCCATGGAGGGCCGCGTTGACCTGCGTCAGCGTGCCACTGAAAACGATCTCTGCGCTGTCGTCGGCGCCACTGTCAATGCGCACGCCACTCCCCGTGGCAAGCGTGACCCTGCCGTTGCTGACCGCCAGGGAAACGGTCTGATCATCGCCATCGACATCGCTGATGCTGACGCCGGTAATCACCAGCGGCGTGTCTTCGGCGGTTGAATGTGCGCCGCCGCCGACGATGCTCGGCGGCGCCAGCAGACGCTCGAAGCTGGTCAGGGCGAGCGCGCGCGTCTCGATCGGGCCGGCGTTCGCTTCCAGCAGCCAGTCGCCACCCAGCACGGCACTGCCGGTGGCGTCGGTCGACGCCGCGACATCGGCCTGGGTCAAGGCGGCCAGGGTATCGATGAACGCACGGTTGTCGGCCGCCAGGTCGCAGCCGTAGAGGAGGATGTCGCCGTCGGCAGACAGCGCGGCGCCGATCCTGGCCAGCACCGCGCTCTGCCGCTGCAGCGCGTTGTGGTCCACCAGACCCTGCCCGAGGACGATCCCTTCGCGCACCCCGTGGCTCAGGATGTGGATCGCGCCGAGGTTCTGCTCGCCGTCCACCGCGGCGGCGATCTGCGCCAGCCCGTCCGACTGCTGGTCGAGCACCAGCACGGTCGCCTGGCGATCCAGCCACTTGCTGACGTCGAGATCCTGCGCGACGCGACTATCGACGACGATCAGTTCGCGCGGCGCCGGCTCAACGGCGGCCGGCGGCGAGGCCTCGAAAACCGCCGCCGCGCCGTCGTCCTGCACGGCGGCGGCAACTTCGGCCGGCGCAGCGCCATCGAACAGGTGACGCGCTTCGAGCGCCATAGTCAGACGACGTGGAGCCCAGTGAGGCAGCGGGGGACGGTTTCGGGTCATGGCGATCCTCAACGAGCGTGCAGCGAATCCGGCAGTGCAGAACAGTCGAACAGGCGACTAGGCAGCGAACGGCAGCGCAACGGTTGGTCAATCGGCTTGGCCACGGCAAGGCCAGCGGTCCCATATGCCGGGGCGACGAGCACGCCCACCAGACGCAAAACGTCAGTTTAAGGGGTTTCGCACAAGATTGAACAGCTATCGGGCACTGGCGACGCCTTGCCGCCTGTCATGTAGGCAATTGCGGCCCGCTATCCGCCGGCCCTGCAATCTCGAGCACTTCGCCGTCAATCGCCTGCCCATCGACCACCCGGTGCAGCAGCATGTACGCCACCCGCCACTGCTGTCGCCCGACCTGCAGGGTCACCGTCTTGTCGTTGAGGCGAATGATCTTGCCGCTGCGCTGCTGCTGGTCGCGGCCGACGAAACCGACCACCTCGCCGACGGCCACCTCGTTGCGACCCAGCCCCTTCAGCGGCTGTTCGCGAATCTCGACGTCGGCGCCATCGATATTGATCGCCGCATACTCAATCAGCCAGCGCTTCTGCGTCGCGAATTCCAGCACCAGCGCGCGCTTGCGGCGCAGTTCCATGATTTGCCCGGTCTCGGAAGCATTCGTTCGCGGTTCGAAATAGGTGACGCTCTGCCCGACGCGCAGCCGTGAGCGAATCGACTCCAGCCAGTGCGGCTGTTCGAGCACCCGGTCGATCGCCGCGCGCATGCGGTACAGCTCGAAAGCCGACGCCTGGTTGAGTGCCTTGAGGACATCGGAGAGATTCATGCGGGCCATTCCTTGTGCGGAGATTCGAGCTGCGCGGCAGGAGCCCGCCCGACGCGGACGCAGACCGACGTCGCGGCAGCGATCCTGCGCCAGCGCGCATTGTATCCGCTCTGTCGCCCCCGCTGCCCCCTGCCCTGCACTGTTCACCCTGCCGCTGACAAGGAATCGCTGCTCGGCATAGAATGATGGCAATTTCATGGGCCGGGGGGGCCAGCCATGTCGCAGACGACGCAGGCGCTGACCGCGCGCGGACAAGCTAGGGCGCTGCCTGAAAGCAAGAGCGAAATGCAACGCATGCTATGGCAGCGCCTGCAGGAAGACTGGGAAAAGCTGGCAAGCGATCCGACCTTTGTTGGCGCAGAAGTGTTTTCCAGGTGCCAGACTCCGCTGACCCGCGAGGCAGTCTTCCAGGTAGCAACGGAGAACGACAGCAGGCAGGTGTTGCTGAGGTTGCGGAGCTGCTTCTCGGGTCGGGATGGCCCTGTAAAAGCCTTTCGGTTGGAGAGGAACAGTCCGCTATTCGATAATTTCATGCTGATTGCCCTGGTTGCGGCGGAACGATTGATCCGGATTGAAGCTGATAAGGCTGTAGAAATACCTCGCCCGCCGCATGAACCCGTCTGGCATGATGATCCGCTGATCGCCTGCCTTCTCGCCGCTGCCATTTTTCGCTTCGGGCTGCGCTTCGACAGTGCGAACGACCTGCCCGCCAATGTGCTGCACCCAGAGCCTCCGCTGGCGGAATTCGGCATCGCCGGGGAAAGCGGCACGCAATTGATCCGCAAGGAATTGCTCGCAAAGAGCAATCTCATCGACGTCGGCTTCGACTTTCCGCTGGGCGAATGGGATGAAGTTCCCGACGAACTGCTGAAGGATCTTGTTGCACGGGCGGCGGAGAAACTCCAATGCAGTCTGGTCGTATCGGCCAAGGCCAATGAGCCATGGAGCAGCAGCGAAAGGCGAAAAAGGCTGCAGGACGACTTGCAAAAAGTTGGCGTGAAGGCTTTTTTTCGGCCAGACGAATCAAAGCGCTTGCCGCAGTCGATCCGCGACCTATTGATCTACTTGAAGCTATTTCTCGGGCCGTTTTTCCAGGCCCCAATCGAATCCAGGAGGGAGGACACGACCATGCCGAACGACGACGGCAAGCCACCAGCGAGCGTGACCAACAACAATTTCTTTGCGCCAGTGAACAACCTGGCACAGGCCAACGCACCAAGTTCGCAAGCGGTCGCCCAAGGGGTTATCAACAACGGTCCACAGCTTACCGATCTCTTATCGATGCTCGATGCAGTCCAGCGCGCCATCAACGCGTGCACCGAAGCCCCTGCGGGTTCTGCACAACGCCTCAAGATGGAGGGCGACTTGAGCGAAATCCGGGAGGTATTGAAGACCGAGGACCGTTCCAAGCCCAACGCCAAACTTGTCAAACGCTGCCTGGACGGCCTGAAGGATGCGGCCGGCGCGGTCAAGAACGGCAGCACCATTGTTGAAACGCTCACGCCCGTCTGGGAGGGGCTGAAGAATTCCTGGCCGGATTTCGCGGCACTGGTGACTGGAAGTGGACAGGCGGGCACATGAACTCTTTGAATTCTCCCTTCGCGTCCCTCCGGCACGATCAGGTTCAGAAGCTCGACAAATGCCCCGGTCACGCGCTTTCCTGGCATCAATGGTCGACTGCCGAAATCGACGCGCTGACGCTGGCCTATGCAGCGCGGCGGCCCCTGCTGGTGCGCGGCGAACCGGGAACCGGCAAGACGCAGCTGGCGCGCGCGGCAGCCGCTCATCTGGGCTGGCACTTGCATGGCGAGACGATACACCCGCGTTTCGAGGCGCAGGAACTGCAGTCCCGCTTCGACGCCGTGCAGCGGCTGGCCGATGCCCAGGTCAAGGGGATGGATCTCGCCGCGGACAAGAAAAGGTACTGGCGGCCCGGCGTGCTGTGGAAGGCGTTCGACTGGGAATCGGCAAGCAAGTACATGCCCACGGACGAAACCATCGTGAAGCCCAACGGGCATGTAGTCGTGATCGACGAGATTGACAAGGCCGACAGCGACCTGCCCAACAGCTTGCTGGAAGTCCTCGGCCAGCGAAGCTTCCACGTCGAACCAGAGAATAAGCCGATCTGCGCGTCGGAAACACAGCCGCCACTGATCGTCATCACGACCAACGAAGAACGCGAGCTACCGGCCGCCTTCCTGCGCCGCTGCATCGTTCTGGCCCTTGAGCCGGGCCCGGGGAGCTATCGCGACTGGCTGATCAAACGTGGCAATGCGCACTTCGGCGCCTTACCGAACGCCGAACCACCGCGCGCGGCCTTGCTCGACCCCCAGCTGTTGGGCATGGCCGCCGAGCAACTGGAAAAGGACAGGGATGCAGTCAAGGCCGCCAACCTGCCGCCGCCAGGGCTGGCCGAATATCTGGATCTGCTCTATGCACTGCGCGAACTGTTCCAGGATGATGCGCCAGCACAGCAGGAATGGCTTGGGCGCCTGTCCGCGTATGGCTACCTCAAGCACGGCAGCGTCGACCGCCAGCCAGAGCTGTCGCAGGGGCGCAAACCGATCGCCCACACCGACTCGCCGACACCGGCAGGCGACTGAATGGCCGCAGGTGGCGTCGCTGGCCGGGCCGACCTGCTGCGCGCGCTGGTCGCGGTGCACGGCAAGGTGGCGACGGACGTGGCGTGCGAAAGCGAAAAGCGCCTCGCGGGCGTGCTCATGCTCACTCTCGACGCGCAACCGGAACAGGCCTTGACCATCCCCTCTGCCGACACGGAGGACGATCGCCCCGCCGATGACGTCAACGGCCAGGCATCGCCGCCGACGCCGGCAAAATCCATCCGCCAGCGTCCGCCCTTGTCGGCCGCCCATTTCGCGCTCGTCGAATACCGCGTCGACCAGAGTCCTTCAGAACCAGTGCCGGATGCCAGGCTGCTGCAACCGCTGAAGCTCGCCGATTGCCGGCCACGCGAGACAAGCGGCGAGGCGCCATTCGTGCCCCTCGTCAGCCGCACTCGCCTGTGGCCCGCGTTGCAGCGGGCGCTGGCCCGGCCACATCTCGGCCCACCGGATGTGCCGGCGCTGGTCGGCGCGCTGTCACGCGGGCGCACGCCCTTGCGCCTGCCGCGACGTCGCCTGACCCACTGGGGCGGCGAACTGCTGGTGGTCATCGATATCGCCGACCGCCTGCTGCCCTACGAGAAAGACTACGCTCAACTCTGGCGCGAAGTGTCCCGCCGGCATGGTGATGGCAACCTGAGCCTGTGGGTGGTCAACGAGTCGCCCTTCGTCACTCTCTCGGTGCAACGCGGGCGCGGCCGGGCAGTTGCCACCCGGCGCCCGATCCCCCTGCCCGCTCCCGGCACACAGGTGCTGCTGCTCGGTGACCTTGGACTACTCGCCGGCGACCCCGGCAAGGCGCAAGCGTGGCAAACCTTTATGCAAGGTCTGGCCGAACACGGGACACCACCCGTCGCCTGGGTACCCATGTCGCCGAGCCTGGTCCCGGAAGAAGCAGCACGGCACGGCCGCGTGCACTGCCTCAATGGCGAGCACGGCATGCGCCCGGTCCGGCCGCAAGGGGCGGTGAACTCGGCCAACACGGCGCATCTGCGGGAAACCCTGCTTGCGCGCATCGCCTGCTGCGTACGCGTCGAACCCGGTCTGCTGCGTTCCTTGCGCAGCATAAGCCCGGCATCCGCCGCCGAGCCCGGATTGGAAGCCATCGTCTGGTCCTACGCACCGGTGGTGGCGGCAGGTTACCGTTTCTGCGAGATAGCGCCGGACCACGTCGCCACCTACCGCGATCGCTTCCAGAAGGAGATCGGTCCCGCCGAGCAACAGGAAATCCTGCGCCGCACCTTGTACGCGCACGCCTGGCGCGGGCGTTCGACCGAGAATGCGGAGCTGCTGATCTGGCGGGCGCACGTGCCGCCCGAGCTCGCCAGGAGCCCGGAATTCGAAGCGCCGGTGAAGCAGGCAGAAAAGTGGTTTGCCCGTTTCGCCGCTCATCCGCAGGACACGCCCGGCGATGCCCCCGACTACGCCCGTGACCTGCTCTACCGCCATGGAAAGGATAGCGGCTGGGTAGAAGCGAATTCCACGCTGCTTGCGCCGCTCTGGGCCTTGACCGGCAACAGCGAGATTCCAGACGGCTTCCAGGCTGCCGACATCGCTGCAGCGCGAAACGCGGGCCGGCAAGGAATGGCAGAGCGCCGCTGCTGGCTGCAGCAGCAGGACGATCGCTTCTTTTTACACCCGGCGCCGGACGAAGCTGTTCGCTGGCCGGGCATTCTCTACCAGGGCGGCGTCGTCTGCGAAAGCAGCCCCGCGGCTGGCCGGCGGAATAGCTGGATCGAAGCCGGCGACATCCCGCTGCCACTGCCGGTCGGACTTGCCACCGAGCTGAGCAGTATCTCGCTCTATAGCGCCGGCCGCAGCTATCGCTTCGTCCGGACGCCGCGCCCAGCCTGGGCAAAGGCGATGGCACGCGACCGCCACGGCCTCTACCTCGACGTAGACTTCGCCGGCGTCGTGCAGCGTTTTCGCTGGATCGAGCCAGGGGAATTCTCGATGGGTTCGCCAGACAACGAGGCGGAGCGCCATAGCGACGAAGGGCCGCGCCACCGGGTGCGCCTGACGGCTGGCTACTGGCTGGCCGACACGGCGTGCACGCAGGCATTGTGGCAGGCGGTAATGGGGCGCAACCCGAGCCACTTCAAGGACGCCCCTCTGAATCCCGTCGAGCAGGTGAACTGGGACGACGTGCAAGCCTTCCTCGAAAAAGCGCAGGGGATGCTGCCAGGGGTAAAGGTCGACCTGCCCACCGAGGCGGAATGGGAATACGCCTGCCGTGCCGGGAGCGAGACGCCGTTCAGCTTCGGCGCGACGATCACCCCGGCGCAGGCCAATTACAACGGCGATCGTCCCTATGATGGCGGCGCCAAAGGCCTTAGCCGGAACAAGACGGTGCCGGTCAAATCCTTTGCGCCCAACGACTGGGGGCTGTATGAAATGCACGGCAACGTTGATGAATGGTGTGCGGACGGGCAGCGGCCGTACGACGGCGAACTGCACGAGAACCCGCGCGGCCCGGAGGACAGGGAAGCCCCCCGCGTCGTGCGCGGCGGCTCGTGGTTCTACGCTGCCGGGAGGCTGCGCTCCGCGTACCGCGACCAGTGGCCCCGCGTCTACCGCTCCCTCTACCTGGGGTTCCGCTTTTCCCTGAGGTCCGCCGGTCAAGCGGCGGGCGCGGAGCGCCTCCGGCACGAGAAGCGGTCGGAGGCCCCGGAGGGGCCGCAGGATTTACCGGCCTTGCCGGGACGGCAAGGCCACGGCGGTTCGGCGGCTGCCGAACCGCCGCGAAGCGGCGTCGACAAACTGCTCGAAAAGCTCGGCGGCGCTTTCCGACGCTCCCCTGGCAAAAAGAAATAGGCCAGCGGCAGGCGTTTTGAAAAAGGATTTGCAGTGATGAGTTACCGCTTTTTCGCCATTCCGGCGTGCAATCCGGGCGCCGCCGAGGCCGAACTCAACCAGCTGCTCGCCGCCAGTCGCGTGCTCAGCGTCGAGCGCCAGCTGGTGGCCGCCGGCGAAGCGTCGTTCTGGGCGATCTGCGTCAGTCTGGCGCCCGGCCCTGGCCCGCTGCCAGACGCCTTGAAGGCCGATCAGGGCAGCGCTCGCCGGATCGATTATCGCGAGGTCTTGAACGATGCCGATTTCGCGGTCTTCGTGCAGTTGCGAGCCTTGCGCAAGAGCATCGCCGAGAGCGAGGCGGTGGCGCAGTACGCGGTGTTCACCAACGAGCAGCTGGCCAACATGGTGCGCGGACGGGTGCGCACGCTCGAAGCGCTCGGAGCCATCGACGGCGTTGGTCCGGCGCGACTGGAACGTTACGCCGAGCGCTTTCTCGCCGTCCTGCAACAGGCCCTGGCGCCGGCCTAGGCGGCGAAACGTGCACCGTCAGGCGATCACGCTGGAAGCTTTGGCCGACCGGCAGAACCTCGCTCTGGCGACCTGGAAGGCTGCGCGCGGCAAGGCCGGACGGCCGGCAGTGGCGCGTTTTCTCGCCCGTCTGGAGCACCACCTTGACGAGCTGGCCGACGCCATACTCGGCGAGCGCGCTCCGGCCGGACGGGCCAGCGCCTTTGTCATCCACGACCCCAAACGGCGCACCATCCACGCCGCGTGCTTTGCCGACCGCGTGCTGCATCACGCGATTCTCAACCTTGCCGAAGCACGCTTCGAGCGCATGTTGGTCGACGGCTGCTACGCCTGCCGACCCGGCAAGGGCGTGCATGCCGCCGTGGCGGCAGTGCAGCGCGCCCTGCGCGCCTGGCCGATCTTCGTCCAGGTCGATGTCGACGCTTATTTCCCGTCGATCCGCCACGACCTCCTGCTCGAACTGCTCGCGCGGCGCTTCAAGGGAGCGCGCTTTCTGCGTTTGCTGGCGCGCATTATCGAGTCCGGGACGACCAGTGGACCGGGACGAGGTTTGCCCATCGGCGCGCTGACCTCGCAGCATTTCGCCAACGCCTACCTTGACAGCGCTGACCGGCTGCTGCTCGCGCACCCGGGCTGCGGCCAAGTCGTACGTTACATGGACGATATCTTCTGGGCCTGCGACAGCCGGCAGGACGCTGAGCGCAGCCTGGCCGCGCTCAGCACTCATTTGCAGGAAGAACGCGGCCTGCGCCTCAAGGCACGGGTGCGCATCGCGCCAAGCAACGCCGGCATGCAGTTCTGCGGCTTTCGCGTCCGCCAGGGGGTGGTGCTGGCAAGTCCCCGCAAGCTGGCCCGCTTTCGCGCTGCGACGCAGCGCATCGACCGCGCCGCGGCGGCGGCCATCGTCAGCGAAACCGACTTGCAGCGCGCCGCCGATCTCGCCCTGGCGACGCTGTGCGGCTGCCAGAGCCTCGATTTTCGCCGGCGCCTGCTGGCGGCTGGCGGGAACTGCGCGGTGTATAGTACGGCTTCGGGATGAGCATCAGCAAAACAAAAAGCCCCCCGCGTCGTGCGCGGCGGCTCGTGGAACAACGAAGCCAGGAGGCTGCGCTCCGCGTACCGCAACCAGAGGCACCGCGACAACCGCAACCACAACCAGGGGTTCCGCTTTTCCCTGAGCTCGATGACAGCAGAGGCATGGATTTGCCGACGATCATGGACCAGATGCGACATCCTGCCGGCGCCGCTAATCGCGTCGGCGAACTGCAAGGCGCCCGGGGCGCCGGTAGGCGCAAGCGGTGGATGCCGGCGCCGACAGCCTCCCGGGCCGCCGCTTTCGGCCCCTGCAACACCTTCCGGGCCTTGCCCCACTCCGATGGCCAGCGCCAGCCTTTCCTCTGAACCGCCGTTTCCTCCCGAGGCGCTGCGTCGCCCGCCGGTGCTGCCGCTGCCCTGTGCCTCGGCCTGGGGCGACGACGAGCACGGCCTGTGGGTCAAGGTCGAGATCGCCGGCGTCGTGCAGTGTTTTCGCTGGATCGAGCCGGGCGAGTCCTGGATGGGCTCGCCGGAAAATGAGGCCGAACGATTCGCTGACGAAGGGCCGCGCCACCGGGTGCGCCTGACGGCCGGCTACTGGCTGGCCGACACGGCGTGCACGCAGGCACTGTGGCAGGCGGTGATGGGGCACAACCCGAGCCACTTCAAGGACGACCGCTTGAATCCGGTCGAGCTGGTGAACTGGGACGACGTGCAAGCTTTCCTCGGAAAAGCGCAGGCGATGTTGTCGGGCGTGACACTCGAACTGCCGACCGAGGCGGAATGGGAATACGCCTGCCGTGCCGGGAGCGAGACGCCGTTCAGCTTCGGCGCGACGATCAGCCCGGCGCAGGCCAATTACGACGGCAATGATCCCTATGATGGCGGCGAGAAGGGCCTTTACCGGGAAAAGACGGTGCCGGTCAAATCCTTTGCCCCCAACGACTGGGGGCTGTACGAAATGCACGGAAACGTCTGGGAGTGGTGCGCGGACGGGCCGCGGCAGTACGACGGCGAACTGCACGAAAACCCGCGCGGCCCCGAGGAGGACGAAGCCCCCCGCGTCGTGCGCGGCGGCTCGTGGCTCGACGGGGCCGGGTGGCTGCGCTCCGCGTACCGCATCCTGAGGCCCCGCGACCTCCGCTCCCGCTCCCTGGGGTTCCGCTTTTCCCTGAGGTCCACCGGCCAGGCGGCGGGCGCGGAGCGCCTGCCGCCAGCAGCGGGGGGTGCGCCGGAGGCGTGACCCTGGCTGCCGCCTGCTGGGCTGAAGGACGAAGCCCAGGTGTGACGCAAAAAATTCGCGCCGCCCTCGCTTGACCCTTGACGCATCCCCTCCCCCAGAAGTGGCAGCTGCCACAGCGCCTGCGGCAAGATTTCACTGGCATGGGTCCAGCCAATTGCGGGTTTCCGGCCGCCACCCCGGCACGCACGGCATAGGTGACGCTCTGCCCAACGCGCAGCCGTGAGCGAATCGAGTCCAGCCAGTGCGGCTGTTCGAGCACCCGGTCGATCGCCACGCGCATGCGCTACAGCTCGAAGGCCGATGCCTGGTTGAGTGCCTTGAGGACATCGGAGAAATTCATGCGGGCCATTCCTTGGGAGAGATCGCAACTGCGCGGCAGGAGCCCGCCCTGCCGGGGGCACCAAAAGAAAACCCCGCCGAAGCGGGGTCTCGTTCGAAGCCTGTAGCAAGCGAATCAAACCGCTGCGTCGTGCTCCTTCCTGCGCTGTCCCCGGAACCCCAGCATGCCAAGCGCAGCAAGCATCAAGGCGTAGGTAGCCGGTTCCGGCATCGGGTTCGGGTCCGGCGGGTTCACGTCGCGAATGTTTCCGGTGAGATACAGGCTGGCGAAGAAAATGTTGTCGTCGCCGGTGGCATTTCTCGTGAAGATCGAGAACGACGTATCGCCAGTGTTGAAGAACGGTGCCAAGTTGTATTTTTCGCGATCGTTGGCGTAGCTCTGCGAGTTCGCTGCCGGGTCACCAAGGCCACCGACGGTGATCAATGAGCCATCCGCAACAGCCAACCCATCGTCATTATTGCCGGCATTGCTCGTCACCGGGCTACCGTTTACCGACACGGTGGACGCCTGGTTGCAGCAACTGAACGAGATGGCAAACCCCAACTCCGCCGCAAATCCCGGAGCCGTCGGATCGGAGAGCGGCGCTCCCAGGTTGACCGTGGTGGTTTCTCCGGCGGTGTCCTGTCCGCCGTTCAGCAAGGCGACGCTGCCCACCGGTAGCGAAGGGTGCGAATAGACGATGGCCAGCACTTCGCCGTCGATACGATTGTTCAGCGAGCCCTCACCCACTTGCCACGAGAAGTTGTTGCTGACAGCGCCGGTGACCAACGACTGCACCAGCGAAGTCACATCGGCGCGCCCGGTGAACCACTGGCCAATATCAGGCCGCAAGGTGCTGGTGGCACCGACGAGCGTGTCAAAGTTGGTGATGGCATTACCGTCGAGAGTGATGCCGGCGCCATTGTACGCGGCGAGCGTCGTTGGACTGTCGGAGTACCACGGGAAGGGTGTCCCGGCGCTGTAGAGGTAGGCCTGCAGAACCGTAGCGCCGACCGGAATGTCGGCTTGCACCGAGCCAACCGGCGTGCTGTTGCTGCCGATGCCATCGACACTCAAGCCAACGTTACCATTGAAGATGCCCGCGGGCACCAGGGCTGCATGCGCGGAGCTACCCAGGGCGCAAACGGCCGCCGCCACTGCCAGATGTAGAAAACGATGCTTCATGACTTGTTCCTCCAGAATGTTCGTAGGATTGGATAGTCGCAAACTAGCGAGCCTCCTGCTGGACGGTGCAAGCATTTTTCGTACCAGAAGTTATATGCGTATGCTTTAGTGGAGTTCTTCGTGGTTTCGCGGGCTCTGACGACAAGCGGCGTGTAAAAAAAACCGACAGCTGTGAAGCGCTGAAATGGAGCCTCCGTTTCCCGCTTGCTTCTGGTTCCATGCCGTTGAATATCGAGGAGGCACCTGCGGCGCAGCTACTCTTCCGGAAAGCCAAGCAGCAACTGCTGCACGATCCAGGTGGCCTCGGCCTCGCTGAGGAAGCGGTGCCAGGGCGGCATCGGGGTTCCCGGGCGGCCGCCGTAGATGGTGGCGACCAGGGAATCAGCCGGCCTTTCGCGCAGCGCCGCGGGCGTCAGGGCCGGCCCGAGGCCGCCCTGCAGGGTCATGCCGTGGCAGGAGCCGCAGTCCTGGCGGACGAGGTGAACCAGCGCCCTCTGGCGCTCGGGCGACGGGGCCGCGACCGGGGGGACGGGCTCGGCGATGGCCAGAGGAGCAGCGACGAGAAGGAGAAGGGCGAGGGCAGGAAGCGCGGGCATGATGCGGGAATCGCTTAGGTTGGCGTTAAGTTCGAGTCAGGTTCGGGTCGGTGGCGCGGCGATTCGGCGCCTTCCGGGGGGTCGGCAGCGAAGTGGCCGCCAAGAGGGCGATTCTATCCGAAGAAGCGCCTCCGAGCAGCAGCAAAGCTGCCGATTTGCGGCCCGCCCGGCAGTTTGCACCCGGCGCGGGCACGGCCCATAATGCGCGCTTGCTTCGGCAGCGGATGCCGGTGGAACGAGGAGGCAGAAAATGGATCTTTGGGCGTGTCCGGCAGTGGTCACCGGCGCAGCATCGGGCTTGGGCGCGGAAACGGCGCGTTATCTCGCCGAGGCGGGAGCCAAGGTGGCGGTAATCGACATCGACGCCGTCGGCGTGCAGAAGGTTGCCGACGAGATCGGTGGCCTGGCCATTCCCTGCGATGTCGCCAATTCGCAGGCGGCGGAGAATGCCCTGGCGACGGCGCGCGATGCGCACGGCGCGGCGCGCGTGCTGGTGCACTGCGTCGGCCGCGGGCACTCGGAACCGACGGTGGGTGTCAATGGCCCGATGCCGCTGGAGGACTTCCGTCAGCTCGTCGAAGTCAACCTGATCTCGACCTTCAACATGATGCGCCTCGCCGCCGCCGATATGGCGCGCCTGCAGCCGCGCTCCAACGGCGAACGCGGCGTCATCCTGTCGACCGCATCGGTCGCCGCCTACGACGGGCAGAGCGGCGAAGCGGCTTATTCGGCGTCCAAGGGCGGCGTCGTGAGCATGATCCTGCCGGCGGCACGCGAACTCGGTCCGCTGGGTATTCGCGTCGTCGGCGTCGCGCCCGGGCTGTTCGGCACGCCGACGCTGTTCGCCATGGAAAAGAACCTCGATTCGCGGCTGGCGCACCAGATCCCATTTCCGCATCGCTTCGGCGACCCTGCCGAGTTCGCGATGCTGGTCCTGCACGTACTCAAGAACGTAATGATCAACGGCACCGTGCTGCGCCTCGACGGCGGTCACCACCGCTGACTGGTAAAGGATGGCCGTGAGCAAAACCCTCGTATTGCACCTCGTCTCGCACGCCTCGGGCGAACTGGTCGAGTTGCTGGCGCGTAATGCGGTCGCGCAGCTCGAAGGGCTGGAAATCCAGCGCCGGCTGTGGAAGATGGTCCGTCACCTGGGGCAGGTGCCCGAGATTCTTGGCGAGGTCGCGCAATCGCCGGGCTATGTCCTGCACAGCATCAGCCACACCGACGTCCGTCAGGCACTCGAAGAAGGCTGCGGCCGTCTGCTCGTCCCCTGCCAGTTTGCCCTCGAACCGCTGATCGCCAACCTCGCCGAGTACTCCAGCGCTGCCGTACAGTTCCACAACAGTTCTGGCGACGCCTTCGACGAAGACTACTACCGCCGCATCGAGGCCATGAAATACACCCTGGCCCACGACGACGGCATTGCCAGCGAAGATCTCGACGGCGCCGACGTGATCGTCGTCGGCGTCTCGCGGGCAACCAAGACGCCAACCTGCATGTACCTGGCCTCACGCGGCATCAAGGCCGCCAACGT
>ERZ761602.3328-NODE-3328-length-22940-cov-7.731789_pt1 | contig 22940 bp, 22 predicted proteins | sample MGYA00512165_ERZ761602 | MGnify/ENA primary metagenome ERZ761602 (study PRJEB28899, sample SAMN02445085) | bioreactor sludge metagenome | biome: EBPR sludge; isolation source: Thorneside wastewater treatment plant | place: Australia: Brisbane, Thorneside...
GACCCCTAAAGAGGGCGAAGACTATAGCCAAGCCCTAAAGCAGGTCGAGGCCTTCAAGCAGATTCCTGCTGCTCAAGCCGCCACCCCCGAGCCCACGGTGGCAAAGGTCGTCGAGACCCCAAAACCGGCTCTCGGCGAACTTGAGGGCATGCACTGGCTTTCCGAATCGAAGGTCGCGGAAAAGGCCAAAGCCGACGAGAGTCTCTCGGACCTTCAGAAGGCATGGTTGACCGAAACCGGTACCGATGAAACATCCACGGCGGAGACGCCGGTGGAACCGGAGACCCCCAAAGTTGCCCCGGCTCCAACCGCTCCTCCAGCAACTCCAACCGCAGGTCCGGCCCCGACGGCTGCCCCAGTGGCGACCCCGACTGTCCACGTTCCCGTTCCAGCTCCGCAAGCAGCACCCGCCGCTTCGAGTGCACTGGTTCCTCCAGTCAAGACCCTGGGTGAAGCTCTTTCGGCCTATGCTCCTCAGCCCGCGCCGAGCGGTCCAGCTCCGGCTCCGGCCCCCGATTCGGGTCCCCGACCGGGTCCGGCAGGCACGACCCCGGCCCCGGCTCCCGTAGCCAGTGCGGTTGCTCCCGCAGTGGCCCCAGCCCCGGCACCGGCACCTTCGACGAGCGCGGCTGCGCCCGTCGCGACCCAACCCGTCGCTCCGAGTCCCCAGGCGGCTCCCGCACCTCAACTTGCACCAGCGCCCACCGTCCAGGCTCCCGCACCGACTCCTCAGGCTCCTGCCCCGGCTGCTCCGGTCACTCCCCCACAACTTCAAATTGCGCCCCCGACTCCGAGCGCTCCCGCACCGACACCGGCGGTAGCTCCGGCTCCGCAAGCTCCAGCCGCGGCAGCTCCAGCTCCGGTCGCTCCCCCAGCGGTGGCACCCGCACCAACTCCGGCTCCCGCTCCAAACCATCTGGGTGGACCGACGGAGGTCGCCACAGGAATCCCCCCGACGGCCCCAGCGACACCGACTCAGCCCCAACCTGGGACCGAAGAGTGGCAAGCACTGCTCACCCAAAAGGAACCCGAACAGTCGCAAGGCGGTACGGAAATGGGCACTTGGGACTTTGCCGAAGAGAAGAAACGCCAACGAGAGCTTCAAGAGCGAGGAATCGGGGTTGCCCAACCTCTCTCGCAAGAAGAGCCTCCGATCCGAGGGATCGACCCGCGCAAACCCGTAAAGGCTGGGTTCCGATCGCGACTTCAGATGAAGATGCGACGACCCGAGCCGAAGGCTAAGTTTGCTCCCGGAAAGGGCCAACCGACTTCGCCCGAAGAAGGCGAAATCGCGACCCCGCCCGTGGCTCCGCCGACCTCTTCGAGCGTCCCGGCCGTCAATCCCGACAACAAGCCGCCCGTCCAAAGGAACCGCTACACCGTTCCCGAAGACTTCGACGTCGCCTAACCCGTCGCCCCCCTCATCGAAGCCCGGTTGAGTTCTTCTCAGCCGGGTTTCGACAATTTGGGAGATCGACCGGGCACCCCTGCCCTGGCTGGAGACACTTACCGATAATCCAGAGAAGGTTCATTCATGGCGCACACTTCGGATCTGGCCCGCATCCTGACCGCTCAGCGGCTCCTCACTCCCGAACAACTCCGAGAGGCCGATCAACTCAGCACGACCACCCGCCGACGCCTAGGGCAAACTCTTATCGACGAGGGATTTCTCTCCGAGGACGTCCTTTTGCGTGCGCTCGCGAGCCAGCACCACATCACACCTTGGAACCTCGAAGATCAGCCGCCCACCCAAGAGGCTCTGACGAAAGTTCCGGTCGAGGCTTGTGTTCGTTACCGGATGCTCCCCGTGCAGGTCCGCGGGGATCTGCTCCTCGTGGCTATCACCGACCCGACTCAAACCGAGTACCTGGAGGCCGCAAGGGCCCTGAGCGGCATGAGGGTCGAGCCGGTATTGGCCTACGACGACCGGCTCGACGAACTGCTACTTGCTCTCCAACAGGGGAGGATCGTGGGCGGAGAAGTTCAGCGACACGTCACCCAAGCAATGAGCGAGATCGGGACCCGAAACTCCTCACCGGACGGGATCACCGATGTCACCGAGGAAGCCACCCGACCGGTCGTCGGAATCGTCAATCAGATTCTTCAAGACGCGATCCGCCTCAGAGCGAGCGACATCCATATCGAACCGTTTGGTGAGCGGGTCGAGGTGCGGTTCCGAGTTGACGGAATGCTCCGCAAAATGCAGGAGATCCCCACCGAACTCCACCCGATGCTGGTGACCCGGGTCAAGATCATGGCCGAGCTGGATGTGGTCGAATATCGGGTGCCCCAAGACGGCCGGATGACGGTCACGCTGGGTCGCCGCGCAATCGATCTGCGGGTCAGTGTCTTGCCCAACATCCACGGCCAGCGAGTCGTTCTACGAATCCTGGACCGCCAAGCCAGCCTCCGTTCCCTTTCCGACCTCGGGTTCTCGGACCCCAATTTGGCCAGATTCCGAAGCTTGATCCACAAGCCCTATGGACTCTTGCTCGTCACCGGCCCCACGGGTAGCGGAAAGACCACGACTCTTTATGCGGCCCTTCAAGAGGTCCGAACTGGCAGCAACAACATCATGACCTGCGAAGACCCGGTGGAATACGCCATTCCTGGAATCGCCCAGTCGCAGGTCTCCGAAAAAATCGGACTGACCTTTGCCCAGCAACTACGGGCGATTCTCCGGCAAGATCCCGACATCATTCTTGTTGGTGAGATCCGCGACGCCGAGACGGCCGAGACCGCGATCCGCGCCAGCATGACCGGGCACCTCGTCCTCAGCACCCTCCACTGTAACGACGCGATTGGCGCGGTCCCTCGATTGCTCGATATGGGGATCGATTCAACCTTGCTCTCTTCGTCGCTGATTGGGGTCACGGCCCAGCGTCTGGTCCGGCGACTCTGCGATCACTGCAAGACTCCGACCCTGCCCGATGAGGCCACTCAAGCCCTTTTCGTGACCCACCTTGGCCACCGGGTTGAGTCCCCGATCTTCGTCCCGGTGGGGTGCCCGGCTTGCCACGGGTCCGGGTATCGCGGCCGAGTGGGCGTCCACGAGGTGGTCACCGTCGACCGCGAGATGGAACACCTGATCGGCCACCGGGAATCGGCGGACACACTCGTTGCGGCGGCGTTCCGAGGCGATCACCAGCCGATGGCCGGCGACGCGCTTTCCCGAGTTGTTCAGGGGGTCACCAGCTTGGCCGAGGTCTCCCGGTGCGTTTTCTTGGCCGAAGATCCGACCTTCTTGCGGCTCGCCGCCTAAGCCGAGAGCGCTATACTCCTTAGCGATGAACGAGCGCGGGACGACGTGGTACCGGTTCATACGCTGGCTCGCAAAGAACCTGGCCTTCGCGGCCTGGGGGGGACTGCGGAGCGAGGGGAACGAACAGATCCCCACCACTGGCCCCGTCATCATGGCTCCCGTTCACGTCAGCCACCTCGACCCGCCTGCGGTTGCCTGCGGAATGGCCCGGGCCATCACCTTTATGGCCAAGGAAGAGCTCTTCAAGCCGCCGATCTTCGGCCCGCTGATCCGCAGCCTCGGGGCCTTCCCGGTCCGGCGCGGAAAGAGCGACCTGGAGGCGATTAAGTTCGCGATCGAACTGTTGCAGCAAGGGCGGGCGGTCCTAGTTTTCCCTGAAGGCCAGCGCGGAGACGGAGTGACGCTCGGCGAGCCGAACACCGGAATCTCGATGCTTGCTAAACGAACGGGGGCGCCGGTGATTCCGGTCGGAGTGGTAGGAACCCACCTTGCCTTTGGAAAGGGCCGAAAACCCAAGCGAGCCCGGATGAAGGTCCTCTATGGGGCGCCGATTCGGTTTGAGGAAGTCTGCCAGGGGATGCCCGACCGCGAGGCTCGGACTTACTTTGCCCAATATGTGATGGAGCGGATTGCCGAGCTCTGCCGCGCTGGGGGTCTAGCCGTCACAACCGCACCGTGTAGAACGCCCCAAGCCGAGAGCCCTGCTGCTCCCGAAAAATCCACTGCAGCTGAACATCCCGGTGGGGTCTGAACTCGATGCCGGCTTGGCTGGCCCGGAAGTCATTTTCCGCGACGATTCGCCACTGCGGGGTGACGGGCAGCATGAACCCTAGGAAGACGCCGCGAAACCTTCCCGAACCGAATCCGACCGAAAGCTCGGCCGGGATCTCCCCTAGATAATCGCCATCGAGACCAATCCGGTAGGTCAGGACGGCATAGGCGCTGCGGCCTTCGCTGGTGGCATTGCTCACGTCTTCGATCCCGGCCATCAGACCGGGCGCGGTATCAACCAGGGGTACGGCAAATTGGTAAGCCGCACTGAATCCGTATTTGTTCTGCCGCCCGGGTCGCTGGACGGCTTGAAACTCGATCTCGCCGGCATCCAGCACCGGGGCTCGGAGATAGCCGTTGGCCGATCGCGGAGATTGGGGATTCCAAAGGGCACCGACCTTGTACGTGTTCCGCAGAACCTTTCGGGCGGTCGGGAGGTCGATATTGCGATCCGCCGAAGCCGATGCGCAGAATCCCAGCACCGCGACACCCGCGAGGGCGAATCTGAAACCGGCCGCGGCTTGTCGCTGTAGGCATCTAGGACTCGCCGTCCCGGGGCGGAACCCTGTGGACTCCCAAGTCCGATACGGGCGACGCGTTTTCTCTCCACAGGGTGAGGGCGTGGCTCGGGCCGGGTCGGCGAGCCAATCTCTTGTGCTACCCCTGAGTAGCGAACGAACCTGCAACCCCGTTCTCACCCGCTCAAGGTACCCGTATACTCAAGTGATGGACTGGATGAGCTTCGGATTCGGAATCCTCGTGATGGCCGTGGTCGCCGGGATCGGCATCTTCCTGCAGTGGCGCAACTGGAGCGCGGCCAAAGAGTCCCGGGAAGCCGAATTCAATCGGCAGCAACAGGAGCTTCAAGGGCAGTTGACCCAAGAAAAGGCTCTGGCGGCCAACTTGGAGGGCCAACTCGGCGAACTCTCCCGGCTACGAGATGAGCGGGCGGCAGCGCTCGAGCAGCTCGATTCTCAGCGTCAAGAGACCACGAACCTCCTCGGCAAACTCCAGTCCCTAGAAACCCAGATCCAGGAGCGGGAAAAAGCATTCCAGGAGCAAAAGGACCTGCTGGTGGCCACCGAAGCCAAGCTTCGGGAAGCCTTCGAAAACCTGGCCCAAGACGCCGTGCAGAAGAGCCAAACCGCCTTCCTCGAACTTGCCGACACGAAATTCAAGCAACTCAATTCCACCCAGGTCCAAGACCTTGAGGAACGCAAGAAGTCGATTGAGGCCACTCTCAAACCCCTCCAGGAGCGGCTGGGAGATCTAAAGCAGTTCAACGAAGAGATCGAGAAGCAAAGGGTCGGAGCCTATGCCTCGCTGCAAACCCTGCTCGGCGAGATGCAAAACAACCAGCGCGATCTGCAATCCGAAACCAGAAAGTTAGCCACCGCGCTCAAGAATCCGACGACCCGGGGACAATGGGGTGAACTCCAGCTCCGACGGGTGATCGAGCTGGCCGGGATGCTGAAGTACTGCGATTTTCGCGAACAGGTCCACATGCGCGATGAGGACGGCGCGGCGCGGCCGGATGTGGTCATCGACCTGCCCAACCAGCGGCAGGTGATCATCGACTCGAAGGTCCCGCTGGCGGCCTATCTGGAGGCGATCGAGACCGAGGACGAGGTTGTGCGACAAGAGCGATATCAGCAGCACGCGGTTCGACTTCGCAGCCACCTCGACCAACTGGGCAAAAAGGACTACAACAAGTTTCTCAAGCGGACCCCGGATTTCGTCCTCATGTTCGTTCCCGCCGAGTCGATCTATTCGGCCGCGCTGACGACGGATCCGCAGTTGCTGGAGCACGCGATGAAGAACGGCGTGTTGATCGCGACTCCGACTTCGCTCATCGGCATTCTCCGTTCGATCGAGGCGGGATGGAGGGAGCAGGAACTCGCCAAGAACGCCCGCCGAGCGCTGAAGCTGACCACCGACCTCCACGACCGGCTCCGGGTCTTTGCCGAGCACCTCCAGAAAGTCGGGAAGAATCTCTCGGGCGCAGTCACCAGCTATAACAAGGCGGTCGGCACGCTCGAAGCCCGAGTTCTCCCTTCGACTCGCCAGATTGGCGACCTGGCTCGCAAGGCCGAAAAGGACTGGATCCCGGAACTCCAGCCCTTGGAAAGCTTGCCTCGCACGGTCGATTCGGGTAACTCAGCGATCGTCGAAGCGGACCATCTGGCACTCGATATGTTTGGGGATGACGACGTGGTCGAGGTGACCGAAACCACCGAAGAAGAGGCAGAAGCCTCGGAAAACTTGATCGACTAAACTGGCCACATGGAACCCTTTGTGATGACGACCACGCCGACGGTGGAGGGCCGCCCCATCTCCCAATATCTCGGAATCGTGACTGGAGAAGCCATCGTGGGGGCGAACGTCTTCAAGGACCTCTTCGCTGGGATTCGCGACATCGTCGGTGGCCGATCGGGCGCCTATGAAGAAGAGTTGGAACGCGCTCGGACCATCGCGATGGAGGAGTGTCGTCAGGCGGCGATCCGCCGAGGCGCCAATGGAGTTGTGGGGGTGGACCTCGACTATGAGGTCATTGGAGCCCAAGGTTCGATGCTGATGGTCGCCGTCAGCGGGACGGCCGTTCGTCTGACGGGATGACGCTTCCGCCGGAAGCCGAGCGACTCTGCCGCGGGTGGAGCTTTTTCCCGACCGAAGAGCTTGCCCCGGGCCACTGCTCCCGAGTGTTTGCCGATGCCTCCCGGGTCCTCAAAGTCCCGTTTCAGGGAGAAGAACAGATCAGCGGGTGGAAAATGGCCGTCAAGCTCTCGGGAAACTTGGGGCCCGTCGTGGAAAGATTCGACCCTGGCACAGGCTCTCTACTCATGGAGCGAATCCGCCCCGGGACTTCGCTTGCAGAATCGGGCCTCTCGGACCGCGAGTGCTTCAGGCTTGTTCAGGGCGCGATTGAGGGGTGCCGGTCGGTCGGCCCGCTCGATGAATTGCTCCCTCTGAGAGAGTATTTTGAGACCCCTTCCGAAGAACTGGATCACCTGATCGCAACCACTCCCGAGGAGGTGCCCCTGCACGGAGATCTTCACCACTTCAATATCCTTCGCACTCCACACGCTTGGAAGGTCATCGACCCCAAGGGCCTCCGCGGGGACCCGTCCTTTGAGGCCATCGCCTTTCTACGGAATCCGGTCGACCGTCTGGGTCAAGGGGCCGAACTCTTGGCCCAAACGGAACGCCGACTTAGATGGTTTGAAGAAGCGTTGGATCTTGATGCGAACCGGATCATCCGGTGGGCGCTCCTCGATCTGGACGCCGAACCTGACGAGAGTCTCACCCCATGGGGTCACCTCCGTCAGGTTCTTGCCGCGATCGCAGGCCGCCCATGAGTCCTTACTTGCTGAGCTTGATCAGGATGTCGTAAGTCATTGGGTCGAGCAGAATTTGCCTGACGAAATAAAGTTGCTTTCTCTCCGCATCCAGCTTGGTCGGGTCTTGAGAGGGGTCGGCCAAGGGTACGGTGAGCGCGTTTTCGGCGAGCTTCAATTGACCTTCGTTCAAGATCTCTTTGAGTTTGGCGAGGACCTTGCCTGAATTAACCTCAGTGATTAGCTGCCTTGCCTTGGAGAGTCGGGCGAAGGTTTTGAGATAGTCGGTGAAGAGTTCTTGAGTCGGAACTTTGCCTATCTCGTAAGCTTCCTTGAGGGCGGCATCGACTCGGCCCTCTAGCTTGGCGATCTCTTCGTACTCCAATTCTTCAGTTTTCTTGACCGTGGCCCGGACTTCCTCAAGGGTTGGGAGGAGCTGGCGGATCTGCTCTTTAGTCATCACGACCGGCAAGATCTGGTTAAGAATCTCCAGCTGACGGAGCTTACCGAGGATCTCGCTGCTGCGCCGGATGCGGGTCTCGGTTGGAATCGACTGAGCCGAACTAAACGCTGCGAGGCTCAGAAGGATCAGGAATAGAATCGGTTTGGTCTTCATTCGGTGCCGCCTTCTTTGCAGACGATTGTGCCCTAAGGAGGGATTGCTCTTCCTCCACGGCTGTGATCATCGCAGCCGCGCCCATCACTTGTGCGACCACGAATCCGGATCCGAGCAGGGTAACCAGGATCCACGCCCAAGGGACGAGCTGCCCTTCCCGAACGCCGCCATTCATCCCGATCAAGGCGAGGCCCCCGGTGAGCAGAATCATGGCCCCGATGAGGCCCACTGAGCCGATCAGAACTCTGGCCCGGCGAGAAAGACCCTTCATCCGAGCGTAGATCACCTCATTCTTGCGCCGCATCCCCCATCCGAGCGCAATCCAGAAGATAAAGCATATTGCCCCCTGGGTCCAAATCATTCCCGTGAGGTTACCCGTCACCCGGCCAAGACGAAGTTTGAATAACAATCCGGCCTACTGCGCGATTTTAGTCAAGATTCGAACGTCTTTAGGGTATACTTAGAAGTTCTAAAGAAGATGACATTACGCGGTTACTTTGATGACCGCCTTCGCGATCTCCAATCCCAAATCGTTCGGATGGCTTCGGTCTCGAACGAGATGATCGAAAGAGCCATTGAGGCCGCCACGACGGGAAATGTTTCCCGGGCCCAGGAAGTAATCCACCAAGACGACCATGTGGATGACCTGGAACAAAAGGTGATCCGCGAGACGGTGCTGTTGGTCATGCGGGAAATGCCGGTGGCCAGGGATCTCAGGGTCCTCACCTCGACTCTAGGCGTGATCGGCGAAATCGAAAAGATTGCCGATGACGCGGTCAAGCTCGCCCGTCGATCCATCACGCTCGGCAACCGCTTTCCAGGCGAACTTCGAACCTCACTGATCGAGATGGGGGTTGCTTCACGACGGTCGCTGGCGAATGCTACCAAGCTCTACACCGAGTACGAACCGGAGCTTGCGCAAACCGTCATCGCCGATGACGACACGATCGACACGCTCTACACGCTGGCTTGTGCCCGAATAGTGGACCTCATGCGCCAAGATCCCGACCGGATTGAGGACTACCTGAGCACGATGCAGATGTTCCACGCCCTAGAGCACATCGCCGATCGAAGTGTGGCTGTCGCAAAGCGCCTGCGACTACATTACGAAAACTTTGAGTCCGACGGCGTCTCCGACAGCTGAATCCCGATGCGCGTGATGCGGCGTCGGGCCATGTTCTCCACCCTCAGTCGCCCGAAAGGCATCTCCACAAAGTCGCCCAGCTTGGGAACGCGCTCAAGCTGGTCGACCACGATCTGGGCCAGGGTTTCGGTGGAAACGGTCCCGTCCTCGGCTTCGCGGTCCAGAAAGTCGAGTAACTCGTCCATTCGAACATCAGCTCGCGCACTGAGTCGGTGATCGCTGATTCGTTCAATGGCGGGGCGATCGGCTTCGTGTTGGTCATCGAGTTCGCCGAAGACCTCTTCAACGAGATCTTCGAGAGTCACCAAACCCGAGGTCCCACCGTATTCGTCCACCACGATCACCATGTGAGTCCGCTCCTCGCGCATCAGGTTTACGAGCTTGCTCAGCTTGAGATTTTCGGGCACGACGGGAACCTGCCGAAGGATGCTGTCAAGGCTAAACTCCGGGTTGTCCATCTGAGCCAAGAGCTCGCGAACATAGAGCACCCCTACGATGTCATCCAAGTCCCCCCGGCAAACCGGGACCCGGCTGTGGTTGGTCTTCAACAGCTTCGAGATCAGCTCCTCGCGTGGCGTGTCGTAGTTGATCCACTTCATATCCAACCGGTGGACCATGACGTCGGCAGTATCGAGCTCGTCGAAGCGCAAAGCACGAGTGACGACCTGGGCCTGGACCTCGTCGTAGGGACCTTCGGTGATGTGGCCCCGAACCAACAGCGCCAGTTCCTCCTTCCCGATGATCTGCTCATCCGACCCGGTGACCTCGATCCGAAACGGCTTCAAGAGGAGCTTGGCCAAGATCTGCACGATCCACACCAGGGGACTAAATACTGGGACCACGAAGCGGAGCGGCTTCACGAGAGCCAGCGCGACCCGATCGGTGTACTTGAGGGTCACGTACTTTGGCGCTAGCTCCGACGTTACGACAAAGAGGATCGTGACGAGGAGAACGCTCAGCAGACCGGCGGCCTTTCCGAGGGCCGGCCCCAGAAGTGCGCTAAACCACCCTGTGATCAAAGGCTCGGCGATCGCCCCCATCCCGATACCGCACATCGTGATGGCGACTTGGATCCCGGCCAGGTACCAGGGGAGGTTATCCAGAACCTGTAGCAGAGACTTGGCTGCCCCGCTTCCCCGTCGTGCCATCGACTCGATCCTGGACCGGCGCGTGCCGACCAAGGAATACTCGGCCGCCACGAAGAAGGCCGAAAGAACCGTTATGAGTAGGGTTAGCAGGATCGAAACCTGCCACTGATCTCCCATGCCCCTCTATAGTAGCAGAGTCACGGGGTGTCGGCCAACTTATCGGATCGTGCGCGTCGCCACCCAGTGGAATATCGGACGAGTGTTGGATCTCGGAATCGAAATCGTCACGAAGGGACTCGTATTGACAAATCGACTCGTGAGGGGATTTTCGACAGAGTAGAGAATCTGAATCGTCCCGAAGCGGTTACCGAGCACTCTTTCCACCACGACTCCGAATCCCTCGCCGGCTTTCGCCCCGAGATGGATCGCGGCGACGGCCTCGCGGTTCCAGTTGATCCCGAGGTCATCGTAGTCGTTCACGTTCCGGTTGAGGACCCTTGTCCAGTAACTCTGGAACTCGGTCCGGTTCCGAATCCAATACTGAGTTGCCGAGAGGGGTGCACTCTGCTCCCCGAAAAGCAGTGTTTCCCATTCGAGTTCAAACGCTCCACAAGCGGTGCAGCATCCGCACGGCTTGAAGCTCGAACAACCGGGCAAAGGCTGGAATCCTTGTGCCCCGCCGACCTGGTTTCGCCATGAAACGGAGGGTCGCCCCGCCGTGCGTTCAACCCGTACTGCCACAAATGGGTAGGTGATGGCCTGAGAGACAACTTCATTACGGCCTGGAGTCTGAATCACCGCGGAAATGCGAAGTTGGCCGGCGAAGACGTCCATCGTCTCGACATAGACTCGGAATCCACCGCTGGCTTGCTTACCTAGATGCAGAACGATCACCTTTTCTTTGGTGAAGTCGATTTCTCGGGGCGCACGACTCACGGGTTGACCAGTCAACTTCGACCAGTACTGTTCGAACTGCCCGGCGGTTTGAAGTTCCACAACCTTCTGAGCAGGCTCGGCGATCTGGCTATTGCTCCCTTCCAAATAGGTCGACCACCGGACGGGTTCACCTCGCATCGTCTGGGAACCGACGGCCCACCCGGTCATCCAGGTCACCAAAAGAAAGAGGAAGAAGGCCGCACGCATATCTATACCGACGAATTTTGTGCCTCCTCGTTATCATTTTCCTAAAGGAGAACGCAGGCTCCAGGGAGAAATTGATCCCACATGAGTTGGCAGACGGGAAACAGGCGCAAGTCGGTTGGCTTGATCGGAGGGGTCGTAGCGGCCGGGCTCCTCGGTGGATATGGGATCTTGAACAAGAACCAATCCGCCCCGGTTCTTCGCTTGTCAGGCGAAGGCACTCCGGTGGCCAGAACCATCCTGGTGGACCTGCGGGGGGCCGTCGCGCGTCCGGCGGTCTACAAGTTGCCCGAAGGTTCTCGGCTCCAAGATCTCCTCAAGACCGCGGGAGGATGCACCCGAGAAGCCGATCAGTCCCAACTTAACCTGGCCGATCCTCTGGTCGATGGTTGCCGAGTAACGATTCCCGACTTGACCGGTAGCAATTCCGAGCCCATTATCCAGTTGCCCCACATGGCCCAGAAGACCGTGAGCCGCAGCAAAACCGGTGGTGTTCGGCGAGAGAGCGGGCCCAAGCAGGCTCCATCTCCCGGCTCCATCAACATCAACATGGCCTCGGCAGCCGAGTTGGAGGAACTCCCCGGGATCGGACCCGCCATGGCGCAGCGAATCATCACTGCCCGAGGTCAGCTCGGCGGCTTCCGGACGATCGAACAACTTCTGGATGTGAAGGGAATCGGAGAAAAGACGCTGGCCAAACTTCGTCCCTATATACGCCTGTGAACTGGACGGACTACTATCTCGCCAAGCGGACGGAACCGCTCCACCCACTTTTCGACATTTTGGAGCCCCTCTTGCCCAGCCCGGGCCTGGCCTATGACCTCGGTTGTGGGCAGGGCAAGGCGACGCTATGGTTGGCTGATAAAGGCTGGGACGTCGTCGCCGTCGACCAAGAGCCTGAGGGCTTGCAAGAGCTTCAGGATCGCCTCCCGCCCGAATCGAAGGTCGAGCTGATTCGGTCTCCGATGGAATCTGTCGTGCTCAACCCTTGTGATCTCGTACTCATGAATTTCTCCTGGTTCTTTGTTCCCGAGCCGGGCTTCAGCCAGATCGGAGCCCAGTGGCAGGCGGCGATCCGGCCAGGAGGACTCTGGATGGGCCAGATTTTGGGTCCCGAGGACTCATGGGTCGAGCGGGGCTACACCACTCGAACTCGGGCCGAGGTGGAAGCCCTCTTCGAGCGATGGAAGTTGCACCACTTGGAAGAGGTCTGCCGAGCGGGCAAGACGGTGACCGGAGACTCCAAGCATTGGCACGTCTTTCACGTTTTGGCGCAGCGCTGCTGAAACCTCGATGGGCCGTGCTACGACTTCTCGGACGCGGTAACCTCGGCTGGTAATGTCCGACCAACCGCTGACCTATCAGCAGGCAGGCGTCGATATCGACGAAGCCCAGCGAGCCCTCCGGGCGGTTCTCCCCGGCATCCGGTCTACCCACGATGAAAACGTTGTGGGCGGCATCGGCGGCTTCGGCGCCCTCTATGCCGCCCAACTGGGAGAGATGACTCAACCCCTCTTGGTGAGCAGTATAGACGGCGTCGGAACCAAGACCAAAGTGGCGGCGATGGCGGGCGAGTTTGGAGGTTTGGGCCATGACATCGTGAACCACTGTGTCAACGATATCTTGTGCCAGGGGGCGAGGCCGCTCTTCTTCCTTGATTACTATGGTTGCTCCTCCTTCCAGGGCCCGGTCTTTGAGGCCGTAGTCGGTGGAATGAGCGAGGCGTGTCGGGCGATTGGGTGTTCGCTTATCGGAGGCGAGACAGCTGAGATGCCGGGGGTCTATCACGACGACGAAATCGACATCGTGGGGGCCATCGTCGGGGTCGTCGACGCCGAACGGAAGCTCCCGCGGAGCAAAGCCCAAGCTGGAGACCTTGTGGTCGGAATCGCGAGTAGCGGCCTCCACACCAACGGCTATTCCCTGGCGCGTCGGGCGCTCTTCGAGAAGGCTGGATTCTCGATTCGGGACACGATGGAGGGGCTAGGAAGCACGTTGGGCGAGGAATTGCTCCGCCCCCACCGATGCTATTTCAACAGCGTCTATCCGCTGATTCAAGAACTCCCAGAGATCTATGCCGCGGCCCACATCACCGGGGGAGGATTCTTCGACAACATCCCTCGAGTGCTCCCCAGCAATCTGCGCGTCATTATCGACCGGCGTAGCTGGACGCCACTCCCGATCTTCCAGCTGATTCAGCAGTACGGCGAGATCCCGTGGCAAGAGATGTACCGAGCCTTCAATATGGGCATCGGAATGGTCTTGCTGGTGGGCCGCGAATATGCAAGTATCGTCGTACAACGCCTGAATCAAAGCGGCGAAATTGCGGCCGTGATTGGGGAGATGCAACAGGGACCACAAGAAGTCCAGGTTGTCTAGACCCAAAGGTATACTTTCTTCATGCTAGAAGGGTTCACCGACTCTGCCTCCCGCAATGCCAAGAAGACTTGGCGGGAGAAAGTAGGGCTCGCTGAGATGTTGAAAGGCGGCGTCATCATGGACGTCGTTAACGCCGAACAAGCAAGGATTGCTGAAGACTCCGGCGCAGTTGCCGTCATGGCTCTGGAGCGCGTTCCCGCCGACATCCGGCGCGATGGCGGAGTCGCTCGAATGAGCGATCCTGAACTCATCCAGGGAATTCAGGCCACGGTCAGCATTCCGGTCATGGCCAAGTGCCGCATCGGCCACTTTGCCGAAGCTCAGATTCTTGAGGCTCTTGAAGTGGACTTCATCGACGAGAGCGAAGTCCTTACCCCGGCCGATCACGAGAACCACGTCGATAAGCATGCCTTCACGGTTCCGTTCGTCTGCGGCGCGCGCAATCTCGGGGAGGCCCTCCGCCGATGCGCCGAGGGCGCGGCCATGATTCGAACCAAGGGCGAAGCCGGAACCGGCGACGTCGTGGAAGCGGTCCGCCACATGCGCACGATCATGAAGGAGATCCGAGTCGTGCAGAACGCTCGCGAGGACGAGCTCTTCGTGCTGGCCAAGGAGCACCAGGCCCCACTCGAACTCATCCGCGAAGTTCATGCCACTGGCAAGCTCCCCGTCCCGAACTTTAGCGCCGGAGGAATCGCCACTCCCGCCGATGCCTCGCTCATGATGCAACTCGGAGCCGAGACCGTCTTTGTGGGAAGCGGAATCTTCAAGTCTGGCGACCCCGTTCGACGCGCCAAGGCGATCGTCGAATCGGTACTGTTCTACAAGGAACCCAAGAAGTTGGCCGAAATCAGCCGCAACCTGGGCGAACCGATGGTCGGGATCAACTGCGACTCGCTGAGCGAGCGCGAGCTCTTGGCCACCCGCGGTTGGTAAACCGTCGCGACACACGATCACGAGGTTGTTCACCATTTGGTGAACAACCTCGTTTCTGTATCTGGAATCTGGACAAGGACGCGACGAACCTAGCATCCGCCAAAATAGAGCCTTGCACCCGCGTCGCCGCCGAGCCTTGGAGCTTGCCCAAGGACTGAGTCCCACTCCGAAGAACATCAACCGCGTGGCCAACGAGGTCGGCGCGGAAAATGCTCGGTGGGCTTTCACCCAGTGGCGGTTGAGGGCTAAGGCCGTGGGCAAACTCCCCGAGCCTGAGAAATGGTTTCTCGATGAAGATGGACTCCAAATGGCGAGCCATCAAGCTCTCGCCGACTACCACGCCCGGCTCTTTCGTCCTGGCTTGCGCGTCGCGGATCTGACGACCGGCATCGGTTCCGACCTCTTTGCCCTCGCACGGTTTCACCGTCCACCTGTGTATGGGTTCGAAATTGACCCGGCCCGGTTTGAGCTCGTGACGGCAACGATGGAGGCCTTTAACCTAAAGGTTGAACTGAGCCCCGACCCATGCCTCAGTGTAGGGTGGGAGTTCGACGCCGCATTCGTGGACCCGGCTCGGCGGACTGCTGGTCGGCGGACCCTCAACATCGAGGACTTCCAGCCTAATCCCAACCGTTTGGTGGAAAGACTCAACCGACTCGCCGTGGGCGTCATGAAGCTCTCGCCGATGCTTTCCGACTACGACTTGGAGCGACTTGGAAGGATGGTCGAGTTCGTCAGCTATGGATGGGAGTGCCGAGAGGCGTTAGTTCTTTCCGGGACAGAAGTCCCGACGGGGAGATGGGCGGTCAGGGCGGAGGATGGGACGAGGCTTGAGGCCAAACCTCTCCACCAAATGGTGAACGAAGTTGGCCCTAGCCTCTATGAGCCCGATCCGGCCGCCATCCGGGCCCATGCGCTGGGCACCTTGGCCGAACGACACAGCCTTGCCGGATGGGGTGAGCCTGCGGGCTACCTCACCGGTGAGTCAGGGATCGAGACTCCTTGGCTCCGAGAGTTCAAGGTTCTGGCGGTGGAGAAGTTCGACCGAAAGGCGCTAATGGCTCAGCTCAGAAGGCTCGGCCGACGGCTCGTGTCGGTCAAGACCCGGGGGGTCGATGCAGACCCGATCGAAGTATTGAAGCGGATGAAGCTGGAACAGGGTATTCCCGCAGAGTTGATCGTGGTTCGTCAGGGAGCCCGCTCAACCTCTGCCATTGTCGAGCGTGTTCCTCCGACTCAGGCCTGAAGCTCTTGCAGGGCACGGTCGAGGGCGACGGATTCGTCCTGAACAGACCGCGTGGTGGTTTGGATCAAGTCGAGCAATCCGGGTTGCTCCGGCGAAGGTCCGCCCTTCCAACGAGAATAGGTCTCTCGAACTTCTTCGAGGGTGTGCTGAATCAAGAGGGTCTGGGCTTCGATTCGCTCGACTTCGACTTGGAGAGACATGCCCCTTTCGGCTCGCCGACGAGCGATTTCAAGACTCTGCTCAAAGGTCGCTTTGGCCTGAGGATCTTGGACCTGCTGGATTTTGCCTTCGAGTGTGCGAACCTGCTCCGCTAGGCTGCCACCCGTTCCGAGGTGAGCCTCCAACTCCTTGCTGCGGTCCCGAAGCCTGACATAGGCATCCACCAAATGGTTAAGCCGCTCGAAAACCTGCTGCTTGTCGCCCCGGGAAGCGGGAGACTCTTCGACCGAGAGGAAGGCGTCGAGGTAAGTCCTTTCGACCTCACCCAACTTGAGCGCGGGCATCAGAATTCGGAGTTCGGCGGCCGTGGCCGTCCGAGAATTTTTGGCGAACAGATAGATTCCGTGCCCGATCGCGGCGAAGAACCCCAGAAAAACGATCAACGGGAGACCGATCCATCGACCTAGGGCGGCAATCCCCAGGAGGGCAACGGTCCACCCCACGATAAAGCTCATCAGCCCCGCCCCGTATTCCTTGAACCAAGCCGAGGAGTGCTTTCCATAAACACGGACCGCCTCGGGATCTTGATGCAGGACTCCGCTGGTAAAGGCGTCACAAGCTTCCCAAACGACCGAGTGGAGCTCTTTGGATTGAAATCGGCGGGCCATGATCTCTCTCGATATCCTCTTTAGGATGACGTCAGAGGCAGATGAGACGTTTGCGATGGTCCTAGGTCCGGGAACGAACCCCGCTCGCATGGGGTCCAAACCACTATGCGTAAGTTGAAAACTGGTCTAGGAATCGGAGTCGGTCTTTTGGGAGCTTGGTTGCTGATTGGAGCATTGAACCAGCCCAAAACCCCCGCGAGATCTGAGAAGCTCGTGAGCGGTCCGGTGATTTTGGATTCGATTCAGGCTCTCGGGGAGCTCCGCACCCAGCGGATGAACTTTAGCCAAATCATCACGCTGGAGAGTCACCGAAACGCGGCGCCCGGCTGGGACCGAGTCCCCGGAGTTCAGTGGCTGGTCTCAACGGCGACCAAGAACCACGGCATGGCCCGGGTTGAAACCAGCGTGGACGGAGTGATCGACTTGAAGTCGGCACAGGTCCACCGGACACCCAACGGTTGGACCGTGGTTTTGCCCGACCCCAAGGTGGAGATCAAGAACGCCAAGGTCGCGATGGCCGACGCGAGATACAGCCGATGGTGGCAAGACTTTCGGCTCACGGAGCGCATCGAGGCCGAAGCGAGTGGAAAGGCCCTGGAGATCGCACTTAGCCGGGGGCTTGCCGAGCAATCGCGTGCTCAGGCCCGACAGGTACTCGGAAAACTCTTTGCCGACCTAGGCATCCAAGCCAAAATCGAGTTCCAGACCGACCGAATAACGGCAAAAGTATCAGAATCCTGACCCACTGCGTGTAAACTATCGGTAGTCGCTATGGATGGCGGCTAAGGACAACTGAGGACACGGATGCCGACTCCGACGAAATCTGCTACCCGGCGCAGGGTCGCCGAGCCCACCCGCGCGGCGGTGATGGTTACCCATGATCGACGAAGCGACATCTATGGGGTCTTGGTCGGGGCGCTCGGGATCGTCCTCCTGGTCACTCTGGCGCTGGGCCAAGGCGGGATCGTCGGTAACGCCCTCCACTCTCTCTTCTCCGCCCTTTTTGGCCGCGCAGCTTGGCTAGTTCCAATCGGACTCATGGTCGTCGGGGCAGGGATGGTCGCCGGCAAATATGAGTGGGAACTCGGTCGAGTCACGGCTGGGCTGGGGATCCTGGCTCTCTCGGTGGTGGCAGCCATGGCCCAAAGCCGCAATGGGGACTACTTTGACCCCGAGGTCGTCGCCGGAAGCGGAGGCTACTTTGGAGCGCTGATCGCGTGGGGATTCAAGGCGCTTCTCGGATCGGCCCAATGGGTCGGTATCGGCGCCCTTGGCATGGTGGGGCTCATCCTCACCCTGGACCGCCCTCTTCGATCGGTCGGAGAATTGCTTCGACGACCGGCCCCATCCCGAGAAACCGTCACTCCCCGCGTAAACCGCCGACGCCTTCTGGATGAAGACGACGGGGACATCAGCGCCCCAGACCCCAAACAAGATCGAAAGCGAGCCCTTCGAGAGGCCCTCCTGAATGCCCGAAGCGCCCCAGCCGTCCAAGAAGAGGAGGAAGAAAAGGGCAACCGCACCCTTCTTCCTGCGCACAAGACGAAGCCCATGCCGGTTCTGCGCGAAATGAACGCGGGCGAGACCGTTTCTCTCGACGCAAAGGATAAGGAAGGGTATACGCTTCCCCCGCTCTCCATCCTAAAGGAGCCAACGATCCGCACCAAGCGGGCTCAGGAGGAGGTACAGGGGAATATCGTCACGCTTGAGAACACCCTCCTCGAATTCGGGATCGAGGCCAACGTCGTCGAGATCGCGACTGGTCCCACCATCACTCGGTACGAAGTTCAACTCGGGCCCGGGATCCGCGTCAACCGAATCACGACCTTGGCCGACAATATCGCGATGAGCATGGCCGCGAGCCACGTTCGGGTGGAGGCGCCGATCCCTGGCAAGAACGCCATTGGCGTCGAAGTCCCCAACGAGAAGCCGGTTGTCGTCAGTTTGCGGGAGCTCTGCGAAACCAAAGAGTTCGGCGAGAATCCATCGCGTCTCTTGGTGGGCCTTGGTCAAGACGTCAGCGGACGAAACAAATACGCCGACCTGACCCGGATGCCCCACCTGCTGATCGGTGGAGCCACCAACTCGGGTAAGTCCATCGGCCTCGCCACTATCATCACTTCGCTGCTGATGCGCAACACGCCTAAGGACCTGCGGATGGTGATGATCGACCCCAAGCGCGTGGAACTCTCCCTCTTTGATGGCATCCCGCACTTGATGTGCCCGGTCGTCAAAGACGTCAAGGAAGCCCCGGGGGTCCTGAGGGCCATTTGGCGAGAGATGGACATTCGGTATGACCTCTTTAGCGAACGGGGTGTCCGCAATATCGATGGGTGGAACAGCAAGGCCAGTTTTGCCGAACGCCTTCCTTATATAGTAGTCGTCATTGACGAGTTGGCCGACCTGATGATTCAGGCGGCGGCCGAGGTCGAAACCAGCATCGTCCGCCTTGCCCAGTTGGCCCGCGCGGTCGGCATCCACTTGGTGATCGCGACCCAACGCCCGAGCGTCGACGTCATCACCGGCTTGATCAAGGCCAACATCCCCTCTCGGATCGCCTTTGCTGTGAGTAGCCAGATTGACTCGCGGACGATCCTAGACCAAGGGGGAGCGGAAAAGCTCGTCGGCAAGGGCGACATGCTGTTCCTGCCGATCGACGCCAACAAGCCGACTCGGATCCAGGGCTGCTATGTCAGCGAACGCGAGATCGAAGAGGTCTGCAAGCACTGGATCGACCAAGAGAAGCCGATGTACGTCCTCAACCCGATCGCGGTGGCGATCAGCGACAAAGAGGGGGAAATGCGAGAGAGCGAAGAAGCCGACGCCCACTGGGAAGAAGCCGTGCGCTGGGTCGCCGATCGGGGCCAGGCCTCGACCTCCATGCTCCAGCGAAAGTTCTCGATCGGGTTTCAGCGCGCCTCGCGTCTGCTCGACATGATGGAGGAGCGCGGAATCGTGGGCCCTCGGGACGGCCCACGACCGCGAGAAGTCTTGGTGGATCCGATGGAAGTCGAGCAAATGTTTGGCCGAGCGACCGGTCCTTCGATCGACATCGACCCCCTGGACTAAAGTCCGTACGCTTCGGAATCCCCCGTATCTCTACGGGGAAAGGACACTGTAAGAAATACGGTTTTCAATCAGAGGCCAGGTTCAAAACCCGGTAAAGTTCGTTAAATTTCGCGTTTTCGATGTCACAAATCCTTGTATCTGAGGGCTTGTTCGGATACAATACTCGTGGACTGAGATCCAGGGAGCCAGAGGACAAGGTGACCAGGGCTTCTTTCAGGATCTTTATTGTCATTCGATTACAAGAGGTAGAGGTGGTATGAAACTCAACACGCGAACTCTCGCATTTGCTGTCGCTTTGGGCTCCTTCGCAGTCGCGAACGCGCAGGCCAACGTCGAATTTTATCTGGGCTACGGTAACGCAGCCTTCGCCCAACTGAACGGTGCTGCCGTCGGCGCTAAGCTGAACAGCAACGTTCTCATTCCGGCTCCTGGCGGAACCTTCACCGTTTCGCTGTTTGCCCGACAAACCGCATCCAGCCAAGGCAAGTACGCCGGTGGCGCCGTGTTCCTTGGTTTCGGCCAAGCCGTCGGCAACGCAGGCAACTATGCCAACCAAGCAGCTGCTGAAGCCGCTGCTCCGGCCCCGATCAGCTTCGCCAGCGACTTCAGCAATCGCGCTTCGGGCATTGACGGTCTGAACAACGCTGACGATGCCGCTTCGGTCAACTACGAAAAGATCGGTTCGACCACGTTCAGCCGAGAATTCGGCTCCGGCTCGACCCTCCGAGCGGTCGGTCTCACCGAAGCCTTCGGTTTCGGCACCGGTCTGAACGTCAAGATCGCTTCGGGCTCGGCCGTTCGCCTGCTCGATCTCGTTATCACCAACAAGACCCTCGGTGGTTCCGGTGGTGCTAGCTGGGGCGATGGCGCTGGCGAAAATGGTCTGACGATCAACAGCGTTGCTAACGCAACCAGCCGATCGACCTACTTCGGTACCAACCCGCGAACCGCCGGTAACCCGGGCTCTTCCGTGAAGTACACGCTGACCGCCGTTCCTGAGCCGGGCACCATGCTCGCTGTGGCCGCTGGTCTCGCTGCCTTCGCTCGCCGACGCCGCAGCAAGTAATTTTCTCCCTCAACGAGAAAGTTACCGAGCCCCGAGGATTTTCCTCGGGGCTTTTCTTTGTCTTGGCGACCTTGAAATCGGACTGAAGGCACCTAGTAATTCTTCTGGACTTGGTTAAGAAGTCTTAATATTTCGAAATCGGATGACACATTTCGCCCCCGTTGGCACCGATATTGGATGAACATCTTGGGCACATTTGTGTCCGCTGTCGAAAGGAGAGGTTAGGTTTAGGCTTGACTGCTGCTACGAGCATCGACAGATCCTGGATGGTCAAAGACTCTAAAGGAAAGAAGAGGTAGAGGTGGTTATGAAACTCAACACGCGAATTTTCGCTATCGCTCTGGCTTCGGCTTCGGTCGTCGCCGCCAACGCACAGTACTCGTTTTATCTCGGCTACGGTAACGCCGCATTTGCTGCCCTGAACGGCGCAGCAGTTGGTGATGCCCTGAAGCCAGGCGTCAACCTGATCCCGCAAATCGGTGGTTCGTTCACCGTTTCGCTGTTCGCCAAGAACAATGGCGCAGCGTTCAACGCTCAAGGCGGCGCAATCTTCGTCGGCTTCGACTCGGCTTCCACCAACGGAACTGGCAACTATGCTTCGGCTGCTGCTGCTGGTACCGCCGCCGTCAGCAAGAAGCTGTTCGCTGACTCGATCAGCAACCTCGGAACGGGTTACAACGGTCTCATCGGATCGGCCAACGATCCTGGAACCGTCGACTTCCAGCTCCAGCAAGCTGCTCGCTACTCCGGTAACTTTGGTTCCGGTTCCAGCCTTCGCTCGCTCGGTCTCTGGGCCCCGATCCAGTTCGGAACCGCCAACAAGTTGGTCTTCGCCAACGGTCAGACGATTCGAGTCGCCGACTACAACCTGTCGAACATCGGCCTCGCCAACGGTGACATCTTCGGTGATGCCGCCAACGAGAACGGTGTTTCGATCAACCACGTTACCAACGCTACGAGCCGCGCAACCTTCCTGGATCCGCGAGCCTCGAACCCGAGCAGCAACGTGAAGTATCAAGTCCAAGCCGTGCCTGAGCCCGGAACCATGATCGCCGTCGCTGCTGGCCTCGCTGCCTTCGCTCGACGACGACGAAGCAAGTAATTTCTCTTCACCGAGAAACTACAAACGAAGTCCCTAACCATCTGGTTAGGGACTTCGTTTTGTTAAGATTTCACCACTTTTCGCCGATGATGACACATTCTGACCAAATGCTCAACGATAACTTATTGGAGAGCTAGCTTCCCGGACTACCGAGGAAGCTTATCATGAGTTAATGAAGAAGAGCACTAAGTTGGTTTCAGCAGTCTTGATGGCCCTCGCACATCCGGCGAGTTCATTCGCGCAACTTGAATTCTATCTCGGGTACGGAAATGCTGAATTCGCGGCTCTGAACGGCAAGCAAGTCGGCGACCGCCTGAGTCCGCTGACTCGGATCCCCCAGATCGGCGGGACCTTCAGCGTCACTCTTTTCGTCCGAAGCTTGAGGACAACAAATCTAGAGGTTGGAGGTGGAAGCGCATTCATCGGGTTTGACACGGCAACCACAAGCGGTACGAGTTTTTTTGCAGACGCCAGTTCCGCCAAAAGTGGTGCCATCAGCAAAAAGCTCTTTGCGGACTCTCTTCAACTCTCCAGCAGAATCTATCAGGGCTCCAACGCCTCTACTGGGTCGCCAGAACAAGTCACTTACGAACCTCGTCAGAGTCCGAGATACAGCGGGAGCTTCGGCTCAGGCACAACCCTGCGCACCCTCGGACTTTGGGTGCCATTTTTCTTTGGTACACAAAGGCGAGCCATCCTCTTACCGGACCAAGTACACGAAATCGCGACCTACAGCATCACCAATACCGACCTAGCGGCGAACGAAGTATTCGGTGAAGCAGAGGGAGAAAACGGTGTGTCGATCTTCCACGGCTCCGTGACACAAAGTACAGGCCCTAACTCTAGGGCGACATTCTTTGAAACGACTCCGCGAACCATCGGCAACCCCGGCGGCAACGTGAAGTACGCCGTCCAAGCCGTGCCTGAGCCCGGAACCATGATCGCCGTCGCTGCTGGCC
>ERZ761602.3330-NODE-3330-length-22939-cov-5.340981_pt1 | contig 22939 bp, 16 predicted proteins | sample MGYA00512165_ERZ761602 | MGnify/ENA primary metagenome ERZ761602 (study PRJEB28899, sample SAMN02445085) | bioreactor sludge metagenome | biome: EBPR sludge; isolation source: Thorneside wastewater treatment plant | place: Australia: Brisbane, Thorneside...
ACGGAAAGGTGGAGCGGCTTGTCCTCAAGTCGCGGCGAAGCGGTCCGTCGCACGTCAGCCGCCTGGGGACAGGCGGCTCCACCTGTCGGTGCGGTCGCTTTGCGGGCTGAATTGAAGGCCGACTGGACCGCTTTTGGCCGAGCTCACGGCACCTCGTACACTTCGACGAGCGCGACGCCCGTGGTCCCGGCGGCGCCGGAAACCTGGACGGTGTACGCGCCGCCGGGCAGGGTCACGAGCAGGGCGCTGTCGCGGCTGCCCTCGGCCAGGGGAAATGCGCCAACCGTGCGCGCCGTCGAGCGAATCTCCGCGGCGTTGCGGGCGGAGTTCCACGCGGCATTCGTGGCGACACTCTGGGCGCCCAGGAAGAGGGTCACCACCGGCTCGGCGAGGGTACCGGGTACGTTGAACGGTGGGGCCGCCAGCCCGGGGCCGACGGCACGGATCAGCACGGTCTTCGGGGCGCCGGCACCGACGACCAGCCCGGGGATCAGGACGCCCGCGCCGATACCCACCTGCGCGCGCACTGAAGTGTTGATGAGCCGGGCACCCGTGCCGGTCGCGCCGGGTTCGGCGTCGTAGACTTCGACCAGCGCCACCCCGGTCGCCGTCCCGCTCCCGGCCCCGCCGACCTGCGCCGTGTACGCGCCCGGAGCGAGCCGGGTCACGAGGGCGGCATCCCGGCTGCCGGCCGGCAGGGAGAATGCGCCGGTTGCCGCGAAGGTCGGGGCGTCGGACGCGCTCCAGTTGTCGTTGGTGGCGGCGACCCGCGTCGTTGAATCAGGGCCGAACACGGTCAGGACCGGATCCGCAAGCGTGCCGGGCACATTGAACGGCGACGCCGCCAGCGCCGGGCCGATCCCACGGATCAGCACGGTCTTGCTCGCCCCGGGTGCGATGACAAATCCCGCGATGAGCCCGCCGGCACCGGCGCCGAGCTGCGCGCGGGCGGCGAGGTTGACGATCCGGCTCGGCGGCTGGGCCGGGGCAGGCTCGCCCAGCGCGTTGATCCAGGCGGTGAGCAGCGCTTCGCCGGCGACGTCCCGGATGTGGCTGCCGACCGGCGGCATCTGGCCCGGGCCGCGCGTCGCGATCCGCTGGAGCAGGCGCGAGCGGGCGGGATTGCCGGGCACGAGGACCCGGTTGGCGGTTTCGCCGCCGTTGTCGATCAGGGCTCCGTTGACGATCCCGGCGAGCGGCAGCGGGATCGCCGCGCGGGCATCCCAGGATCCCAGCGCGGTGCCGCCCGGCTGGTGGCAGGCGGCGCAATTGGCGTCGAGGTAGGAGCGGGCGCGCGCCTCGAGGCTGCGGTCGACCGCCTCCGGGGGAGCCAGCGCCGGCAGGAGCGCCGGGTCGGGCGGCGGCACCGTCCCGAGGTAGCCGGCCTGAGCGAGCGCCGTGATGAGAGGAGCGGCGCCGCCTGGCAGGCTCTGCGTGCGGTTGAGCTGCCGGGTGTTGAAACTCAGCGCGTGCCCTCCGGCGGCCGTGTGGCAGGTCAGGCATTCAGCGCGGCTGGGAAACCGCCAGGTCTGCGGGCGTGCGACGCCGTTTTCCGTCACCGTGAACGCCTGCTCCGCGCCCTCGTCGGGCACCAGGGTGGCGTCGGTCTGCGCGTCGTTCCAACGATAGGTCACGCCGTAGGCGCCGCCGGCGGTGCGGATGAGGAAGCGGGTCTCGAGCCGGCGGGCCGTGGCCGGATTGCCGCGCGTGAGGTCGAGGTCGAAATGTTTCACCCACACGGCGCCGACGGGGAGAGTCCAGGGACCGTCGGTCGCAAAGCCGAAAGTGCCCGCGCCCTCGGGCAGGCCGAACCAGCGGCGCTTCCGCGCGTGGTCGGACCAGAAGGAGACGTTCGGTTCGTACGCCACGAAGCCTGGCGCGGGCGTGAGCGTGGCAAGGTCGGTGAACGCCCCGGTGGCCGAGAGCGTGGCAGGCAGCGGCGGTGCGCCGCCGGCGGGGCTGGCCACCAGGCGCTTCAGCGCGCCTTCGAGCAGATCGCAGAGGAGGATGTCGCCGGTGGCCGGATCGAGGGCGAACGCACTGATCCCGCTGTCAGTGGCGAGCAATTGCACCGAGCTGGCCGGCACCGGGTTGTCACCGTCCGGCTGCAGCGACCAGATGCGGCCGCTGGCGAAATCCGCGAACAGGTAATGGCCGACCAGGCTGGGGTAGCGTGCGCCCCGGTACACGAATCCGCCGGTGACGGACTGGCCCTGGGAGGGATTCGGGTACTCCCAGATGGGTGCAAGGAAGGCCGCACCGGCCGGCGGATTGCCGCGCGGGCCGTTGAGCGTGCCCTCGCGGTAGCTCCAGCCGTAGTTGCCGCCGCGGACGATGACGTTGATCTCCTCGCGGCTGCCCTGGCCGACGTCGCCCAGCCAGAGCCGGCCGCTGGCGGAATCGAAGGCCATCCGCCAGGGATTGCGCAGGCCGGTCGCCCAGAATTCGGTGCGGACGGCCCCTGGAGCGACGGCGGCGCCGTTGAACGTCGTGGCACCCACGAACGGATTGTCGGGCGGGATCGTGAAGGTGTCGGCGTGGACCGCCGGATGCGGATGGGGCGGGAGCGAACCGGGCCGGCGGTCGACATCGATCCGGATGACGCCGGCGAAAAAGTCGCGGTCGATCCGCTGGCTGTTTTGAAACTGGTCGTTGCCGCCGCCCTCGTCCCCGAGCGACAGGTAGAGATAACCGTCGGGGCCGAAGAGGATCTGGCCGCCGTTGTGATTGCTGGCCTCGTCGCGCTGGGTGAGCAGCGGCGCTTCCGACGCGGGGTCGGCCACGCTGCCGTCGCCGGGCGCGACGCGGAAACGCGCCAGCCGGTTGTGCAGACCGGTGCCGGCGCCCGTCGTGGCGGTCGTGGTGAACCAGAGGTAGAACTGGCCGTTGGTGGCGAAGCCCGGGTGGAACGCGAGGGCGAGCAGGCCGCGCTCGTCGTTGGCGTCGGCGGAGACGGTGACACGCGCCGTGAGATCGAGGAAGAGCGTGCGGGTGGGCGTCGCGGCGCTCACGTCCGGGATCAGCCAGATCCGGCCCGGCTTCTCGACCACGAAGAGGCGCCGCGTATCGCCGGGCGGCGAGACGGCGGCCACCGGCTGCGTGAACGAGAGGTTGGGGAAGGCGCGCACCGTACTGTAGCTCGACGGCGGAGGCGAGGCGGGCAGGCGGAGGGTCGTGACCGGCACGCGGGTGAGCGGCTGAGCCGGCGCGGTGACGGCGGCGAGCAGCATCCCTCCGGCGAGACAGGCGAGGCGCGGGCGGATCATGGGGGTGGCGTTGAGACTGCGCGCGCCTCCCAGGGTTGCAAACTTCGTGGCCGACGTGGCAGCGACGAAGGAGGGTTTGGGGAATTTTTGACGCGCGGCGCTGCGGTCCGGTCCTTGGCCCGGGAGACCGTGTGGACCTGACTGAAATGTAAGGGAGTTTGCTTTCGCGCGGGGGGGAATCGCGCTACTTGTGCCGGCCCGGGCGGCGCCGAAACCCGTGGATTGCCGCGGGCGTCACGTCGGACCAGACTCCCTGCAACCTCATGGCCGTACCCGACGTTTCGACTCCGCCCCGTGTGCTCGTGGTCGAAGATGAGCAGAAAACGCGCGACTCGCTCGCGGAGGGGTTGCGCATGGAAGCCTGGTCGGTGGCGACGGCTTCCTCCGGGGAGGAGGCGGCGGGGCTGCTGGGTCGGGAGCGTTTCGACCTTGTCGTGCTCGACTGGATGCTGCCTGACCGGGACGGCCTCGAGGTGCTGCGCAACCTGCGTTCGCAGGGCGAGCACACGTCGGTGCTGATGCTGACGGCGCGCAGCACGCTCAACGACCGCGTGACCGGCCTCGACGGGGGCGCCGACGACTACCTCGCCAAGCCGTTTGCCTTTGCCGAGCTGCTCGCGCGCTGCCGCGCGTTGCTGCGGCGGCCGGTGGTGACGACGGGGCGGCTGCTGCGCTGCGGCGACCTCCAGCTCGACACGCGCGCGCGCGTGGCCGTGCGGGCCGGCGTGGAGATTCCGCTGACGCCGCGGGAGGTCGACGTGCTCGAGTACCTGCTGCGTTACCAAGGCCAGATCGTGACGCGCGAGATGCTGGAGCGCGACGTGTGGAAGCAGACGCACCGGATGACGTCGCTGGATAACGTCATCGACGTGCAGATCATGCGGCTTCGGCGGAAGGTGGACACCGACGGCTCGGAACGGTTGATCCACACCTTGCGGGGCGTGGGCTACCGGTTGGGAAAGGAAGCGGAATGATTGCCTGGTGGGGACGGCGCACCCTGCGGTTCCGTCTCGCGGTCTGGTATGCGGTGGGGGGCACGCTGCTGCTGACGTCGTTCACCGCCACCATCTACCTTTTTGTCTCGGAGCGGATGGGCCGGCCGCTCGCCTACGATCATTCCCGTGACCTGGCGACCGTGCGCCGGCAGATCGAGGTGCTGGCCGACAACACCATCCGCTGGAACGGCCGGGTGGTCGACATCGACCTGCCGTGGACGACGGAGTACCCCTGGTTCGAGTTGTGGGACGAGCAGCAGCGGCTGGTGTGCCGGTTGTGGCCGTTTGCCGCGAACCGCGTCACGCAGCCGCCGACGGCGCCGTTTCCCGGCCGCGAGACCGTGGCGATCTACAATGTCGCACCCGACCTGCGGCTGCGCGTCTATTCGGTGCCGTTCCAACTGCCCGACCGGGCCGAGCCGTGGATGATCCGCCTGCTGCGGATCCACGAGCCGACGGGCGATGCACTCGGTGCGCTGCGGCTGATCATCGTGGTCGCGCTGCCCATCGTGGTCGCGCTGCTGGTGATCGGCGGCTACATCATCACGCGGCGCTGGCTGAAGCCGCTCGACCGGATGGTGACGGAGGCGAACCACATCTCGGCGGCGGACTTGAGCCGGCGGCTGCCGGTGGGCAACCCGCACGACGAGCTCGGGCGGCTCGCGCGCGTCTTCAACGTCACGCTCGACCGGCTCCAGGCCTCGTTCGACGCGCTCGACCGGTTCGTGGCCGACGCCTCGCACGAACTGCGCACGCCGCTCACCACGCTGCGCAGCGTCGGCGAGGTCGGCCTGCGCCGGAGCCGCACCGTGGAGGAATACCGCGAGATCATCGGCAGCATGCTCGAGGAGGCGCAGCGGCTGCAGTTGCTCATCCAGCGGCTGCTCGAGCTCGCGAGCGCGGAGGGTGGCGCGGCGGAGGTGCACCGGAGCGAGGTCCGGCTCGACGAATACGTGGCCACCTGTGTGGCCGAGCTCGGCATCCTCGCCGAGTTCAAGCGTCAGCAGATCGAGTTCTCGAGCGAGCCGTGCACGGTGCGGACCGATCTGGTCCTGTTCCGCCAGGCGCTCCAGAACCTCGTGGACAACGCGATCAAGTACAGCCCGGACAACGCGGTGATCCGGGTCACCGTGCGCAACGTCGCGGACGCGGCCGAGGTCAGCGTGACGGACGAAGGCGCCGGCATCAGCCCGGAGAACCAGGCGCACCTGACGGAGCGTTTTTTCCGCCCCGATCGCGGCCGCGGCCGGACGAGCGGTGGGTTCGGTCTCGGGCTCTCGATCACCAAGGCCTACATGCGCGTGCTCGGCGGCAGCCTCGACTATTCGGCGGCCCAGCCGCGGGGCAGCACGTTCCGGCTGCGCCTGCCGCGCACCTGATCGCGGACGGGTCCTCCGGAGAACGGCGCGCCGCCGCGGCCGCGCCGTCGGATCGCGCTCGTTGATTCGGGGCCGCGTCCGCGCGCCGTCCCCCGAAGTGGCGCGCGCACGGGCATTCCGGGCCTGCCAATTGTTGCGCCTAGCTTGGCAAGCCATGCGGAGCGCCCGGACGGGGAATTTGGAATACTCGGGAACGTCGAATCAGCGCCCCCGCACCACCGGCACCGCCCAAACTCCAACGGAACCCTCGCCATGATCTCGCGACTACTCCGCTACAAGAACTCGATTCTCTTCGGTGGCGTGGCCCTTTGGGGCCTGACCCTCGTGTCCTGCGTGATGGTCAACCGGACCATCATCATGCCGCCCCAGGTGGCCGGAGCGACGTTCGTCGGCTCCAAGAACTGCGTGGAGTGCCACGGCGCGATCACGAGCGCGTTCGCCGATGCCACCCACGCCAAGCTGCAGGCGCAGGGGGAGAACGCGAAGAACATCGGGTGCGAGTCCTGCCACGGCCCCGGCAGCGTCCACGCGAAGAAGGGCAGCGGCCACACCAACATCGTGAATCCGGGGCGCAATCCCGAGATGTGCTTCCAGTGCCACCTCGACAAGCGCGGCGAGTTCGCCCTGCCGCATGCGCACCCGATGGGGAAGGTGACCTGCACCGACTGCCACGACCCGCACAAGGGCGACGCGATCATGAGCGGCGGCACCCAGCTCGCCGCGGCCAACGAGACCTGCCTGAAGTGCCACAGCGCCCAGCGCGGGCCGTACGTGTTCGAGCACGAGGCGCTGCGCGAGAACTGCACGACCTGCCACAACCCGCACGGCACGGTGAACGACAAGATGCTCAAGGCCCGCAACCAGACGCTCTGCCTGCAGTGCCACTACCAGCAGCAGACGGTCGGCGGGCAGCTCTGGATCGGCGGGCGCGACCACGCCGCCTTCGTCCAGCGCGGCACCTGCTGGACCGCCGGCTGCCACGAGGCCGTCCACGGTTCGCACGTCAACTCGTCCCTCCGGTTCTGAGAACCCTCAACCAACCCGAGCCATGCAATGTCTTCCCTTCCACGCCCTCCGGGCGACCTTGCTCCTCCCCGCGGCCGCCCTCGCGGCCGACGTGACCACGGAAGGCACCCTCGCGGTCGGCGGCGGGGGCGCCCTGCTCAACGGCGACCGGCCCGCGTTCCAGCAGGCGTATCAACATCGCAAAGACGGCTTCGGCGGCATCGAGGAGCTGCGGATCTCGAGCGAGTCGAAGGATTCGTTCTTCCAGTTCCAGGGCCGGCTGATGCCCGGCGATGACGACTACAAGCTGTCGGCCCGCTGGGAGAAGCCGGAGAAGTTCTACGTCTCGGCCGGATACGAGAGCTACCGGGTATGGTATGACGGTTCCGGCGGCTTCTTCCGGCCGACCGGTACCTCGTTCGTCATGTTTGGCGAGGACCTGTCCCTCACCCGCAGCAAGGCCTGGCTCGAGCTCGGCGCCTTCACGGAGAACAAGACGTACTTCCGGTTCCGCTACGAGCGCACCGACCGCGATGGCAACAAGGGCAGCACGCATTGGGCCGACACCAATCTCGTCGGCGCCCCGTATGGCACGCGCAACATCGTGCCGGGATTCTACGACATCGACGAGGTGACGCACAGTTTCTCGTCCGACGTCGGCAACGAGGAATCCGAGAGCGTGAAGTGGAACGTCGGCGCCCGCTATTCGGAGACCGAGCTCAACAACAAGCGCCACGCGCGCCGGCGGCCCTTCGAGACCGCCGACCGCATCGTCACGACCAAGGACCAGACGAAGCTCGATATGTTCGCCGCCCACGGCTTCTACGAGCGCAAGGTCAGCGAGCAGCTCACGCTTTCCGGCGGCGCCCTCATCACCGACCTCGATACCAATCTCGCCGGCAGCCGCATCTACGGCCAGACCTACGACCCGGTCTTCGATCCCGCCTACGCCCGCCGTCAGCAGCGCGACGAGGGCTACTACGACCTCACCGGCCACGGCAACCTGAAGCAGACCGTGCTCAACCTGAACGCGGTGTACCTGCCGAAGAAGCACTGGTCCGTCCGGCCTTCCATCCGCTTCGAGAACCTGCACCAGGAGACCGTCTCCGAGTTCATGGAGACCAACATCGGCGCCGGTCCCGCCTTCGCCGCCATCGTCGAGGAGGTCGAGGGAGAACAGAAGAAGAAGTGGAACGAGTGGTCCGAATCCGTCGAGGTCCGCTACACCGGCACGCCCAACTGGACCTATAGCGCCACCGCCGACTGGGTCCAGGGCAGCGGCAACGTCGAGGAGGAGCGCATCCTGCACACCGGCGTCTTCACCATCGACCGCGACAACGACAACGAGCGCACCAGCCAGAAGTATGCCCTGAAGGCCAACTGGTACGCGCGCCCGGGTCTGTCGATCGCCGCGCAGTACTACTACAAGGTAAACGTGAACGACTTCAACGCGGTGCGCGACAACACGCCGCCGGGCACCGCCGACCGCTACCCCGCGTTCATCACCGACCAGGATTTCGAGACCAACGATTTCAACCTGCGCGTTTCCTGGCGCCCGATGTCGCTGCTCAGCTTCGTCACCCGCTACGACTATCAGAAGTCCACCATCACCAGCCAGGAGGCGGGCCTGCAGATGGAGCAGAGTTCCAAGCTCACCTCGCACATCCTGAGCGAGAGCGTCACGTGGAATCCGGCGAACCGGCTCTACGTCAATGCGAACGTCAACTTCACCTGGGACCAGCTCGCCACGCCGGCCTACCGGTTCGTGCTCAACAGCGACAACAACTACGTCAACGGATCCGTGGGCGCGGGCTATGCGCTCGCAAAGCTCGACGACCTGTACCTCGACTACTCGTTCTATCGCGCCCGCAACTTCGTCGACAACTCGGCGCTCTCGCTCCCGTTCGGCGCGGGCCAGAAGCAGCAGGGGGCGTTCCTCACCTGGGTCCGGCGGCAGACGCCCACCCTCGTGTACACGGTGAAATACGGATACATGAAGAACGTCGACGAGACCTGGGCCGGGCTGAACGACTTCAAGGCGCACCTCGTGTACGCGAAAGTCCAGTACAGCTTCTGAGCCGCGCGCGCAGTTCCTCCCCTTTGGTTGCCCCAACCAAGAAAAAAGGCCGGCCGTGTAGCATGTGGGGTGCTCGCGGCCGGCCGACTCTTTCTCCGCCATGACCATGCCGCTCTGCCAGCTTCCGCCCGGCGCCGCCGGCCGCATCTCGTCGATCGCCGGCAGTCCCGACTTCCGCCTGCGGCTCCGCGAGCTGGGCCTCGGGGAAGCCGCGGAGGTGCGCAAGGTGGGTGGCGACGGCCCGTTCATCTGCCTCGTCAACCGCACCCGGCTCGTCCTCGGGCGCAACGTCGCGCAACAAATCCAGGTGCGGCCCGCCTTCCCCGGTTGAAGGGCGGTACCGGGGCGCGCGAAGCGATAAGGCGGGATTCCGGCGTCAGCGGCCGGGGATTAGGTTCACTTTTCTGCGTGCGCCGCGCCCACAATAGACTCGCGACGGCTCCCCGCCGCCGCCAGAAGCCTCCCGTTCCCCTGCAACCCCTGCGCCGGATCGATGCGTCGCTCTCCGGCCGTTTCCCTATCCCTATGAAGCCAACCCCCGTCCTGAAATGGGCCGCCGCTGCGTGGGCGGCCGGACTCGGCGCCCGCCTCCAGGCCAGCGAGGCCGACATCCGCATCCCCGACCTCCGCGCCATCACGTTCTTCGACGGTTCGCTCTCCGGCATGGCGATCCTCATGATCGGCCTGGTGGTGTGCGCCCTCGGCATCGTGTATGGCTGGATGCAGTACATCCAGACGCGGAACCTGGCGGTGCACCGTTCGATGGCCGCCGTTTCCCAGATCATCTGGGAGACGTGCAAGACGTACCTCTTCCAGCAGGGCCGCTTCCTCACCATGCTCTGGCTGCTCATCGCGGTCTGCATGGGTTACTACTTCGGGGTGCTGTCGCACATGTCCGCGGGCCACGTGGTGGTGATCCTGGCCGCCTCCATCCTCGGCATCCTCGGCAGCTACGGCGTCGCGTGGTTCGGCATCCGGATCAACACCGTCGCCAACTCCCGCGCCGCCTTCTCCGCCCTGCGCGGCAATCCGCTCGCCACGCTGCTGATCCCGCTCAAGTCCGGCATGAGCGTCGGCCTCCTGCTCGTCGCCATCGAGCTGTTCTTCATGATCTGCATCCTGGCGTTCCTGCCCGCCGACCTCGCCGGCCCGTGCTTCATCGGCTTCGCCATCGGCGAGTCGCTGGGCGCGTCGGCCCTGCGCATCTGCGGCGGCATCTTCACCAAGATCGCCGACATCGGGGCCGACCTGATGAAGATCGTCTTCAACCTGCCCGAGGACGACCCGCGCAACCCCGGCGTGATCGCCGACTGCACGGGCGACAATGCCGGCGACTCCGTCGGGCCGACCGCCGACGGCTTCGAGACCTACGGCGTCACGGGGGTCGCGCTCATCGCCTTCCTCGCCCTCGCGCTCGCCGCCAATCCCATGCTCTGCGGCGTGCTGATCGTCTGGCTCTTCGCGATGCGTATCCTGATGGTGGTGACATCGCTCGTCAGCTACTGGATCAACGACCTCATCAGCCGCTCGATCTGGGGCCGCGCGAAGGATTTCAACCTCGAGCACCCCCTCACCAATCTCGTCTGGATCACGTCCCTGGTGTCGATCGCCGTGACCTACGTCGCCAGCTACCTGCTGCTCGCCCGCCTCCCGGGCCACGCCGGGCTCTGGTGGGTCCTCTCCACCATCATCTCGCTCGGCACGATCGCCGGCGCGCTGATCCCGGAGTTCACCAAGATCTTCACCTCGACCGAGAGCCGCCACGTGAAGGAGGTCGTGACGTCGTCCCGCCAGGGCGGCGCCTCGCTCAACATCCTCTCCGGCCTCGTGGCGGGCAATTTCTCGGCCTTCTGGACCGGCCTCTGCATCCTCGCGCTGATGTTCGGCGCGTACTATTTCTCCTCCCACGCCGCCGTCCAGGCGATGATGCCGGCCGAATTCCGCTTCGCCGCGCCGATCTTCGCGTTCGGCCTCGTCGCGTTCGGCTTCCTGGGCATGGGGCCGGTCACCATCGCGGTCGATTCCTTCGGCCCGGTGACCGACAACGCCCAGTCGGTCTACGAGCTCTCCCAGATCGAAACCCAGCCCGGCATCGCCCACGAGGTGCAGCGCGACTTCGGCTTCCTGCCGGATTTCGAGTCCGCCAAGCACCAGCTCGAGAAAGGCGACGGCGCCGGCAACACCTTCAAGGCCACCGCGAAGCCCGTCCTGATCGGCACCGCGGTGGTCGGCGCCACGACGATGGTTTTCGGCATCATCATGATGCTGAAAGCCATTTATCCGGACACGATCGAGAAGCTCTCCCTCGTCCACCCGGAGGCGATCATGGGCCTGCTGATGGGCGGCGCCGTGATCTACTGGTTCACCGGCGCCAGCACGCAGGCCGTCGTCACCGGCGCGTACCGCGCGGTCGTGTACATCAAGGAGAACATGAAGCTCGACGCCGCCACCGCGGCGACGGACGCCTCCAAGGAGGTCGTGCGGATCTGCACCCAGTACGCCCAGAAGGGCATGGTGAACATCTTCATCGTCATCTTCTGCTTCAGCCTCTCGCTCGCCCTGTTCGATCCGTTCTTCTTCATCGGTTACCTCATCGGCATGGCGTTCTTCGGCCTCTTCCAGGCCATCTTCATGGCCAACGGCGGCGGCGCGTGGGACAACGCGAAGAAGATCGTCGAGGTCGAGCTCAAGATGAAGAACACGCCGCTCCACGCCGCCACCGTCGTCGGCGACACGGTCGGCGACCCGTTCAAGGACACCTCGTCCGTGTCGCTCAATCCGGTGATCAAGTTCACCACGCTCTTCGGCCTGCTCGCCGTGGAAATCGCGGTCAAGATGCCCGCCGCCACGAAGCACGCCCTCGGCGCCGCCATTTTCGTCGTCGGCCTCGTCTTCGTCTACCGCAGCTTCTACGGCATGCGCATTCCGATCAATCCCCGCGACGCCGACGTGGCGCCGCACCAGATGCAGCAGGGTTGAGCCGTTCCCGCCGGCCCGCGATGCCGGCGGGACCACCAGCCGCGCCCACCGCGGTAGGGCGCAATAGGATACGGATTGCCTGACAGGAATGTCAGGTCCCGCTGCTGGCGGCTTCCCTGATCCGGGTTGGAATTGGGAGCATGGCAAAACCGCCCTCAGCAGCATCCTCAACTCCAACCCGTTCACCCGCACCCTCCGAATCCACCGCTCCCCGGCGCTTCGCCGCCCTTTCGCCCGACACCGCGGAGATCCTCCGGGCCGACAGCCCGCTGCCGCGGATCGCGATGGTGTCCACCCACGGCTACGTCGCCGCCGTGCCGCCCCTCGGTGCGGCGGACACCGGCGGGCAGGTGGTTTACGTGATCGAACTGGCCCGCAAGCTGGCCCTCCTCGGCTACGAGGTCGACATCTGGACCCGCCGTTTCGAGGACCAGCCCGAGATCGAGCCCGTGGCCGACCGGGTGCGCGTCATCCGCATGCCCTGCGGCGGCCCGAACTTCCTGCCCAAGGAATACCTCTGCGACGCGCTGCCCGAATGGAACGAGCACGCGCTCCGCTTCATCCGCCAGCACGGGCTCAATTACGCGTTCCTCAGCAGCCATTACTGGGACGCCGGCCTGGCGGCGCAGTACCTTGCCACCGTCCTCGGCACGCCGCACGTGCACACGCCGCACTCCCTCGGCCTCTGGAAACAACGCCAGATGGAGCGCGATTTCCCGGATGACCAGGCCGAGTTCGAGCGACGCTACAATTTCACCCGCCGCATCCAGGAGGAACGGCAGCTGTATGCGGACTGCGACATCGTCGTCGCCACCACGCCGCCGCAGCTCGACCTGATCGTGAAGGACTACGAGACGCCCGCCGGCAAGGTCCACATGATCCCGCCGGGCTACGACGACCACCGGTTCTTCCCCGTCAGCGAAGCGAGCCGCGCCGCGATCCGGCAACGCCTCGGTTTCTCCGGGAAGGTGGTCCTCGCGCTGGGCCGGCTCGCCCGCAACAAGGGCTACGATCTGCTGATCGACGGCTTCACCCTTGTCGCGCAACGCGAGCCCGAGGCCATCCTGCACCTGGCGGTCGGCGGCGCCGAGATGAACCCGAACGAACAGGCCCTGCTCGACGACCTGCGCCAGCGGGCCGAGCGCTCCGGCTGCGGCGATCGCATCCGGTTCGGGTCCTTCGTCAAGGAGGACGAACTGGCGGACTACTACCGCGCCGCCGACCTCTTCGTGCTCTGCAGCCGCTACGAGCCGTTCGGCATGACCGCGATCGAGGCCATGGCCTCGGGCACGCCGACGGTCGTCACCGTCCACGGCGGACTCTACCGCGCGCTGTCCTTCGGTCGCCATGCGCTGTTCGCCGATCCGTTCGACCGCGAGGACCTCGGGATCACGATGGCGAAGGTGTTCCGCCACGACCGGCTGCGCCAGCGGCTCAGCCGGATGGGCGCGCACAAGGCCCGCAGCCTGTTCACCTGGACGGGCATCGCGCACCAGCTCGTCGCCACGGTCGAAGAACGCGCCGCCGCCGCGGTCACGCTCGACGACGCCGATTGGGACGAGCCGTGGAACGACGGCGACTGACGTAGCCCGCCGTGTGCGGCTGACGCCGCGCCCCGGCGCCCGTGCGCCGGGCGCGGGCAGGGCGGGAGCCGCGGTCCCGCCTTCCAGCCACCCGTTCCTCCGCCGCGTGTCCATCCCCTGCTCCCGCCATGCCCGACTCCCCCACGATCCGCCTGTTCTCCACCGATCTCGACGGCACGCTGCTCGGCAACCCCGAGTCGGCGCGGCGCTTCACCGAAACCTGGGACCGGCTCCCGCGGGGCGAACGCCCGCTCCTGGTCTATAACAGCGGTCGTTCCCTCCGGAACACGCTCGGCCTCGTCGCGGCCCGGCAGTTGCCCGAGGCCGACTACATCATTGGCGGCGTCGGCACCGAGTTCCTCGACGTGCGCAAGTCCGCGCCCGACCCCGATTTTCTCGCGCAGTTTGCGGAAGGTTGGGACCTGGAGCGCGTCGAACGCATCGGGAGCGCGACGCCCGGCGGCGAGCGGCAGCCGCCGGAGTTTCTCCATCCGTACAAGTCGAGCTGGTACCTGCACCGCGCCAGCCGCGAACAGATCGCGGAGCTCGAGGCACGGCTCGAGGCGGAGGGGCTGCTCGTCTCGGTCGTGTACTCCAGCCTGCGTCATCTCGACGTCCTGCCGCGCCGGGCCAACAAGGGCAACGCCCTCGGATGGCTCTGCCGCCGGGTCGGCGTGCCGCTGGAAGCGGTGCTCGTCGCCGGCGACACCGGCAACGACAGCAGCATGTTCCTCCTGCCTGGCGTGCAGGGCATCGTGGTCGAGAACGCCCAGCCCGAGCTCCTCGAAGCCGTCGTGAAGCTGCCGGTGTTCGTGGCCACCAAGGTCATGGCCGATGGCGTGCTCGAGGGGCTCAAGCACTTCGGCATCATACCGGCGGTGCCGCCGCCGGAACCGGGCGTGCGCGGCAGCCGGGATCACGCCGAGTGGCAGGGCATGATGTTTGGACCGGACACATTGCCTTCGCTGCGCACCGAGGAGCGCGATCTCATCGCCAAGGGCTACGAGATGGCACTGGTGGCATTGCGGAAGAACATCACGCCGCTTGGCTTCTCCGCCTGCTCGATTCCGGACAACGAGATCACCGGCACCGACGCCAACTATCACAGCGTGTGGGCGCGGGACGGTTGTTTCACGCTGGTGCAGACGGTCGAGATGAACGATCCGGACATCCGCGCCGCGCAGCGCGCGACGCTCGTCACGTTGCTCGATGCGGTCGCGCCCAACGGCCAGGTGCCGGCCAACGTCCGCATCGCCGACCGCGTGCCGGAGTATGCCGGAGTCGGCGGCATCTGTTCGATCGACAGCGGCCTGTGGCTCGTCATCGCCGTGTATCACTACGTCACGCACACCGGGGACACGGCGCTGCTCTCGGACTACACGCACCGGCTGCAGCGGATCATGGACTGGCTCAGCGCCCAGGACAGCAACAACGACGGCCTGATCGAGGTGCCCGAGGCCGGCGACTGGACCGACCTCTTCGGCCGCAGTTACCACGTGCTCTACGACGAGGTGCTCTGGTACCGGGCCAATGTCTGCTACGGTCGGCTGCTCGAATACCAGCGCGACTTCGATCGGGCGTCGGACTACCTGCGCTGGTCGCAGCAGATCGCGGGGCGCATCCTCGTGAGCTTCTGGCCCACGACGCGCGGCGAACCGCGGCCCGGCATCGCCGCCTTCACGGAGCGGCAGGCGTCGCTCGGGGATTCGCACTACCTGCTCGCGGAGATCACGCCCTTCGCCTTCAACTGGCGCTGCGACGTCCTCGGCAACGTGCTCGCCTTCCTCACCAACGTCATCGACGTGGAGCGCGCGCGCACCGCGTTCCGGTTCATGTGGGGCGTGGGCGTCAACCAGCCCTGGCCGGTCGCCAACCTTTATCCGGTCGTGCAATCCGGCGATCCCGACTGGCGCGCCTACTACACGGTCAACCTGCTCAACCTCCCGCACCACTACCACAACGGCGGCATCTGGCCCTTCATCGGCGGCATGTGGGTGCGGTTCATCCACCGGCTCGGCCTGCATGACCTCGCGCGCCACGAGCTCGTGCGCCTCGCGCAGCTCAACCGGCTCGGGAAGAAGCAGGAATGGGAATTCAACGAGTGGGTGCACGGGGAGACCGGCCTGCCCATGGGCAAGGCCTGCCAGGCCTGGTCCGCCGCCGCCTACCTCCGCGCGTGCCAGGAGCTGCACGTCGGCGCCACCGTCCCCGGCGAGTAGTCGTTCCCCGGGGAGCGCGGACGTCCCCGTCCGCTCAGACTCATGCGGTTGGCCTTCCAATCAGCCCTGAGAACGGCCGCGCTGTCGTTGGATCGGCTTGTCGTCAAGCCGCTGCAAACCGGTCCGCTGCACGTCAGCCGCCTGGAGACAGGCGGCTCCACCTCAGCGGCATGCGTCCGCTCAGGCGCGGTCCACCGGAAAGCGGCGTGCGAGCGTCTCCGCCTGCTGCCGCACGGCCGCCTCGAGCGAGGGCAGCGCGGCGGCGACCGGGGCCGACAGCGTCGTTGTCATCGGCTCGATCCGGTCGACCGACACCGTGAAAAGGTGAATCTCCGGCAGCCGCCCGAGCAGCGCGCAGGCGGCGAAGAGGTCCTTGAGCCCGAAGTCGTGCGCGCCCAGTCCGCGCGGCAGGTCCGCCACGCGCTCCGGGCGCAGGTAGGTCAGGCTGCCGGGCGCCCGTCCGTCGCGCGTGGCATCGATCAGCACGATCGCGCGCACGCCGTCGAAGTCCGCGAGCAGGTTGACCCCGCCCGTGCCGCCGTCGAGCAGCCGCACGCCGGCGGGGCCGGGCTCCCCTTCGAGCCGGCGGATCGCGTGCACGCCGACGCCCTCGTCGCCCATCAGCACGTTGCCCACGCCGAGCACCAGCACCGGGGCGCGGGCGACGGCGGCCGCCGGGGAGCCGGGTTCGCCGACGAGGTCAGCGTCGAGCAGGCGGGTCATGGGCAAGCCCCGCCGGCGGCGGGGGAGGGGGCGGCCGGGTGACGAGCGTCGAGAGGCCCGACGCCTGCTCGGCCTGCGCGTGGTGTTTCTCCATGAACTTCCAGCCTCCGATCATCGAGGAGAGCACGCCGTGGCCCTCGACGTAGTCGTGGTAGAAGACGAGATAGACGTGGATGACCGTGAAGATCGCGAACGCCCACGTGACCGCGTAGTGGAAGAGCCGCAGGTTCTGCTCGCTGCCGAACAGCGGCGTCATCCACGCGAAGAGTTGCGGGAACCCGCTCGCGCTGGTCGGGGCGTAGAGCGCGAAGCCCGACGCGATCTGGAAGAGGCTCAGCACGCCCGTGCCGGCGTAGGTGAAATACGCGACGGCGTTGTGGCCCAGCGTGTGCACCGGCTTGTTGCTCGACTGGAGGATGTCGACCTTGAGCACCGCCCACACCTGCCGGAACTGCGCGGACGTGAGCGGCAGGAAATTCCGCCAGTTGGCGAATTTGTTGCCCGCGACCGACCAGTAGAGCCGGAACGCGAGATTGGCCGTGAAGACGTAGGCGGTGACGAAGTGGGTGAAGCGCACCGCGCCGAACCAGTAGCCGTGCGCGGCCTCCTCCCCGCTGAGGAACGCCGGCGGGTGGGCGATGAGCCAGCCGGTCACGCCGAGCACCACGATCGCGGCGGCGTTGATCCAGTGGAACCAGCGCACCGGTTGTTCCCAGACGTAAACCCGCTGGTACTCGGGCGAGGGCGATTTGTTCACGGCGGCCTCCGTTCACTTGACGAGCAGTTCGTGGTGCGCGACCTCCGCTCCGTTCTCGTAGAGATGCACGGCGCAGGCGAGGCACGGGTCGAAGGAGTGGATCGTGCGGATGATCTCGAGCGGCTGCTTCGGATCGTGGACCGGCGTGCCGATGAGCGAGGCCTCGTAGGCCGAGCGTTGCCCGCGGGCGTCGCGCGGGGAGGCGTTCCAGGTCGAGGGGACGACGAGCTGGTAGTTCTCGATCTTGCCGCCCTTGATCACGATCCAATGGGCGAGGGCGCCGCGCGGCGCCTCGCTCGTGCCGACGCCGCGGCATTCGGCCGGCCAGGTGGAGGGTTCCCAGCGCTCCTTGGTGAAGGTGCGCGTGTCCCCCGCCTTCACGAGCGCGAGCAGCGCGTCGAAGAACTCCAGTCCCCACTTCGCGCAGAGCCGGGCCTCGATGCCTCGGGCGGCGGTCCGGCCCAGCGTGGAGTACAGCGCCGCCGGCGGCGCCTTCAATGCGCCGAGGGCCTCGGTCACGGCCGCCTTGATCTCGGTGTCGCCACCGGCGAAACCCACCAGCATGCGCGCCAGCGGGCCCACCTCCATCGCGTGGCCCTTCCAACGCGGCGTCTTGAGCCAGCTGTACTTCCGATCGACGTCGAGGTGCTCGTACGGCGGCTTCGGCCCCGTGTACTTCAGGTTTGTCTCGCCCTGCCAGGGATGGCGGCCGCCGGTGGTGGCGCCGCCCGCGTATTCGTACCATGAATGATCGATCAACTCCTCGATCCCCGCCTGCGTGTCGCGTGGATCGACCGGGAGGACCTCGGCGAGGTTGCGGCCGAGGATCGCGCCGCGCTTGAACTTGTAGCCGGGCAGGTTCGCGAATCCGTTCGTCGGCAGGTCGCCGTAACAAAGGTAGTTCTCGAGCCCGCCGCCGATCCCGGCCCAGTCGAGGTAGTAGGGGGCGATGGCCAGCAGATCCGAATAATAGACCTGTTCGACGAAGTCGCGCGCGTCCTTGAGCAGCCTGCCCACGAGCGCGAGCCGCTCGGCGTTGATCGCATTGGGCTCTTCGAGGTTGAGCGAGCACGGCATGCCGCCGACGAGGTAGTTCGGATGCGGGTTCTTGCCGCCGAACACGGCGTGGACCTTGACGATCTCCTTCTGCCACTCGAGCGCCTCGAGGTAGTGCGCGACGCCGATCAGGTTGACCTCCGGCGGCAGCTTGAAGGCCGGATGGCCCCAGTAGGCGTTGGCGAAGATGCCGAGCTGCCCGCTCTGCACGAAGCCGGTGAGCCGCTGCTGCAGGTCGGCGAAGTAGCGCGGCGAACTCTTCGGCCAGCGCGAGATGCTCTGCGCGATCCGCGCCGTCTCGGCCGGGTCGGCCTTGAGCGCGCTCACGACGTCGACCCAGTCAAGCGCGTGCAGGTGATAGAAATGGATCACGTGGTCCTGCACGTTCTGCACGCAGAACATGATGTTCCGGATCAGCTCTGCCGCGGGCGGGATCTGCATCCCGAGCGCGTCCTCCACCGCGCGCACCGACGCCAGCGCATGCACCGTGGTGCACACGCCGCAGACGCGCTCGCAGAACGCCCAGGCGTCCCGCGGATCGCGGCCCTTGAGGATGATCTCGAGGCCGCGCACCATCGTGCCCGCGCTCCAGGCGTCGACGATCTTGCCGTCCTTGACCTCGGCCTCGATGCGCAGGTGGCCCTCGATGCGGGTTACCGGGTCGACGACGATGCGGCCGGCGGTGGCGCTCATGACGCACCTCCCTGGTCCGCCGCCTCGGCCTTCTCCGCGTCCTCACCCGGATGCGGGCCGATCTCGCCGCGCTTGCGCACGTTGGTCAGCACGGCGTGGGCGAGCGCGCCGCCCACGGTCGCCGCGCCCACGGCGAGCCCGATGCGGTCGGCGGTCGACTCGATGCCGAAGCCGGGGAAGTTGGGCAGCCGCTGGTAGAACGGGCCGTTGTCCCAGAAGTTGGCCTCGGAGCAGCCGATGCACGGATGGCCCGACTGGATCGGGAAGCTCGTGCCGTTGTTCCAGCGCATGCTCGCGCAGGAGTTGTACGTGCTCGGGCCGCGGCAACCCACCTTGTAGAGGCAGTAGCCCTTGCGCGCGTTCTCGTCGTCGAAGGTCTCGACGAAGAGCCCGGCGTCGTAGTTGGCGCGGCGCACGCACGTGTCGTGCACGCGCCGGGCGTAGAACGCCTTCGGCCGGCCGAGCGCGTCGAGCTGCGGCAGGCGGTCGAACGTCAGCAGGTGCACCAGCACGCCGGCCATCACCTCCGCGATCGGGGGGCAGCCCTGCACGTTGACGATCGGCCGGTCCTTGATGATCGCGTTGATCGGCGTGGCCCGGGTGGGATTCGGATTGGCCGCCTGCACGCAGCCGGAGCACGCGCAGTTGCCCCAGGCGATGATCGCCTTCGCGCCGGCGGCGACCTCCTTCACCGTGTCGAGCGCGGAACGGCCGCCCACCACGCAGTAGCACCCGTCCGCGGCCAGCGGCACGGAACCCTCCACCAGCATGAGGTACTCGCCGCGGTGCTTCGTGATGGTGTCGCGCAGGATCTCCTCGGCCTGGTGGCCGGCCGCCGCCTGCAGGGTCTCCGTGTAGTCGAGCGAGACCCGGTCGAGCAGGATGTCGGCGACGATCGGGTGCGACGAGCGCAGGAACGACTCGCTGCAGCAGGTGCACTCCTGGAAATGGAGCCAGACGACGGGTATCCGGCGTTTGGATTCGAGGGCGCGCTGGATCTGGGCGGCGGCCCCGTGCTCGAGGCCGAGGTAGGCGCCCATCCAGGTGCAGAACTTGAGGAAATCGCGGCGCGAGACGCCGCGGGAAAGAACCTGTTCGTAGATCGTCGGCACGAGGCCGGTGCCGGAGGTGGGCGTGGTCATGGCGGAGACGCGGCCGGAGCCGCGCGGGGTGGATAAGCCGGGGGCGACGAGGCGGGCTAGAGCGGGAGCAGCAGCATCCCCGCGAGGACGCAGGCCGCGCCCACCACGCGGGGCAGCAGGGGAGAACGGCCGGCGAGATGCCGGCCGGCGAAATAGGCGACGGCCAGGAGGGAGATCGTCGCAAGCAGCAGTCCGGCCAGGTAGCCGCCCGCGGCGAACGCCGGCGCCTCGACGCCGTGCGCGAATCCGTGGCAGAGGGCGAAGCCGCCCACGAGCAGGCTGCCGCTCCACCGGCCGGCCTGGACGGCGCCCGCCAGCAGCCCGCCCGTCACGAGCACCGAGAGGGCGAGCATCGCTTCCAGCCCGACCCAGGGCCCGGACCATGTCCCCGCGAGCGCGCCAAGCGCGGTGCCGCCGACGAAGGCTCCCGGCAGGGCCAGCCGCGCCGCGCCGCGCTGCTGGGCGGCCCACCCGCCGACGGCGAGCAGGGCGAGCAGGTGATCCCAGCCGTGCCAGGGATGCGCGAGACCGGCCGCACAATCGTAGATCAGGTGACCCTGCGGGTGCGCGAGCAGGAGCCCCGGAAAAGCCAGCGTCGTCGCGCCGACTGCCAGCCACCGCGAAGAGGCGAGAGCGCTCATGATCCGCCACTCTAGCGGAAAACCGCCCGCGTGGGTGCGCGTGGATTGGGAAAGGGTGCGCGCCCGTTGTACTCGGAACCGTCGGGGCTGGACGGCCCGCTCCGCCCGGGGCTACGAGGGGGCCGGCATGCACGAAGTCGGAATCATGACCTCCGCGCTCGATGCCGTGCTGCGGCAGGCCCGGGCCCACGGTGCCCACGAGGTGCAGCGGATCGTCCTGCGCATCGGCACGCTGGCCGGAGTCGACGCCGACGCCCTGCGCTTCGCGTTCGAGGCGGTGGTGCCGGGCACGCCGGCCGCCACCGCGGTCCTCGAGATCCAGTCCGTGCCCGCCATCGCGCACTGCGCCGCATGCGCCGCGGACTTCGCCGCCGGCGCCGGCTACATCTTTGCCTGTCCCACCTGCGGCCGTCTCTCCGGCGAAATCCGCCAGGGCCGCGAGCTCGAACTCACCCGCATCGAAATGTCCTGACCGTCATGAGCACCCCCGCCGAACCGCCCGCCGCGGACACGTTCCGCATCACGCCCCTCAGCCGCGCCACGACCGGCGCCGCGCGCACCCTTTCCGCGCCGCTCTCCGCCGAGATCACCGCCGCGCTCGACGCCAGCCCCGGCGGCGAGGTGGCGGTGCGGTCCGTCGACGTCCGCATTCCCCTCCTCGAGAAGAACGACATCCTCGCCGAGCGGAACCGCGGCTTCTTCCTCGGCCGCGGCCTCGTCGCGCTCAACCTCGTCTCTTCCCCCGGCGCCGGCAAGACCACGCTCCTCGAGCGGACGCTCGACGAACTCGGCCCCCGGCTGCGCTGCGCGGTGCTCGTCGGCGATCTCGAGACCGACAACGACGGCCGCCGCCTGCGCCGCCCCCACGCCTCCGTCGCCCAGATCACGACCGGGACGACCTGCCACCTCGACGCCTCGATGGTCGCGCGCGGGGTCGAGGCGCTCGACCTCGAGGGCGTGCGCCTGCTCTTCATCGAGAACGTCGGCAACCTCGTCTGCCCCGCCTCCTTCGACCTGGGCGAACAGGTCCGTGTCGTCCTGCTCTCCACCACCGAGGGCGAGGACAAGCCGCTCAAGTACCCGCCGATCTTCAAGTCCGCCCACGTCGTGGTGCTGACGAAGATCGACGTGGCCGACGCGCTGGGCTTCGACTGCGCCGCCGCCGTGGCCAACATCCGCCGCATCGCCCCGCAGGCCCGGCTCATCCAGCTCTCCGCCCGCACCGGCGAGGGCTTCGACGAGTGGCGGGCCCTGCTGGAAACGCTGGCGGCGGGCCGACCGGCCGGCGCGACGGACGACCGGGGCGGAGCCTAGCCGGATCCTGCCTGCCGTGACTTCGACCGACACCACCGTTGCGGCCCGCGGGGCCGGCCCGGCCGGGTCGGCCGCCGTTCCGGTGAGCGTCCTGCTGCGGGTGCGCGGCACGGTCCAGGGCGTCGGCTTCCGGCCGTTCGTCCACCGCCTCGCCCTCCGGCTCGGCCTCGCCGGCTGGGTGCGCAACGACCGGCAGGGCGTGCTCATCGCCGTGCGCGGGCCGGCCGGCCGGGTCGAGGCCTTTGGCCGGGCGCTGCGCGACGAAGCTCCGCCGGCGGCGCGCCTCGAGTCGGTGCGCGCGCTGCCGGATGATCCCGCGCTGCCGGAGGTCGGGGACACGTTCGTCATCGCCGCCAGCGATGACGCGGGCGAGGTCGAGGCCGCGGTTCCGCCGGACCTCGCGCTGTGCCCGGAATGCCGGGAGGAGCTGCTGGCGCCGGCGGACCGGCGCCACCGGTATCCGTTCCTCAACTGCACGCAGTGCGGTCCGCGCTACTCGATCGTCGAGGCGCTGCCCTACGACCGGCCGGGCACCACCCTGCGGGCGTTCCGGATGTGCCCGTCGTGCCAGGCTGAATACGACGATCCCGCCAGCCGGCGCTTTCACGCCCAGCCCAATGCCTGCCCGGTTTGCGGGCCGCAGGTGACCTGCGTCGCGCCCGGGGAGGAGCCCCCCGGGGCGCCGGTCGCCGGCGACGCGGCGATCGCCCGCGCCGCGCGCGACCTCCGCGCCGGCCGCATCGTCGCCGTGAAGGGCGTCGGCGGATACCACCTCTGCGTCGACGCGGCCGATGCCGCCGCGGTCGCGGCGCTGCGCGCGCGCAAGCATCGTGACGAAAAGCCGTTCGCGGTGATGTTCCCCGACCTGGCGGCGCTGCGGCGCTGCGCCGTAGTCTCCGCCGAGGCCGCCCGGCTGCTCCTCGGGCCGGAGGCGCCGATCGTGCTCGTGCCGCGCCGGCCCGGGGCGCCGCTTGCCGCCGGCGTCGCGCCCGGCAACCCGTGGATCGGCGCCTTGCTCCCCTACGCGCCGCTGCACGTGCTCCTGCTCGCGGCCGCCGGCCGGCCGCTCGTCGCCACCAGCGCCAATCTTGCCGACGAGCCGCTGTGCAC
>ERZ761602.3331-NODE-3331-length-22939-cov-4.704466_pt1 | contig 22939 bp, 26 predicted proteins | sample MGYA00512165_ERZ761602 | MGnify/ENA primary metagenome ERZ761602 (study PRJEB28899, sample SAMN02445085) | bioreactor sludge metagenome | biome: EBPR sludge; isolation source: Thorneside wastewater treatment plant | place: Australia: Brisbane, Thorneside...
ATCGAGGGTCTCAAGAGCGGTGGTGAACTCATCCTCCCCGCTTCCCCCCATGCAGTTCTGCCATTGAATGGCCCCAGTGCTATTCAGCCGGAGGACCCAGGCATCCTTGCCGCCATGTTGGCCGATGACATCTCCATCGTTCGAGTAGCTGTGGCCTGCAACGACATACCCGCCATCACTGGTCTGCTGAACCGACCACAACGCGTCATATGCGGACCCGCCGAGGCAATGTTGCCATTGAATCACTGCATCGGCATCCAGTTTCACAATCCAACCGTCCCCATTACCATGATTTCCGCTCAAGTCGCCGTCGCTGGATGCGGTCGACCCGGCCAGTACAAAGCCGCCATCCGGAGTTTCTTGTATGGCTCGACCGATGTCTCCGCTTAATCCGCCTAAACAATACTGTGCTACCAAGCCGCCTGCTGGACCCAACCTAACCACCCAAGCATCCACGCCGGAGTTCCCGGTCACATCACCATCATTCGACCACGAAAAGCCCGCCATCAGACAACCACCATCTGAAGTTCCAGCGATAGCGTTAGCGCGCTCCTCGTTCGTTCCACCTAAGCATTTCTGCCATTCAATCGTGCTTGTGGCGTCGAGCTTCACGACCCAAGCATCGTATGGTGGAAATGTGCCGCCATGATGTCCGCTGACATCGCCATTGCTGGAAGTCGTCCATCCAGCGACAAGATATCCCCCATTCGTGGCCTTCGATAGGGCATTCAGGTATTCCGTACTCGATCCACCCAGGCACTTCTGCCATTCGATGGCAGGCTGTGCGCTCAATATCGCTGACGTTAGAAGTGTGTGGGCAATAACAAGGGTTCGAGATGTTCTCATGGGCATCATGATGGAATCAGTCATTCTGCTGGACGTGTTGTCTAGAACGCCAACGTCCGTGCAATGTACAAGCTGTGTTGAAGGGAGCAAGCCACCTTTGGCACGAGCATCGACATGCGTAAGGTTGCATGTGTACACTTCATGCCCCGCCTCATCGTCCACGGTTCCACCATCTCGCTCGACGGCTTCGGCGCCTGTCCGCAACATCCGATGGAGGCTTTGGTCGGTGGGTTGGAAAGGGATCTCAAGCCGCCTGTTCCCATGCGGACCGTAACCAACGTCGCACCTTAGCATCGATGTCGCGCTTTCGGTAGAGCTCCAAGTGGTGTGTGAACCGCTTCGGTCCGATCCTCACGACCTCCTTCCAGCGCGGTGAAGGATCGGGCTTGGGGAAGGAGAGCGTTAGAACGAGCGGCGCCGTGGGGTAATCCTTAAGGTACTGGCCGGGCATCCATACCACCGCGAAATTCCGCTTGCGCCGGAACGCGATCTGGCTTTTGGACACACGCATCGTCGCAGCGCCCAAGCGGTCGATCTCACGGGAGAGGACGTCGAAGAGTTGGCGTGGATCGCTTCGCTGCTGGAAGAACCTATCGATGGTCGCGTTCGTCATGGTCCATCGCCTCATCCCTCAATAACGGGAGTACCAATAGTAAGCGGATACGCCCAAATTTGATCCATATCAAACCCTCTTGCCCCGCCTCCTCGTCCACAGCTACACCATCTCGCTCTCCGACTTCGCCGCCCTCAACTAGTCCCAGTCCCTGTGCGCAGGCTTCATCGCCTCTTCCATGAAGCGATCCAGCGTTCCGTAGAGCCACGTTCTCGGGGTCAGGTAGGCGTTCACGTTCGCGTGAATCCGTCAGATGAACGATCGCCACGCGTCCATCCGAAAGCGCGAACAGCGGTAGATGCGTCCTTGCTCGTTGCCCGTGACCAAGGGTGGCATGTCCTACTGATGGAGGAGAGCTTTTCAAATTTTCGCCCCGAAACTTGAAAAGCCCCTCCTGCTTTTCAATTCCTGGAGAGGGCCTTCCATCAAACAACCATCAAGAAATGGAATGGCTGTGTATCAGGTGGTTATGACCGTGGTCGCGCCGGCCGAGCTCTTCCTATCAAGCAAACGGACGAGGTGGGGGCGAGGCCCCTGCGCAACATCGTTTCGTTTGTTTCGATTAACTTTGTGTCACTCACACCGAACGTTATGCCCGCCCTAGAGACCCCTACCCCCCGGCCCACGCGCTCCGAGCAGGAGGCTGCGCGGCGATCGTTCCCGGCGCTCGAGGAGTCGTTGAAGAGCCTGACCCGGAAGGACACCACGGAAATCGAGATCGAGGAGACCTCCCAGAAGATCACCGTGCCCACCATGGCGCTCCAGCTCCTCACGCGGATCCTGAAGGACCTGGGCGAAGGCCGCCCCGTGCAGATCGTCCCCATCGCCGCCGAAATGACCACGCAGGCCGCCGCCGAGATGCTCGGCTGTTCGCGGCCGCATGTGGTGAAGCTCCTGGAGCAAGGCAAGATTCCCTTCACCAAGATCGGCAAGCACCGCCGCATCCGGTATGAGGATGTGATGAAGTACCGTCAGGCGATGAAGGAGGCGCAGAAGCAGCACCTCAAGGACATGATGCGCGACGACGAAGAGGCCGGGCTCTATGATACATAGCGTTCGCTTCACGTGTGTCCTGGACACCAACGTCATCTACCCGGTCAACATCCGGGACCTGCTGCTGTGGTTCGCGCACTACGACCTCTTCACCGTGAAGTGGAGCAGCGGCATTTGCGAAGAGTGGATCAAGGTGATGCGCGCGAAGGGGGTTGATGAGCGAACGATCGCCAAGCGCATCCAACGCATGAGCGATGCCTTCCCGGATGCCCTCGTGGAGAACTACGATGGCCTAATCGAAGCCTTGCAGCTTCCAGATATGGACGACCGCCATGTGCTGGCCGCGGCGATCAAGGCCAACGCCAACCTGATCGTCACGAACAACCTGAGCGATTTCCCAGCCGCGGAGTTGGCCAAGTATGGGCTGGAAGCGAAGAGCGCCGATGACTTCCTCACGGACATCATCGACCTGAACCAGACGCGCGCATTGGAGGCCTTCAAGGAGCTGGTGGCGAATCGACGATCCCCGGAGCTCGACGCCTATCAGGTGCTGGACCAGTTCAGGAAGGTGGGCCTGAAGAACACGGCCGACTATCTCCATGCACTGCTGTGATGCATGATCGTAAGTGTTGCATTGAGCATGAGTGAATACCCCGCTGATCTCTGAAGCACCATGAAACCCGGAGCCAATAACAAACGCGTCTTCAAGATGCCCTTCGCCAGCGTGTATCCGCACTATGTGACGAAGGTGGAGAAGAAGGGACGCACGAAGGAGGAGCTGCACCAGGTCATCACGTGGCTCACGGGCTACGATGAGCAGGCGCTTCAGCAGATCATCGCCGACCAGACCGACTTCCGCACCTTCTTCGCCGAGGCCCGTCTGAACCCGAACACCACCAAGATCACCGGCGTGATCTGCGGCTACCGCGTGGAGGAGATCGCCGACCCGCTGATGCAGGAGATCCGCTACCTGGACAAGCTGGTGGACGAGCTGGCCAAGGGGAAGGCAATGGAGAAGATCTTGCGGGAATGACGCTGCGTGCGCTGGGTACTCATCGCGGTATCTGCTTCAGCAGCTCTTTCAATCGCTTATTGGTCAAGGTGGCCTGTTCGCTCTTGTCGTAGATCGCCAACAAATACACCTCTTCACGCACGGCCACCACGCAGGTGATCACGCGCGCGCCGCCTGACTTCCCTGCGCCCTTTGACTTGATGGCCAAACGGATCTTGTAGCAACTGCTGCCGAGCGGCGTGCCCATGTGTGGTTCTTCCGCCAAAGCGTTGCCGAGTTCGGCCAACTCGGACCTCAGGGACCGGTACTTCTTCGCAAGTCCCTTGAGTTCTTTGACGAACTCCGGGATCGGTATCACGTCAAAGCTCATCGAGCACCTCTTTCAAGGTCTTGAGCTTCCGTTTTCCGGCGATGTGCTCGTCCATTTCCTTGAACGCGCGGGTAAGACCCTTCACGAACTTCTCCTCCTGCGGGGTCATGGGCTTGCTCAGCTTGGGACGGCGGCTGGTGGTCGCTTTCGCCGCACGGCGCTTGGACGTCTTCGCCGTCGATGGCGCACGCCGCACCTCAACACCCTCGATCTCGTTCAGAATGTCGGTCACCAGCTTCTCCTTGCGGGGATCGGTGATGTTGACGAGCAGGAGTTTCATGGTCGTGTAAAGGTAATGCGACCATCGCCCGCAGTGCCATCGCTGCTCACGACCGGGGCTCTTCACTCCCAAAGATCACACGTATGGCGCGCACACCAGCGTGCAGCGCTGATCGGGTTTCGGGGCTTAGAGTACGTGTTGCAAGGAAATGCTTGAACACGCTACTTGTAATACCATTGAATTCCAGGCCCGTACTAGCCGCTTTCCATTCCTCCTCCATCTCGGGGATCAGGCTTGGGTCTTGTTCATGTCGAAGCTGTTCGATCGCGTTGCGGACGATCTGAACTTCGTTGGCATAGGGTGTGCCTGCCATACTTACATATCTACTTCGGCTCCCACAACTCGATCTTGTTCCCCTCCGGGTCATACACCCACGCGAACCTGCCATAATCCTCGTCCGTGCGCTTGGGGTCGATGCGCACGCCGGCGGCCTCGAGCTTCTGCAGCAGCCCATCGAGGTCCTGCACGCGCAGGTTGAGCATGAACTGTTGCTGGTCGTTCCCGAAGTAGTCGGTGTCGCGCTTGAAGGGCGAGAACACCGTGGGCCCGGCATCCTGCTGCCAGATGAAGCCCGCCTCCTCGTTGTTGATGCCGAAGTGCTCGTAGTACCACTTGGCGAGCGCCTTGTGGTCGTTGGCGCGGAAGAAGAGCCCGCCGATGCCGGTGACGTGTCGGGACATGGGATGTTTTCAGTAGGACCAAGGTAGCTCGGTGCACGGCTAAACCGCCTTGGCCTTCCGCACCACCTTTCTCTTCGCCGGCCGTTCCACCTTCTCGATGCTGCCATGCTTCTCGCCCATCATGCGACCCCACTTGGCGATCTCTTCCAGCAAGGGCAGCAATGTGCGGCCGTGTGGCGTGAGCGCGTATTCCACGCGCGGTGGAACTTCGGCATGCACCTTCCGGCTCACGAAGCCATCGCGCTCCAGCTGGCGCAATTGCATGGAGAGCATTTTCTCCGTTATGCCCGGGATCAGCTTGCGTAGCTCGCTGAAGCGCTTCTTGTCCTTGCGCAGGTACCACAGCACGATGGCCTTCCACTTACCGCCCACCAGCTCCATGGTGACATCCAGCGCGCAGTGATAGACGCGCCCGTGGAGCTTGATCCGGTACTCGTTGCCTTCGATGATCATGGTGTTGAAAAGTTGCTGCGGGATCCCGGCCTTGCAGCGGCGCCTAACCGGGCGCCGGCAGCTCATACTATCCTCCGTGACAGTCCTTGTGGAAAGTATAGAGGCCGGTCATCTTCGCATGGGCTAAGGAAACGAAACCAATACGCACAACCATGAAGATCGGTGTATTCGGAACGGGGGTGGTCGCACAGACCATCGCCGAGAAACTGGACAGCCTGGGGCACACGGTGGTGCTCGGCACACGCAGCGTGGAGCAGAGCATGGCCCGCGCGGACAGGGACGGCTTCGGGCGACCCCCGCTGAAGGACTGGCTGGCCGCGCACCCCACGGTGAAGCTCGGCACCTTCGCCGAGGCGGCCGCGCACGGCGAGCTGCTGGTGAACGCCACCAGCGGGCACGGCTCCATGGAGGCGCTGAAGCACGCCGGCGAAGCGCACCTCAGCGGCAAGGTGATGCTGGACATCGCCAATCCGCTCGACTTCTCGAAGGGCTTTCCCCCGAGCCTCTCGGTGTGCAACACGGACTCGCTGGGCGAGCAGCTGCAGCGCGCCTTCCCGCAGCTCAAGGTGGTGAAGGGCCTCAACACGCTCACCTGCTTCCTGATGGTGGCCCCGCGCCTGCTGCCGGAGGAGCATCACATGTTCCTCTGCGGCAATGATGCCGGCGCCAAGAGCGAGGTGCGTGCCCTGCTGCGTTCCTTCGGCTGGACCGATGCGGAGATGATCGACCTGGGCGACATCACCATGGCGCGCGGCACCGAGCAGCTGCTGCCGATCTGGGTACGGCTGTACGGCACCCTGCAGGACGCCATGTTCAACTTCCGCGTGGTGCGCATGGCGAAGCAGGCCTGAGCCCTTCGGGTGCAGGTCGTGAGGTGATGGTCGTCAGGCCGTAGCTTTGGCTTCGCAATCGGACCCGATGGCCAAGACCCTCTCCAAGCCCGCACCCGTAAAGGCCGACATCAACGGTCACAGCACGAACGGTTCAGCCAAGAAGGCCGAGCGCCTCCCCGTGATGAAGACCTACAAGATCTTCATCGGTGGCAAGTTCCCCCGCACCGAGAGCGGGCGCTACTATCAGCCGAAAGGCGCCGATGGCAAGCCGCTGGCCAATGTGTGCCGCAGCAGCCGCAAGGACGTGCGCGATGCCGTGGTGGCCGCGCGCGGGGCCGTGGGCGGCTGGGCCGGTCGCAGCGCCTTCAACCGCAGCCAGATCCTCTACCGCATCGGCGAGATGCTCGAGGGCCGCAGCGCGCAGTTCGTGCACGAGCTGGTGCTGCACGGCGCCACGCCCAAGCAGGCCGAGGCCGAGGTGGCCGCCGCCATCGACCGCTGGATCCACTACGCCGGCTGGTGCGACAAGTACCAGGCGCTCTTCAGCAGCGTGAACCCCACGAACTCTTCGCACTTCAACTTCAGCGTGTACGAGCCCACGGGCGTTGTGGGCATCCAGTGTGCAGGGAGCAACGGCCTCCTGGAGCTCGTGAGCCTGATCGCCCCCGTGATCGCCGGAGGCAACACCTGCGTGGTGGTGGCCAGTGAGAAGCATCCCCTGCCGGCGGTCACCTTCACCGAGGTGCTCGCCACCAGCGACCTGCCCGGCGGCGTGGTGAACCTGCTCACCGGCTTCCGCAGCGAACTGCTCAAGCCCCTGGTGGCGCACATGGACATCAACGCGGTCGTTGTGGCCGACGCTTCCAAGGAGGAGCGCACCATGCTCGATAGCGAGGCCACCTGCAACCTGAAGCGCGTGGTGTACCCGAAGGTGAGCGACTGGAATAGCGAGGAAGCACAGAGCCCCTACTTCATCCTCGACACCCAGGAAGTGAAGACCACCTGGCATCCGATCGAGCGCGGGCAGGGTGGGGGTGGGGGCTATTGAGCCATGAACCCCGTCAGCTGGGCCGACTTCGAAAAGGTCCACCTCAGTGTGGGCACCGTGCTGGCCGCGGAGGACCTGCCCAACGCCCGCAAGCCGGCCTATGTGCTCACCATCGACTTCGGTCCGCACGGGGTGAAGCGCAGCAGCGCGCAGATCACCAAGCATTACACCAAGGAGGAACTGATCGGGCGGCAGGTGGTGGCGGTGATCAACTTCCCGCCCAAGCAGATCGGCAGTGTGATGAGCGAGTGCCTCGTCACGGGTTTCCCCGACGCGAACGGCCATATCGTGCTCACGGCGGTGGAGCGGCCGCTGCCGAACGGGGCGCGGTTGATGTAGGCGGAGGACCGCTTGTTGAAAACCTGCCGCTTCATTCATGCTCCTCAATGCGCCGGTCGGATACCTTGCCGTCACGTTGAACCCTAATCCCTACGACCATGCCCGCCGTTGAAGCCTACTGCGTGAAGTGCAAAGCCAAGCGCGAAATGAAGGACGCCAAGAAAGTGGAAATGGCCAACGGCCGGAAAGCGATGAAGGGCGTGTGCCCCACCTGCGGCACCGGCATGTTCAAGATCCTGGGCAAATAGCCGGGATCAACACGGCCCGTTTCATGGATGTGCGGCCGTGGATCTGCCGCCGCTGGACCTGCGGGTACCTTTGGCCGCATGCAGCATGAAGTGATGCCGTTCGTGGAGGCGGCCATCGAGGCGGCTTTTGCCGCTGGCCGTGAGATCCTTCAGGTCTACGGCACCGATTTCACCTCCGAGCAGAAGGCGGACAAGAGTCCGCTGACGGAGGCCGACAAGCGTGCCCATGCGGCCATCGCCGCCATCCTCGCCCGGACGGGGCTGCCGGTGCTCAGTGAGGAGGGGCGTGAGATGGACATGGCGGAGCGCCAGCGCTGGTCGCGGTACTGGCTGGTCGATCCGCTCGATGGCACCAAGGAATTCGTCAAGCGCAACGGGGAATTCACCGTGAATATCGCGTTGATGGAGCGCGATGGCGCGCCGTCCGGGCCGCTGGGTGCGGCAAGGCCGATGGCCGGTGTGCTGTATGTGCCCGTAATGGACAGGCTCTACTTCGCGTGGCCGGGTGCCGGTGCGTACCGCCAGCAGGGCGCAGCAACCTGGGGCCCGGGCGGTGCGTATGAGCGGGCCGCCGCCAGCGAGCGATTGCCCGTGCCCCATTCCCGTGACGCCTATACCATCGTGGCCAGCCGGTCCCACCCGAGCCCGGAGACCGAGGCGTTCATCCAGCGCATGGAGCAGGAGCACGGCGCCGTTGCGCTCACCAGCATGGGCAGCGCGCTGAAGATCTGCCTGGTGGCCGAGGGAGCGGCCGATTCCTATCCGCGCTATGCACCCACCATGGAGTGGGACACGGCCGCCGGACACGCCATCGCCAACGAGGCGGGCTGTACGCTCATCGATGTGACCACCGGCGCCGCGATGCGCTACAACAAGCAATCACTGGTGAACAACTGGTTCATCGTCCAATAACACCAATCTGGCGCCGCGGGCAGCGGTGCGCGAAACATGGCCAAGAAGAACGGATCATCGAAGAAGCGGAAGGTGGCCCTGATCACCGGCGTCACCGGTCAGGACGGCGCCTACCTGAGCGAGCTCCTGCTGAACAAGGGCTACGAGGTGCACGGCGTGAAGCGCCGCAGCTCGCTCTTCAACACGGACCGCATCGACCACCTGTACCACGACATGCACGAGAAGGGCCGCCCCTTCCACCTGCACTACGGCGACCTCACCGACAGCGTCAACTGCCTGCGCCTGGTGCAGCAGATCCAACCGGACGAGATCTACAACCTGGCCGCGATGAGCCATGTGCACGTGAGCTTCGAGATGCCCGAGTACACGGCCAACGCCGACGGCATCGGCACGCTGCGATTCCTGGAGGCCATCCGCATCCTGGGCCTCGAGAAGAAGACCAAGTTCTACCAGGCCTCCACATCCGAGCTATACGGCGGTGTGCGTCCGCATGCGCAGAACGAGGAGACCCCCTTCCACCCGCGCAGCCCTTACGGCGTAGCCAAGCTGTACGGCTTCTGGATCACCAAGAACTACCGCGAGAGCTACGGCATCTTCGCCTGCAACGGCATCCTCTTCAACCACGAGAGCCCGCTGCGCGGCGAGACCTTCGTGACCCGCAAGATCACGCGCGCCGCGGCCAAGATCAAGCTGGGCCTGCAGGACACGCTCTACCTGGGCAACCTCGACGCCAAGCGCGACTGGGGCCACGCCAAGGACTACGTGGAGGGCATGTGGCTGATGCTGCAGGCGAAGAAGCCCGACGACTACGTGCTCGCCACCGGCAAGACCTACACCGTGCGCCACTTCGTGGACCTCGCCTTCGGAGAGGTGGGCATCAAGCTGGAGTGGAAGGGTAAGGGCGAGAAGGAGAAGGGGGTCGACAGGAAGTCCGGCAAGGTGCTCGTGGCCATCGACAAGCGCTACTACCGTCCCGCCGAGGTGGACCACCTGGAGGGCGACCCCACCAAGGCCATGCGCGAGCTGGGCTGGAAGCACAAGTACGACCTGAAGGCCCTGGTGAAGGAGATGATGGCCAGCGACCTGGAGCTCTTCAAGCGCGACGTGTACCTGAAGAAAGGCGGCCACAAGATCCTGCACGAACAGGAATGATGTACGGGCGCATCATGATGCGCCCCCACAGATCCTCTCATGAACAAGCAAGACAAGATCTACGTGGCCGGCCACCGCGGCATGGTGGGCAGCGCCATCGTGCGCAAGCTGCAGGCCGAGGGCCACACCAACATCGTGGTGCGCACCAGCAAGGAGCTCGACCTGAAGGAGCAGCAGGCCGTGCGCGACTTCTTCGCCCAGGAGAAACCCGCGTACGTGTACCTCGCCGCGGCCAAGGTGGGAGGCATCCACGCCAACAATGTGTACCGCGCCCAGTTCCTGTACGAGAACCTGATGATCGAGAGCAACATCATCCACTCGGCCTACGAGAACGGGGTGAAGAAGCTGCTCTTCCTGGGCTCCTCGTGCATCTATCCGAAGATGGCTCCCCAGCCGCTGAAGGAGGAGAGCCTGCTCACCGGGCTGCTCGAGCAGACCAACGAGCCCTACGCCATCGCCAAGATCGCGGGCATCAAGCTGGCCGAGAGCTACCGCCGCCAGTACGGCTGCAACTTCATCAGCGCGATGCCCACGAACCTCTACGGGCCCAACGACAACTACGACCTCAACAACAGCCACGTGCTGCCGGCGCTCATCCGCAAGTTCCACACCGCCAAGGTGACGGGCGCGCCGAGCGTGGAGGTGTGGGGCACGGGCTCGCCCATGCGGGAGTTCCTGCACGTGGACGACCTCGCCGATGCCTGCTACTTCCTCATGAAGAACTACGACGAGGAGCTCTTCCTCAACATCGGCACGGGCGAGGACCTCACCATCAAGGCCCTGGCCGAGATGATCAAGGACATCGTGGGCTACACCGGAGAGCTGAAGTGGAACACCGAGAAGCCCGACGGCACGCCGCGCAAGCTGATGGACGTGAGCCGCCTGCACAACCTGGGCTGGAAGCACCGCATCGGGCTGCGCGAAGGCATCACCGCGGTGTACGCCGAGTTCGCCAAGAGCGAGTTGGCGAAGGCCTAGGGTGAGGCATCGAACCGAATGGAGCCCCGGGCGACCGGGGCTTCGCTTTTCCGGCGTAGGCTACCTTCGGCGGCCTTGCCATGGCGCGTTCCCCGCTGTTCTCCGTCCTGCTGCTGATCGCCGGCGGCCTGCGCGCCCAGCGGAACGACGTGCCCTTGCAGCGCGACTTCGGCATCGACCTGGAGCGGAACGCCGCCCGCCGCGATGCCCGGATCCACACCGGCCTCAAGCCCGTGATCGAGAGCCGTGCCGACCTGCGCGGCGTGATGGGCCACCGGGTGGACAGCGCCCGGTACTACTACTGGATCACCACCAAGCTCTTCCGCGACCGGCTGCTGGTGATGCGCGAGGGGGACGTCGCCCTCAGCGTCGATCCCATCCTGAGCGTGGAATATGGCAGTGACCGGGGCGATCCCACGGCCTATGCCGATACGAACCAGTTCGCCTTCAGCACGCGGGGCTTCCTGATCCGGGGCGACCTTGGCAGCAAGGTCTCCTTCCAGACCATGTTCCACGAGAACCAGGGAAGGGTGCCGCAGTACCTCTTCCGGCGGGTGCTGGAGACCGGCGTGCTCCCCGGTCAGGGCCGTGTGAAGCTCGCCAACGGCAACGAACTCGATTACGGCTGGTCGCAGGGCGTGGTGAGCTGGACCCCGGCGGCCTGGGTGAACGTACAGGCAGGCCATGGCAAGCACTTCGTGGGGCACGGCTACCGCAGCGTGCTGCTCAGCGACAATGCCATGAACGCCCCCTTCCTCAAGCTCAGCCTGCTCAGCCCCAACAAGCGCTGGCAGTACACGGCTTGGTACACCAAGCTCATGCACGGCGTCACCCGCGACGACCGGTTGAACGCCGGCACCAGCAGCGAGACGCTGTTCGGCTGGATGCGCGGCACCTTCCACCACCTCTCCGTGGACCTCGGCCGTGTGCAGCTCGGGGTGTTCGAGGCCACGCTCTTCCGCAGCATCGGCGAGGACGGCGTGAAGCCCCTGGACCCGCTGGCCCTGAATCCCGTGATGGGCATCAATACGGCCGCGCTTGGGTTCGATGGCCTGAGCAGTTCGCTGGCGGGACTGGACCTGCGCCTGAAACTGACGGACAAGGCCTATGCCTACGGCCAGGTGGCCACCGATGGCCCAGGGCGCTACGCCTGGCAGGCCGGAGCCCGCGCCTTCGACCTGGGCCTGCCCGGCCTGCACCTGCAGGCCGAGTACAATGCCGCCACCGCTTTCATGTACATGGGCCAGCGGCCCGAGCAGGCCTACATGCACGGCGGCCAGGCGATGGCGAATCCGCTCGGCAATGCCTATGGCGAGGCGGTGGGCATCGTGGAATACGGCTACCGCCGCTGGATGCTGCGGGCGCAGGCCAGCCTGTCCGTCCGGACCGGCGATCCGGCCGATTCGCTCAACCTGGGCACCGACCTGGACAAGCCGGACACCGGAAGCGCCACGGAGGGCGAAGCCATCGAGCGCACGGTCTTCTTCCTGGATGCGAGCCTCTCCTGGCTGGTGAACCCGAACACCAACCTGCGGCTGATCGGGGGTTTCCGCCGCCGCGATGCCCCCGGGGCGAACGACATCTTCCAGAGCGGCTACTGGTACATCGGCGTGCATACCGTGCTCTTCAACCGCTATTACGACCTTTGAATCCGCCCTCCGCGACGTGGAACAGCACGGCTACATCCTGCTCCTGAGCTGCCTCACGGCCTTCGTGGTGGTGCTCTTCACCATGCCCTCGCTCATCAAGGTGGCGCGGATGAAGCACCTGGTCGACGAGCCCAGCGAGGCCCGCAAGCTGCATCACCGCAGCGTGCCCACCATCGGGGGCATCATCATCTTCGCCGCCATCATCTTCTCCTATGCGCTCTGGTTCCCCAAGGGCCAGGTGACGGACCCCGACGGCACGCCCTACCGGGAGCTCTATGCCGCCATGGGAGCGGCATACAACGACTTCAAGTTCGTCATCGCCGCACTCGTGCTCCTCTTCTTCATCGGCGTGAAGGACGACATCGTGGGCTTCTCGCCGGTGAAGAAGCTCGTGGGGCATATGATCGTGGGCTACATCCTGGTGGTGATGGCCGGCATCCGCATCACCGACATGCACGGGATCCTCGGCCTCTACGAGCTTCCGGAGGCCGCCAGCATCGCCTTCTCCTTCTTCGTCTACGTGGTGGTGGTGAACGGCATGAACCTCATCGATGGCGTGGATGGCCTTGCCGGAGGCGTGGGCCTCATCGCCTCGCTGGCCTACGGCACGTGGCTCTACCTCGCCGGCGACGTGGCGCTGGCGCTGCTGGCCTTCGTGCTGGCCGGAGCGCTGGCCGGATTCCTCGTGTTCAACCTGCATCCGGCGCGGGTCTTCATGGGCGACAGCGGGTCCCTGATCATCGGCGCCGTGCTGTCCGTGCTGGCCATGAAGGTGGTGGACCATGACACCTCAAGGCTGCCCGACAACCTCCGGCTGCTGCCCACGCCCCTCTTCGCCATGTCGGTGCTGGCCTATCCGCTGGTGGACACGCTGCGCGTCTTCGTGGTGCGCATGGCGCGCGGCATTTCGCCTTTCGCGGCCGACCGCAACCACATCCATCACCGGCTCCTGGCGCTGGGGCTGGGCCATCGCGGCACCACCTGGGCCATCTACGGCTATGTGGTGGCGGTGATCGCCCTGAGCCTGGTGACGCGGAAGTGGCAGCCGAATGTGGGCCTGATGGTACTGGGCACCACGGCGATGGCCTTGGCGCTGCTGCCCTTCGCCTGGCCCAAGCCGGAAAAGGCATGAGGGGCTTCGCCGGTGCATGGGCCCTTGCGGCCGCGCTTGTGGCGCAAGGCCAGGCCGGGTGGATGCCGCTGAGCCGAGAAGTGGAGCGCCCCTTCGCTGCGGCGCTGCAGGCCGTAGGCTCGCCGGCGCATACCGCGATCCGCCCCTACCGCCTCACGGACCTGCGGCAGGCCGACCCACAGGATAGCCTTCGCCCTGCGGCCTGGCTGCCTGCCCTCGACCGCTGGTCGGGCGCCCGGAACGGCCGCCGGTTCCGCTGGGGGCCGCTGCTCGACCTCTCCGGCAACCTGGGCCTGGACTCCGCCTCCGTCATCGGCCACCGCGCCGGAGCGGGCTTCTGGATGGAACAGGACATCGGCGCCCGGCTCACCCTGCATGCCGACGCCCAAGGCTGGTCCGAGCGCCTCCCGGGCTACCTCGACACCTTGGCCCGCGCCACGCAGGTCACCTCCGGGGAAGGCTATGCATTCAGCGATGGGGCCGGTTTCGCGCATTACGATTGGAACGCGCAGGTCAGCTGGGACCCGGGCAAGTACTTCAACCTCACCCTTGGGCGCGGCAAGAATGCGTTCGGTGAAGGCCATCGCTCGCTCTTCCTCAGCAGCGAGGCCACCAGCTATCCCTTCCTGCGCATCACCACCACGGCCTGGCGCTTCAAGTACGTGAACCTCTTCACGGTGATGAACGACATCCGCGGAGCGGGGGGCGTCTCCACGCGCTTCGAGCGGAAGTACGCCAGCATGCACTACCTCTCGGTGAATGCGCACCGGCGCATCAACCTTGCCCTCTTCGAGGCCATCGTTTGGAGCCGGGGAGACAGCCTCTATCCGCGGGGCTTCGACGTCAACTACCTGAATCCGGTGATCTTCTACCGTCCGGTGGAGTACAGCGTGGGCTCCCCGGATAACGCCTTGCTCGGTTTCGCGGTGAACATCAAGGTGGGCCGTTCGGGCCTGCTCTACAGCCAGCTCATGCTGGATGAGTTCCTGCTGCGCGAGGTGCGCGCGGGCGATGGCTGGTATGCCAATAAGCAAGCCGTGCAGCTGGGCTTCGTGGCGCGCGAGGCCTTCCGGGTGCCAGGGCTGATGCTGCGGGCGGAATGGAACATGGTGCGACCCTTCATGTACACCCACAGCGATACGCGGCAGAACTACGCCCACATGGGGCAGCCGCTGACGCATCCCTACGGGTCCAATTTCCAGGAGGCCATCGCGCAGGGCGAATGGTCGCGCGAGCGCTGGCTCCTAGGGGTGCGGGCCAGCATGGCCTGGCTGGGGCGGGACACCCTGGAGAGCTTCGGCAACAGCATCTTCCGGCCGGAGACGGAGCGCCCCACCGTGGCCTCGGGGGCTTTCCGCAGCTATGGCTACCGCATCGGCATGCTGGAGGAGTACTCCCTCTTCCACGGCGAGCTGCGCGCGGGCTGGCTGGTGGATCCCGCGTCGGCCACCCGGCTGGAGGTCTCGTGGCTCGCGCGCGGCAGCATGCCGGCCAGCGGCCCGGGTGAATGGACCCAGGTGTTCCGCGTGGGCCTGGTGTGCCATTTCCGCGACCGGCATCCGGAGCAGGAGGTGCGGTATGTGCTGCAGTGATCGTTCGCTGGGGAACGGTACTTTTGCGCCGCCGCAGGGATGACCCGGCGGCATTTCCGGTCCGTTGAGCAAGCCTCAGGCATACGCATCCTCGCGCACAGTGGTCTTCCGGCTGCGCGAGGTGGCGGTGCTCTTCAAGCTGCGGCTGGCCTCCCTGGTGGTGGTGAGTGCGGTGCTGGGCTACCTGATGGGCATGCCCGAGGGCGGCTTCGATGCGCTGGCGCTGCTGGTCCTCGCGGTCGGTGGCACGCTCCTGACCGGTGCCAGCAATGCGCTCAACCAGGTGCTCGAGGTCCGCGAGGATGCGCTCATGCTGCGCACCGCAGAACGCCCGCTGGTGCGGGGCGCGCTATCGGTGACCGAGGCGGTGTGGGCGGCCTTCATCGCTGGAGGCCTGGGCACTTTCCTGCTGTGGATGGCCTTCGGGCCCTTGACGGGCATCCTGGGCTTCATCTCCCTGTTCATGTACGTGGCGCTTTACACCCCGCTGAAGAAGCGCTCGCCTTGGGCGGTCTTCGTAGGGGCATTCCCCGGCGCTTTTCCGCCCATGCTCGGCTACGTGGCCGCCACCGGGCAATTCGGGCTGGGTCCGGGCCTGCTCTTCGCCATGCAGTTCATGTGGCAGTTCCCGCACTTCTGGGCCATCGCCTGGGTGCTCGATGAGGATTACGCCCGGGCCGGCTTCCGCATGCTCCCCTCACCGGGCCGCACGGATGGACGCAGCGCCTTCCTGATCCTTCTGTACACCTTGTTTGTTGTCCCGGTCGGCATGCTTCCCTGGGTCTTCGGCTTCATCGGCCCCTATGCCATGGCGACCGCCGTGCTGCTGGGCCTGGTGATGGCTTGGCCTGCGTGGCAGCTGTTCCGCACGCACGATCGCAAGGACGCCAGACGACTGATGTTCGCCAGCTTCCTCTACCTGCCGATCGTGCAACTGGCCTACGTCATCGATCGCCCATGACCGCAGACACCCTGGACACCTTCACGCCGGCAGAGGAGCGCGAGCGAGCCGCGCGCGCCCGCCGAATGGTCACCTGGCTCATCTGCTTCGCCATCGTTATGTTCTTCGCGGGCCTCACCAGCGCCTATGTGGTGAGCATGAGCGGAGGCTACTGGACGCGCATCACCATGCCCGGGCCGTTCTACTGGAGCACGGCGTTCGTGGTCGCCGGGAGCCTCACGCTTCAGCTTGCCCTGAGGGCTGCCAAGCGCGGCACCACCGGCGTGGTGGCGCCGCTTATCCTGGCCACCCTGGCCTTGGGCATCGCCTTCACCGCCTCTCAGTTCAAGGGCTGGAGCCGGCTCGTGGAGCTGGGCATCACCCCCAGCCCCAACAAGCTGGAGGGCATCGGTGGCACCTATGGCGTGGATTTCACCGTGACCAAGGACGGCCTGCCCTTGGTGCCGGCCAACGGCCACTGGTACACCGCGGATGACACCGGTTTCGAGCGCCAGCTGGATGCGGAGATCGCCGAGCAGAAGGACCGCACCGGCCCCTATTTCTACACCCTTACCGCCGCTCATGCCGCCCACGTGGCCTTCGGACTCCTGGCCCTGGTGGTGATGGCGGCCATGGCCCTGATGCGGCGCTACACGCCCCAGGACCATGTCGGCCTGTGGGCCGGAACGGTCTATTGGCACTTCCTCGGGGGCCTTTGGGTCTACCTCTTTCTGTTCCTCCGCTTTGTTCATTAACATTGCGGCCGTCAATCCCCACCATGGCAGGCGACGCGACCAAAGCACTGAGCAACGACGTCCTCTGGGGCGGCGGCCGCTCCCCGTTCAGCATCAGCTACGGGAAGATGATGATGTGGTTCTTCCTGGTTTCTGATGCGCTGACCTTCAGCGGTCTGCTGGTGGCCTACGGCTTCGTGCGCCACAGCACCACGGAGGCATGGCCCATCGGCGAGGAGGTCTTCCGGGCCCTGCCGTTCCTGCACGGCGATTACCCGTTGATCTACGTGGCCCTGATGACGGCCATCCTCATCTTCAGCTCGGTGACCATGGTGCTCGCCGTGGAGGCCGGGCACCGCATGGACAAGGGCGGAGTGATCAAGTGGCTCTTCGCCACCGTGATCGGCGGCGCTTTCTTCGTGGGCAGCCAGGCGTGGGAGTGGAGCCATTTCATCCACGGCAGCGGCGGATACATGACCACGGCAACGGGGGAGAAGTTCTGGGTGCACAACGATGAGCACGACACGCACGATCCCGCATCGCATGACAGCTTTCACCTGGTGAAGGCCGAGCCCGGCCACTACCTGAAGCCCGCCGAAGGCGCACAGCCGCTTTCCCGGGAGGAGTCGCTGCCCATCTGGAACAACCGTGTGAGCTATGTGGATGGCGCCAACATGACCCGCAACGAGTACGGCCCGCCACAGTACGCCAACTTTTTCTTCTTCATCACCGGCTTCCACGGCTTCCACGTCTTCAGCGGGGTGATCATCAACCTCATCGTCCTCATCATGGCCATGCGCGGCATCTTCCACCGCCGCGGGCATTATGAGATGGTGGAGAAGGCCGGTCTGTACTGGCACTTCGTGGACTTGGTCTGGGTGTTCGTGTTCACCTTCTTCTACCTCCTCTGATCAACCAACCAGCTGACATGGAGCGCGACGACATCATCGAATACAGCCTCGACGCCCATCATAGCGAGGAGGAGGGCCGGAAGATCCGCCGCAAGATCTGGATGGTGACCGGGCTGCTCGCAGTGGTCACGGCCATCGAGGTGGCCGTGGGCGCCTATTGGAAGGAGTGGTTCCCCGGCCATTGGTCCGCTGTGAAATGGACCTTCGTTTTCCTCACCCTGGTGAAGGCCACCTACATCGTGATGACCTTCATGCACCTGGGCGACGAGCGCCGCAACATACGCGCGATCATTCTGCTCCCTTACGCGTTGTTCATCCTCTACCTGATCTTCATTGCGATCTGGGAGTCGCAGTATGTCCACTATATCTGGCAGAACTACCTCTGAGCCCGATCCAGCGCGCCGTCGGCGCCTGAAGGTGCTCGTCCTTGGGGGCATCGCGCTCTTCGTACTGAGCCTCTTCGTCTTCTTCAGCCCGTGGCTGGGCTTCGCCAGGCACCGCTTCCAGTTCCTTCCCGTGCTGGGGCCCAAGGAGGTGGTGGCGGTGGAGCGCGATGGGACGACGGTCATCGACACGCTGTACCACACCATTCCGGCGTTCCGGCTCATCGACCGCTACGGCAGGCCCTTCACCGACCGTGACGTCCAGGGGAAGATCGTGGTGGCCGATTTCTTCTTCACCCGGTGCGGAACCATCTGCCCCAAGATGGGCGTGCAGATGCAGCAGCTCCAGCTCAAGCTGAACGATGACGCGTTCGAGGATGTGGTCTTCCTGAGCCATACGGTCGATCCCGAGCACGATACCCCCGAGGTGCTCGATGCCTACGGCCGCCGCCTGGAGGCCGATACGGCACGATGGAAGTTCCTCACCGGGCCCAAGGAGGAAATCTATCGATTGGGCGCTGAAGGCTACCTGCTGGCCGCCCGCGAGGACGTGCTGGCCGAGGGCGGCTTCCTCCACTCCGAGAAGTTCGTGCTCGTGGACAAGGAGCGGCGCATCCGGGGCTTCTACGATGGCACCACCATGGAGGGCATGAATGCGGTGGCCGCCGACATCAAGATGCTGCTGAAGGAGGAGAAGGTCAAGCGTGCCGAGGCGGAGCGCGCGGCACGGCAGTGAAACGGATTGCCTGAACATGCGCTCACCTTACCCCCAGCCGGTCATCGGCATCCCCTCCGCGAAGGCCAACCGCGTGATCTGGGTCTTCTCATTCGTGGTCTTCCTTGCGGTGGTCGTCCTCAATCGGGTGCAGGTCCCTGCTCCGGAGGGATTCGATGTGCACGTCTTCGCGCGCATCAACGCAGCGATCAATTCCATGGTGAGCCTCCTGCTCATCGCCGGGCTGTTCGCAGCCCGGGCCGGGCGCTGGAAGGCCCACCGCAATGCGATGATCGGCGCCATGGTCCTCTCCGTCCTCTTCCTGGCCTCCTACATCCTGCATCATCTATTCGCTGGCGACACGCGGTTCGGGGGTACAGGTGCCATCCGGGTGCTCTACTACATCATCCTGGCCACCCACATCCTCCTCGCGGCGCTTTCCCTGCCCTACATCCTCCTCACCGCCTATCGCGGCCTGTCCGGTCGCTATCCGGAGCACAGGAAGCTGGCCCGTCGCACCTGGCCCATCTGGCTCTATGTGAGCGTGAGCGGCGTGGTGGTGTACATGCTCATCTCACCCTACTATTGAGGTTTTGCCCGGCCGATTACCTTTACCGTCCCATGCGCAGCACCGGCCTCCTCCTGATCGTCTTGGCGCTCGTGGCGCTGCTGCCCGTTGATGCTTGGGCACAGGGTTGTGCCATGTGCAAGGCAGTGGTGGAAAGTGGCGAGCAGGGCGGCCGCGTATTCGGTGGCGAGCAATCGATCGGCAGGGGGTTGAACAAAGGCATCCTCTACCTGATGGCCGTGCCGTATGCGCTGCTTTTCCTCCTCTTCCGCAAGCGCATCGTGGGCTTCTTCAAGGAGTTCGCTGGCGCGCAAGGCTGAACAAGCTTCAAGTCGCGAGTGTCAAGGGACCAAGCTCCCGCTGCGTTGGTGTGGCCTGAAGCGACGATCTTCGTTCATTGCGTCCCATCCCGGTTGAAGCATGATGTACCGTCGCCCCCTCTCCATCGCCGCAGGCCTGCTGCTGGTGTTCACCGCCTTCGCTCAGGAGAAATCCCCCTTCACGTACCAGGACATGCTGATGCTCGACCGCATCAGTGGCCTCGCGGTAGACCCCGCCGGCACCACCGCGCTCTTCAACGTGCGCGCCACCGACATGGAGAAGAACCGCGGGGTGAGCACCCTGTGGATGAAGGACCTGGTGGACCTGAAGAAGCCTGAGGTGAAGGTGCCTGCCGGTGAGGGCGGCGCCAGCGATGTGCAGTGGGCCGCTGATGGCAGCGGCTTCTACTTCCTCAGCGGCCGCGGCGAGGGCGGCACCACGCAGGTGTGGAAGGCCGATGCGAAGGGCACCAGTGCCACGCAGGTGACGCGCCTGCCGCTGGACGTGCAGACCTACCGCGTGGCGCCTGATGGCTCCGGCGTGGTGGTAGCCCTGTCCGTGTTCCCGGATTGTGGCGACGATGCCATCGCCTGCACGCAGGAGCGCCTGAAGGCACAGCAAGGGGTGAAGAGCACCGGCCAGGTCTACGACCGCATCTTCATGCGCCACTGGGACACCTGGAAGGACGGTACGCGCAATCACCTGTACTACGTGTCGCTGAATCAGTCACCGACGGGCATAGTGCCCTTGATGCCCGGCTTCGACGGCGACTGTCCCACCATGCCCTTCGGCGGCAACGAGGACTTCGCCATCAGCAAGGATGGCCGCACCGTGTATTTCAGCGCACGGGTCGCGGGCAAGAAGGAGCCGTGGAGCACCAACTTCGATCTCTTCAGCGTGCCCGTGACCGGCGGCGCTGCGAAGAACCTCACGACCGGCAATCCGGCGTGGGACGCGCAGCCGGTGATCTCGCCCGACGGCACCAAGCTGGCCTATAAGGCCATGAAGCGCCCGGGCTACGAGGCCGACCGCTTCCAGCTGAAGCTGATGGACCTGGCCACCGGCGCGGTATCCGACGTGGCCGCCACCTGGGACCGCAGCGCCGCCAGCCTCGCCTGGAGCCGCGATGGCAGGAGCCTGCTCGTCACCGCCGATGATATCGGCAAGCACCGCCTCTTCCGCATCGATCTCAAGACCAGCACCGTCACGCCCCTGAGCACCGATGCCCACATGGATGCCTTCGCGGAAACGCCCAAGGGCTTCGTGTTCCAGCGGAGCGGGCTCAGCGGTCCGGCGCACCTCTACGCCAGCGCACCCAAGGCCAAGGTGATCGACCAGGGCGCCACGGTGCTCACACAGGTGAACGCCTCGTTGAAGGACAAGGCCTTCGGCACCTACGAGCAGTTCAGCTTCCCGGGCTGGAATAACGAGACCGTGTATGGCTACGTGCTGAAGCCCGCGAACTACACGGAAGGGAAGAAGTACCCCGTGGCCTTCCTCATCCACGGCGGTCCGCAGGGCAGCTTCGGCGACGCGTGGAGCTACCGCTGGAACCCGCAGACCTACGCCGGTCAGGGCTTCGCGGTGGTGATGATCGACTTCCACGGCAGTACCGGCTACGGCCAGGCCTTCACCGACGCCATCAACGAGCACTGGGGCGATCGTCCGCTGGAGGACCTGCAGAAGGGCCTGGCCTTCGCGCTGGGCAAGTACCCCTTCCTCGATGGCAGCAACGTGGCGGCGCTGGGCGCGAGCTACGGCGGCTTCATGATCAACTGGATCGCCGGCGTGTGGAACGAACCCTTCAAGGCCTTAGTGTCGCACTGCGGCATCTTCGACACGCGCGCCATGGGCTACAGCACCGAGGAGCTCTGGTTCACCGACTGGGAGAACGGCGGCAGCGTTTTTTCCAAGCCCGCCAACTACGAGGCCTTCAACCCGCTGCTGCACGCGGACAAATGGCGCGTGCCCATGCTGGTGGTGCACGGCGACAAGGACTTCCGCGTGCCGCTCACGCAGGGCATCGGCAGCTTCACCGCCTGCCAGGCCAAGGGCATCGAGAGCAAGTACCTCCGCTTCCCCGACGAGAACCATTGGGTGCTGAAGCCGCAGAACTCCATGCAGTGGCATAAGGAGGTGTTCGGGTGGTTGGAGAAGCACATCGGAGGGGGGCGCTGAACCTCCCGCACCTATCTTCGCCCCGCGTTCTTTCCATCGCTTATCCAGAAAGGCAGAGGGACTGGCCCTGTGAAGCCTTGGCAACCGTCCGGTGGGCAACCATCGGGTAGGTGCTAAATCCAGCCCGCCATGTGGTGGGAGAGATGAGCCGCGATCAGGAAGCAATGTCCCGCAAGGAACAATGATGCCTCATCCGGTCCATCGGGTGGGGCTTTTCTTTTTGGGTGTGGTGAATGGCGAATGGTCGACGGTGAATTGGGAGACCCCATCGCCGGAGCGCTCAGTCCCATTCACCATTCACCAACTCCCATTCACCTGCATTTGGCACAAGCGACCGGAAAGCACGCACACTTGTGAACCGATGACCGAACTAGAACGCATCGCCGCCCAACGCATCCTCGTCCTCGACGGCGCCATGGGCACCATGATCCAGCGCCTCGGGCTGAAGGAGGAGGACTTCCATCCGAAAGGCATGGAGGACCACAAGATCCTGCTGAAGGGCAACAACGAGCTGCTCTCGCTCTCGCGCCCGGAAGCGATCAAGCGCATCCACGAGCAATACCTCGAGGCCGGCGCCGACATCGTGGAGACGAACACCTTCAGCGCCACAAGCATCGCGCAGGCCGAGCACGAATGCGGCCATTTGGTGCGCGAGATGAACCTCGCCTCCGCGCGTCTGGCCAGGGAAGCCTGCGATGCGTTCACGAAGAAGGACCCGAGCAAGCCGCGCTTCGTGGCCGGTGCCATCGGGCCCATGAACAAGACCGCCTCGCTCAGCCCCGATGTGAACGACCCCGGTTACCGCGCCGTCACCTTCGATCAGCTCGTGGTGGCCTACAAGGAGCAGGTGGAGGCCCTGCTCGACGGCGGCGTGGACCTGCTGCTGGTGGAGACCATCTTCGACACGCTCAACGCCAAGGCCGCCTTCTACGCCATCGAGGAGGTGTTCGAACAACGCGGCAAGCGTGTGCCGCTCATGTGCAGCGTCACCATCACCGATGCCAGCGGTCGCACGCTCAGCGGCCAGACCATCGAGGCCTTCCTCATCAGCATGCAGCA
>ERZ761602.3333-NODE-3333-length-22923-cov-5.834835_pt1 | contig 22923 bp, 15 predicted proteins | sample MGYA00512165_ERZ761602 | MGnify/ENA primary metagenome ERZ761602 (study PRJEB28899, sample SAMN02445085) | bioreactor sludge metagenome | biome: EBPR sludge; isolation source: Thorneside wastewater treatment plant | place: Australia: Brisbane, Thorneside...
TCAGCTCAGCAGGATCAGCTCAGCAGGATCAGCTCAGCAGGATCAGCTCAGCAGGGCGGCGCCCCACGAGCCGAAGACGAGCGAGAGCGCCGCGGCGCCGAGCCCGAGCTGTCGGGGCAGCGAGAGCGGGCGGTCCCAGCGGATCACCAAGGCCGCTACGCCGCCGATCACGAGGCCGCCGACGAGCCCCCAGGCGTGCGCCCAGACGTCGGTGTTGGGGCTCGCGCCGAGCGTGCCGAGCAGCGCGAGGCCGCCGACGATGGGGACCATCACCTCTTGCAGACGCCACGGCTCGGGCGCCCGCACGGAAGCTCGGCCTTCGCTCCGCTCGCGCCGGCGCTTGAGGCGCAGCGCGACCTCGGTGGCGGCGAGCAGGCCCACCGCGCCGAAGACCGCCGTGGAGGCGCCGATCGAGGCGTGCCCCTCGCCACGCAGCACGTAGAACGCGGCGTTGGCGAGGTTGCCGAGCGAACCGGCCGCGACGATGCCGAAGAGGGCGCCGCCCGGACCGAGGCGACGCTCGCTGAGCCGACCGAAGAGCGAGCCGGAGAGGAAGTTCGCGAGCACGTGCTCGCTGTCGGCGTGTAGCGTGAGCGCCGTGACCGCGCGGAAGGGCTCGCTCGAGAGCACGAGCGAGGCGACGCTCGCGCCCTCCTGGAACCAGCGCCCGGAGGGGGCCTTGGACGGCCCGGTGACGAAGGCGAAGCCGAGCAGCACGGCGAAGGCGAGCACCACGAGCGACCAGCCTGCGTAGCGCGGGCGCTCGGCGGCGCGCCGCGGCGGCCAGTCGCGGTTCTCCTCGCCATAGCGGCGCAAGGCGTCGACCGCGCGGGCGCGGTGACGCTCGTGCACGACGAGCACGCCGCCTGCGGCTGCGTAGCCGACCTGGTGGGGGATCGACATGCTGCGCAGCACGAGCGCGGCCTCGCGCAGACCGCGCTCGGTGGCGAAGGGGCCGATCTCGACGAGCGGCGAGCCCGCGCCGTCGCCCCGCGGACCCGCGCCGTCGCCCCGCGGACCCGCGCCGTCACCCAGCGGGCCCTCCCCACCGGCAGGCGCAGCGCCCCCGCTGCCGCCCTCGGCGAAGGCCGGCGGGGCCGGGGGGCGATCGCCCGCGAAGTGGAAGCTCTGGGCCGAGCCGAGGAAGGGAAGCGGCGCGACCAGCGCGGCTCGAGCGGACATGGGCGGCAAGCTGCGGACGAGCTTCGAGCCTGTCAAGGCGAGCTGCTCGGGCTGCGTACTTGCTGGCCCCTCGGCACCGTGGCACGAGACAGCGCGTGTCGACCGCAACGACCGAGGGCATCCAGATCACCGTCACGACCCAGTACGTGCCGCAGCAGTCGAGGCCCCAACAGAAGCGGTACTTCTTCGCCTACACGGTGAAGATCGAGAACCGTGGCGAGCTCACCGCGCAGCTCGAGAGCCGGCACTGGGTCATCACCGACGGCCGAGGCAAGGTCGAAGAGGTGCGCGGGCCGGGGGTCGTCGGGCAACAGCCGGTGCTGAGGCCGGGGCAGAGCTTCGAGTACACGAGCGGCTGCATCCTCGAGACGCCACGCGGCAGCATGCACGGCAGCTACCAGATGCGCGATCAGAGCGGCCGCAGCTTCGACGCCGCGATCGCGCGCTTCGATCTGGCGCTGCCCTACACGCTCAACTGACCGCCCGGGCCGCCGCGGAGCTCGCGTCGGCCGGGCTGGGCTCACCCGGGCTCGGCTCCGCCGCGTCCGCGGGCGTGGCTTCGTAGCGGAAGAGCAGCCGCGAGGGTGCGTCATCCTCGTCCTTCCGGGCCTCGCCGGCGGGCGCCTCGCCCTCTTCAGGGGGCAGCTCGACGTGCGCGATGCCGCCGTGCTCGAGCTCACCGAAGAGGATCGCGTCGGTGAGCTTGCGCTTGATCTCGTCGTCGATGACGCGCGCGAGCGGCCGGGCGCCGAAGAGCGGATCGTAGCCGCGCTCGGCCAGGTAGGCGCGCGCCGCTTCGCTCACCTCGATCGCGACCTTGCGGTCGGCGAGCAGCGCCGAGAGCTCACGCAGGAACTTGTCGACGATGTTCCCCATCACACGTCGATCGAGCGGCTCGAAGCGCACGCGCGCGTCGAGGCGGTTGCGGAATTCGGGGCTGAAGGTGTTCTTGTAGGCGCGGTCGTCGTCGCCTGCGCTGCCGCGATCGCCGAAGCCGACGCGGGCCTGCTGCAGATCGCGAGCGCCGACGTTGCTCGTCATGATGAACACCACGTGCCGGAAGTCGGCCTTCTTGCCGTCGTTGTCGGTGAGCGTGCCGTGGTCCATCACCTGGAGCAGCACCTGGAAGATGTCGGGGTGGGCCTTCTCGATCTCGTCGAGCAGGAGCACCGCGTGCGGGCTCTTGGCCACGGCCTCGGTGAGCAGGCCGCCGCGGTCGTAGCCGACGTAGCCCGGAGGTGCGCCGATGAGCCTCGAGACCGTGTGGCGCTCCTGGTATTCGCTCATGTCGAAGCGCAGGAACGCGATGCCGAGCTGCTTGGCGAGCTGCTTGGCGAGCTCCGTCTTGCCCACGCCGGTGGGGCCGGTGAAGAGGAAGCTCCCGATGGGTTTGTCGGGGCTACGCAGGCCCGCGCGGGAGAGCTTGATCGCGCTCGCCACCGCGCGAACGGCCCCCGGCTGGCCGAACACGGCCTGACCGAGCTGCTCCTCGAGGTTCTTCAGCGAGGCCTTGTCGTTCGTCGACACCTGCTTCGGTGGGATCTGCGCCATCTTCGCGACGATGGCCTCCACGTCGGCTTCGGTCACCGTGTACCCGGCGCCGTGGGCGAGCTTCGCGGCGGCGCCCGACTCGTCGAGCAGATCGATGGCCTTGTCGGGCAGCTTCTTGTCGCGCAGGTAGCGCGCCGCGAGCTGCGCCGCGGCGTCGAGCGCGGCGTCGGCGTAGCTGATGCCGTGGAACTCCTCGTAGCGCGCGCGCAGCCCCTCGAGGATGCGGCGCGTCTCGTCGACGCTGGGCTCGCCGATCTCGATCTTCTGGAAGCGGCGCGCGAGCGCGGAGTCCTTGTCGAGGTGGCCGCGGAACTCCTCGAAGGTGGTCGCGCCGATGCAGCGCAGCTTGCCCGAGGCGAGCGCGGGCTTGAGCAGGTTGGAGGCGTCCATCGTGCCCTGGCCCGCGCCGGCGCCGATGATCGTGTGGATCTCGTCGATGAACAGCACCGAGTGCGGCTTCTGATCGAGGGCCTTGAGCACGGCCTTCAGGCGGTTCTCGAAGTCGCCGCGGTAACGCGTGCCGGCGACGAGCGCGCCGAGGTCGAGCGAGTAGATCGTGTGCGCGCGCAGCGCCTCGGGCACCTCGCCCTCGACGATGCGCTTCGCGAGGCCCTCGACGATGGCCGTCTTGCCGACGCCGGCGTCGCCGATGAGCAGGGGGTTGTTCTTGCGACGGCGCGAGAGCACGTGGATCACGCGCTCGACCTCGTTCGAGCGCCCGACGAGCGGATCGATGCGCCCGGCTTCGGCCTCGGCGTTCAGGTTCGTGGCGAAGGCGGCGAGTGGGTCGGCCTGCTTGCCGGAGCCGGACTCGGCCCCCTGCTCGGAAGAGCCTTCGTCGACGCCGGGCGCACCGAAGGGCTCGTCGAGCTTCGAGACGCCGTGCGAGATGTAGTTGACGACGTCGAGCCGCGTGACGCCGTCTTCGGCGAGAAAACCCAGGCTGGGAGAGTCTTGCTCGGCGAAGAGCGCCACGAGCACGTTGCGCCCCTCGAGCTGCTCCTTGCCGCTCGACTGCACGTGCATGGCCGCGCGGCCGACGACGCGCTGGAAGCCGAGTGAAAGCGTGGGGTCGTCGTACTCGTCCTCCGGGATCTGCTCGAGCTCCTCGTCGAGGAACTTCTCGAGCTTCTTCTTGAGGGCGTCGATGTCGCCGCCGGCGTGGCGCACGACCTCCTTCGTCTCCTCGTCGAAGAGCAACGCGTAGAAGAGGTGCTCGACCGTGACGTACTCGTGCCTGCGACGCTGGGCCTCGCGGGTTGCGAGCCCGAACGCGACCTCGACTTGGGGGCTGATGCGCATCTCTCGCCTACTCCGGCTCGCAGGTGACGAGCAGGGGCATGCCGTGCTCGCGGGCGAACTCACCGACTTGTGAGACCTTCGTCTCGGCCACGTCGCGCGGGTAGATCCCGGCGACCCCGTACCCCTTGTGGTGCACGCTCAGCATGATCTGCGTCGCTTCGGTCTCGGACTTGCGGAAGAAACGCACGAGGACCAGCACGACGAACTCCATGGTGGTGTAGTCGTCGTTGTGGAAGAGCACCTTGAAGCGGCGCGCCTTCTGGACGGCCGGCCGCTCTCGTGTGTCGACGGAGCCCTCGCGCTCGTCGTCGTTCTCGAAGTCGTCGTCGCCGGGAGGGGGAGGGGCCATGCGGGTGCGATGGGGGCTAAGGTGGATCCTGAAGAGCGGGACCGCAAGGTGCAGCCCGCGGGGCGGGCGGACGGCGCCCCGCGCTCAGGAGAGGTCGGGGTGGGCGTCGGCGATGAGGCTCGGCACGGTCGGCTCGTCGACGTAGCAGGGCTCGATGCCCCAGATCTCCTCGGCGTACTCGCGGATCGTGCGGTCGCTCGAGAAGCGCCCGGTGCGGGCGATGTTCGCGAGCGCCTTCTTCGTCCACGCGTCGGAGTGGCGGAAGGCCGCATCGACCTCACGCTGGGCCGCGTCGTAGGCCTCGAAGTCGGCGAGCACCATGTACTGATCGTAGCCGCGCAGATCGGCCACGAGCTCGCGGAAGAGCCCCGGCTCGTCGGGGCTGAAGAAGCCCTCGTCGATGAGCGAGAGCACCTCCGCGAGATCGCTGCCGGCGCGCACGGCGTCTTGGCCGCGGAAGCGCTCGGCGCGCTTCTGGAGCACCTCCTCCGCCGTCAGGCCGAAGAGGAAGAAGTTCTCCTCTCCGACGGCCTCTCGGATCTCGATGTTCGCCCCGTCGAGCGTGCCGATCGTGAGCGCGCCGTTCATGGCGAGCTTCATGTTGCCGGTGCCGGAGGCCTCCATGCCCGCGGTGGAGATCTGCTCGGAGAGGTCGGCGGCGGGGATGATGCGCTCGGCGAGGCTCACCCGGTAGTTGGGCAGGAATGCCATGCGCACGGCGCTCTGGCGGCGGTCGGCGTTCACGACGTCGGCGATGGCGTGGATGAGCTGGATGATGAGCTTCGCGCGGCGGTAGCCCGGCGCCGCCTTCGCGCCGAAGATGAAGGTGCGCGGGTGCACGTCTTCTCCGCGACGCGCGCGCAGATAGAGCGTGGCGGCGTAGAGCGCGGCGAGGTGCTGGCGTTTGTACTCGTGCAGGCGCTTGATCTGCACGTCGAAGATGCTCTGCGGATCGACGCGCAGCTTCACCAGATCGTAGATCGTCGAGGCGAGCTCGAGCTTGTTCTCCATCTTGATGGTGCGGATCCGCGTGCGCAGCTCCGCGTCGTCGAAGTGGGCCTCGAGCTCGGAGAGCCGGTCGAGGTGCGTGACCCAGCCCGCGCCGACGCGCTCGGTGATGAGCTCCGAGAGGGCGGGGTTGCACTCGAGCAGCCAGCGGCGGGGCGTGACGCCGTTGGTCTTGTTGTTGAAGCGCTCGGGGTACAGCTCGTGGAAGTCCTTGAGCAGCTGGTCCTTCACGAGCTCCGAGTGCAGGCGCGCGACGCCGTTGACCGAGTGCGAGCCCACGACCGCGAGGTGGGCCATGCGGACCTCGCGCTCCGGCCCCTCGGAGATGATGCTCATGCGCGAGGTGTGCCCCGGGCTGTGGGGGAAGTGCGCGAGCACCTCCCGCAAGAAGCGCCGGTTGATCTCCTGGATGATCTCGAGGTGCCTCGGCAAGAGGCGCGCGAAGAGCGACGCCGGCCAGCGCTCGAGCGCCTCGGGCAGCAGCGTGTGGTTCGTGTACCCGAAGGCGCCGACCGTCTGCTTCCAGGCCTCCTCCCAGGGCAGGAGGAACTCGTCGACGAAGAGGCGCATGAGCTCGGCGATCGCGATCGCCGGGTGCGTGTCGTTCAGCTGTATCGCCACCTTGTCGGCGAAGTTGGAGAAGTCGGCGTGCTGCTTGCGGTAACGCACGATGATGTCGCGGATCGAGCAGGCGACGAAGAAGTACTCTTGCTTGAGGCGCAGCTCGCGGCCCTGTTCGAAGCTGTCGTTCGGGTAGAGCACCTTGGAGATGACCTCCGAGCCGTTCTTCTGCTCCACCGCGCGCAGGTAGTCGCCGGAGTTGAAGAGCGCGAAGTCGAACTCCTCGCTCGCGCGGGCGCTCCACAGCCGGAGCGTATTCACCGTGTAGGTGTCGTAGCCGGCGACGGGCGTGTCGTAGGGAACGCCGACGACGTGCTCGGCAGGATCCCACATCATGCGGAAGCCTCCGCGCGCGTCGGGCACGTGCAGCGTGCGCCCGCCGAAGCCGACCTCCACCGTGTACTCGGGCCGTTGGAACTCCCAGGGGTTGCCGAACTTGAGCCACTCGTCGGCGAGCTCGACCTGCTGACCGTTGCGGATCGCCTGCTCGAAGATGCCGAACTCGTAGCGGATGCCGTAGCCCTGGCCGGGCATGCCGAGCGTCGCGAGCGACTCGAGGAAGCAGGCCGCGAGGCGACCGAGACCGCCGTTGCCGAGCCCGGCGTCGGGCTCCTGCTCGAGGACCTCGTCGAGGTCGACGCCGATGCCCGAGAGCACCTGGCGGAAGTCGTCGAGGGCGCCGATGGCCTGGAGGTTCGCGCGCAGCGCGCGCCCGAGCAGGAACTCGGCCGAGAGGTAGTAGGCGCGCTTGACGCTCCGGTCGTAGTAGGTGCGCTGGGTCTGGATCCAGCGCTCGACGAGCGCGTCGCGCACGGCGAGGCTGAGGGCCTGGAAGCGGTCGAAGGCGGTGGCCGTCGAGGGGTTCTTCGCGCGCGAGAAGCGCAAGCGATCGACGAAGGCCTTGCGGAGCGAGAGCTCGCGCGCCGGGTACAGCCCCGAGTCCATGGGAGACGTCATGGTCGGGCAAGCTACTTCAGCGCTCCGTCGATGTGAACGAGCCTGCCCGGCGCGAGCTGCGGCGGCCCGCTCCGGAGCGCCGGCGAGCGCCGCTCAGGGTCGGGGCCGCTCGATGCGGTGTCGCTCGAGCTTGCGGTAGAGCGTGGCGCGCGAGATCCCGAGCGCGCGCGCGGCCTCGCGGGCGTTCCAGCCGCTCGCTCGGAGCGCCGCCTCGAGCTCGCGCCGTTCGTCGCTCTCGCTCGGCGCGCGGCGTCGAGGGCCGAGCTGCGTCGGGGTGTCCTCGAGGCCCAGGTCGCTCGACTCGATCGTGCCCGACTCCGCCAGCACCACCGCGCGCAGGATCGCGTTCTCGAGCTGTCGCACGTTGCCCGGGAACGGGTGCGCGACGAGCGCACGCATCGCGCGGGCCGAGAGCTCGGGCGGGCTGACGCCGAGCTTGCGCGCGGCCTCGGCGACGAAGTGCCTGGCGAGCAGCGGGATGTCGTCGCGCCGCTCGCGGAGCGGCGGCAAGGGCAGGGTGACGACGCTCACGCGGTAGTAGAGATCCTCGCGGAAGCGCTTCTTCGCCACCTCGGCGGCGAGGTCTCGGTTCGTGGCCGTCACGAGCCGGAAGTCGACGCTCAGCGTGCGATCGCTGCCCACGGGCCTCACTTCGCGCTCCTGCAGCACACGCAGGAGCTTGGCCTGCAGCTCGAGCGGCAGCTCGCCGAGCTCGTCGAGGAAGAGCGTTCCGCCGCGCGAGGCGACGACCAGCCCCTCGCGATCGCGCTCGGCGCCGGTGAAGGCTCCGCGCACGTGGCCGAAGAGCTCCGCCTCGAGCAGGCTCGCCGGCAGGGCGCCGCAGTTGATGCTCACGAAGGGGCCGCCGCGCCGCGCCCCTGCGTAGTGGAGCGCGCGCGCGACGAGCTCCTTGCCGGTGCCGCTCTCACCGACGACGAGCACGGGGACCGGCGCGTCGACCACGCGGTCGAGGGTGTCGAAGAGCCGCTCGAGCGAGGCGCTGCGACCGATGATCGCGCCGAAGTCGTGGCGCCGCTCGAGCACGCGCTGTCGGCTCTCCACCTCGCTCTCGAGGCGCAGGATCTCGCGCGCGCGCTCCTCGGCGAGGGTCTCGGCGCGAGCACGAGCGAGCTCGAGCTCTGCCGTGCGCGCGCGCAGCTCGGCGATGAGGCGCAGGCTACGGAGCACCAGCGCGGCGTGGTCGGCGAAGCCCAGCAGCAGGCTCACGACGCCCTCGTCGAAGCGGCCTCGGCTGAAGCGGTTGTCGACGTAGAGTGCGCCGAGCACGCCCTCGGGTGCGCGGATCGGCACCGCGAGCACCGAGCGCAGGCGCATCGCGTGGACCGAGCGCTGCTCGGAGAAACGAGGATCCTCGAGCGCGTCGAAGGTGGTGACCGGCTCCCCCGTCGAGATGGCGCGCAGCGCGATGCTGTGGCTGAACCTCGACTGGCGCTTGCCGAGCTCCTCGCGGTCGACGTTCCGCGCGACCGGGACGACGAGGCCCCCGCCAGGTTCGTCGAGCACGATGAAGCCGCGCTCTGCGCCGGCGAGCTCGATCGCCGCGTCGAGCGCCATGACCAGGAGATCACGCGGCTCCTCGGAGGTCGCGAGCTTGCGGTAGAGCGCGAGCAGGCGCTCGAGCACCTCCGGGCCCGGTCGCTCGCTCGGTGCGAGGGCGAGCTCCTGCCCCGCGCGCTCTCGCGCGCGACGAGCGAGCGCCGCCTGCACGAGCGGCTTGGCGCGCAAGCTCGCGGCGAGCTCGGCGTCGAGCGCGCTCGTGATGGACGCGACCGCGCTCTCGAGCAGCGCGAGCTCGCCCTGCAGTGCAGGGCTACTCCGCGCGGCGAGGGCCTCGACGACGAGCGCGCGCGCCTCCACGACGGCGAGCGCGTGCCCGGCCGGCTCGAGCTCGGCGAGCGCGCCCCGAAGGCGCTGGGGCACCTCCTCGGCCAGTCCCGAGGCGAGCGCGATGCGCGCGCGCACGATCTCGAGCTTCGCCGCGATCTCGGCGCCGCCTGGGGCATCGGCGAGGTCGCCGAGCTCCTCGAGGGTCGCGCGGGCCTCGTCGCCCCGTCCCGCCGCCGCGAGCGCGCTGGCGCGCTCGAGCAGCACCTCGTGGAGCTCACGCGTGGTCCCGAGGGATCGGAAGCCCAGCTCCGCCGCGCGGCTCTCGCGCAGACTCGCGTCGAGCGCGCCCTCGGCGGCCAGAGCCTCGGCCGCGATCGAGCGCGCGGAGGCGAGCACGAAGAGCTGCCCTGCGCTCTCCGCCAGGCTCGCGGCGCGCTCGGCCTTGAGGCGCGCGCGTGTGGCTGCCCCGAGGTCCACGAGCAGCTTGGCCTGGTTCACCGCGGCGAGCAGCGCGACGTCGCTCTGACCGAGCACCTCGGCGAGCCGCTCGGCCCGCGCGTAGCGCTCGAGCGCCTCGCCGAAGGCGCCCACCTGGTGACACGCGGTCGCGAGGTTGAGGCTCGCGCGCGACACGGCGTCGTCGAGCCCCTCGGCCTCCGCGATCGACAAGGCCTCGCGGTGGTCGAGGCGCGCGCGCTGCGGGTCACCCGAGCGGTACGCGTCGATCGCCCGGTAGCTCAGCGCACGGTAGAGCAGCCGCGGGGCGGCGAGCTCGCGCGCGACACCTGCGGCCGCGGCGAGCTCGCTGCGCGCCAGCGAGTGGTCACCGAGGTAGCTCGCGGCTGCGCCGCGGAGCTCGTGCAGCTCGCCCACCAGCGCGAGCTCGAGCTCTCCCGACGACGCGACGACCGAGCTCAGCGCGCGCGTCGCACGCGAGAGCGCCCCTGCGTAGTCGCCGGTGCGCAGCGCGGCGCGGGCCGCGACCGCCTCGAGTCGCGGCGAGGCCTCGCCCTCCGAGTCCAGCGCCGCGAGCGCGGCGTCGGGGTCGCCGCGGCCGAGCTCGGCGCGCGCGCGCAGCTCGCGGCCCACAGCCTCATGCGCACCTGCCGCTCCCTCCTCGAAGGCCCGAGCGAGCTCGAAGAGCTCGGCCGGGCTCGCCGACTCCGCGCAGAGCTCGGCCAGCCAGCCCAGCTCGGGGCGCGGCTCGGCGCCGAGCAGCACCGCCTTGGCCGCCCGCGCGGCGGCGCCAGGAGCCCGACGGAGCGCGCTGCGCTGCGCACGCAGCAGCAGCTCGGCTTCATCGACGCTTCCTGCACCCGCGAGCAGCCAGGCCTCGAGCGCCACCCAACGCGCCGCCTCGGCGGGCTCGAGCGCGCCGAGCTCGACGCGCCGCTCGCGCGCGAGCGCCGAGAGCCGGAGGCAGAGCGCCTCGCGCTCGACGCTCGGAAGATCCAGGCCTAGCCGCGTCGCGGCGCGCCCGGGCCTTGGGCGCACGCCGTCGGGCGTGGCTTCGATCCAGCCGAGCAAGCTCAGGCTCGTGAGCGCCGTTCTCGAGACGTCCAGCGCGGCGAGCTCGTCGTCGCGCAGCGCGAAGCCCGCGAGCTCGATCGTCACGAGGGCTCGCCGGAGCTCGGGCGCGAGCGCTTCGTCGCCCAATGCGGGCCGAGCGTCGGTCGAGAGACCGCGGAGCCTCGAGATCTCCTCCGCGATCTCCGCCGGACGGCGAGCGTGGGCGGCGAGCTGCTCCGTGCGTGGCGCCGACAGACCGGCTTCCGCGAACCAGGCCGCGACCGCCTCTGCGTCGAGCGGGCCGAGCTCGATGGTGACCGCGCCCTCGACGGCGGTGGACAGGCTGCTCGGGGCGTCGAGCTCCGAGCTCTCGCTCGCGACGAGCAAGATGGGATCCTCGGGGCGGAGCGCACGCGCGAAGGCGCGCAGCACCGAGCGCTGCTCGGGCTCGAGCTTGTGCGCGTCGTCGACGACGAGCACGGTCTTCCGAGCGTGGTTCGCCAGCTCGTCGCGCACCGAGAGCGCGAGCGCCACGCCGCGCGGTGCAGAAGCGGTGGGCCAGGCGCGCTCCAGGAGACGCTCCACCGGGCGGGCCTCGGGGGCGCAGAGCTCGAGCACGTCGAGCTCGCGCGAGATCGACCACGCGGCCTCACGCAGGAGGCGCGAACGCCCGGAGCCGGGCGCTCCTCGCAGCACCACCACGCTCGGCGCGGGCTCGGCGCGATCGAGCGACTCCGCCGCTCGGAGCAGGCGCCCCAGCTCGGTTGCGCGCCCGAGCATGCGACGTGGTTCACTCCGAGGTGGCGGCGAGGCGGGGACGTCGCGACCGAGCGCGGCGAGCACGTCCGCAGCGCTCCTGGGTCTGCGCTCTGGGTCAGGGTCGAGCAGACGCTCGAGCAGCCCAGCGGGGACGAACGTTGCGGCGCTGGGGGCGGCGCGCGAGAGCTCGCGGAGCATGACGCCGAGCGCGTAGAGATCGGCGCGTCCGTCGGCGACGCGCCCCTCGAGGAGCTCCGGCGCCAGGTAGGCCCAGGTCCCGCTCAGCGTGGCGCTCGCCACGCCCAGCGGCGAAGCGCAGCCGAGGTCGATCAGCACCGCGCGCCCGTCGGGCTCCACGAGCACGTTGCTCGGCTTCAAGTCTCCGTGGCGCAGACCGAGTCCGTGCAAGAACCAGAGCGCGCTCACCACACCAGAGACCGCCTCGAGCAGCGCCGCGGGCCCGCCCGAGGTCGCGAAGCGGTCGAGCGTCTCTCCGCGTACGAGCTCCGACGCGAGGTAGAACGCGGAGCGCTCGCCAGGCTCCACCCGACCGAGCGCGTGCACGCTGAGCAGGTGAGGGTGCCAGAGCCCGACGAGCCGCGCGTACTCCTGGTGCAGCACCTCGGGGTCGCTCCCCGCCGACAGGATCTTCAGCGCGACCTCGCGGCCGTGCGCGTGGTCGTGTGCGCGCCAGGCCGTGGCGCTCGCCCCGCTGCCGAGTGGAGCGCGGAGCTCGTAGCGGCGCCGTATCCAATCCCCGGCCCTCATGTCTCATGAGTGTCTCACAACTGTCTCATCACCGGAAGTGAGACACATGCCCGCCCCAAGCCCATCTCCAGCCTGCCGTAGTCACTAGGAAATTCCGCCTGCCGAGCGGCGGGGCGCCTCCAGGAAGCTGGCACGGTCGCTGCTAAGCTCAGCTGCGTGACCGCCCTTCGCCGACTCCTCCCCATGCTCCTGGCAGCCGCGGTGCTCGCCTCGAGCGGCTGCGCGGTGAGCCCGCAGCCGAGCCCGCCGGGCGGCAGCCTCGAGGTCGCGCTGATCTCGCCAGGCCTCACGCCCGAGGCGGCCTTCGACGGGGTGGTCTTCAGGGGCGCTCCCGGCGCGGTCAGCCCTGCGGGGGGCGTGGTGCTCATCACGAACCTCGACACCTCCGACGCACCGAGCGTGGCGCCGGTGAACGACGACGGCAGCTTCGAGATCGCGGTGCCGGGCTCGCTCAGCGACGTGTTCCGGCTGCAGGTGAAGGACGGCCAGCGACGGAGCGAGCCGGTCGATCTGCGCGTCGACGGCGCGAGCTTCGCGATCGCACTGCCGACGCTCGATGATTGCCTCTTCATCGATCCCGCTGCCTGGGTCGCGCTCGACGGCGCGGGCGACGCCCGGAGCCTCGTGCTCGAGAACGCGTGCGCCGAGCCGGTGAGCTTCCTCGCGCCGCGCCTGCGCCGCGGCCTCGCGGGCTTCGGCACCACGCCGACCGCGAGCTTCGTGCTCGAGCCCGGTGCGAGCACGACCCTCACCGTGCGGGCGAACGGCCCTGCGAGCGAAGCAGAGGACGTCCTCCTGCTCGAGGCCGACCTCACGACCCGAGCGATCACCCTCACGCTGCCCGACTGATCCCACCCCCGACTGCACGGCGATGTCCGGCGAGGGTGACAGCCCCGCCGAAGAGCGCCGCCCCTCGCCTCGAATCCCACGCTCCACCCGAGCGCCCACCAGGAGAACCGCGCATGAACGCCACCCAGATGAGCCCCGTCCGCTTCGCCCTCTCGCTCCTCGCCTCCACCAGCCTGCTCGCGTGCTCGGCGACGATCGACACCGGCAGCGACGGTTGGAGCAAGGAAGAAGCACGCGAGGCCGGTGGACGCGACGCCGACGGCAACGACCTCTGCGCCCTCGAGGGGTGGTACGACGACGGCACCTGCGACGACTTCTGCGTGCAAGCCGACGGCGACTGCCCCGTCTCGAGCTGCCCGGACCCCGACGCGCCCGGCGTCGAGTACTACGGCGACTCGGCCAGCGCCTGCATGGCGATGCTCTTCTACTGCGAGCCGGGCACCGTGTACTTCATGAGCGAGGACTGCGGCTGCGGCTGCGTGCCGGTCTCCGACGACCCGCTCTGCGGCGGCACGGCGGGGCTCTCCTGCCCCGAGGGCATGATCTGCGATCGACCCGATGGGCAGGCATGCGGCGACACCAGCGCCGCGGGTGTGTGCCGGCCGATGAATCAGGCCTGCCCCGAGATCTACGCGCCGGTCTGCGGCTGCGACGGCCTCAGCTACGGCAACGAGTGCGAGGCGCACGCGAACGGCGTCGACGTCGAGCACGGCGGCGAGTGCGGCGATACGCCGACCGGCTCGGAGTGCGGAGGCTTCCTGGGCCTCGAGTGCGCCGCGAGCGAGTTCTGCTCCTACGCGCTCGAGGACATCTGCGGCGGCGCAGACGCCCTCGGTGCGTGCCAGCCGAGGCCCGAAGCCTGCCCCGAGATCTACGCGCCGGTCTGTGGCTGCGACGGCGTCACCTACGGCAACGAGTGCGAGGCGAACGCGAACGGCACGAGCATCGTCGCGACCGGGGCCTGCGGCTGAGACACGCGGCCGGGGAGGGGCGCGCGGACGACGCGCCCCTCTCCGAGGCCGCGCCCGCTCAGAGCGGCCCCTCGACGAGGCCGTGCACGAACTGGCGCACGTAGGGGTCGCGGCTCGCGCGCGCCTCGTCGGTCGTGCCGTCGAAGAGCAGTCGACCGCGGTAGAGCATGCCGACACGATCGGTGACGGTGAGCAGACGATCGAGATCGCTCGACACCATGATCACCGTCGCGCCGCTCGCGCGCTGCTCACGGCGGAGCAGCTCGAAGATGCGCTGCGAGGTGACCGGATCGAGCCCGGCCGCGGGCTCGTCGTAGAGCACGATGGACGACGCGGCCACGGTCGCGCGCGCGACGCCGATGCGCTTCTTCTGTCCACCCGAGAGGCCCGCGGGCATGCGGTCACCGAAGTCGGGCAGGCTCACCACCTGGAGTCGGTCGGCGACCTTCGCCCGGATCGCCTGCTCGTCGAGCTTGCCCGCTCGCCGGAGCGGGAAGGCGATGTTCTCCGCCACGCTGAGGTAGTCGAAGAGCGCGTTGTTCTGGAAGAGCATGCCGTAGCTGAGGCGGAAGCGCTGCAGATCGAGCTCGTTCATCGAGAAGACGTCGTGCTCGTCGACGATCACGCGGCCTCGATCGGGGCGGATGAGCCCCGCGACCATCTTGAGCAGCACGCTCTTGCCGGACGCACCCGGGCCGATCAGGCCGTAGAGGCAGCCCTTCGGCACGTCGAGGTTCACGCCCCTCAAGACGGGCATGCCGTCGAAGTCCTTGTGCAGGCCCTCGAGGCGGATGAAGCCGCTCATCGAGCGCGACGCGGAGGCCGTCTCGCTCACTGTGCCGCGAAGGTCGTGCGTACGACGTCCATGCGCGGGTGGGCGGGAAAGCCCATGCCTCGCACCTGGCCAGAGACGCACGACGCGATGCCGGGGTTCGAGGGGTTGGTCACGACCGTGACGCCGACGGCGCGGCCGCCTTGCACGGCGGCGCAGATGCTGACCGACATGTTGGACGGAACGCCGCAGGCGTTGAGGTAGGAGCCGTTGTTGAGCACGCCTGCGTAGGAGCCGGCCGAGAGATCCGGAGGCACGCCCTGCTGCGTGTAGTCCTCGGTGTACTTCGCGATGGCCGCCTCGCAGCTGCCGCCGCCGGAGATCTGCGGGAAGCTCCCGGAGCCGCCGCCCATCGCGCGGCCTCCGCCGGGCCCCTTGGCCTTGTCGCCGGGGCCGAGCCCCGCGTCGACGTCGACCGCGAGCGCACGATCACTCTGCACCTGCTCGTCCTTCACGGTGTTGGCTCGCTCGCGCGCCCAGAAGCCGATGCCCGCGGCGGCGATGATCGCGACCAGCGTGCCTCCGATGAGCGCCTTGTACTGCGTGCCTCGCTTCTCGGCCTCGACCACGGCCTCGAGCGCCTTGCGCTCCTTCTTGATCTCGCGGACGAGCTTCGTCTGGTGGGCGAAGGGCTGGAAGTCCTCCCACTCGTCGATGCCACGCTCCTCGTTCGAGAGCGTGTCGCGCAGGCGATCGGCGCCCACGAACACGTGCGAAGCGAGCTGCTGCAAGAGCTCGACCGCCGTGAACGGCCCGTGGTCCATGCCGTCCTTGATGACCACGTAGCGGGGTCGGGGATCGGCCTCGAGGCGCTGCTTGAGCGCGGCGAGCTTGGCCGTGGGGTCGTCCGGGTGAGGCTGCGAGGGCGGGGCCACCGCCTCGGTGACGGCGAAGGGGCCGGCCTGCACGACACGCGGCGCAGCACCCCCCGAAGGCACGCCCTGAGGCATGCTGACCGCGATGCGTTCGCCGCCGGACGGCATCGCGGGCGGGGGCGGGATCATCGAGAGCGAGACGTCGACGTCGAAGCCCTCGTCGTGGTCGAGGTGCGACTCGTCCGCTGGAGGGGGAGGCATCGACGCCGCAGGGGCGAGGTGGTGCAGCGCCTGCGCGAGCGCGCCGAGATCGCTCGGTCGGTGCTTCGCGTCGGCGACGAGCGCCTTGCCGAGGATCGCCTCGAGCTGCGCCGGCAGACCGGGCACGGCCTCGGTCGGACGCTTCATGCCCGGCCCGATGAGCTCGCCGGTCAGCATCTCGTACACGATGGCCCCGATGGAGAAGACGCTCGCGCCCACGTCGCCGCGGTCGCCGCGCCGACACTCGGGCGCGATCGCCGCGCGGTCGCGCGGATGTGTGGGCGGGCCGCTGGCGACCGCCAGGTCGAGCTCGGTGCCGGCCTTGCCGTGATCGAGCGCGCTCGGGCTGAGGAAGAAGGTCTTGCCCTGGTCGTGCAGTGCCTTGAGCTGGGTGCACAGCGGTACGACGACGGCGATCGTCTCGCGGAGCGAGAAGCGTTCGCCTCGCACGCGGCGGATCTCGAGCGCTTCGCGGAGAGAGCCTGCGCGGACCTCACCCTCGGCGGTCGCGGTGGATGCGGAAGTGGACATCGGAGCACGAAGTTACTTATCCCCAGGCCCGCGCTCAATCGCTCGATCGCGCCTCCGCACAGGCCGCGCCCACCTCAAGCGCAGATGTGAGCCCGGCGCGGGCGAGTGGTGGGGCAAGGCGGGGGCGCCTGCCCAGCTCGCCCGAGGCTGTGCTACGCACGCCGAGGTGATGTGGCCGAGTCCACGGAGGCGGCGGTTCCCTCGGCCAGCGCTCGAGCGCGCGTTCGGCGTCGGCCTGGCGCTCCTCGCGCTCTCGGCCTGCGAGCTGCCCTCCGAGCGCGTCGACCCCACGGACCTGCGCGGCGGCTTCGAGCGGCGAGACGCGGGGCCGAGCGCGACCGCGGCGAGCTCGGCCCCGCCGGCGCAGAGCGCTTCGTCCGCTGCGAGCGCGGGTACGCCTCCCATCGTGCCGCGCGATCCGAACCCCTCGGGCTGCGTCGAGCCGAGGGATACCGCGCGCGCTCTGCGGCGCACCGCGGGCCGACCGGCGTGCAGAGCCGCCGAGATCCTCGAGCTCCGCGACAGCCAGGGCAGCCCACGCTACGCCTGCTTCTACGCCCCCTCGGGCGCGAGCACGCGCGGCCCGATGCCGCTCGTCGTGTTCTTCCACGGGACGGGGCCCACGACCGACGATCCGAGCAGCCTCGCGAAGCTCACGAAGCTGCGCGATCTGCAGCAGAGCTACGTGTGGCCTGGCACCGAGATCCGCGGCTTCGGCGTGCTCGCCGTGCAGGGCAGGGCGCTCGAGGGAGGCGACGCGCTCGGCTTCGACGTGGCGCACACGAGCGAGCACGCTCCGGACGTGGTGATCACCAACGAGTTCGTCGAGCGCATCCGCGCGCGCGGCCTGGTCGACGAGCGCCGAATCTACGCGCTGGGCATGGGCAAGGGAGGCCAGATGGCCGCGGCTTGGTCGATGATCCGCGCCGATCGCGTGGCGGCCTTCGCGAGCTTCGGGGCGACCGAGCCGGAGGTCTCCTGGCGCTGCCCCGGGCCGCCACCGCCCGCCATGCTGCTCTACCGCGCCTGCGACTCGGTCGCGCCCTGCGAGGAGGTGGAGCGCTGGATCGCGAAGCGGCGAGACGCCCGCGCCGACACCATGACGCTCCGGCTCGGCGATGATCTGCGTGAGGAGCCCGCCTGCGCCGTTCGGAACAAGTGCACGCCGAAGAAGGCCCTCGCGGCGCACCACCGCTGGCCGAAGGGCCGCGAGAGCGACGTGCTCGCCTTCTTCGCGCAGCACGCCTTGCGCTGAGAGCGCGGAGCGGCCGCTCAGCTGGCTTCGGCGCGCTCGCGTGGAGCGCTCGCCCGGTCCTGGCCCATCGTGCCGAAGACCCAATCCCAGAGCGGCGTCGACACTCCCCAGCGCGCGTTCTCGCCGGTGTGGTGGTGGACCATGTGGTAGCGCTTGAGCCACTTGCCGAGGCGAGAGCTCATGCGGAAGTGGTGCGTCGCGTAGTGGATGCCGTCGTAGGCAAGGTAACCCGCGCCGAAGCCGACGAAGAAGGGGTCGACCGAGGGGCCCCGGAAGATCGCGAAGAAGAGCAGGTACACCGTCGCGCCGAGCGGGATGCTCACACCCAGCGGGAAGACGAGGCGCATGCCGTCCTGGGGGAAATCGTGGTGCACCCCGTGCAGGATGAAGTGGAAGCGCCGCCCGAAGGCCGTGGGCCGGATCCAGTGGAAGACCCAGCGGTGCAGCACGTACTCGAGCAGGCTCCAGAACAAGAGCCCCGCCGGGACGAGGGCGAGCGAGGTCTGGAGGCCTGCGATCGTCACCGACCGGTGGATGAAGTACGCCAGCACCGGCAGCCAGAAGAGGAAGGGCGCGGCAGGGTGCACGCGAGAGAAGCGCTCGATGAGCGGCGTCTCGAACATCCGGCAGGTGGTGGGGCGCGCGGCGCGGCGGGGCGGCTGGCTCACGAGTGGAGCGCATAGCCCAGCGGCGAGGGGAGGGCCAGCGTGGCCGCCGAGCCGCAGGGCCAGCGTGGCCGCCGAGCCGCAGGGCCAGCGTGGCCGCCGAGCCGCAGAGCCCCGAGGCCGCAGAACGAGCCGCGCCCCGGCCTCAGGTCGAGCGCGCGGCGCCGCTCGAGGCTCGCGCGGCGCCGCCCACGCGACGGAGCGAGCCCGCGTGGAAGCTGCGGAGCACGTTGCGCCCGCAGAAGGGGCAGAGCCAGCCGATGTCGAAGAGCTCGCGCTCCGGGTGGATCGCGTGCGCGGGCGCGCTCTCGCGCTGACCGAGGTAGTAGGCCGAGCCTGCGACGACGAAGCGCTGCTCGGTGAGCTGCGCGGAGAGCGTGGCTTGGCACTCGCAACGGCTCGAGGCGACGAAGTGGGGGCGCGGTTCGCTCATGGTGCGACCGAGGACTTAGCCAAGCGAGCCGCGCCCCACAAGCCCCGCGTCGGCGCAGGCTCCGGCGAGGCGGCCGCGCCGGCGCTTGGGCGCTCGCCCCAGCGAGCGCTGCTCCTCGAGCCTGCACCCGGCGTGTCGATGTTGCTTGCCCGTCGCGGCGCCGCTGGGTAATCTCCGTCGCCCCTGCGGGAGTAGCTCAGTTGGTAGAGCATCAGCTTCCCAAGCTGAGGGTCGCGGGTTCGAGCCCCGTTTCCCGCTCGTAGTGGTCGTGACGCCCATCCTCGGGTGCGGCGCCACGGGACGCGGGCTCCTCTACTCGGGGGGCCCGCGTTTTTTTTCGATGTGGTGACTGTTACTGCGGCAGGCTCGGCCGGCCGCAGCGAGAACTCCGGGGGAGCCGTCGCTTGGTGCGGGCTCGTCCGCGTTCATGGTTCCGGCAGGCTGACCGTTCCTGTGATCGGTCAGGATGCCTCGTGATAAGGTCGGTCCGCCTATGGGGCTCTACGAGCTGACCATCGACCCGAGCTCGGTCGCCGAGGGAGAGCGAATCACTTCGACCGAGGCGCTCGAGCGTCGCGAATTCCCGACGATCGTCGTCCATTGGGAGTCGAAGCTCTGGGGGCAGCCGTGGTCGACGACCATCCTGCTCGACTACCTCATCGCGCTGCCGCCGCTCGAGGCGCCTCAGACCTTCCACTCCGTGCGCGTGGGAGCCTTCGTGGGCAACGCCCCGACGAAGTACTTCTACTTCGGCACCGAGATGAACAGCACGGTCCCCCGTCTCGGCCCCGAGATGGAGAACCTCGTCACGCCGCAGCACCTCTTCCAAGAGTTCCTGATCGACGAGCGTACGAGCCCGATCCCCTACCTGAAGCTCATCCAGGCCACACCGCGCATCTTCGGCAACGGAGCGCAGGACTACTACGCGCCGCCGATCAAGGTGGAGCGCTTCGACGCGACGCCGAAGCCCGAGCACCTCGCCGATCTGTTCTCCGAGATCGTCGCCGGGCTGCCCATCACGCCCGGGTCGATGCTCACGGATCCGCAGGGCGGGGTCTGGGAGGGCTCGCGCTTCGCGGGCATCCGCTCGATCGCCATCTTGCGTCAGGGCAAGGTCGTGGGCGTGTGCCGGAAGCTCGGCCGCCTCGACAAGGAGACCGCTCCTCCTCACGTCGTGCGCCGCGACCCGAAGCTCGACGTGCGCCAGAGCGAGTGGGTGGCGATCGACGTCGGCGCGCGCAGCTTCACCATCGCAGCGCGCGGTGAGCGCGGGCAGCCGGAGATGCTCCGCCTCGGCGCCACCGAGCCGCTCAAGCGGCCCTCGGAGTACGAGAACCCCTCCGAGATCGGCTTCCACAACCTCAAGAACTCGCTGAAGGCCTGGCGTGACCGCGTGATCCAGCCGCACACGCGCTTCGACGAGGTGCGCGTAGGCTTCGGCGCGGCGGAGCTGCGCGCGGCGCCGCACTCCGATCCGATCAAGCGCATGATGGCGGCGATCACCGAGGTCCCGCTGGTGCGCGACTGGACCGACGAGAAGCGGGTCTACAAGCTGCGCGGCTACGCCGATCCGGACACGGTCGAGACGCTCAAGCGGCCCGCGCCGCCGGTCATCGACGAGGAGGGCATCGGCGCGCACGACCCCTTCGACCCGATCGAGCTCTACGCCTACCAGATCGGTCTGCACGTGAACCACCGGCTGCGTGGGATCGACACGAAGTACGTGGTCTCGATGCCCACGGGCTGGTCGGCGGAGCGCCGCAAGAGCGTGCTCGTCGCGATCCGTCGCGGCCTCTTCCGCAGCCTGCCCGCGGGCATGCTCGAGTACCACGAGCTCGACAAGCTCATCGTCGCCGACGCGGGCCCGAGCTCGATCTGCTACCTCGCCCACGCGCACCGCGCCTTCAGCGCGCTGCCCACCGCGGGCTCGATCAACTTCGCGGTCTTCGAGGCGGGCGCGAGCGAGACGGGCATCGTCTTCGGCGTGCTGCGAGAGCCGACCAACGAGGAGAAGCGTGAGGGCTTCCAGATGGTCATCGAGCACCTCGACACCGAGAGCCTGCCTTGGTTCGGCGCCGAGCGGCTCCTGCACCGCCTCGCGTACAAGGTCTGGGCCGACCACGTCTCCGACGCGATGGAGCTGCGCATCCCCTTCGAGGTGCCTGCGGGCGAAGCGCCGCTCCCCGGCACCGAGGCGCTGCTCGAGCCTGGCTGCGAGGCGAGGGCCAACGTGGCGCTGATCAAGGAGGCGGTGCGTCCGCTCTTCGAGAACGACCCCACCTACCGCCTGCCCACGGTCCTCAAGCTCGCGAACCTCGAGGGTCAGACGGTCGAGCTCAAGGTCTCGCTGCAGCGCACCGCGCTGCGCCAGATCATCGACATGTGGTTCGCCGCGGCGATCGAGGACTTCAGCCGTCGGCTCGCCAGCGCGCTGCAGCGCCTCGCGCGCGGCTCCGATCCCTACGAGGGGCTGCGCGTCTTCCTTGGTGGGCGCATGTCGATGCACACCGGGCTGCAGGACATGATGCAGAAGTCGCTGCCGCCCCAGGTGCGCGTGCACAAGTTTCGCGAGCCGGACCGCACCAACCTGCAGGCGCCCACCGTGAAGACGGCGACGGCGCTGGGCGCGCTCGCGCTCCGGCTCGACAAGATCGGCGTCACGCGCCGCGCCGAGACCCGCGACGCCTTCCGATACCGCGTGGGGCGTGCGAGGCACGGCCAGCTCAGCGACGTGCTCGATCCCTCGGTCGACTACGACGAGTGGCGCGAGATGGGCCCCTGCACCAAGCCGATCGTCGAGGTGCTCTTCATGCGCGCCGACGACGACGGCGAGGTGGCGGCCGACGATCCGCGTGTGGCGCGCTCGGAGTGTGATCTCGGGGCCGACGCCGTGGGGCGCAGGGTCTACCTGCGGGCCGTGGGAACGCACAGGGTCGAGGTCACGCTCGGTGTGCCCGACGACGGTCCGGATCCCGACGCCGCGCGCTGGGCGCTCGATCTCTCGACCGGCATGGCCTTCCCGGTCTGAGTCTCGAGGGTCGGGGCCCTGCCGGTCCGAGTCTCGTGGGTCTGGGCTCTGCCGGTCCGAGCTCTCCTGGTCTGCGATCGCTCGGCGCCTCGGAGCCGGGTCTTTGGCCTGAGCGCGGCGCGCTCGCTACGATGTCGATCGTGGCGAAGCGCTCCGACCGTTCCAGACTCCGCTCCAAGCTCCTGTGGGCCACGGCCGGCGGCGTGGTCGGCACGGCGGCGCTCTGGGTGGCGATCCACGAGGTGCCCTGGCTGGGTCCGGCCTTGGCCGACGGGGTGCGCAGCGTCGTCGGGCCCGCGCCGGTCGCGTGGGCGGAGGACGTCGCCTATGGCGCGGCCGATTGGCTACGCCTGAAGGTCGGCGGCGACGCCGCACCCAAGACCTACTGGGAGCTGCCCGAGCCCACGCCCGCCGCGCCGAGCGCCGCGGTGGAGGCCGCGAGCGACGACGCGGCGGGCGCGAAGTCGCCCAGGAGCGAGCCGCCCCCCGAGGGTTCGATCCCCTTCGAGAACGTTCGCGCGGAGGGCGACGGCCGCTGGATCGCGATGCACACGCCGGGCGACGCCGGGGGCTCGGGCTTCTACAAGACGCTCATCCACCCCGATCGCGTGCGGCCCTTCGCGGCGGTCGCCGTGGTCGCGATCGATCTCTCGCAGCTCGAGCTCCACCTCGTCGCGGGCAACGACGAACCGAAGAGCCAGTCGGTGCGGCGCGAAGACCGCCCAGGCGTCGTGCCCGAGGAGCACCGCGCTGCGCTGGTGGCCGCTTTCAACGGCGGCTTCAAGGCCATGCACGGCAACTACGGCATGCGCGTGGGCGAGAAGCTGTTCATCCCACCGCGCGACATCGCGTGCACGATCGCCAAGAGCCCCGACGGCGCGCTCGGCATCCGCACCTTCAGCAAGATGAAGGACGAGGAACCGAGCCTGAGCTGGTACAGGCAGACACCGCCGTGTCTGGTCGAAGCCGGTGAGCCCAACCCGGGGCTGTTGCACGAGTTCAACCGCAACTGGGGCGCGACCGTGGGCGGCGACACGATCATCCGCCGCTCGGCCCTCGGCCTCTCGAAGGACAAGCGTTACGTGTATTACGCGCTCGGCGACGCGGTCACGGCTCAGTCGCTCGGGCGGGCGATGCAGGCGGTCGGCGCGCACGACGCGGCGCAGCTCGACGTCAACTACAGCTACCCGCGCTTCATGCTCTACGAGGCCAGCGAAGGCGGCGTTCCGATGGCGACCGCGCCCCTCCTCCCCGACCTCAAGTACAGCCCCACCGACTACGTCGGCGCCCCTTCGCAGCGCGACTTCTTCTACGTCACCCGCAAGAAGCGCAGCGCGTCCTGACGCCCCGCGCAGCGCCCTGCGCGATCAGCCAGCCCCGCGCAGCGCCCTGCGCGATCAGCCAGCCCCGCGCAGCGCCCTGCGCGATC
>ERZ761602.3334-NODE-3334-length-22918-cov-8.739798_pt1 | contig 22918 bp, 18 predicted proteins | sample MGYA00512165_ERZ761602 | MGnify/ENA primary metagenome ERZ761602 (study PRJEB28899, sample SAMN02445085) | bioreactor sludge metagenome | biome: EBPR sludge; isolation source: Thorneside wastewater treatment plant | place: Australia: Brisbane, Thorneside...
GGACATCCTCTACTTCCACGCGCTGTTCTGGCCGGCCGAACTGGCCCATGCCGACTACCGCACGCCGACGAAGATCTTCGCGCACGGCTTCCTCACGGTCGACGGTGCGAAAATGTCCAAATCGCGCGGTACCTTCATCACCGCGCAAAGCTACCTCGACACCGGCCTCAACCCGGAGTGGCTGCGCTACTACTACGCCGCCAAGCTGTCGGCGAGCATGGAGGACATCGACCTCAACCTCGACGACTTCGTCGCCCGCGTCAACAGCGACCTCGTCGGCAAGTACGTCAACATCGCCAGCCGCTCGGCCGGCTTCATCACCAGGCGCTTCAACGATCAACTGGCACCGGCCGACGAGACGCTGCCGCCGATCCGGGCAATCCGGGAAGCCGCCGGACGCATTGCCGAACTCTACGAAGCCCGCGAATTTTCCAAGGCGATGCGCGAGATCATGCTGCTGACCGACGCCGCCAACCAGTACGTCGACAGCGTCAAGCCCTGGGAACTGGCCAGGCAGGAAGGCCGAGACGACGAACTGCACGTCGCCTGCTCGAACGCGCTCAACCTCTTCCGCCTGCTGACGGTGCTGCTCAAACCGATTCTCCCCGCCGTGGCGGGCAAGGTCGAAGAATTCCTCAACAGCGCGCCGCTGACCTGGGCCGATGCGCAAAGCCTGCTCGCCGCCGGTCACGCCATCAATGCCTACGAACACCTGATGACGCGCGTCGATCGCCGGCTGATCGAAAAGCTGGTCGCGGCCAACCGGGAATCGCTGGCCCCGGCGCCGGAGCGGCAGTCGCCGCAACGTCACGCGCAGCACCAGCAGGCCGAAGTCCCCGCCGCCAGCCCGTGGGAACCCTACTGCAACATCGATGAATTCATGAAGGTCGACCTGCGCATCGCCCGCATCGCCAATGCCGAACACGTCGACGGCGCCGACAAGCTCGTGCGCCTGACCCTCGAACTCGGCAACAATGAAACGCGCAACGTATTTGCCGGCATCAAGTCGGCCTACGACCCGGCGCAATTGATCGGCCGGCTGACCGTCATGGTCGCCAACCTGGCGCCGCGCAAGATGAAGTTCGGGCTCTCCGAAGGCATGGTGCTGGCCGCTTCGGACAGCGCCGGCGAAGCGCCCGGCATCTTCCTCCTGTCACCCGACCCCGGCGCGCAACCCGGCATGCGCGTCAAGTAGAAACGCATCACACTACGTTCGGGAGCCCCGCATTCGCCGGCTTCGCGCGACTTCCGCCCGCTCAGGAGCCGACGGCGTCGGCGCCAAATCGCCGCCTGCCGGTCCGATTCATGCCGTCAGCCACCAATGTGCATCTGGTACTTCGCACCATTGGAAAACGTGCAGCTTCCGGCGCCCTGATACGGTGCATTCAACTGGTATTCGCAGGACATGAACATGCCACCCGGGCTGTAGGCGCTCGCCACGCCGCGCCTTTCATCTTCCACCACGCGAGTCGCTTCACCGCTCAACACCTGGCCTTCGTATTCGACCACGAACCGCCCCTTCCCGGTCATCATGTTGGTGACCGACCGGTGATGACGCCGGTCCGCGTCGCCCGGTCGTTGGATGGATAAAGCCTGACCGGCAGCGTCGCCGGCGCCGGAGCGCCCATCTGCGGCGGACGCGCCGGGGTCTGCCCCGGATGCGGACCCGCCGCCGGGGCTAGCGGCGACCCGGCCGGCGGCAACGGGTAATAGTTGTAATAGACATTCCCGTCGGGTGCCACCACGGGCACCACATAACAGGCGGATGTGGTCGTCGCCGCCAGTACCAGCGTGGCAACGCTTCGCCAAGAGAACCCGAATGCTGCTTTGGACATGATTCTTCCTCCCATCAATTTTGCATTTCAGACCGGACTGCCAGTTTCAGTATAGTAAAGTTCAGCGTCATTCCAAGGCCATCTCCGGCCTCATGCGGCGACTCGGCGTGGCGACGAACCAGTCGCCCCGCCGCGGCAACTTCCAGCCTGAAAACCTGAGAGATCACATTAACTTCGACAGCCAATCCGATGCCCTGTAATCGACTTTCCTAACTATCCACAAAATCTGTGGATAAGTCTGTGAATGCTTCCTTGCAGTTGCGGCTAAGGTGGCGCCACAGAAGGACTTTTTCTTTTGTGCACGAGTTTTGGGCGACTACTCAAGTCATTGATTTCGTGACGTTCTTTGCAGACGGATTTGATTCCCGGCGATCCGGCGCGGCAAATGGCACGGGAAATCCCCGCAAAACGGCCAGAAGGAAGTTCTGTTATTAATTCGGAACAGAAGGGCGGAATTGTCAACGGTTTTCGGCCTTTTTCCACGAACATTTCTCGACAAGGTGCAGAACCCGCTCGCCGCCCGGCCTGGCGCTACAAAGGCAGCCCGCGACTGGCGCGGAAACGACCACCGGCGCGCGACGCACCACGTCGGCAAACGCTTCGTCAGCGGAGGTGGCGTCAGGCGCGCGGATCGCCGGACTCAAATCTCCCCAGTTCTTCGCCCGTGTTGACGTTGGCGAAGGCTTCCGCCTCATCATCGAAGGCGACTTCCGCCACCTTCAACGTCGCCTGCCAGCCAGCCATCCTGCGCTCGCCGCTCGCCAGGTAGGCGTCCAGATGCGGTAGCAGGTCGCGCCGGCACAGGCAGAATACGGGGTGCACACGCCCGCCGCTCCGGGCCACCGCGACATCGGCATCGGTTGCGGTCAACCCGGAAAACAGGCGCAAAACCAGGTCGGCCGGCAGGAAGGGCGAATCGCACGGCACGGTCGCGACCAGCTGATGCGCGGCGACCTTCAGCGCGGCGTGCAGCCCGGCCAGCGGGCCGGCGAAACCGGGGATGCGGTCGCCGACGACACGGTAGCCAATGGCGGCGTAACGCTCGCCGTTACGGTTGGCGCTGACCAGCAACTCGTCGACCTGCGGCGCCAGGCGTTCCGCCACCCAGGCCGCCAGCGGCCGCCCGCGCAGTTCCAGCAGTCCCTTGTCCACGCCGCCCATGCGCCGGCCGCGGCCGCCGGCCAGGATGACGCCGGTGATCCGCTTGTGCCACATCAGAAGACCAGCGTCCGCCAGGCCGGGTCGAGCGCACGGGCGACGAAGGCCGTGGCGCCGGCAGCGCCGGCGACGAGCAGCCGCACCGCCGGCCTGGCAAAGTGGGTCTCGACCTGGGCATTGAGCGCGCGCGCGGCCAGCGCGTGGATCCAGTTCGTGGATTTTTCTGGATTCCCGCCTGCGCGGGAATAACATTTCCAAATCAACCGGCCCTCCCTCAGCGGCGCAAGGCCTGTGCCAGCGCACTGAGTGCGTCGGCGAGGCGGCTGGCGGTTTCAGGGGGCGGCATGGGAATTTTGAGATGGCGGGCGCCGGTACGGCTGTCCTGCTCGACCCAGGGGTGAGTTGGGGCCTTGGCATCGTGACCGCTGGCCAGCGCTGCGACCAATTGCGCGCCGACGTCGACCAGGGCGACCCAGGGGTCGGCTGGGCTGCTGCTGGCCTGGGTCGGCGTGACGTCCGTCACGGGCTCGCCGGCCGACGGCGCGGGCTCGGCCTCAGAGCCTGACATCGGCGCAGCAGCGGCCGGTTGCCGCTCGTCGGCTTCATCGGCTGCTGCCTCGACGTCCTCGCTCAGGCATTCCTCGTCGGGTGTCAGCGTGTCGCCACCGCCCATGTGCCCGGTGACGTTCTCGACATCCTTCATGAAGCGGTTGAGGCGCGAGCCGCCCAGCGAAATTTCGCCGACGCCGCCGTCGAGGATGCCGGCCGCCAGCGAGCGCTTGAAGGCCAGCGTCGCCAGCATGCCTTCCTCGATGCTGCCCTTGGCGACGAAATTGACGATCTGTACCGGTTGTTTCTGACCCATGCGGTGGATGCGCGCGATGCGTTGTTCGAGCAGCGCCGGATTCCACGGCAGGTCCATGTTGACCAGTAGATTGGCGCGCTGCAGGTTGAGGCCGGTGGCGCCGGCATCCGTCGACAGGAAAACGCGGCAGGCGGGATCGTCGCGGAAGCGCTCGATCAGCGCCGGTCGCTGCTCGGCCGCGATGCCACCGTGGAAGCTAACATAACCGATCCCGTTCGCCTCGAGACGGCGGATGAGTATCTCGTGCGTGCGCACCCATTGGCTGAAGACCACGGCCTTGGCCTCGGGATCGGCCAGCGCCTCGACGAGCAGGTTGAGCAGTTCGTCGGCCTTGACGCCATGATCGGTCTTGAGATCGAGCAGGTAGGTGCTGTTGCAGGCCATGCGCATGTTCTGCAGGCAGCAGGTGAGGCGGCGCTGGTCCTTGTCAGAGAGGAATTTCGTGCGCCGCCAGCGCTGCACGATCTGGCCGACGATCTCGGCATTCTCCTCGTGGTAGCCCATCTGTTCCCCGGTCATCGGCACCAGCAGGTTCTGGTCGGTGCGCTCGGGCAGTTGCAGCAGCACCTCGGATTTTCGGCGGCGGATCATCACCGGCGCCAGGGTCTCGCCGATCTGCTCCAGGTCACGGTAGCCGGTGACACGTCCGCCATCGTCCTTGACCTGGTGCTTGTGCAGCAGTTTCCAGGTCGGCCCGAGACGGTGCTGGTCGACGAACTGGACGATGGAAATCAGTTCTTCAAGCTTGTTTTCCAGCGGCGTGCCGGTCAGCACCACGGCGTAGGGGCTGTCGATGCGCTTCAGGGCGCGGGCGGCGACGGTGTTCCAGTTCTTGACGCGCTGCGCCTCGTCGACGATGACCAGCTCGGGCCCCCAGGCGGCGATCAGGTCGAGGTCGCGGCTCAGTTTCTCGTAATTGGTGATCTTGCAGAAATCGTCCGCGGCGTGTTCCTTCTCGCGCTGCACCCGGCCGCCGCCTATGACGCGGGAAGCGCGCCCGGAAAAACGCAGGATCTCGCTTTGCCACTGGTACTTGAGCGAGGTCGGGCAGACCACCAGCACGCGCGTCACGCCAAAATGGCGGGCGAGGATTTCGGCGGCGGCAATCGCCTGGATGGTCTTGCCCAGACCCATTTCGTCGCCAATCAGCGCCCGCCCGGCGGCTACGGCGAACAGCGCGCCTTCGGCCTGGTAAGGGTAAAGCCGCACCTTCAGCAGCTTGCCGAGCCGGCTTTCCGCCGCGCCGTGCTGGTACAACTCGGCAAGCTTGCGCCGCCGCTGCTCGCTGTCGCGGCAACCGGCCACGAAATCGAGCGCGTCGTCGTAGGCACGCAGTTCGTGACCGCTTTTCGCCACCAGCGCAAGGAAGCGCGGCAGGGTGTCGAAGCGTTCGGGCACCAGGCGCCAGGCGTCGTCGGCAGTGAAAATCGCCCGCGCGGCACGGTCGACCCCCGCCGGGCAATCAGCCCCGGGACGGAAATGGATGCTGCGCCCGCCATCGTTGCGCAGGTAGATTTCCGAGAACGGCGGCCGGTAGCCGCGTGCCATCGCCGACTTGAAACCGCGTTTATTTTCCAGCGCGGCGAGTACGAACTCGATGTGCTTGCAGGTGCCGAGTTCGTTGGTCGCGTAATCAAGGCACTCGCAGAAATTTTCCCCCGGCCGCTGGCTGCGAATCGCGACGCGATAGGCACTTTTCGACTGGGGATTGCTGACGCGAAAATCGGAAAAGAAGGCTTCGCGGCCGAGGTTCTGCAGCCCGAAAGCCTGGTCGCGCCCGAACTGCCGGCGCAGTCCGCGCTGCCACTCGAGTAGCGAAAGATCGTCGGGGGCGTGGGTGCGCGAGAGCTTTGGCGCTTTCGTGGCTTTCGCGGCTTTCCCGGCGTTGGTGGCGCGGGTTCTGGGGTTCGCTACGGGCATGTGGTGTCCTTCAGGCAATCTATTCAACCAGTCCCGAAAGAGCGGCAACATGCGGGCAAACCGACTTTCGGGGATCGAGCATTCGCATGGCAGCCTCCGGACAGACCAAGTCCGATTAAGACTACTCTTCGTTCCAGCCCGTCACAACTTCGCCGGACCGGAATTCAGGCTCCGGAGACGGTCGACCGCAGCAGAAGCTTCGTTCATGGCACTCTCGTGGACCGGTAACAACAGGTGATCAGCTGAAAAAGTTCCGATTGCCCAACAATCGCAGCGCTGCGGCAAGCTTGCCGATGCCTGCTGCATCTAATCGGTGTGGTGAGCCTTCGACTTGCCCCCACAACTTCCATTCCCCGACACTCTGCGGAGGGAACCAGGCCAGCTTGTCGTGCAGGTTGACGACACCGCCGACGATGATCAGGGTCGGCGCCTGCGGCTTCCCGCGCTCGGCGATGCCGGCGTGTACCATGTCTGGACCACCCCCCACCCTGTGGGCGCGGTGCGCTCGCCGGAAATCTGCGCTATTCGGCGGCCTTGCCCGCCGGCTTAAGCCATTCGGGCAGTTCGCGCCCGCCGGCGTTGTCGGTGATGTACTGACGCACCAGCTTGCGCACCACCTGCGAAGGCGTAAGGTCGTGCGCGGCGCAGATCTCCTCGAAAATCAGCTTCTTGCGCGGATCGATCAGAATGGTCAGACGAGCGGTCCTGTTCTCCATGAGTCATGGCTCCAAGCAAATGCGGATGCCGTTATATTGTAATACGATTAACATTGACGAACAACCGTCGTTACATATAATCCGCTTTTCCGTCTTGAAGCGCGCGCCATGAAGATCGCCTTCCATCCCAAGCTGCTGGATTGCCTGCCCACCTACGACCGCGCGCAATTCGGCAAGGATCTCGCGGCGGGCATCACCGTCGGCGTGCTCGCCCTGCCGCTGGCCATGGCCTTCGCCATCGCCTCCGGCGCCTCGCCGACGGCCGGCATCTGGACCGCCATCGTCGCCGGCCTCATCACCTCCGCCCTTGGCGGCTCGCGGGTGCAGATCGGCGGCCCGACGGGCGCCTTCATCCCCATCGTCTATGGCATCGTCGCCATGCACGGCTTCGCCAACCTGATGGGGGCGACCATCCTCGCCGGCATCTTCCTGCTCGCCATGGGCCTCGCGCGCATGGGGCAGTTGATCCGTTTCATCCCGGTCACCGTCGTCATCGGCTTCACCAACGGCATCGCCGTCGTCATCTTCCTCGCCCAGATCAAGGATTTCTTCGGCCTGCAGATCGACAACCTGCCGGCCGAGTTCTTCGCCCGCATCAAGACGCTGGCCGCCAACGCCCACACCGTCGACCTGCCGACCCTGGCGCTGGCCACCGCCTGCTTCGTCTTCCTGCTCTCCTACAATCGGCTGGCGCAGCGTTTCGCCCTGCTGCGCCGGGCACCCGGCCCGCTCGTCGTGCTGATCGTCGGCACCCTCGTCGCCTTCGTCTTCGACCTGCCGGTGGAAACCATCGGCAGCCGCTTCAACGGCATCCCGCAGGAACTGCCCAATTTCGGGCTGCCCAGTCTGTCGGTGCACGACTTCGGCAAACTGATCTCGCCGGCGATCACCATCGCCCTGCTCGGCGCCATCGAATCGCTGCTGTCGGCCCGCGTCGCCGACAGCCAGATCGACGACCGCCACGACCCCAACCAGGAACTGGTCGCCCAGGGCCTGGCCAACATCGCCGCCCCGCTCTTCGGCGGCTTCGCGGCGACCGGCGCCATCGCCCGCACCACCACCAACGTCAGGACCGGCGGTCGCACGCCGGTGGCCGGCATCATCCATGCGCTCGTCCTGCTCGGCATCGTGCTGATCGCCGCCCCGCTCGCCGCCTACGTGCCGCTCGCCACGCTGTCAGCCATCGTCATGGTGGTTGCGGTCAACATGGGCGAATGGCACGAATTCATGGAGCTGCGCCGCTATTCGTACAACTACCGGATCATCCTGCTCGTCACCTTCTTCGTCACCGTCGTCTTCGACCTGACCATCGCCGTCGAGCTGGGCATGGTGCTGGCCAGCCTGTTCTTCATCTACCGCATGTCGGAACTGACGCGCATCGAGCGGTTGCCGCTCGCCGAGGAAGCGCGGGATCCGCATTTCCTCCACCCCGACGGCAGCATGCGCGTTGCCGCCTGGCAATTGTTCGGGTCACTGTTCTTCGGCGCCGTCAACAAGCTGGAGGAACTGCTCGAACCGCGCGAAGGGCATCCGGAGGTCGTCATTCTCGACATGACCCGCCTCATCCAGCTCGACACCACCGGCCTCGAAGGCCTTGAGAACCTGCGCGACAAGCTGCACAAACGCGGCTGCACGCTGCTCGTCTGCGGCCTCAACTCGCAACCCGGCTCGCTGCTCTTCCGCTCCGGCTTCATCGATCATCTGGGCGACGACAACGTCTGCCTCGACCTGAGCAGCGCAATCCGCCGCGCCTACATACGATTGCCCAGCCTGATGGGCAGCGAAGAAGAATGCTGAAAGGGAAATCGCTGTGAGCCATCGGGTGCTGCTGGTCTGCATGGGCAACATCTGCCGCTCCCCGACGGCCGAGGGGGTCTTGCGCAAGTATCTACAAGACAACATGTTGGCAGAGTTTGTTGAAGTGGATTCTGCTGGAACGCATGGCTACCATGTCGGCGAGGCGCCGGATTCCCGGACGCAGCGGGCCGCCGCGGCGAGAGGTTACAACCTCTCGCAGTTGCGGGCCCGCAAGGTGGCGGCACAGGACATCGACTACTTCGACCTGATCCTGGCAATGGACAGGAGCAATCTCGACAACCTGCGCCGCATGGCGCCGCCCGAGGCGCACAAGCGCCTCCGACTGTTCATGGAGTACGCCAGGAACTTCGACGATGACGAAGTCCCTGATCCCTACTATGGCCTTGGGCACGACTTTGACCTGGTCCTCGACATGATCGAGGATGGCGCCCAGGGCCTGGTCGACGAACTCAGGCAGCGCTTCGGCAGGACGTGAAGACCGGGCGCCGCGATCCGGAGGGTGGCCGACATTCGCTGCGCCCGGCAAGCTTCCCGCTCCCCGCTGCAGCTATCGGTCTGGCGAACCTTCGACCTGCCGCTGCAACTTCTCTTCCGCGACAGGCTGCGGATGGAACCAGGCCAGCTTGTCGTGCAGGGTGACGACGCCGCCGACAATGATCAGGGTCGGCGCCTGCGGCTTCTCGCGCGCGGCGATGGCGGGCAGTGTCGCCAGCGTGCCGGCGAAGACGCGCTGGTTCTGCGTCGTGCCCTGCTGGACGATGGCGATCGGGGTGCCATCGGGCATGCCGTGCCGGACGAGTTCGCCACACAGTGTGTCCAGCCCGTGCAGGCCCATGTACACGACGACCGTCTGATCCGGTCTGGCGAGCGCGTCCCAGTCCAGGTTCAGTGTGCCGTCCCTGAGGTGGCCAGTGACGAAAAGGCAGGACTGGGCATGGTCGCGATGGGTCAGCGGAATGCCGGCATAGGAAGCGACACCCGTCGCCGCGGTGATGCCGGGCACGACCTGGAAGGGGATGCCGCACGCCGCCAGCCTCTCGATCTCCTCGCCGCCGCGTCCGAAAATGAAGGGGTCGCCGCCCTTGAGCCGGACCACGCGCCGCCCCTCCCTGGCCAGGCGCACGAGCAGTTCGTTGATCTCCTCCTGGCGCATGCTTTGCTTGGCGCGCTGCTTGCCGACGAAGATGCGCTGCGCATCGCGCCGCGTCAGGTCGACGATGGCTTTCGCCACCAGGTTGTCGTACACCACGACGTCGGCCTTCTGCATCAGGCGCAGGGCGCGGAAGGTCAGCAGGTCGGGGTCGCCGGGGCCGGCGCCGACCAGATAGACCTCGCCGGACGGGGCATTATCCTCGGTGGCCAGCATCTGCCGCAACAGGGCCTCGGCACTGCCGTCGTCGCCGGCCAGGACCTTCTCGGCAACCGCGCCGTCCAGCGCGTTCTCCCAGAAGATGCGGCGCCTGGGCGGATTGGTCACGCGCTCCTTGACCAGTTCGCGGAAACGCACGGCAAAGGCCGCCAGGCGGCTGTAGTTCTGCGGAATGATGGTTTCCAGCTTGCCGCGCAGCAGGCGCGCCAGCACCGGCGACCCGCCGCCGCTCGAGAAGGCCACCATCAGCGGCGAGCGGTCGAGGATCGACGGCATGATGAAGCTGCACAATTCCGGGTCGTCGACGACGTTGACCGGAAGATTGCGCGCCTGCGCCAGTTCGGAAACCTGGCGGTTGACCGCGCGTTCGCTGGTGGCGGCGACGACCAGCGTCGCCCCGTCGAGGTGCTCGGGGGCGAAGCGGGCAACGATCGCCTCGACCCCGGGTTGCCCGGCCAGTTCCGGCGCGATCTCGGGGGCGACGACGCGCAGGCGCGCCCCCGCCGCGAGCAGGACGCCACCCTTGCGTGCGGCCACCTCGCCCCCGCCGACCAGCAGGCACAAGCGGCCCTTGATCCTGTGAAACGCCGGCAGGTAGTCCATCAGGCTTGCACCGCCTTGAGGACCAGCGACGCCAGCGCCTCCGGCAGACGGATCCGGCCCGAGAGCGCGAACTCATGGGCGCGCGGCGACATCTTCCGCCACGTCTTGCCGATGATCTGGAGCCATTTTTCCTCGTCGTATTCCGGGTGCTTCGCGGCGAAGTCGTTCAGGTAGTGCTCGAGGAAGACGAGGTTGCAGACGTCTTCCATCAACTGGGTTTCCGGATTTAACTTGAGCCCCCTCTTGCCGACGATCGCCATCACGCGCCCGACCATCCCGTCGTCGTAGCCGGCCTGGCGCATCAGGTCCCCGGCGGTCCGGGCGTGGAACCTGTAGAGCTTGCTGCGCCACTGCAGGTAGCCTTGGCGGTCCATCGGAAATTCGCTGCGCGCGATCTTCCAGCGCTGGATGTGCTGGGCGCGCACGGCCAGCCGGACGGCCTCGGAGGCCTCGGGAGCATAGCGCTCCTGCATCTCGCCCATGCGTTGCGAATAGAGGAGTTCCCTGGCGATGGCCTGGCCCTGGTGCTGGTCCCGATGGAGGTCTTCGCCGTTGGCCTGGTCGAAGGCGGCGATGGCCGCCTGGTAGGGTGACTCGGTCATGGTGCCTTTTCGTTCGCTGGCTGTGGCCCTGTCTGCCGGATATTGTTCCGCCACCCAATCAAGGAGGCAAGCGGGCGGCCCGGCAACAACGCCGACCGCGCGCCCGGACGACGACGCGGATAGCCTCGCACGAATTCGGGTTCGCCGGCGCAGGTCTCCGGCGGGAACATGCTCGCCGGCGACAACCTGATCCGCCAGATACCCGCGACGCTACTTGAGTCTTTCGTACAGGCCGACGACGGTCTCCATTTCCGCGAGGATGCGTTCGCTCGTCGTCGCCACCGCGGTCTGCGGGCGCTTGTCGGGACCGGCCTTCTGGTTCAGCGCGCTCTCGAAGAAGATCCACTGCTGCTGGACGAGATCGAGGCTTTCCTTGATCTGCTGCGTATTGGACGGCGATGCGGCGAGTTCCTGATGGGCCGCGGTGAACTCCTTGCGGGATTTTTCGAGTTCGCCGGGACTCTTGTCGTTGCCGACACCCCAGGCAATCGCCTGGTAGAACTTGGCCATGCGCTGCGACAACATGCGCTGGCGTCCCGAAACATTGACCAGGCGGCCAGCGGACGAGGTTGACTGCTTCTCGAGCTGGACCGTCCCCTGGTGCGCGAGCGCAAGCACCTGGTCGGAAAGGTCGAGAACCTTCCGTCCATTGTCCTGGGAAGGCGGGGCTCCGACCAGAAGATCCTTGTATTCGAGCCAAGACTTTTCGAGCTTGACGTAGTTGTCCTTGATCTCGGGGGTCGGGGCGAAATTCTTCAACTCGACCAGCTGGCGGTCGAAGAGCGCCACCGAAGCGTCAAGAATCTTCTTGCTGCGGTCGACCTCGACCTGCTGGCCAATCTGGAAATAGGCCTTGGCCATGCGCTGCGAGAGCATGCGCTGGCGGCCTGCCTTGTTGATCGCCGAATTGAGATCGCTTATCTGCGCCAGCGCATCATCTCCCGCAATGCCCAGGACGAGAGCGAGCAGCAGTCCGAAAAGCACTTTCATGGTTCCTCCACTGCGTAATCCCCAAAACGCAACGCTAACCGCGAGCGCCTGATCCAGCCATGACATCGGTCAATTTTGCCCGCCGCGGTACGGAAAATCCGGCCTTCCATTCAGGGCAACTGGGTCAGGTAGCTGGCGACGGCCTTGATGTCATCGTTCTTCAATGGGGCGGTGGCAATCGACATCAGCTGGTTGTTGCGGATGCCGGTGCCGTCGCGATAGCGCGTGATCGACGTCTCCAGGTAGGGGACCTGCTGGCCGGCGAGGCGGGGAATGGCCGCGTCGCCGCGCGCCGCTTCGCCGTGGCAACGCACGCACAGCTTGGTGAACAGTTCCTTGCCGCGTGCCAGCTGGGCCGGGTCGGCCCTGGACGGGGGAACGGGCTGACCGCCAAAGTACAGGGCGATCTGGAGTCGCTCCTCATCCTTGAGCGCCTTGATCAGGCCTTGCATGAACTGATCCTTGCGCTCGCCGCTACCGAACTTGCGAATCTGTTCCAGCAGGTAGGCCGGGTTCTGGCCGCCGAGGTTGGGAACCTCGGGAATCTTGCTGATTCCGTTTTCGCCGTGGCAGTTATAGCAGAAGGATGCCACCTTGTGGCCGGCTTCGCTGGCCTGCCGGAGCGCGGCCGGGTCGGCCTGGACCACCTTGAGCCTGTCCTGCTGGGCATTCTGGGCAAACGCTGCGCCAGCAAGCGTCAAAAACCCCAACACCAAGACCCTTGCACGCATGAATGCCTCCACCGAAATAGCTAGGCATTATGCCGTACCTCCCACGGTCAGTCCATCGATGCGCAAGGTCGGCTGCCCGACGCCGACCGGCACGCTCTGGCCGTCCTTGCCGCAGGTGCCGACGCCCGGGTCGAGTTCGAGGTCGTTGCCGATCATCGAGACCCGGGTCATGGCATCCGGCCCGTTGCCGATCAGCGTCGCCCCCTTTATCGGACGCGTCGCCTTGCCGTCCTCGATCAGGTAGGCCTCGCTCATCGAGAAGACGAACTTGCCGCTGGTGATGTCGACCTGGCCGCCACCGAAATTCACGGCGTAGATGCCCTTCTTCACCGAGGCGATGATTTCTTCCGGTGCATGTTCGCCGGCGAGCATCATGGTGTTGGTCATGCGCGGCAGCGGCAGGTGAGCGAAGGATTCGCGACGGCCGTTGCCGGTCGGCGCGACGCCGCTCAGACGCGCGTTGAGGCCGTCCTGCATGTAGCCCTTGAGAATGCCGTCTTCGATGAGCACCGTGCGCTGCGTCGGATTGCCTTCGTCGTCGATGGTCAGCGACCCGCGGCGGTCGGGAAGCGTACCGTCGTCGATCACGGTGACGCCCTTCGACGCCACCCGACTGCCGATACGGCCGGCAAAGGTCGAGCTGCCCTTGCGATTGAAGTCGCCTTCGAGGCCATGCCCGACTGCCTCGTGGAGCAGGATGCCGGGCCATCCGGGGCCGAGGACGACCGACATCGTGCCGGCCGGCGCCGGCTGGGCGACGAGGTTGGTCACCGCCTGATGGACCGCTTCACGCGCGTAGCCGTGCAGGACGTCGTCTGTAAAGCAGCTGTAGTCGGTGCGCCCACCACCGCCGGCGGAACCCTGTTCGCGCTGACCGTTCTCGTCGACGATGACCGTCAGCGAAACCCTCACCAGCGGCCGGATGTCGGCGGCCAGCCGACCATCGCTGCCGGCGACGAGAATCACCTCGTATTCTCCCGCGAGATGCGCCATCACCTGCGTCACGCGGCTGTCCTCGGCGCGCGCGAGCGCTTCCAGCCGTTCGAGCAGCTTGACCTTGCTCGCCGCGTCGAGCGACGCCAGAGGGTCGTGCGGCACGTAAAGGGCACGCGGCGCGCGGCCTTTCTTCAGCGCCGGAACGCGTTGCTGCTCGCCGACGGCGGCAATCGCACGCACCGTCGCGGCAGCGTCAGCGAGCGCCTGCGAGCTGATGTCGTCCGAGTAGGCAAAAGCGGTTTTCTCGCCGGCCATGGCACGCACGCCGACGCCTTCGTCGATGCTGAAACTGCCCGACTTGACGATTCCTTCTTCCAGGCTCCAGGCCTCGGAGCGGCTGTACTGGAAATAGAGGTCGGCGTAGTCGACCTGGTGCGACATGATCTGGCCAAAGACCTTGTTAAGGTCGGCGACGTCAAGACCGTAGGGGGTGAGCAGGGTTTTCTGGGCCTGCACGAGAAGCGTGGGTTGTTTGGCGTTCATCGGATTTCCGTTAATGCTGCGGTTGGCGCGGCGCGGCGGCCGGCATGACTACATGACGCGGTGTTTGAGCGCCGGCAGGTTGGCGCGGACCGAGTCCAGGCGGTCACGTTCGAGTGTGCCGACGACGACTCCCGGCCCTTTCAGCTTGCGATCGAGGATCTCGCCCCAGGGATCGATCAGCATGCTGTTGCCGTGCGTTTCGCGGCCGTTCTCGTGCCGGCCACCTTGCGCAACAGCCAGCACGTAGCACTGATTCTCGATCGCCCGGGCGCGCAGCAATATCTCCCAGTGCGCCCGCCCGGTGGTTTCGGTAAAGGCCGCCGGAACGACCAGTAGCTCTGTGACCCCAAGCGCGCGATAAAGCTCCGGGAACCTGAGGTCGTAGCAGATCGACAAACCGACGCGGCCAAAAGGCGTGGCGAAGGCGACCGGCTGCCTGCCGGCCTGGATGGTCACGCTTTCGTCGTAGGCCTCGGCCCCCTGCCGGAAGCCGAAGAGGTGGATCTTGTCGTAGCGCGCGACCCGCTGACCGTGTGGATTGTACGCGACGCTGGAGTTGAGCACCTTGTCCGGGCTGTCGGCAGACAAGGGCAAGGAGCCGCCGATCAGCCAGATGCCGTGCTCGCGCGCGCTGGCGGCGAGGAAATCCTGGATCGGGCCGCTGCCGTCGTGCTCGCGTACGCCGACCTTGTCGCTATCGCTCATGCCCATGATCGCGAAGTACTCGGGCAGGGCCACCAGCTCGGCGCCCAGCGCGACGGCCTCGGCGATACGCGCCGCCGCCGTGCGCAGGTTCTCGTCGACTCGCGGCGTGGACACCATCTGTACTGCCGCGACACACAGACTGGACGCGGCCGGCTGCCGGTCGTCCGCGCGCGCCTGGCTGGCTGGCTTCATGGGATACTCCGAAGAATGGGTTGGGGAGGGCGAAATCTGCTCACTGCGTGGAGTTTGCCGGCGGCGCTGGCGTCGGTGTGGCGGTGATTCTCTCGACTTTGGGATCATCCCACTTGCCGGTAACCAGATACTCGAAACTGAACATCTTGTTCAAGGGATTCTGCAGAAACTTGTTCGCCAACAGCGCGGCCATGCCGGCAAGCGGGTTGATCACCGCCACCCCGAGGGCGGCGCTACTGCTCAACTCCGGTTGAACGCTGACATTCAGGCGCTGCGTTTCCTTCTTGAGGTCGGTTTCTCCACGCATCAGGACGCGCGCCGCCGGGCCATCGATCTGCAGCTGGTCGGTGCTCATCACTCCGTCTTTCACCGTCATCCTGCCGCTGATGGTGTCGAAGGCGAAACCTTCGCTGAAGACATCGCCGAAATCAAGCGTGAAGCGGCGCGGCAAGCCCTGCAGGCTGATCAGGCCAAGGAGTTTGCCGGCAGCGCCAGGGTCAAGCTTGAGGAACTCGCCTTTGCGTGCCTCAAGCTGCAAGTCGCCGTTGAGCGTCGCGTAGTCGAGCCCCTCCGGGGGCCCGTTCCAGCCAAGCTTCCCTTTCATGCGCGTGCTGCCGGCACGCACGCTGCCAGGATAGCCGAGGCGATCGAGCAGCTTGCCGACGTCGCTGCTGTCGAGGGCGAAATCGAGCTGGGTGCGATTGCCGTTGGCGACCTGCCACTGGCCGCTGGCGGAAAATTTCGCCACCGGGTTGAGCAGCTCGACTCTATCGAGCCGCCAGATACCGCCATCGTTATGGGCCTGCACGTCGAGGCGACCGAAGCGGCGAACGCCAACCTCGAATTCGTCAACCACGATATCGAGCGCCGGCAACTTCTGCAGGGCGTCGCCCGACTGAACGGGTTCGATCGACCGCTCGTCCTTGCCCGGCAGCTGCCATTTTTTCAGACGCGCGCTCAGCTTGCCGGTACCCGCACCGTCCCATTGCAGGGCACCCGTCGCTTCGCGCGACAGCAGGCTGGCAACCCAGCGCGGATGCTCGCCGGAAAGCGCCAGCGTGACGTCGCTGTAGCGCCAACCCGAAACGACCACCTGGCCCGCTTTAAGCTCGACCAGGACCGGCAGGCCGCCGGCCGATGCGCCCTCGGAAGCCGCGTCAACGCCCGCCCCCGGCTCGACGACCGGCGTATCCTTTCCGGGGCCGGCGAGGACCTTGCGCCAGGTGTCAATATCGAGCAGCTGGGTGCTGATCCCGACGTTGATGCCCCGTTCCGGCAGCACCTTCATCGGCCTGCCGATGGCGATCGCCGCACGTTCGAGCGAATGCCGGCCGTCCTGTTGGCGGTGGATCAGGTGCAGGTTGAGCACGCTGCCGAGCGCCACGCGCAGCTGCTCACGCACGATAGGTAGCGCTTTGCCGGCCTGTACTGGTGGCAGGACGCTATTGTCGAGATGCAGGCGCATCGGCTCGCCACGACTCTTGGCGAAGGGAGCCGGCAGCGTCGACGCGATATCGAGCAGATCCGACTCGAGCACCAGTTCGACGTTGCGCTTCCTGACCTGGATCTGGGCATTGTAAGCAGCGCTTCCGGAGAGCTGGGCGAGCAGTGGCCAGCTGGCCAGTCCACGCAATCCGTTGACGTCGACGCTTCCATCGACGTCAACCCGCACCTTGCCGTTGTCCGCACCGCCCTTGATCTTCACCGGGCCACCCGCCAGTTTCGCCTTGATCTCGGGAATGCGCAGATCGTGGGCGGTGAACTGCAGGCGACCATTGACCTCGTGCAAGGGCGGCAGGGCCGGATCGACGCTGACCTCGTTGCCCAGGAAGACGTACTCCGCATCGATCTTCGACTCGCCGAGCCGCGCCTCTTCGAGAGGAATCACCAGCCCGATATCGAGACGCCCCTTGCCGCTGGCGCGCATGGCATCGGAAAAATGGTCGATGCGCTCGGCGACCGGGCTGTCGACGATGAACTTGAGGAACTGCGCCGTATCGCCCTCGGCGCGCCCCTGCACTTTCAAGGTCGACACCGGCGCGTCGAAATCTGGAATTTCGGCCCGCGTCTGCGCCAGGCTGGCGCCGAGGATGGCGCCGCGGCGTACGTCGACCAGCATGCCATTGCCCGCGAAGCGCAGATCCGCGTCGAGGCCGGTAATCTCTGGCCAACCGTTGCCATAGTCGAGCGTCACGCCCTGCGCCTTGACGGTCACCAGAAACTGGCCCTGAGTGTGGTCGACAAACGGGAAGTTGGCCAGATTGCCCTTGAGGACCAGCTTGGCCTCGCTGGCACTTCCCGCCTTCAGTGCATCGCGAACCCAGTGGCGAGCGTCGCGATTCAGCACCAGCGGCAGGTACCGCCAGACGGCGCGCGCGTCGGCGCGGGTGAGTGCAGCGCTGAGGTCGATGCTGCCCGGCCCATCGCCGCGGTAGCGGTAAGTTCCCTTTGCCGAACCGGTCGCGTCCGGCCCGGAGAATTCTGCGCGCAGCAACTCGGCCTCGAGCACGCCCTGGTTGATCTTCCAGCGCGCCTGTGCGTTCAGCTTGCCCAGGCGCATCGACGAGTCCGGCAGGACGCTGGGCAGATCGATTTCCGCGTTCCCCGAACCCAAGGTCGCGCTGCCGCCCCGCTCATTGGCATCAACAACTCCGGACAGCCCGGAAACCCCTGGAAACGAATCCTTGGCGCGCACGGCAAGCGCGTCAAAATGGGCTTTCAGCGAATAGCTGTGCAGCCGTTCGGCGTCGCCGACCCAGGCCGCACGCAATTGGCTGACGCGGCCACGCGGCGCATAGTCGGCGAGCAGCTGCCGCGATCCGGCGTCCAGCGGCAGGTAGCGGGCCAGGCTGGCGAGCGCAGTCAGTTCGAGAACGCTGGCAGTAAGCCTGCCGCGCAACGCGCCGCCGTCTGGGGCGCGCTGCCAGTCAACGTGAAAATCGGTCGGTGCGAGGCGGATGAACTCGTCCGCGCGGGCGCCCTTGCCTTTGCGCTCCTCGGTGAGCAGCTCCACGCGAGACCCGTCGACGCTCATCCCGGTCGCCGATAGACGCGCAGAGATACGGCCGGAGAGCTGTTCCAGCTCGAGCGCGGGGAGGTCGTTCGCCAGGCGCAGATTGACGTCGTCGAGCGCCAGATCGGCCGTCAGCGCGTCGAGCTTGCCTGCGGTGAAGCCGACCCAGGCGCGCATTGCGCCGCGGCCGTGCTGGAGGACGATCGGGTAGTCGATCCACGTCCGCCAGACGGCGAGGTCGGCATAGTCGATCTGGACGAAGGCCTGGCCATTCCAGGCCTCGAGCTCGCCGAGATGCTGGCCGCGAAAATCCCCACGCAGGTCGATCGCGGCTGCCAGTGCGGGCGGCGGCAAGGCAGTCAGAGCGAAGCGGTGGTGGTGAGCGTCGTTGTCGAGCGCAAAATTGACGGCTTCGAGAATCAGCGGCGGCGCCTCGCGCTTGGCGTCCTCCCAGGCGACCGTCGCGCCGCGGACGCGGATCTCCTTTTGCGCCAGTATCCAGTCACCAACGGCATTGTCGCCTCCGGCGTCGGCGAGTGCGATCCCGGCGACGAAAAAGCGTCCGTCGCTATCCCGACGCAGATGCAGGGTCGGCTCGTCGATCTGCAGCAAGCGCAGACGCAGCGCCAGGCGCGGTAGCGAAGACCAGGAGAGGACGCCATGAATCCGTGGCAAGGCCAGGGCCGGCTGTCCCTTGCTATCGGCGATAATCACATCGGAGAGGAGCAGATCGGGATGGATTCCGTCCCAGCTGGCCGCAATTTGTCCGACGCTGACCGACAGGCCGATCGCCTGGCTGACCTGCTCCTCGATGTCGACTCGGTAGGCTTCGATGTTCGGCAGGATCAGGTAGCGCAGCGCCAGAATCAGCAGCACGAAGGCAAAATAGGCGAGCCAGAAAACGCGTACCAGAAGGCGCCAGATGCGGCCCGTTGCCGGATGCGAGAGCAGCGGCATCAGCAAATGAAGGCGATGATAGAGCGCTGGGCGCAGTTCGTCCTGGCGCATCAGGCCTGATCGTCGCGTACGGAGTTTTGCCAATAGCCGCCGGGCATCACTAGAATGTCGGGAGCGCTAGACAATGGCGAGGGAAGTCCGCGCTGCAGCGCGCACGCAGGATGCTGCGGGCGATTGACCGAATGGGCGCGGGGCAGCGCTGCTGTGCATGCGCATGGTGATGTCCAGGAAGAAAAATGGCAGCCAGGTTGTCGGCGAGCGACTGCTGTTTTCAGCTTCAAGCCGGCATTGTAACGGCTTTGCCCCTGTTCCCCGGCGCCAGGCACAGCGACCCCGCGCAACACTCAATTTACCGAGAACATCATGGATCCGACCATAGAATCCTCCAGCAAGTGCCCGGCGCCATTGGCAAGCGCGCTGCAGGCAGCGCAGAAACACAGTCATTACCTGCGCAATCTGCTCGCCGCCCGCCCCGAAATAGGTGCCTGGCTGGAAGCGCACGCAGCGCAGGCGCTCGGCGTCGAGCAGATGAATGACTTTCTCAACGGCGCTGCGGCGAGTGGTTCGCCTGCGACGACTGGCGATGAGCCGCTGAAAAGTGCCCTGCGCGGCCTCCGTCAGCGGGTAATGGCGGCGCTGGTGGTGCGCGACGTCGGCGGTCTGGCGACGCTCGCCGAAGTCGTCGAAAGCATGACCGTGCTCGCCGAAATCAGCACCAATCGCGCCCTCGATTTCCATCATCGGCAGCTCTGCGAGCAGTTTGGCGAGCCGCTCGACAGTCACGGGCAGGCACAACGGCTGCTGGTCATCGGCATGGGCAAGCTCGGCGGACGCGAGCTCAACGTCTCGTCCGACGTCGATTACATCTTCATCTACCCGGAGGATGGGCAGACCGCCGGCGAAGGCCGCCGGATCGACAACTACGACTTCTTCCAGCGCCTCGGCAAGCGCCTGATCGGCACTCTCGGCGAGCTCACCGAGGATGGCCGGGTTTTCCGGGTCGACATGCGGTTGCGCCCGAACGGCGATTCCGGACCGCTGGTCTGCTCGTTGGACTCGCTCGAACACTACCTGATCGCGCAAGGCCGCGAGTGGGAACGCTACGCCTGGATCAAGGCCAGGGTCTTGAACCACGGCGAGAATCTGCAGCCGCAGTGGGTGAGCGCGCTACAGAACATCTGTCGCCCTTTCGTTTTTCGCAAGTATCTCGACTTTGGCGCCATCAATGCCATGCGCGATCTGCACGCGCAGATTCGCCGCGAGGTGGCGCGCAAGGAAATGGCCGAGCATATCAAGCTCGGCCCGGGTGGCATCCGCGAAATCGAGTTCATCGCCCAGGTCTTCCAGTTGATCCGTGGGGGCCGCGATCCCGTCCTGCAAACAAAACCAACCCTCGAGGTCTTGGCGCTGCTTGCCGAACGCCGCCTGCTGCCCGCCGACAACGAACACGAACTCGCCGCTGCCTACACTTTCCTGCGCCGCCTCGAACACCGCCTGCAATACGTCAACGACGCCCAGACGCACCGCCTTCCGGGAACCGAAGAGGAACGCCAGCAAATCGCCAGCTCGCTGAGCTTTGCCGACTGGAGCGCGTTCGTCGCCGTTCTCGACGAGCATCGGGCAATCGTTTCCCGCTGTTTCGAAGCCGTCTTTTCCGAACCGGAGGAAGGCACCCACCCGCTTCTCGGCATCTGGGAAGAAGTCGTCGCCGGCGACGATGGGCTCGAACGTTTGTCCAGCCTCGGCTTTCGCCAGCCGAAAGCAATTCTCGAACGCCTGCACGGTTTCCGCCAAAGCAGTCGCTACGCGCAGCTGCCGGCGCCCAACCGCGAGCGCCTCGACGCTCTCGGGCCGCGCCTGATCGAAGCGGCGGCGGCCACCAGCAACCCCGACGCGACCTGGCAGCGCGGCCTCGACTTTCTCGAGACGATCAGCCGCCGAGGCGCCTATCTGGCGCTTCTGCAGCAGTACCCGCAAGCGCTCAGCCACCTCGCCGAACTGATCGGCAGTTCGTCCTGGGCCGCCGACTACCTGAACCGGCACCCGATCCTGCTCGACGAGCTGCTGGACTCGCAAATCTTTGACGTGAAGACCGATTGGCAGGAGTTTCGCGACGAACTGCAGCTGCGACTGGCCCAGCATCTCGACGATACCGAGCGCGAGATGGACATCCTGCGCGAGGTGCACCACGCGCAGGTCCTGCGCTTCCTGGCGCAGGATATCGCCGGCCTGCACACCGTTGAGCACCTGGCCGACCGGCTCAGCCAGCTTGCCGACATCCTGGTGCAGACGACGATGGATCTGTGCTGGCGGCGCTTGCGCGATCGCCATCCCCATCCCGAGCAGGCGCCGCGTTTCGCGGTCATTGCCTACGGCAAGCTCGGCGGCAAGGAGCTCGGCTTCGCCTCGGATCTCGACCTGATCTATCTGCACGACGACCCCGCGGACGGAGCGGGCGAAGTCTACGCGCGCCTGGGCCAGCGGATGAGCACCTGGATGTCGAGCCGTACCTCGGCCGGCATGCTCTTCGAGGTCGATCTGCGGCTGCGCCCGAACGGCGATTCGGGAATGCTGGTGTCGCCAATCAGCGCTTTCCGCGATTATCAGTTGAAAAACGCCTGGGCCTGGGAGCATCAGGCGCTGACCCGAGCCCGCTTCTGCGCCGGCGACCCGGCGGTCGGACAGCAGTTCGAAGCGCTGCGCATCGAAATCCTGCGCCAGCCGCGCGATCTGGCCAGGCTCAGGGAAGACGTGCTCTCGATGCGCCAGCGCATGTTCGACGAGCACGGCTCACGCAGCAAGGAAGACTTCGATATCAAGCACGACCGTGGCGGCCTGATCGACGCCGAGTTCATCGTCCAGTACCTGGTCCTCGGACACGCACACGCGCATGCCGAACTATGCGGCAACCTGGGCAATATCGCCCTGCTCGGGATCGCTGCCGAGCTGGGCCTGATCCCGGTCGAACTGGCCGACCCGGCGCGTGACGCGTATCGCGAGCTTCGCCGCTTGCAGCACGTTCTGCGGCTGAACGCGGACCGCCGGGCGCGCGTCGAGCGTGCTTCGGTGAGGCGTCAGATCGAAGCGGTCAGCGCACTGTGGCAGCGGGTCTTCGATGCGTCGTGAGCAGGCGCGGCGGGTGAGCCGCTGCGCCGGCACTGAACAGCAGCGCCAGCGCAGGCATGCGTAAACCGGCCACCGGAGGGCTGGTCTACTCGACCGACGGCGGCCGCATGTGCCCGTCCTGCCGCAGAGCGCTGGCCGGCTGCGTCTGCGCCGCGACGCGGGTGCCATCGCCTGGCCAGGGTGACGGCGGCGTGCGCGTCAGCCGCGAAAGCAAGGGGCGAGGCGGCAAGACAGTGACCCTGGTACGTGGGCTGATGCTCGACGCCGGTGATCTCGCGGCGCTGGCGAAACGCCTGAAGGCCGCCTGCGGAGCCGGTGGCACGGTCAAGGACGGCGTCGTCGAAGTGCAGGGGGATCATTGCGACCGTCTGCTCGAGCACCTCAGAAAGGAGGGTTTCGCAGCCAAGCGGACGGGCGGCTGAAACGCACGACTGCCAGTCGGCAGCCGCAGCCAGGGGCTGGCAAATCGACGGGAGGCGGTCATTGCCTGGCGGCGCCGACGACGTTCTGTGCCCAGTCCAGCGCCTCCAGCATCAGCGCCGCGACCTGCCTTGCGTCGAGCGCACACACGAGCGCGGCGGCGGCGATCTCCTCGGGCGATTTCGATTCGACGGCGATGGCCAGGGCCAGGGCATCGCGCATCGCGCCCGGCTCGCCCTGCAGCGCAGAGACGACGTCATCGGGCAGCGAAACCTGCTTGAGGATCTCGGCCAGCGGCTGTTTCATCATGACATCGAGCAGGGAAAACAGCCCGATCATGAACAGTTTGTGGGCCTCCTTCGGCAACTCGCCGCGTCCGGCCAGCCTTTCCATGAAGCGCGCGCGGGTCAGCGCATTCT